>Ga0116231_10006316_pt1 | contig 22736 bp, 17 predicted proteins | sample S1TSphgellanicum_2_FD_89695 | JGI IMG/M metagenome (GOLD analysis project Ga0116231, IMG submission 89695) | Host-associated microbial communities from peat moss isolated from Minnesota, USA - S1T2_Fd - Sphagnum magellanicum MG | ecosystem: Host-associated > Plants > Peat moss > Unclassified...
ATTTTTTTAAAAAAAAAAAAAAATAATTTTTTTTTTTATTTATTTTTTTTTTTTTTTTTTTTTTTTTTGTATTTTTTTTTTTTTTTTCTGTTTTGTGATGTAGCCTCATCATCCAGGTCAGATGTAAGAAGATTTTTTTTGGAGAATCCTGCGATATTTTGGCTACCTACTGGAGCCTATTTGTCTAAATGTGGCAATTTCAGAAAGTTTTGTCCTTGAAATCTGGCGACTTTGGCACATTATTTTCACAAAAGATCCCTTTGTATGAGTTGGCTCTGGATTTGGTGTTTTTTATTGGTGGCCAAATGGTGAAAATCTGCCCCCCCCCCCCAAAAAAAATCGACAATTAATTAGGTGAATATCTTTGCATTAGATCACACGGGGAACAACACGGGTTCCTATGTTCCCATTCATTTGGAACATGGGAACATGGGCTGTGATAACAAACCAAAATTCGAAAAATTTGGAAATTTTCTCTTTTTAGTGTAAATTCGACCTTTAAAAATGCTCTTGGGGGAGGGGGGGTGGGAAATCGCCAATCTTTCGAAATCACAAGACTGAAAAAATATTAATTAATAAATAAATAAATAAAAACACTGAGATTCCCAAGAGCAACAACATCACAAAATTTGAATTAAAAAAATAGAAAAAGTAAACACACTGGTCCTAGACTCCTGAGTCTCTTTTGGTTTGTCGTTTAGCTTGTGTCAAAAGGTATTTCATGATTTCTCACTAAAGCCAGGCCGTTCCCCAATGACTTACTAACTCACTAATCCTGTTTCCTGAGCATTTGCTCGTCGCGTGTGCATTTCTCTGTTTTCTTGTGTGCCTGTGCCGTCCTCCTTCGCGCTCGCTCGCCCGCTCTCTCTCTCTCTCTCTCTCTCTCTCGCTTTCTCTCGCGTACGAGTTTCGGAATCGCCGGACGGACCTCGTCCTTTGCAACAGATCTGTGAAGAAATCCTTAAATTTTTTTTGGAGTTTTTCGAGAAGAATTGCTGCTGCTGCTGCTGCTTCTGATCACCACCTCAGTGGATCATCCGCTGTTGCTATCTTTTGTCACATGTGCTTGCTGGTGGACTAGTGTTGTTGTTGTTTTCCGTTGCATCGTACACTAATCTAAGTGCTGCCGCTGATGATGACGATAATGATGATGATGATAATGAGTTGAAAGCATATGACGGTGCTAGTAGTAGGAGAATACAACACGAAAAGGGAGTTGCAGTAGCCAGGACGCAGATCATTGACTACTTTAGTGGAGGAGAAGCTCTCGTGCAGTAGCAGGCGATATTATTAATCTCTTGCCTAGACTTTCGTTTCTGGATGCATGCGCAATAATCAATAATTTGTCGACAACATTTTTCTTAAGTAATCAGCGTTGATGCGAGAGAGTTCTCGTACGTCCAACTTCTTGTCGTTGCACAGTCTGTGCAGTCGTTTGTTTTAGTGACAGAGAAAGAGTTTCCTCAGGAATAAGAGTTTTTCTTCTTCTTTTTTTCCCTTTTGGAGTAGCCTTGTGTTTTGTTTTTGTTTTTCTTTGTTTTGTCCGGATGATGCATTGCTTTTGCAGAGGACACTGTCACTGACAAGAAGTTATGATAGAGACTTAGAGCAGCTCTAAATTGACGTCTATTCCTTCAGAAGGAATCGCTGACCGGGTCCAGAAGTAAAGGGACAAGCACCGTTTCTGCTGCAATCGGCTTCAGAAAGAATCGCTGATCAGTTCCAAAAGGAAAGAGACAAGCACCGTTGCTGCTGCTGCGTGCATCATCGGTCATAGTTAGAGGAGTCAGTACCACTGATCGCGGGGGAAGGAGGAGATGCAAGAAGCTGCCGTCGTGCTGAACGGAGATCCGATTTCTGCAGCATTGGAATATTGCTGCTGCTGCTGCTGTTGCAATTTTTCTCAGGCTCGTTCTCGCTCTCTCACTGCAACCTGAGGTCTTACAATCTCACAGAAGTTTGCTGCGGGAGAAGATTGTCATGTTGTTGAAAAGCCTCCGGCAACCGGCGGAATCGGAGTTTTGGACGGAGAGTACGGCGCGTGCAGCAGCAGCTGCTCAAAAGCAACGTCGACGGAAGGAGGACACTATGAAGAAGCGTGTAGGATGGCTTGCTTTTTCTGGTGTTGAGAATTTGATCCGCAGTACTACATAGTGTGCTTTTGTCGAGAAAGAGATCGGCAAGTACAGGAAAAGAGGAACTTCTAAAGCCATTACGATCATCGAGAACAACAAAAGCTCTCGCAATTCGGTGAAGAAGAAAGAAATCCAGGAACAAAGGAACTCTCGAGAATCCAATCCTGCCAGAGGGGAAGATCCGTGTTATGTTGAAACAAGTCTGAGATGATGATGGGGATGATGAAGAACACTAGTATCGGATCGTCGTCCAAGAAGAGCAACAGTGTCCAGGCAACTGCTGCTGCAAGTATTGCGATCGCGGGGAAATCGTCGCGGGCTTGTGATGGTTGCGGTGTTCAAAGAGCGCAATGGTATTGTGCAGCAGACGAGGCTTATCTCTGCGACAGATGCGACACTGGAGTGCACAGCGCGAACTCTGTCGCATGGCGACATGAGCGGGTTCGTCTCGCTCCCAATGGAGCTCCGTTGAAAATGCCGAAACGCTCCTCCAGTGCCGCCTCCTCTCACCATCTTTCCAAACCCTACAAGAAGAAAGGAGTAGCGAAAGAAGCAGCAGCAGCAACTGGTCATCGACAAGCTCAAGCTACTCCTCTTCTTCTTCCTCCTCCTCCTCCACTTCCAACAGCCACAGTGGTTCTGCCCTCCAGAAAACGTTTCAGAAGCATTCGACCACATCCGCAGCGACTGAGAAGCTCGACAACGGATCACCGAGCTCCTCGCTCCAAGAAGGTATGCAAGAGCAGTAGTAAGACGTCGCGGGAAGTGCATGAGCAAAAGGTGAAGGTGGAGTTCGTTGATCCGTGTGAGATCAGCTGCGACGAGGTCGTCGACAACTACGATGACGACGGAGGCAGAGAAGCCCCCCACGAAGTCCCTGCATTCATAACCGTGATCCAAGACTCGCACGAGACTTCTTCCCAGATCTCTCTGCAACAAGGCTACAACGTCACAGGTTCAAGGTTCTTGCACGAGGTGGTGGGGCACTCCGCATCGGACTCCGACTCTTCGTTCCTGAGTGGATTCTTCAAAGGCAAAGCAGCGCTTGCACAGGGTGGCGGCAATCTGCGGGTGGGTGGTGATGCAGAAGGGGAAGACCGGTTCCTCGTCCCGGACTCCTTCGAGGACTGCTGCCGCCTGGACTCCGGTGTCGACGGCACCACCGTCTCGCTGATCGGCGGCGGCGGCGGCAACTCGGAGTCCTCCGCCGTCTTCATAGGCGGCGACATCCCGGGGCTCGTCATCGATGATTTCCACGGCTTCGACTACGGCTTGAATTTCGATCTCGCGATTCGGGGAGAGGGAGATTTCGATCTCCGCGTAGGTGGAGGAGCTGCAGCTGCAGCTGCGTCCGAAGACCACGGATGCTTCACCTCCACGACGTGCAGTGATGGCAGCGGATCGTCGTTCTCGTCGGGAGTCGATCAGCAGCAATCGTGGGATCTCGAGAATTGTATCCCTCCTACTCCCAGCCCGTTCGCGCGCTTCTTTGCTTCTTCGAGAGTGAAGACGGAAGAGGAGGAGGATGTTACGAAGCAGACTCTGCAGGGCCCTGCAGAGAAGCTAAAGAAGAAGGCCAAGGAGATTCTCAAATGCTCACTGGAGGGTTTGAGCGAGGAGGATCTGCGCCATGTGCCGTCGTTGCGGCTTGATTACGAAGAGGTTCTCAACGCCTGGTCCGATCGTGGCGCGCTCTGGACGGACGACGACAATCTGAGCGGCTCACAAACTGTCCCGGGCGGCGAGGATTCCTTCAATTCTGGTACACCGGTACGCACTGCTTCAGCTCCCGCTCACCATTTCTGAGACCCTCTAACTGCTTTTCCACCCACCCTTTTGCATCGCTGAGAGAGGAATTATTAGCACTTGTTCCTTAAGAAGAAGAAGTACCCATGTTTCAGAAAAGCTTACAAGTATCATCACAGTGCAGGGTTCATGCACGGATATATGCCTGGTGCCAGACACGATGAGCCAGGAGGGGAACTTGGATGGTGGAGCTCGCGGAACAGACGATGCCTCCTTGTCCAATGAAGGGCGAGAAGCCCGCGTGCTTCGCTACAAGGAGAAACGGCGTACCCGCCTCTTCTCCAAGAAAATCAGATATGAAGTGCGCAAGCTCAATGCCGAGAGACGACCTCGCATGAAGGTCAGTTGACACTGGTTTCTCTTCTTCCAACAACATTGAGCCCTCAAATGTAACACACACATGCCCATCTCCTCTGTTGGGTATCTCTTGCTCTGTTTTGAAAACCTTCACACATGCCAATCTTCTCTTTTGGGTATCTCCTGCTCTCTTTTGAAAACCTTCACACGTGCTCATCTTCTCTGTTGGGTATCTCTTGCTCTCTTTTGAAAACCTCACACATGCTCATATTCTTGCTTGGGGATCTCTTGCTCTCCTTTTGAAATCCTTTGCACATGCCCATCTTCTCGCTTGGGTATCTCTTGCTCTCCTTTCAAAAACCTTCTTAGTAGAGAGTCTAGCCATCTGTAGCTGGGGAGTCTACAGATGCTGAGAAGTTTATGCTTCTTGAATTTGTCAAGCTTTCTCAAAGAATCTTCTTGCAAACCACTTGTTGGTGGAGAGAGTGGATGCTGAGAAGATTAAGAAGTTCATGCCTCAAATTTGTCAAGCTTTTTCAAGAATCCTATAATGTTCAATGTTGGGTGATCTGGCATCTTCTCATATCTCTTGGTCTTTGGATTTTCCTCTTTTGTGAGACTGTCTTATGAGCATTCTATATCAATGCCCTATAAAAGAACACTTTCGCTGTTCAGGAAGAATATGATGCTAAGAAAATGGAGGAAATGGTGATTTGGGTGTCTTCCTACCCTGGCAACTAAGTGGTTAGACAAAACAGAACAGAAAGATGAATCTGGTTGTAGTTCAGAGTTTTGCTCTTTCTGCAATTACTTGGTGAAAGTGGGCAGAAACATAACAATGTCATAATGGCAATTTGGGTTTCTTCCTACTGGTCATTATTGATTCTCATCTTGTCTAAATGAGTTGCATTGGAAGACAGTGTGAAGAGGATACTATCTCTTCTTGGGCTTCAATATGTTTCTCATGGCTTACTCCTTGTTTTGCAACTGCAGGGGCGATTTGTGAAGAGGATACAGCTACTGTCACGATAAGCAAAATGCTGCACCCTGATCATTATCAACAAAAGTTTTGACAGCTCAAATATAACAGGACCACTTGAAGGTGGGGGAATAAGAGTTACAAACAGGCGGAAGCAAGGTGGTTTGTTTTTTTGCAATCTTCAAATTCCTGGGAGTGAAATTGTGTTTTGCATCTGTTTGTAAGGTTGAAGGCTGTTTGGAGGAGAAAGAACAAGGGGGTGTCAAGATTACTGTGTAACATAGTGTTGCAAGTTGCAACCACCCCTAGAGTTTTATGATTAGGGATGATTGCTGTGAAGTTAGAAGGTGCAAAAATGTGCGCTTAGTGTGATGAGATCAATCCTTTGCTGGGGAAAGGATTTTGAGGATTTTTGTGCAATTAGTGGTTGTTGATTCCAGGTTGTTGATTTATGGTATGCCAATGTACAAAAGCTGCTGGAGAAGTCTCAGTGGCAGAGTAGGGATCACAAGGTCTTTTTGCCACCACAACCCCGTGGTGGTTCAGCAACTTGCAGACAGTGCAGTTTTGCTTCTCAGAAAAAGGGATGATGTGCTTTGCTTTGTTGTGCTCAAAACTTGGGTTCTCTCTTGAGAAGCTCAATAAATTTTTTTGACCCTTCTTGTTAATCTTGTGTAGTAGCCTACTTCAATTTCCCAGAGATTGAGATCAATTTGCTCTTTGGTATTATTACTTGTTACTATGCTTCAGTCCAATTTGAACATCCATGATCGAGATGCAACCCTCTTGACAGTAAGTGTTGAACAAAGTTTCTTCAAGAACCTACATTGAATAGCATCACCAACAATCTAATGATGACCAGAACAACCTCAAATCAAACTCACCAAGTGGGAGCATTTAACACCAATAAAAATAGTGTTGCAAGTGCTTTGCTCCAACAAATGTGTAATTGAACTCCTCTAAATCCATTGAGTTTTTTCTTACGTGATCCTGTGAAGAGCAATAACAAGCCAAGTTAGTATTATGAAAACAACATCAAGGAGAAATTGTAATGCATTAGGAGTTATGTAAAGGAATGGTTCTTCAAATGTTGTGGTTATCATAAACCTTGCTAAGGAGAATACAACAACATCAAGTCCATCCATTTTGAAAGAACAATGGAAAGTGGAAAGTTTTTGCAAATTTAGATTGTGTAGAAATTAGATTCAAAAACCTTAACCTCCCAAATTGGGAGAATGTTGAAGTCTTGGCAATCATCAAGGGAAAGAAAATGAATCACGAAGCCAACTTGATGATGTTTGATTCCAAAGATAACATGGAAATATCCATCATAAAGTACCATGACAAATGATCGTTTTAAACATTTTTGCAACAAAGGAACCTTTAAAGGCAAGTAGGGATCTTTTTGTGGAGACTACAAGAAGATAAATGATTACATGGGCATTATTAGTCACAATCAAGACTACTAGAAGATGTTCACAAAAACAAGGTCACACAAGGAATGCCCAAAAACTTCAACAAATCATATTTTGATTTCATGGATGAATTCATGCATCGTAAATCATGCGTCAGCCCTTCACATTCACAAGATTTCATGAATCCAAAAAATGACATCTATTGTGCACAACCTTACTTACAAGAGTCTTCACCATATGATGACTTTGACATCAATGAATAACAAATGACTGTACATATCAATGAAGTAAACTTGCAAATTGAGGGAAACCATGCATAAACACAAGAAAAACAACTAGAATATTTGAAAGAGACATAAAAACAGATTGAACACAATATGAAATGGTACAAGCAATAGTTGGGCTTGTAGAAGCTATGGAGGTAGCATTCAAAAGAAACACACAAAACAATGTGCCAATAACACCTACATTGGGTGTACAAAACATGAGAATTAAACATTAGATGATTAAAAACAATGCACACGTTTCAATGGATTGGAATAATCTAACATTGATAAAATTTCTTCTAACATAATTTTGCATTTAAATGGAGTAGAACTAAGAGGATGCTAATAGTACAAGATTAAATACCTCTTTGTAAATATAGTTTTCATTTTGCATTCACATGGATTTAAACTAAAAGGAGTAGTATAACAAGATTGAATACCTCTTCGTAACTATACTTTTCAAATTGTGTCAACTTTCAATAATGGTTGAACAACAAGATACACTTTAAGTTGTGGTGATGTTGATTCCTTGAGAACTTTTTGCCTTCAATGCGAACATCATCTTCAAGTTGTTATAATACATTCATATTTAGTGCATCCTCTTGCATGTTTAATGCATCCTCTTCAATTTGAATAACCCTCCTTAACATCCACCTCTTTCATCCTAGTGATCAAATTATGGTACATTGAACACATCAAGTACAATAATTATATGCAATTCTATATTTCTCAAAAAAAATTTGAATGTTCGTAAACCTTCATTTCTTGTAATGTGGTATCTAGGACAATTAACATCATGTAATTATCCATAAAGTAATTGCAAATATCATAGTACCTTGGCCAATTCAACACTAATTATATTATTTATAATTTTTTCGAATTTTTTAATAATTAGTACATGATTATGTCGAAAGTTTTGGAAACCCTAGCCATCGAAATTGATAGTGTGAGAAAAAAGGAGCTCTGGATTAGCAACGATCAAATGTGGGCGATGATGAAAAATAGGACAATGGCGGAGGAGGATGCAGGTTCACTTTCCTGTATTTACAAGTATTTTGAAAACTTCCCTATCGTGGATTTTTTTCAAATAAAAATGGGTGTTGGAAATCAATTGCAAAAAACAAAGAGTGTGATGAAATTAAGTTTTGGGGGTGGCAGGCATTGCTTTTGGGGCTAGCGATTTTCTCTACACAATTGGTGCAGTTACCATGGTAGGTGCATGCTATATGAATGCTTCTTGTTTTTGCATTACCAATGGTTGTCACACTGCTGTATTCTGGGTGTGCAAGTTACAATCGAATGAGCGAGCCTTGTTTATTCAAGACCTTTTCCTGCTTGGATGTCTTACATTTCTTTTGGTAGACCCAATTTTTCTTGTGAACTTTCAACCTTCCTGCTTCTGCTATTTCTCCTTTGTTAAACTAAGGTGGATATCTGAAAGGCTAGTTTATTGATAGGGGATCGTAAGGATCATCAACGTCTAGAAAGATTGAAAGCTGAACAATTGAAAGCTGAACGACAAGAGAAAATCAATGAATTGAAAGAGAAGACTAACAATTACATCACACAACAACTCATTCATGTGAGAATATAGGGCCATGGTTTATTTTTTGCTATACTAATGGTGAAGATTTTTCTGCAATGGCCCTTTCATGCAACTGGTTTGAATTTAGTTGAATTTTGTTTCTTTCTTTGTCACACATAGGTGCTCGTACTTTGTGTCTGCTTTAGCTATTCTTACCCTTGTCATGATGTGAGAACAAAGGAAATTCAGGTAAATTTGCACAAGAGAGTAAAGAGACTCTGATATTTTGAGTTCGGTGGGCAGCATTATGATCATGATCCATAGGCAAAAGCTGTAGCAACAAGTATCCTAGCACCTAAGTTGGGAGTAGAGTCTAGTCTTAAATTGGCACTAGTTGTAGCCTTACCAATATAAAGAGGAGATGACTGGAACTAGCAGTGGAAGTGATACGATCCCAGGAGTACCCAGGAGATTTGGGAGGATGAACAAGGTATGGAGTTGGCACCTCCTTGGAGCAAGCCAAGTAATGGAGGCTGGATTGCATGGCTTGTAACTATGCTTGTTGAGGAAGACCCCACTTAGTGCTATGCTCTTATCTGCCAGAAGTGTCACATGCATAATGGTAAGAAAGCATGAATTTAAAGCACTTGTGCCAACATGTTTTCAGTATCTCCTCATGTAGTGTGTGTTGCAGCAGCTCTCACTTTTTGAAATTGCTTAATTTATGTTTAACACATGGCATTGTATGGCTTTGTAAATTAGCCACAGAATTGCTTAATGATATGCCTGCTTAATCTTGACAAGTACCATTTGATCCAATTTTTATATGGTTAGAAGTTTGTGATTGATTTCCATCTCAAACTTTTTGAGTTCTGTCAATGTGGTCAATAGTACCAAGTTTTCCCAATCTTTTCTGCTTACAAGCTAGGGACCATGCAGGTATGTGGTTTCTGTTTTAGGGGTTAGTTTTTTGAGCTCTGTTGCCTAGGCTCCAACCATGGTCATCTCAATGTGGGCCAAACATAGACAAACAAAGAGACATAGAGAAACTTTCCCTTCGTTGCTTCCTCCCTTCCTACCTCAACAACAATCAACATTAGTGCAAGCAACTGGATTCCTTAGCATCCCAAAGCACATCATCTTTTTTCCTTACTTTCTACACCAAGAAATATGTAACAGAAAAAGTATCAAAAACCCTAAACCAAAAAATCTGTAACAAAAAAATATACAAAAAACCCTAAATCAAAAATTCTGTAATTAAAAAAAGTACCAAGAAACTTGATTAATCTTGGACGATTTTCATCTTTGTCAAAATGTTAAAAAAAATTTAATATTTTTGACAAAAATATGAATTTTTAAAATAAATATCGAATTGATTTTTTAAAAATTAATTAAATATTCGACAATTGATTGTCAAATTGGCCAATGTATTACGATATAATCGCAAATGTATTCTCAAAATCAAGTTCCATATAGGCTACATGAGGTCTGCATGATAGTCATGTTCATCCATAATAATGGATGAGAAAATGTATTATAGTTGCAAAGGTTTGTGACTATGGTACAACTTCCATGCCAAGTGGTGTCTCTTGTAACTACTTGTTGAATTTGGCACTTGTTTAGGGTGATTAAAACATTTTCTAGTTGTAAATGTCCATAATGATTGAAATTTAATTGTAAATTGAATCATTAATTTTCAAATTTTTTCTATTGATTTTTTAGGTTGTATGATTTTTTTAATGATTTATTCCAACTTACAAAATGGGAGTATTTTTTAAATATCTCAAAATAAGCACTCACCCAAAGTGATGAATGTGATTCCTATCCTATTTGCATCCATAGTGTCCAATCTTTGGATCATCATAAAACCCTTGAAACAAATGAATTTTGAACATGAAACTTCACAATATTGTAACTCTTCTCAACTTCTTTTCAATGAGGTAAAGGTCTATTGATTTGGGGGTGATTTGATCTCCAAATTGCCCTCCAAAACTTATAGATTCCCAACCTTAGGAGTCTCAACTCCCAAAGCCATGAGTTCATCCCAAAAGCCCGAAGGATGTTTCCTTTGATTGTCAAAGGCCTCCCACTTCAAAGTTCATGTATGAATACATTTCTTTCACTTTGGGTCTTGGCATTATTCTCAAGCCCATATCTTGCAATGCCTCAATTTTGATTGCAAGCTCAAAGTTAAGATTGCAACAATAGGGCAATTAGTTTGTTTATCGCAATTGGTATTACTAAAAGGCAAGTCAACAATATTCATGATCATTATGTTTAGTTTTTTTAAAAATATATTTATTATTGATGAAATGAACAATTTGGCTCATTGCATAATGGTTCTAGCCCCTTTTTTGACATGTGAAAACTAGCTACAACTAATAAGAAATGTTCAATGAATTTAGTTCATGAACAAGCGTGTCATTGCCTAATGAAAAAATTTAAAAATGCATCCCCACCTAATTAATGTGTTGAAACTGGACTTGTTTTAAAACCATAACTAAAAGGTTTTATAAAAATTAAACTCATAGAATCCAGAATTATTGATGAAATTTTTTGGCATGGACCTAGAAGCAATGAATCAAGGATTTAAAAAAAAAATTAAACTAAACCTAAAATCAAAGAAAATTTATTTTTAATAAAAAATCTTAAACTTAGACCCAACAATTCCAATAAAAACCAAGACCTAGCCAACACTAATTTGGATCGAGTAAATAATTAGTTCTATATTGAGAAATTAGGTTACATTTCCCATTTTACTTGTTGTTGGCTTGAGTTTCCCATAAAGGAAAAAGCCATTCCACAATAAGATACTTATTACAAACTACCAATTAATAAAAAACACACTTTACAATTAAGTTTTTTTTTTTATTTCATTTATTTTCTCTCACTATTTTTTACCCAATTCATAAAACACGGCATTCATTGTTCATGACTTTGTTTGGAGATCTTGTCAAGTAAAGACAAATTTCCAAAATCTATTTGGAGGGCACTTTATATCCATGACTCTACCCTCTCTTATAAGAGGAGAGATCTTACACCTACTTGTAAAATTTTAAGGAATAGGTGTAAGAACCTTTTTGGTACTTTATGCCTTTGAGATTTAATTGTCCCTTTGAAATAAAATGAACCTTCCACTCTTTAAGATCCCAATTTGGAATGACAAATAATATTCAAAATTCAATATCTTTCATAATTATAGGTTTAAAATTTCTCAAATCACCTTCATTAAATCTTTCTCATTCAGAGCTTTCCAAGAATACCAAAGATCATGCTCGAATTCTTGTATAATTTTTAGTTTTGATTTTTTAAAAAATTCATTGAAAGATTTATTCAACATTCAATAGCTTTTCCACCAAATCCATTAAAGCCTTATGAAACCAACTCAATGCACCCCAAACTCATTGGAGGGCCTTCCAATGATACCAAAAGCATGGCAATAGGCACTGTGGTTTGAGAAGCCCTTCAACCCTCACAGCTAGGCCCTCAAACCTACGAAGAGCGACCCCGCCCCCTAAAGTTCCTTACCCTATAGGTTTGACAGAGTTGTGTCTGAAATTCTTCATTCATTCATTGATTCATTCATCCCTTTTCCTCCATCATTTCTTCGTTCCTTTTCAGTCCTTGGGTCGCTTGTTTGTGTGTGCGCGAGATGGGGTTTGTTCTCATGAGTTTTTCTTTCTTAGAATCCGGGTGGAAACCAGAAAATTTGAGAGTTTGGGTTGTGCACTCCAGTTCAAATTTCTGTTCCTCTGGGACTTTGTGTGTGTGAGTGTGCGTTCTTTTTTTTTTTTTTTTTTTTTTTTTTGGTGGGAGTTGTTGTTTTGTTTGTGCATATGGCGGAGATGTGCTGGTGAAATGTATTCAGGGAAGTGGCGGGCAGGGAAACAGGATGCCTTTTACTAGAAGACCGTTGCAATCGACAGTGGCGTTCGTGGTCGTGAATGCCTTGCTCTGTATCAGCGTCGGCCCTGTTTACGACTTTGTGTGCGATCTTCCTTACTGGGAACGCCGGGTATGTATGTATATTCTCTCTTGGGCTTTCTGTCTCTCTCTCACGATCGCTCTCTCTCTTTCTTTCTCTCCTCATCAGCTGCTCATATTACGCTTTTAAGCACCGTAGGAAGGCTTGAAATTCTGTGTTGGTTTGGTTTGGGCTACTGCTGATAGAAGAAGAATGGGAAGCTCTTTCTGCTGCATTTGGAGAGCTAGGGTTTTGCTGCATGTCTGCTTTTTCTTACATAGGGTTCAGGGAGAGTTTCAAACACTAAACCCTGAACCCTATGTAAGTACATAGGGTTTAGGGTTTAGAGTTTGAAACTCTCCCTTTGAAGATGGAGAGTTTCATGCTGACATAAGTGGCTACAACATGTGTTTCTTGCTCTATTTTTCTCAATCTTTGGATTGGTTTGTTGACTCAGTGATCCCCCCAAAGAAACTGGACTGACTTCCATGGGTAATAATTTTTTTGCATATTTTGTGGCCATTTCTTTGACTGCCAGAAAACACTTTTGCGACTGTAGCAGCCATCTGTGCTATCCAGTCAGTTGATTTGCTTTATGCAGTTTCATCACAGTTGATGATGGCATGGTATTAGTGTACATTTCTAATGCCTGAGAAATTGGAGATTTTGTAGAGGGAGCGCAGAAGGCAGGAACGGGAGCTCTCTGCTGCAAGCAGTAACGAGCATCATGTGCACTCTCCAGGAAACAGCAACATTTGAGACACCCTCAGAGTATGATTTTATAGACCTCTTCAGTGAGTATCTTCAGTGACAAGGTGTTTTTAGGGTTTAGATGTTCAAGGTTGTGGGTGGTAATATGAAGATTTCAATGTGGGTTTGAAAGACTTTTTTGAGAGAAAATATGAAGATTTTGGAACTTTGTTTGTAAGCCTTTTGTATGACAGTTTTTTTTTCTTTTGTGCTTCCCCATTCATCTGATCTAGTTGCTCAAAGTTGCAGAATGCATTTTCACAAATGATTTCATAGACTTTTTTCTCATGGAAATGCTTTTAGTTTTGTTGCAGCATTGTAGGAATCTATGAAGTCCTCATCATCAAAAGATTCTTAATTTTGGCTACAATCTGTTGCTGCAGAAAGTTCCACAGTTGGCTCTAGATAAGAAGGTCAATTCTAAATCCTCAACACCACCCCACCCCCCCCTTTCAATAAGATTCTGGTGTTTTGCTCTTGTGAGTCCAAAGCATTCAGGGAGAACTTGGAGAGGGAAGAAGAGCATATTTCCTGAAGCTCCTGCAAAAAACTGAGAGAATTTGAGTTTCTGTTGCAACCCTCTTTAGGGTTCCTGAGCCAGTGTCAATGGCATATGCAATGGCAGTGCTGGTTGTTGCATCATAGCTGGAAGTTTTTAAAACCTTTTAACAAGAGAAAATTAGCTAGAAAGGAAAAGAGGAGAGAAGTGTAAGGAGCAGGGATGGCAGAGGAGACAATTCTCACTGGTGACGATCTTATGCTGGGTCCTCCCTCACCAGTGGTTCCACCTGAAGTTGCATCCCATGTTTTGGATGGCTTGGAGACTTGCTCTACTGCTCTTCGCAGGCTGTTTCTTTGTAAGTTAATCCATCTCTCTCTTGTATGGAGCAAGCAAAATGATTGTTTTTGCTCCCTGTTTGCTTCTGTTCTGGAATTGTTCTGGGAACAATGCCCTTCTTTAGGGTTGCAGTAACACAGAGGGGGATCTTTACGAATTTGATCCAGCTCAAACAGCCAAGTGGTATTGCACATCTTGCTGGCATACAATTTACATATGGCCTCTGGACCATGTATTGGAATTGGCTGCAACTGGGAGACCATAAGATGGAATTGCATATTGACACTTCAACTTATTATCAAATGAACCTCAAAGATTGTTCTTTTTCATGCAGGTCTTCATGTGAACGATGTTGAACCCTTTTGCCAGGACCACATTATATTGTATCGTCGATGTGCACAGAATCGGGTACAGTGCTTCTGCATAATAGGTGGTCTAATTGTGAACCTCAGCTTGCAAATTGTCCAAGAGCTTCTCACTATGCTCCATTACATTTTACACAAAACTCACTCTCCTTGCTGTTGAATCATGTTCCTCATGGGATGATCCTAGGCATCTTGTGGTGTCCAGTGGAGAATGTGTACTGTTGAAGCATGAGCAGCTTGGGTGTGTGCTGCACATGTTGTGTTATTTTTATGGTGGTTATTATTATTTTTTGTTTTGGTTTAAAAATGGAGGATGACTGATGTGGCAGGATGCAGAATTGAGAGGAAGGATACAAGAGACTGAGCGGACACTTGCTCGGTCAATGCCCATGAATGAGATCCAAGAGCGGCAAGCTCAGCTCAAAGCTGAAGTGGAGACTCTGGAACGGTTAGTGCCAAAGGCCAGCATCTTCATTTCCTGATGCTGGTAGCAATTGGAGTCTATGGTTGGCAATGCTACAGTAACTGGTGGCAATGTTGTTGAATGACTTCCCTGATAGTATCATTTTGTGGCTCTCAAAACCAGTACAGCCATAACTGATGCACACCCATTTTTGCGGTTGTGTAGGCGCATGATTTTGGCGAGCGGGATGGAGGGTGTGGAGGGTTTCAGGCAGCGCTGGAGCTTACATGGTCGTCTTCATGACACCAAGTAAACCACCTATTAAAGCTCCATCTTTGAGTTTTGTTTCCATTGTCCTCATGGAACAATCAATGGACATGAATGAGCAGATGATGTATTCTTAAAGCAAACAGTTATCATTGTATCTTGTGGGAAGATGTTTACATGAGCTTGTAGAAATTTGTGATGAAAGTTGTTTCTTCATGCCACCCACCTCCTTTGCGTTTCTTTCACTGCAGGAAAAGGCTTGAAAGCATTGAGCAGGGTCTGGCATCTAGAACAAAGGAACAGCAGCAGCAGCAGCAGCCACAATCAAAATCATGGTGGCAGTTATGGTGAAAGACATGTTGAGAACCAACCAAGCCTGTAGTGAAATGATTAGCTCATCATGCAAGGGGGTCTTGAATGCTGAATGTTTCAGACCGAGTGTTTCAGGCAACAACATCAAGTGCCTCTGAGCATTTTATGAATACAAGTGTTTTGTATCCATATGACAAAAGGCTGAATGCATGTCCTTGTGTGCTTTGTACTTCTCTGCATTTTCAACTGTTGTTCCTCAACATGCGGCTCACGGAGTTGTCTGATTGCAAACTTTCTAACTCCAATATTCAAGTGTTGTTGCAATTGGAAAAGATGCAGATCTGCAATGTATTGTCATGCGAACCTAGCTCCCCTGATTTTTACTACATTATTTACAAAAGCTGTTAACAAAACTCTTGTCGATATTGAAAATGAAATGATTTTGGAGATTTTCAATTGCCAGAAGTTAATGGGGGGGGAAAAAATAGTAAAACTCACCAAATTTCAATATTTGGTTTGGAGTGTGTACCCAAATATGTAGAGGGATGATTCAAGTTTTGTACTTAATATTTAGTTTGTAGCCAGATTTGGCTAAATCTTTGGAAGGATGATTTCAGCTTTTTCCACATCTTCCTATCAGTGATTTAATTTTATTTTTATTTTTTTTCATTTTGCTATTGGAAAAAGGTCCCATGCAACATTGTCAAGGGAAATTTTTTGAAAGATTTCAAAACAATCGCCACATTTTGAAGAGGAAAGTTATGAAATTGTCAAAGATTTCTGAAGAATTTGGGTATTGGATTTCTAGCTTTGTTCTTTTGAAATCCCCATATTCAGCTAATAAGTTCTAATGGTTAGCTAACATGTAATGGGATTCATAGATTTTCTATTTCTTTATTTGTCTTGTAGCCAGATTTGGCTAAATCTTGCTTTAAACCCTAAACACTAAATCCTCTCACCGCTTTTGTAGCCAGATTTGGGTAAATCTTGTTTGTAAACCCTAAACCCTAAAATCCTCTCGCCGCTTTTGTAGCCAGATTTGGGTAAAATCTTGTTATAAACCCTAAACCCTAAAATCCTCTCGCTACTTTTGTAGCCAGATTTGGGTAAATCTTGTTGTAAACCCTAAATCCTCTCGCCACTTTTGGTGCAACATGAGAAAATTGAAAAAAACAAAAACAAAACAAAACATTGCTTCTTACGGACGATCGCCAATTTGGCTTCTTTTTAAAATAAAAATTTAAAGCACTGGGAGCAAGGCATCTGGATCGACGTCGTCGTCGTCGTCGTCGTCGTGTGTCTACCCCTTGCGAGTCTTGATTGTGTGGGGACCGATCGTCGCAGTGCAAATTCGCACGGTTCCGTGCCAATGGATTGCTCCACCTTCAGTGCAATCGCTTTGCTCCGTCTGCCGTCCAATCAGCTGCTGCGGCCCTGGCTGTGTTTGCGTTCCGGCACTTGGACAAATGGACGACATGTGGAGAGCAGACAAAACAAGCACCTAAATTAGGCATGTGTGCAAGGTGGAAGCCAAGCATTGCAGCTCTCTATTTGTTGTTCTCTCTCTATCTCTCTCTCTCTCTCACACACACACAAAAAAAACACAAGAATCTCAATTCTTTGAGAGGAAAACGAAAGCAATCTCTTCTTTATTGTTGTTGTTTGTTTGTTGCTTGTTGCATTATTTCTTCTTCTTCTTCTTCTTCTTCAGCGAACAAAGTGGTGTAGAAAGGCTTTGTTCCTGGAAAGATTTGATTGAAAACAATGATGAACATTGTGGCACTCGGTTTGTTGTTGTTGTCGCTGGGATCGGTTATGATCTTGTCCCCTGAGCCTCTTCTTGTGAAGGATCCTGCGGATGCGGGGAATGAGGCCAACGTGCTGTTGGTGAAGGAAGTTAGGAGGAGGCCTGGGGAGAACAACAACAGCAACGATGTTGATGATGCTGCTGCTCCTGCTGCAGTAGGACGAAGACTGAAGCGGGTTGCAGAAGCCGCGTATAAGCCTGTCACGGAGGCAGTGGAAGCTCTGAACAGAAAGACTGAGGAGCTAGTAGAATCCAACAAAGAGAAAGTGGCCAAAGCTGCTGAAGCTGTGAGCAGCAACAACAAGAAGACGAAGAGCAGCCCGGAAAAGCTCAGCTTCTGGACCTCAAGGAAGAAGCAAGACACAGCTGCAGACGATCATTTGCTTGCTGCTAAAGAGAAAGCAGCCGCTGCAAGTCAAGCATTTGAAGAGGCGACTCGTCTTCTAGAGGATGCAACTCGCGAAAAGCTCGCTGCTCTTCACGAGGTTTCTCCTGAAGGAATTCTCCGAAGGACAGGTACGTAAACAGAAGAAGAATCTCTGGAGAAGTCTCGTCTTCTTCTTCTTCTTCAGAAATTGAGGTTTTGTTCCATTCTTTGCTGGTACAGAGAAGTACGTTGAGGAGACACTTGAGAGAAGCCGTGATGTTGCTGCAGAGGTGAAACACAAGGTGCTTGAAACAGTTGATTCTGCGAAAGGAAAGATCTCAGAGACTGCAGCCACAGCCACGGACACCGCAACCAAAGTAAGGGGAAAAAAAGCTTCAGCAAACCCGAACCCATTTTGCATGCATGACGATTTGCCTCAGAGCGGAATCTCCTCAAGATGCTTGAATCAATAGCAGTAGAGCAATCATATCTCATCATCAAAGGGATTGTGGGATTTTCATTTGACATCAGGGAAACAGTTGTGTGTGAGAGATCATCATCTAACCCTTTGTTGTTGTTGTTGCTGTTGAGGATGTGATAGGCAGTTGAGAAAACCAAAGAAGCAGCTGAAGGTGCATACAAAACTGCATCTGCAACTCTGGGAGCAGCCAAAGACAAAACCTCAGATGCAATTGGTTCCACAACAGAGGGAGTGGAAGATGCAGTGGCTTTGGAAAAGGACAAGACCTATGAAACTGCACAATCTGTGAAAGACCGAATGCATGAAGCTGCTGAATTGACAAAGGAGAAGACCTATGAGACTGCACAATCTGTGAAGAACAAAACCTCCAACGCTGCGGAATCAACAAAGGACAGCGTACTTGATGCTGCAGGAGCTGCCAAGGATACAATCCTTGATAATACAGAGTTTGTAGTTGAGAGATCAAAAGGAACAGCAGCAAATGCTGCTGAGAAAGCAAAGGAAGAAGCTCAAGCTGCAGATGCAGCAGTTTTAGGTTTTGCTGAAGTTGTGAAAGAAGTTGCTGGCAAGACAGCTGAATGCCTTCTACATACTGCACAAGAAGCAGGTTCTTATTTACCAAATGTAGGTCAAGGAGTGGGGTACGTGTATGACAAATCTGCAGACAGAATTGGTCATGAAGAAGCTCAGAGCACAACTGAAAATGCAAGCAAACTTTCTGACAGTGCCAAAGAGGAATTAAAAGCCAGAAGCGATCAGCAGGTTTTACATGCACCAGCAGGCTATGGTGAAGAGGAAGTCAGTGAAATCTATAAGACAACAACAACAGAGGGAAAACAACCACATGAGGTTTTGTTGTTGGAGACAAAGGAATTAATTGCTGATGCTGATGCTGATAATGCTCCAGAGCACGTGAAAGATGAGCTTGGTGTGATTGCACAAACAATTGGATGGAGACGGGTTGGCATCATTGTGAAGGATTACAATCCACGCCATCTAACTCCATTTGAGATAGTCCTTGGAGATGTCAAGTATGTGTGGGTAGGAAAGCCTCATCTGAAGGAGGAGCAGCAGACATTTCTTCACAAAGTGCTAAGATCAATCAAAGGAGCTGCCAACAATGTGAGTCATTTTTTAGGGTTTTCCGGAGGTGTGAAGAAGAAGCAGCATCATACAGGAGTTGGGCAGGCTTCAAAGAAAAGGATAGTAGATGGGACAGAATCTGTCAAGGAGAAGCAGGTGGATAATAATGCAAAGGGTGATGCAACAACCATGAATGGTTATGTGGATGTGATTTACAAAGGAAAGGAGAGTTTAATGGAAGGAGTTAAGGCAGCTGGACAAGAATATGAAGCCGGACGAGCCCAAGCAAGTGAATATGCTGACCAAGCTCGCAGTGAGCTCCAAGGAACTGTTGGGTGGCTGCAAGACAACACAACTAGTGAAGAAGGCAAGCACAAATGAAATTGTGGACATGGAGATTTAAGAGGATACCTAAGATGTTTTTTTGGTCTTGTGTGTAGAAATTTTTCACAATCTGTTTAGCATCCTTGTTAATTGTGTTGTGTTTTCATTTGGAGTGCATGTGAGTTTATTCTCATGCTCAAAAGAGTTTCTTATCACATAGAAACATATCACCTTATTCAGTGGTACTGACTGATTTTGGAAAAATTGCAGTGAAGCTGCCACATAGTTGGAAACAGGTGTTTGTCTCAAGGCCAAGGGGATTCCTTCTTTCACTCATTCGCCTTCTGCATCTTTTCACCTTCTCGATTATCTACGGGTCAGCATTATGGGTGACATTTGTGTCAGGGCTTATCCTCTCCAACAATCTTCCCCAGCAACAGTTCAGTTTCATGCAGAGCCGCATCTTTCCCATTTATCTAAGGCTCCTTGCAGCTGGAGAGTTGCTCCTCACAATGCTCCATTCACTGTTGCACCCATGGTTCTCTGCTGACAAACTTGAGACCTGGCAATTGCAAAACTTTGTCTGGATCTTGGTTGCCACTCTCATCAACCTCTTGGTTTTTGAACCCTGGGAAACAAAGGTAACAAATTTGTTGTGCTCCATTACTACATGAATCTAAGCTCCTTACCATTTCTTATTGTGGTGAAGGATTTTTGTTGTTTAAAGTTGTGTCCAAGCAAATGCCTATGGTTAGGGCAAGATCTCAATGTCTGAAAATTGAGGTGATATTATCTTCATTATCTTGCAAAGAAAGCTAGGGTTAGGGTCAAGATCTTGTAATTTGACAATTTGAAAAAATACTCTGTTTTGCAGCTTATGTTTGACAAGCTGAGACTGGAGAAAGGAGGGTGGGTTCATGATACAACCCCAGAAGAATTAAGGATTGTACTGCAGGCAGAGAAGAAGAAAAAATTAGAAGAAATCAACGAGAAGCTCAAGACACTGCACACCTACTCATCTGCGCTGAACTTGCTCACCTTGGCAGGATTGACATGGCACCTCTCGTATTTGGCACGACGCTGCATTGTTTGATTGTATAATGTTTTCCTCAGTCTAGAAGTCTTTGTTCTGTACAGTGCACATAGAGTGGAGCGGCAAAATCTGTACACAGTGGAGTGAGAAAATTTCTAGTTAAACATTGGCAGGCACTAGTGCACTCCAAATCATCAAGAAAACAAACGCATCATTACAAGTTGGAGGTACAGTTGCAGTGCACCCATCAAGCTAGTTTCATCTCTTTCAGGTTGCATAAACAGAGGTTATATGAAGCAAGAGAAGTGTTTTCTCGAGGGCTGACCTTCACCTAAGCAGAAGAAGGGGAAGGGTGGAGGCAAGAAAACTTGTGCACAAGCGCGAAGCGAAACGAAGCAGGATTTTTTTTTGGGGTGGAGATAGTTTTGTACCATAGTTGTACCACTTGAAGTTTTTTCAAGTAGCAAATTGGTAGTGATTTTGGGGCCATCTGGAAAGTCTCAGAAAAAGAGCAAACAAAAATAACTAGAGTGCAGAAGGAAGTTTTCCCTCCCAGTTTATGAAATGAGAAGAGGTCAACAGGAAACTTTGTATTAATGTGGATATGGTGTCAAATATGGTGTCAGAATATTGAGTCTGTTTTATGTTCAGGAGTGCCTAAGAAGTTTCGAGTTTTGATGGTGTCCACATCCTGAATGAAACTTACGTTTCAATGTTGCTTTTTAGAGCCGGCTTCAACTCGATTAGGTGAACTTATGTGCCTATAATGTTTAATGTTTAACAAACTTGGGCTCATTGATGCTGCACACTACCAGCAGTGATAATTAATTGATGAAAAAAATGAATGGATTTTGTGAAAATTAAGTTCTCGTTCAAATAAAAAATATCAAATGACATTGCATGCAATTTGTATTGAATTTGAATTTGAATTCCATTCAATTTAATTCAAATTCTTAAGTTTGATTTAACTTGAACTAGTGGGTGCCCATGACCTTCGGCCACTGTGAAGTCCCCCGGAAACTTTTAACTTTTTTATTTTTTTATTTTTATGTGTTTTTTATTTTTATTTAGATTTTGTGATCATCCAGCTGAACAGACATTTCATCCATCCCCTTAATCGGGACGGACAGTAGCTAAAAGAAAAAAAAGATAGTCTTGGTCAATACAAAAATAAATAAAAATTGATTCTGGGCTGTCCAAGGCCTAAATATTTTTTTTCTGGTCTTCCCCTAAATCCGTCCCGTCATCAAGCCGGACGGACATTTCATCCGTCCCCTTAATCGGGATGGACAGTAGCTAAAAGAAAAAAAAGGTAGTCTTGGTCAATACAAAAAAAAAAAAAAAAAGATTCTGGGCTGTCCAAGGCCTAAATATTTTTTTCTGGTCTACCAAATCTTTTGCCTCAATTGAGTTGAAATGAAATGCACGCGAAGAGAAATGGGATTTGAATTGGTGCACAAGGTGTTAAAAACTTTCTTGTGATTATGAAGTTGGAAAAAAAAAAAACCTTTTAAAAAGCAAATTTGATATAGACACATTTTCCCTTCCTTTTATTTGGGAACGAACTAAACAAATTTCTGTTTGGAATTTTCATTACATAGGTAGCTACTATAGTGTGGTTTCTCTGGGCTTCTGGGATGCTTTAGGATGGCAAATCTTCTGGATGAGCTGCAAACCGTGAAGCTGAGAAATGTTGGGGTATGTTCATTTCTCCCATCAACCTCCGTTCACAGTTTTTTTGGGGGATACTGCGTGGGAATAAATTGTGTGTCTTCTCAAGAAGGTAAGGTGTAGTAGATATTATACGTATCTTGAAGTGATTGGATTGTGCTAACTTGGAAAATAACAAAGAACTGCAAAGCGCTGCACATTTTTTCTCCAAAAACTTTCTTTGAAAAGTCCTCGCCCAGTAATTGTCTTCAGCAACAGCATTTGTCACAGTGGAATCCTTGGAAGCCCAAACGGATGCTATGAGCACAGCTTAACCACTTGCTCCAATGTCATGATCACAGTGATATTGGAGCAAATGGGTATTGAGTTTCCTGCTCAATACTAGGATATTGAACAAGTCTGAAAAAGTTAGGTGCTCAGGTCAGGAACTAAGGATTTAGGGTTAAGGATTGTAAAAAGAAACGTTGCATTTTGGTTGGCATTGAGTTGTGTGCATCCGCAACTGTTGGAGTGATCACATGGAAGCTGTTTGGCAATTTAGCATTTGATGGGTTTTTTCTTCCCTGCTTTTTTCTGCAGCTTGAACGTCAGTTAAATGCCATCTACAACAAAGAAGAAGAGGAGCGAATACGCAAGGAGGAAGCTGCA
>Ga0116231_10006317_pt1 | contig 22734 bp, 19 predicted proteins | sample S1TSphgellanicum_2_FD_89695 | JGI IMG/M metagenome (GOLD analysis project Ga0116231, IMG submission 89695) | Host-associated microbial communities from peat moss isolated from Minnesota, USA - S1T2_Fd - Sphagnum magellanicum MG | ecosystem: Host-associated > Plants > Peat moss > Unclassified...
AAAGTAATCAACATATGGTGATGACTGGGTTGTTGTGGACAGAGTTGGAGTGAAGTCAGCACCTGCTGTAGTGTTTGTGAAGGACCCTGGCCTGGAACCTGTCATTTATCATGGCATGAATTCCCTACCTTCTCTTCCACTTCTGATACTATGATCTTCCTTCAAGAAAAACAGCATTAGCCTTAGATGCTCTACTCAATCATCTCAAGGTCAACATTCATTATCTCCTTTGTATTGTGTAACTGCTTCTTTTTGTGGTCTTGTGATCTGAAACTATGACAGTTTAAGAAGTCTTGTCACAATTCTTGCATGAGAATTATGTTCATGGTCTATGGATGTATTCTGGGGGGCTGCACACAGGTCACATGAACAGCTCGGTATTTCAACAAGCAATGGAAAAGCACAAAACTTTTGGTAATGCATTGATGCACAGATGATGCTGAGAATAGTTCTATGAAGAGATTATTTTATTTCTGTTGTCGTGGAATCCAGAGGGTGTGTGATGACAGACAAATAGTGAACGGGAGTGAAGTAGTATGTGGCCAACAGAACAAGAAAGATTTGGGTAAGCTCAGTTTCTTAACAGTTTGAGAGGGAGGGTGGAATGAGGTGCAGAGTTGCCACAGCTACGGAGCATAACTGCTGCAGAGCTTGGTTGTGACGCCTCTGGGTATTCAAAGGCAGGCAATGATACCAACACATGGTACTGTGTTGTTGTGGCTGGAAGACCAGGCTCAGAACTCACTCAAATGCGGGGAGTGAGCTTCTTTCTTTTCCACTTCTGTATCATGGGTGCATTTGAGATGGCATAATTTGCAGCAATTGTAATGTTTGTGATGAAAGGTTTGGCTCATCTGTATGTTGTGACTGATGTAATGACAGGTGATGCGGGGTGTGCTCCACAACTTAACAAGTGAAGACGAAACAAATGAAGCATCAAGACCATTGCTTGGAGCAAAAGCATTGAGAGAAAAACGCCTTAGTCTTGCCTGGCTTGATGGTGAAACCCAAAAAGTATGTCCCTTCACAAAGTAGCTTTCCAGAACTAATCATAGCCACACTACCTAGTGTCTTGTTGACATGAGCATCATCTATGATGTGGAACCAAAGCTGAACTTGACTGTCGAAGGAAGCTAATGATTAGATGAGATGTTGGTCTATAATGTTTCAGTGATCGGTATGCACTCTAGGCAGATTCAATAAAATCTGTTTTTGCCCAAGCACACTTACTGAGTATTACCATATGTACCATTGAAGAGGCTGAGACAGCTAGCATTGCATGTGGGAAATGAGCAGGACTTTTGCTACTTCTATTTACACTCAGCAAACATGTTTGAGGCATGTGGGGCAAGGAGATATGGAGATATTGATGTGCCAAAGATATTTCTAGTACGTTATCAACACCAAAATATTACAGTTGAAGAGGCAATAAAGGAGGCAAATAAGCAGCGCCGAGCCCGCAATTTGTGGGCAGCCCTGCAGGATGACACTGAGAATATTGCCTCACAACTTGTGTCCAAATATAATGGCTCTGCAGAAGTTTCTGAGGTGCCTTCTCTTTTTGCTATCCTAGTGATGTTTGTCCCATATTGAAGGGCTATTTATTTTATTTTATTGAGCTTAGAAATCATGGCTGCTGTTAGGATTCAACTTATACTCTGATTAAGATTATGGGGGTGATTGCAATTGCAGATTGTGACTTGGATATCGCAGATGGTCTACGAAGGAGACAATGAGAATCTCCCTAATTTTGTAAGTTGGGTTCAGCCCTTTTACAAGGAGGCTAGCTCCCAAACCAGGAATCACAGTAACAGGACATCTAACAGCATTATAGTGTTTGTGAAATCCAACACCTGTGACCCCGTTGCACTTGGAAATGCAGAAAGGAAGTATGCCAAGACTTGTACCAGAGGAGAAAAAGCCACGATGGGCGGAACAAACCCAGGAGTTCTTGGTGGCAGGCCGTGAGAAGTTGGCAAATGGGAAGCAGCTTCTTGCTGCAGTGACTGACTACTTAAAAGACCTCAAGATGTTGCCTCTTCTCTTCTTTCTTATCTTATTTTTTGGTGCTCAGTTCTTTATCCGTTCACGAAATTATACTCCCCTCCGTCAACAGGTAGTTCTTCCTGCTTTCTGCAGCTTTTTCAAGATGCCAGCCTGTGGCATGGAAAAAGGACACATATTCATGCCATTGACAGCAGAAAGATAGAAACAAAATTTCATGAACAATTTTATACTTTTGCATGGTCATCAGTCCTTATCTTGAAGCTTTTCTTTGACTTAAAACAAATTTTTTTTCACCTTGTCCTGGTTTCCTTAATTGTGAGAAAGAAAATTTCTTGATATTCATGAGACTTATTTTGCATGGATCACAGGCAAGGCATCATGGGGAAGAGGTTTCTCAAGGTGAGGTTCAAAACCTTGACAAGAAGAAGGCACCTGTGCCGGAGAAGCAATTTGACCAAACAGATGATTCTATGAATCTGGAAGGGCTTCGGAGGAGGAAGGAGGGTCCAACCTGAGCGGTATGTCTAACTTAAAATATATCCTTGCTTTCTGCAAATCAATATATGACACAACTCCTTGGGCAGGCACTGCAATCAATATATTACACATGAATATGTGCAAGTGCTGATTAGTCTCTACTTGCAGGAACCGTCATCTGTTTCCAAAGCAGTAATTGGGTACTTTTTAGTATGCCTCACATCAGTGGCTTACTTCAAGTGGTCTCACAGTTGTATATAGAGAAAGAGAGTATTCACTTTGCAAATGATGTGCTTTCTCTAGTCAAACTTTGCTACTGGAACTATATATGAATACAATTGAGACAAGCTTGACTGCAGATGGATGAGTCTTCAATTTCCAAGCTCAACCAACTGGAATTGGACCACCAATTTGATGGTACCGAAGCTATTATGAAGTTGATCTAGGACATAGGAAATGCCTCATGAAGCACTGTTCAAAACTGTGTCCAAAGTTACATCTATGATTTGTTGAAGAGTATGCTTTTCAGGTCCTTTGGTGACAGCTAGCAAGATACTGATTTTCAATGACTCAATTCTGTCATGCTGAATCTAATATAAGTTCCCAATAATTGAGTTTTAGGGCATAGGCTGCCATGATAACCCAACATAGATACCTTCCTCTAATGGGGATCTTTTGACCTTACAGAAGGAAAGGACTCTTTTTAGTGAGAGAAATCTTTGGTTGCCTCTGTAAACAAGCTGATGCATTTTTTGCATACTCCTGTCAACAAAGTTAGAAATACCAACATCTCTCTTTTTCTCAATCATTGTCACTTCTTTTGAGCAAATGGGTATCAATTACATTACAAAAGATGCAGATACTTTGTAAACCGAGTTAAGTTGTAATGGTAGAACTTGCTTCCATTTAACTTCTGCTTGATTGCACATCCACGCAATCTCTTGTTGTTTTGAACTGTTGGTGGTTTTGCTAGGACTCATCCCCCCCATCCCCCCCCCTTTTTTTTTCTTTTCCCTGGCAATGACTTCTTTGTTCTTGTTGGGTTTCTCTTGCCATACAGTTTCCCAGGTTTACATCAAATGGGAGGGATGTGAGGAGATTTTGCTGGTAAATTTCCCATCACTTGCATGGCTTGTACCTCAATTAGGAGGAGGAGGTGTGCATTGTAGCCCTTTTTAAACAAAGTACAACCAGGTTTCAAGGATTTCATCCAAGATTCAATAAATCATTTTTTCAACATCTTGGAATGATTTGGATTGATCCAGGTCCTTTTCGATGAATGCAAATCATTTGTTGGTTTCCTTGATTGTTTGTTATTTTGTATGGGAGGTGGAAGAGTGTACAATATACAGAGTTCTTTTCTTTTCCAGAAAATAATACTTCATGCTTTGCTTTCTTAGTTACTTACAAGAAGTTATAACCATAAGAACTAGGAGCTTCTAATGAGAATCCATAACATTGAGCAGTAACTATGTGCATGTGAAAACACAAAGGATTGGAAAACTTTTAAGCATTGCAAAATAATTTTGATGTTCACAATTAATTTTTCCCCAAAGAACAATCCTGTAAGTTATTCAGAAGTGGTTTCACAAATGTGACCTAGAAGTCATAAACTTGGTTCCAAAATCAAGCTAGTTGGACCCAAAATAGTTGGTGAAACCTTTGGATTGGGGTGTTCAAGAAATATGTGTCCCTTGGCTCCACCTTAGGCAGGTGCTTATTTTGGGAAGACCCTGCTTCTTGGGCTTTACCCTATGGGTAAGATTGCAAACTTCTCCCTCACATGGTAGGCACTTCATCTTGGCATGATTTTCATATACAATATATGATGAGTAAAAATTATTAGAGACTTCAAGGTTTTGCTCAAATTTTCATAGCCTCTTGTAAGCTATATTTCTATTGCATCTAAAGGAGTTTGTGCGAATTGTTCTCCCAATATCTAGGCATCTGAGCTTGGTGTTGGATCCACAAGTACTGAATCATTGTACCAAAATTGATTGAAAATAGACCAAAGTGTGAGCACCAAAAATGCTTCTGTGGCAGGCAAGCCAAGTGTGGTTGTTGAATAATGAATTTGAGATGGTCGATTTAAATTGCCATTGAGTCAGGCTGGCTTTAGATCGGGGTTGAGGTCCAAATTCCTAGGAACCAATTTGGACTCATTTGAAGCAAACTGAATCCTTGAGTTGGACCCTGCCTTGGACTCTAGCTTGCATCTTGGTTCTCCAAATCATGAGCTCTCCTTGGAGCTCTTTTCTTTGGGGTCCAAAACAATTGATTTCTCCTCCAAAATGGTGCCATGTGGGTTTAGCCTCAATTTGCCACTCTTCGGTCTTGGACCCCTCATCTAAAGGCCCTGGGTCCAATTTATGGCTCTCAGCAATTAGGATCATTCTATTTCATTGGACCCTGGACCTTAGACCCTCATCTAAAGTGGCCCACATTCCTCAATGTAATTTAATTTTGTGATATAGAAAAATTGACAGATTTTCCCAAACAAAAAAAGAAAACATAGTCAAATTTAAAGTAGGAATTTTAAAAATTCCCTTCTTTTTTGTCAAAAAAGCAGCAAAAGTTTTCCCCCAAAAAAATCACTGTACTGTTCCTTGGAGCGCCTTTTTTTTTTTTTTGGACCCCACCCTAACAAGCAGCTTTCTAGTCACTTAACTATCTCTGCCCTAGCACATGACTTTTTGGTCCAAGTGACCACAACTTTAAAAGAGAACTGATGCGCTATTCCTTCCAAAAACTAAGCATCAGTTGAAAACAGAATCTAGTAGGGTAAACTGGCCCATCACTGAACACTAGCCTATCACCTAACCACTTTGGTGGATCTTTCTCAATTCTTCTCCATTTTGAGTGATTTAAAATGTTTTAGAATTCTCAAGCTTTACAAAGCATCTTTGAAATGCAAATCCAAAGGAGCAGCCAGAAAAGAAGAGTAAAGAAAATTCGTTTTTTCGAGTTGCAAAACACATTTTTTTCATTTGTTTTCATTTGGACCGCTCCAATTTCATCAGTGCATAACTTTCTCAATTTTTTTTTTCAAATTGAGCGTGCAATCATCATCTTAAGCTTTAGAAAATATCTTCTATCTCTAAAGGCAATAGAATAATATATATATATTTTTTGAGGAGTTCGAAAATAGGATATGATCTGTTCAATTGAGATTTTTTTTAAAAATCGACCCCCCTTACTTGGGGGTGGGCATAACTTTCTCACCTTTAGTCCATTTTTGCCGATTTTTAGTGCGATAGATTCGCAAAGAGGAGGGCTCCATCTACTCTTTGGGCACCACAAACAATGGGGCCCTCCCACAAAAATGGCAAGAAACCTTATGTTAAGTGTAATATGTCCTTGAAAATTGTGAGACCAAATGAAGCTGCAATCCTTCCTTAGCCTTTTCCAAAGCCAATAACAGAGTTGTCCATAAAGTAAGAAAAACACAGCACCAGAACCCTCAGTTTGGTCATACACAAGGTGAGATTAAAAAAAACCTGCAAAATAGTACATTAGAATTCAACGGGGGATGAAACTCAAAAAAACCATCAGATTGGTGGTAAACTGAGTTTCGTCGTGTCTTTCCTTTTGCCTGAGCGCCTCCACTACTGCTACATATATTTTCACCTTAACTGTATAAACAAACTAATTTGTTGTTTTATACATTAGAAAGTATTATTTTTTCATGATCTATTACGATGTTGTCGTATGAGGAGTGAAATTGTACAGATTGTTGCATGCCATAATTATTATGATGGTTTTTAACACCTCATGAACCACTTCATATTTTCATGAAAATTCATTTCACTATTTTAAAGATTAATTAATGACGAAACCGACCTTAGGGTTAAAAGTAACACTGAATTTTCTTCAAAAGTCCAGAAATTTTTCCCTCATAATTATGTAGTACTGAACTAAAGGTAGGTGGGCAGGTGTTCTCTCTTCTCCCATCATAGATCCACAGAAAATTTTAGTGTTCAAAAACTGGGCTTGAAGTGTAAGAGCAGCTCCTCCTGCTGTTTTGTAGCACACTTAGTCTTGCACTTCATACCCAGTTTAAGAACACTCTGTAGAGAGAGAGACAGAGACAGAGATGGCAACAGAAGAAGAGCAGGCTCCTCCCATACCCTTCAAGGCACACGCTGCTATGTTGCTAGTCTCCTGCGGAGCTGTGGGTACTTTGTGATCTCAAAGTCGGCTCTCAATGGATGTGTCAACCTTCTTGTCTTCTGCCTTTACAGGGACGCAATTGCTGTCTGCATTCTGGTGCCCTTGGCTTTCTTCACAGAGATGTAAGCAAGTGCGAGGAGGAGAAGGAAGCATTAAGTACTTCATAATCTTCTACTGGCAAAGCTGCAGCGTTTAACCAGCTTTCTAGTTTGTTTCTGGACAGTTTAGGAAAAACTGTGTGCTTGCTTTAGATCGAGTCAGCTATATTGAAGAATCTATGAAAATAATTTTGGACACTACCCAATGGAAAAGAACACAGCTTTGTGGTGATCAATGGGTTTCGAAATCTTCTTGTTTCTGATGATGGGTTTCCTTCCTTCCGTGTGCAGGAAATTGCGGCCCAAATGTTCAGTCCTTGTCCTCAACTAAATGCTTCTGATAGGAGTTTTTGGGTAAGTGCAGTTGCTGCTTCTGAACATAATAGGAAAGTGCATCATGCGAGATCTTCAAGATCATGCTGAGTCCAGGCTGCGACCTTATGAGCTCTCAATTCTGATGCTTGCTTAATTTTGGGGATTGCCCAGCTTAATCTCAAGATTACTAATTAAACATCAAATCTAGCTCTTAATCATATGTAAATTAATTACATTGTTGGAGCAATTATAATTATTTTTGTTCCTAAGTCAGCATCGCATTGTTTAGCTGAAAAGTTCAGAATTAAACAATTGACCATTTTGAAGTTGAAAGTTTGAAGAGGAACTTTGATTTTGGAATCAGCAAATGATGTAATAATAAATATTAGTTAATTCTGAACTTTTGAGAAGTCCAAGGTTAACAATTGCTGTTTTGAAAATTGAAAAATTAAATTGAAACTTTGATTTGGAGATCACCAAATGATACAATAAATAAGTTAATTTTGAATTTTTAAAAAGTTCATAACTAACAATTGCTACTGTTTTGGAAGTCGAAAAATTGAAGAAAAACTTTGATTTGAGGATCATAACGCAATGCAACGATGTATATTAATAATTTTTGGTCTCACTAAATAATATAATAAATAGATGTTAACAATCTTTTACATCAAAATTCAGTAAAAAAAGCTTGATCCTATGCATTATGTGTTGGAAAAAGTCTAGAATTAACAGTTTAATCCAGCATTAATTAACTAAATACCTAAGTAGACTGATCTTGTGCAATTTCTTGGTCTTACATCATATTAATTGCAGATTTCCAAGCACACCATACGAAGCTGAATGCAAGCAAGCACTCATTGCTACCAAAAAATAGTGTTGCTTACAAAGACAAGTGGGGTGCAATTTACTGAGACTTCAAGCACATTTTTAATTACATGGCATCAAAAAAAAAAACATGAAATGCTAGGATTTGACCCTATAATAGAATACAAACCTAAATGTCTTTCACTATTACAATAAAATGATGTATGAGATGATTCATTCATTCATGGGGGCTGCCCCATGCTCCATCTTCCACATGTTCATGATTTCATGGCATCAAATGACCATGTGTTCGGAATTCATTTGTTGTAGCCGACAAAACATTTTGCTTAGTTTGTTGAATTTCATCTTGTGCAAGCAAAAAGGTATGTTAGAGTCATCTACACCATTAGTAATTGTAAAACAAAATGTAAGCAACAAGGGATCAAACACTCTTAGCACAAAAGGAGTCTTGATTTTGATAGGAACATTTCAACATTATAGGAACAAAATTGTTAAGGAAGACACCTCACCTAACAAGGAATTTAATGCATAAATAAAAATCATCAAACCTCTACCTATTGTTGGTTGAAGAGGTTTTGGCAACACATAAATTTTTTAAAAAATCGTCTATAGCTTTCAATGGCATGGTGGATGCAACTAAACGTAAGAACAACATGATGGTATCATCTATCAACAAGATCCATATTACTAGCTTGGAAATTGAAGAATGACATACACAAACTCAAAAGAAGTTTTAGAAAGAACAAATCAATTACTTCATGTCCAAAGATTGTGAAATCAACAACATCTAGAAAAGTATGGTCCAAGCCATGTTTTGATTGACTCATGTAATGCGCATGATTATTCAAAGGGCAAATCGGCAACTAATTCTAATTTTATTGCAAAAGACAAAAACACACAAGATGATTGAAATAACCATGATTGCAAAAGAAAGGAACACATATACTGCAAAAGGCAAGGACATAGAAGTTGATTGAAAACACATCTAATTCTACTTCAATTTCATCTTGAACCTTTCATTTTCACTTACCATGACTATAAAAGACGAGAACATGAAACATGAGAATTCAATACTTTCAAGTAGATAGTTATTCATCAAATAATCATGCAAATGGGTGAAAGCATGCTAAAGTATACCAGAAAAAGAGTTTTCAAATGTAAAAAAACAAGAATTTATGACAAGTAGATTAGAAAGTAGGTGATGCCTTATGAGATTTTCCTTTTGAACTACATGAAGGCATCAAATGTGATATGTTGAAGTTTTTGAAAGTTTCAAAAGTTCTATCAACCTTTTTTGAAACCTACTTTCAATTTACTTTGCAAAATTTGCCAATTGGTCACATTGTGAGAAAATAAATTGAAAGTAGGTAAAATATTAATAATTTGGAAATTCCACTCATATGTTGCATTTTGAAAGGGTTTGGGGCATCATTTAATGAATTAAACACATGCAATGCAATTTAGTATCATATCAAAAAATATGTTTTGGATGCCAAATCTGAATTTATGGAAAATTTATTTTTGAAGGGTTTCACATTGTCATAATCAAAAAATTCAAATTCCAAAAAATGTGTATCAAGGTGGATAATGGTTCAAATATTAGTAACACATCATTTAAATTGTTTGTTTTGGAAAATGTGCAATATTAACCAAAATAATAAACTTGTAGTAAATTAATTAATTAATGAAAATAATAGTATACATTAAGAATGACCATATATGGTTTATTTAACATGATAAGTAACTCCCAAAATTTATGACATGACTAAAATGCCTAAAATGCAAAAGATTCCAATGTACTTTTATTTGTTGATAGGGATGACCAATTAGCACACTTATTTTGCTTACACCCAAACATACATTGTGTTTTTTTTACTTCAAGGAAAACAATGTTGTAGCTTCGAGGATAGAATGTATCTTTACAAAGTTTTTGTTCAAACCAAGTTTCTTTGTCACCCTAAATATACTTCAAGCTTAGCATGTCGTTGTTCACTATAATTTTTTCCACCTTCAATTACTACAACACCTTCTTGAGTAATAGAATTTTGAATAACAACAATTTCCTCATCGAATAAAGATTTATTTGACATCTATCTCATGGTGACATATTAATAGGTTATGCATCAAGCAACAACAAGTGATCAAATCAAGAGCAAAACTAATGTGCATTTATGTCTTTCCCTCAAGTTCATGAAATGTTTTCTTCCATATGCCAAAGGCATTTTCAATAACAGATTGAACTTTTTTGTGTTTTCTATTATACAACATTTCAAGGAGGTTGTGATCTCCTTCTTTATGTCATCAACCATGACAATAGGGGGATACTCCTTGTCTCCTAACAAAAAAAGGAGCAAAACTTTCTTGACCTTTGTTTGCATTAAAAAGTCCTTGAAATTGAGTAATTAGAAACCTGAACATTCTAGAATCATTGACACTTCCTAGAAGACCTACAAAGATGTTAGTAAATTATTTTTTGTCATTTACAACTACTTGACAAACAACATTGTACCCTTTCCTTTTGTGGTAAAAATAATTTTCATAGAAAGCTCCATTAGGTTTGGAAACAAAAAAATGTGTACCATCAATGGCCCCTTAGATATTTGGGAGACCACAAAGAGCTTTGAAACCTTGCATTACCATCTCCATCTTATTTCCAAATGGTCAAGTTATAAGATTCTTGAAAACAACATTGAATGTTGTGATGACCTTTCTCAAAACAAATGAAACAATCAATCAACCCATGGCAAATACTTCCCTACAAATTAGTAGATTACAACCTTGTGCAAGCTTGTAGAAGGCATAAGCCACTTGCACCTCCACTGGGATAAACATCTTATAGTGTGTGTCCTACTTTTGAATTAGAGACCTCAAACAATCAATGATATCAAACAAAATCTACTTCATCATTCACAAGTTTTGGACCCAAAATGCATCATCGCGTATTATGTCAAGACAAATATGGAAAACTAGGTCGTCGACCTCGACTTCACCCAATGACCAAGCTTTGTGGGCAACAACCCCAAATTGCAAATGATCTTGTGACGCAGACAAACTAACATATTGATAATCTCCTCAGTGTTAATTGTAATAGCACTCGACATAAACCTAAAAAAAAAGAAGGCATTTTAATGTGAAAACACAAACTTTGCATAAACAAGATCAACAAAACAACAAATCTTGCTATAAGCTCATTGTCAATGTCCATCACATTGATAGACTCTTGTTGTTTTCACAAAAGCGACAACTGAATATAACTAAAAAAACACAAAGCAAATGATGCAGAAAGTTTGAGCATAGAAAGTTGCTGCAAAAGGTTGATGCAAAAAGTTGAATGAAGACTTGAAAAATTGAGTGCATATAACTAATTCTAAAAAAACTACAAACATGAAGATGATGATGTGAAGATGAACGAACAATGACCAACAAACCAAATGTGCAAAAAGACAATATGAAGATGAATGAACAACAAATAGAGCAAACAACTAAATGTAGAGCAACTACAAACATGAAGACATCAATGTGAAAATGAGCAAATAACAAAAACAAACATAACAAAATGAATTGACGATGCAAGATGGCAGAGCTGTAAATTCTTGTTTATTGCATCATCATCACCTAGCATGATGCATGTTTCATAATGATGAAAGTTTGCACAAGAACTTTGTGCAACTTTGTGCCAATGATTCGTCGTCATTTTTGCCATAACTATCGAAATGTTCGTTTAGGATCTAGTTAGATCTGAATGCAAGATTAAGTTAAATGATTGTTAGGTTAGTAACCCTAAAAATAGTGTTAGTTTGACACTAGGTGTAAACACATGTCTAATCCTAAAGTGGTAGATTAACGTATTAATGTTAGGATCGAAAACAAAAAAGTAATCTAAACCCTATCATAAACTAATGTTAAGAATTAAAAGTATTAATTGACTAGCATTAGATGTGAACGTAGGATAAGTATCTCAAATTTCAATGCAAATCCCTTGATTGGAGAGAAGGATCTGGTTCCTCCATTCCCAGTCATGTATGGTTGAGGTGCTGTCAAAAAAATTAGGGTGAAAAACAGCTGCAACTTCCTATCAATGGCTATGACGGATCTAACAAATGAATTCAATTCTATTTTCAGAAAATTTTCCCCTTTTTTCCTTAGCCTTTTGGCTAAAATTTGTGCCCAAAGTTTTTTTTTGAAAAAAACTCTGATGAGGTGGTTGCTTACATTGGTTGTCCGGCTTTTGCTGAATTTTTTCAGAAAGAGTTAGAAGAGGCCCACCTTACATTGTGCAAGATTTTTTGGAGGAGGGACCTTGTGTTTAGTGAAAGACCTGTCCTTTTTTTTTCTAGAGTTGCCTAAGGCCGGACAGTTAGGTGATTCCTTTGCTACCAAGGGCCCACCACGTCTCTTTTGGAGGAGGGCACACTTGGGTGAGGCCTTTGGTTTTGGTCCAGTAGTTGTTGTTGTTTTTTTTTTTTTTTAAATTTTAAATTTTAAATAATAAATTTTAATAATTTTTTTAAAGGAATAAGATTTTTCTTGTCCCCACCGCCTCTCCTCCCGACCCCACCCTCCCCAAAAGACCTCCCCAAAAGAAAAACAAACGTGCCCACTGCCTTTCTTTTCAAGTTGAGAATAACCACAATTTCATGTACCCCTTCTCCTATCATCCATGTTAAGTGGGGATAAATTTATCATTATTCAAATATTTTGTAATACCTGGGGGGCGGATTCGTTCTAGCTACATCCTCCAAATTTCCAGAACATGGCAGGTACAAATCTTAATTGATTTCAGAAATTTTAAGAAACGAGTTTAAAATTGTGAATCACTTAGATCTAAGGCCCACTTTAGATGGGGGGCCCATGGTCCAAATTCGTAGGAACCAATTTGGACTCATTTGAAGCCAGAATCTTTGCTCCAGTTGGACCGTGCTTTGGGGACCCTAGCTTGCAAGTCAATTCTTCAAATCATGAGCTCTCCAATTTAGCTCTTTTCTTTTTTCTTGGTCCAAACCAATTGATTTTCCCTCCAAAATGGTGCCATGTAGGTTTAGCCGGGATTTGCCACTCTCCGGTCATAAATTCTCATCCAATTTATGGCTCTCAGCCAATAGGATCGGTCTATTTCTTTAGACCCTGGACTTTGGAACCTCATCTAAAGTGGCCCTAAGAAGACCTTGAGTTCCCATAAAAATTATCACTGGGCTGTTTAGGCTAGTCCAATTTAAATCATCCAAAAGAGCAAGAAACTATTAAATCATGACAAGGCCCTTTGTTTTTGGCAATGTGGTTATTGCAATCTAGTTTTATTAATGGCTACTTAAAGAAAATCATGAATATTTGTTGAACATATTAATCTGAATATCGTTTTGTCTAGTGAATGAGTTGTCACTTGATTTTAAAACACAGAGCCTGCCTTGACCTAAATAGTTGAGGCGTTGAATTTAAGCTAAAACAAGCGCAAATTGTGGATCTAAGTATTGGTGTACCAAATGTTCACCAGGCCTACATAACCATGAGTGGTAAGGTTGTGGCAAGGAATGCCCAGTGTCAAGTAGGGGAGTGAATCTTAATGTGATCCATGCATTCAGTCAATCATTGTAGTTTTTGTTTCCCTTGATTATAAGGTTGGTCCTAGGGTTTCATAGTGAACTTTGCATCCATAGTTTCCCTCAAATCTACTGACATTAGATCACCAGACAAAGGTTTTGAGTTGAATGGGTTGTGAAATCTTGGATCAATATGTAATGAAGTGAACACTGAATTTTGGTGCACCATTAATTATTTTTGACTTGTGGGTGTTACTGCATGTAGATAGGCATGCAAGGAATGGATGACTTGACTACTCATGAGCTTCACATCCAACAAGTATGAATGCCAATTAAACAATTTGGGATCAGATGTAAAGGTTTTCACACAACTAAACCTTCGGCTGCATTAAGATAGATGTAGTTGTGGGAATGCATGTATACATTAGTAATATGAGGGGGAGTATGTACATTGCATGATATTAGTTGCCAAATGGTCACAAAACATCCCTATTTATGGGTAAGATATGAGTTGCCATGTAATGACATTGTATTGTTAATGTGAATTGCCATCATGTTACATGGGACCAAAAACCAAACCTCTAGTTGCAATGGTAACTAAGCATAGTAATGTAGTTAATAGCATAAAGGCAAGATTCCAGTTTCCTTTCAGTTGCCCATTAATTACAAATTCATCATTATGGGTTCAAAACTAGTTGCCCTGAGTTGATATTTACTTTTTTTAACAACTATAGTTGAACTCCATTACACCCATTGAGCATTTGAACTAGTTATAAAATATACCTAGCTTTGGATCCGTAGTTATAGCCTAGTACAACCAAAATACAAAGGAGATGCCTACTAGTTGCTAATGAGTTGCCAAAATCATTTCAGGAGCTATTTATAAATTACCATGTAGTTGTTTTACATTATATAGGTAAACTACCATGCAACTAAATTAGACCATATAATCTTGCACCTAGTTGCAAATTAGTACATCCACTACTGGCAACACAGTTATAGACTAGGATTACTATCTACTATCACACAACCAAGTTTCATCTTAAGTGTTAAATAGTTGAATGTTAGATATGACCAAGTTGCTACATAGTTGTAGACAATTATATGTAGCAATTTTTGTAAAACTACATTGCACTCAACAATGAGACCCTTAGTTGCGAATAAGTTTCCATCAATGGGACCATCGTGCTAAAACAATGAGAGGAAAAAACCATCAGTTGTTGCTGAGTCGCCATTATATTGCAAGTCTAGGCTATGTCTTACCAATATGTTATACTATAGTTGTGAATACTTGTCATAATCAACTTCTATGCAATTATACTAAACACACTGGCTACAAGCTTAGTTTCAAAATATAACTAATCCAATTGTAATTAGTTCCAAATGAGTTGTAATGTTGGGCACAAAGAAGTTGCTAGGTTGTTGCAAATGAATATTAATTATTATTATTGTGCAACTACCCTAAACTTTATAACCATAAACCTTTTCGCAAATTGGTGGTTATGCGATTGCAAAGAAGTTGTACATGAGGTCATTTAAACAACCACCGAAAAATTGCACTAAACCCAATGACAAAACATATAGTTGTATTTAAGTGGTATCCATTATTTTTGTACCCAATTTATGATAATGCTCCTTGGAAACACATTAGTTGTTTTGTAGTTGTTATGGTTTTGTTTATTAATAATCAAATAATAGTTATGTAGTTACAATTATGAACCCTACACAACTATGTTATAACTACGATGGACTTGATTGTTAACCACCTAGTTGTTAAAAGGCTTTGCTACATCACCAAAACAATATTCTAACACTACTAATGGAATAATGCAATAATGTTTTGTTAGTTCCATAGTAGTCTCGTCTAAACCTTCACACATGCATTATTGTGGTTGCATTGTAGTTGTTTTATATTATTCATTCAACTATAATACAACTATAAAAGGACTCATTACCTAGATGTCTAGTACACCAATCACAAGCATCGTAGTTGCAAATGAGACCCAACAATCAAAGCAAAGAAGTTACCAATTAGTTGTTATACAACAAATTTTTATGGTTTTCATTGTGTCATTATTTTTAAAGTTGGCAATGGAATCACAAGTCAATACTATAATGCAAACATGTGAGTTGTCAAATAGTTGCAAAGAAGTTACACCAACCTTAAGCTTTTAGTTGTAAAGCAATTGCATGAGAAATGAACAGACAACATCCTTATTGGTTAGATGAAAACCCATGTCAACATGATGTTGTAATGATAGTTGCAATATAGTTGCAAAATAATTGTAGATGAGTTGTATTTTAGCAGTTGCAAGAGAGTTGCACAAAGTTGCACATAGTTACATTTTTATACATCTTCGTATACAGTGAGTTGCAAGTGGTCATTGCAACTCAAAATTTGAATTGCAAGCCCAATTGCAAATCACCATATTTTTTCATAGTGTTTGAAAATGGATTTGAAGATCCAAGTTTAGATTTTCTTGTAAACTTACACTTAAATCCTAAACCCTACTCTGTTATCATCTTCTATCACTATTGTAGAATGTTCATCTCCTATCTATCATTAGCTCAAAAAAAAACCTATTTCAAAATCTGTACATTTGCAAACCTTGGAAATCAAATTTCAAAGTTTCAAAATTGATAGCATTTAATAAATGTTGATGGGCTATTCAATTACTTGTTGCATTGAACAAAATTTGCACAATTTCCATGTAATCAATTGTGTTGTTTTGAACTGCCCATTTAACAACAACATCATTGTTGAATGTGGTCCATTCATTGGCACGAAGATGGTCAATGAGAAACATCACTTGGGATTATCGAATATTTGACATGCAAAAGTTAACAATAACATACTTAAATTTGTGTGCATCATATAATTGGCTTGCCCACCCAATCATGAACTCCAATTGGACCTCTTGAGCTTGAACAAGTTGCATAACCACTTGATCATCATAATACTCTTGTACAACTTCAATCAAAACATCAAAATCTAGTTGTGCAAAAATTTTATTAACTCAACATGAGTAATGTATTGATTATTGTCAACACAATACCCATGTTGCACATATGGCTTTTGGTGCCCTATGTGGACATGTGGCAAGCTTGTGCATGCCTCTTTGCAAATGTTTAGAAAGTCAAAAGCTTTATTGAACTTGATATCACTGACCAACTTCACATGCTCCACTATTGGATCCAATGGCTCACACAAGCATAACTCCAAGCATGTTTTAGTATCTCATCATCTTTGATGAGACAAGTGTAAGCAAGGTGTCTATTGCAATTTTACAATATGCCACCATGAAAACAAAATTAAATATCATATAAATCTAAGGTAAGTGTTCATTTGTTAAGAAATTAGGGTTCGAACTAGGGTTTAGAGTGAGCAGAAGAACTTGTAGAATATGTTGAAACAATCTAATTAGAAAAAGATATGAATGTTAAATGATTCATTAATCTCGCAATGAAGCACATCATCGATCTCCCCTCGCAAATTTTTCAGCTTTTGAACAACAGTGAAAGGGACATTATATTCTAATTCTTGAACTAATGCCTTTGCACAATGCAAGGTGGGTGCAAGCTAAAATGGACCACTTTTTGCATCACATTATAGGTTTTTATATAGTATCATGCATTAACATGTCATTAACATGCCATAAAATCATCATTATGCCAAATTTTTCATTGAATTAAAATTTTCAACTTGAATAAGAAAACATATGGATAAAAAAATATAACATGTATTCTCCAAATATAGAGTATTGGACTTTTGAAGTTGAAAAATATGGACTACTATTTTGTTTGTGGCTTGATACAAATACATTTTTGTTAATGTAATTTTAACACTACCAAATAAACTATTTATGAACTATTTATCCACCAAAATTGGTCCACCTTACCTTGCAATCACCTTGTGACTTCTTTTTAGTGATCTTGAAGGATTTTGCCTTTTTGGAAGCAAACTTGGAGAGTATTCAAAAGCAAAACAAGGTCCATGAAGGCCAATATTATCACAAGCATGTTTTTCCAAGCAAAGCACTTGGCCTTTTGTGGGGCAAAAAACATGCCCACAAGCATCACACGATTGCCCGTACGTCAAGGTAACCACCAAACTCACCCTCCTAGGAGATGTTTGTTTCGCATTGGGCAAAAGCATCCTTGGGTGGTACCACTAAGAACAGCACACCGTAAATTTTCTAGACTTATCCATGTTTAGGACAAGGTAAAATTAAATTTTAAAAGTTTTTTTTCTATAAGTTTTATACAAAAAGAATGCGCAAGTCATGTACAATTTGAAAATCTAACTGGATGTACCAAAAAAATTAGTATGCCTAATATTCCACCAAGGAAAAAGTTTGAAGAAAGTAACATTTTGAGTTCTTGCATTCAGGATCACAAAAGGAACATGTTTTAAAACTTTTTTTGCAAGCTTTTATTTTCTAAATAAGGCTTAGATGGTCCTCTTTCAGATTTGTGCAATAGATATTGGGTTTATACATGTACCAATTTTTTAGCAATTTCCCAAGGTCAGGACTTTTTTCCCTAGAAGGCCATTCCTAGGAACAAACATGACAACTTTTTTGCCTTTTTTTGGTTTCAATTTCCATTTCAAGCCAAGTACTTTTGCCTGAAATGGACAGAATGGGAAAAAAAACCTTATAGGGTATGTCATCTGCAAGTAATGCCTTGCCAGGACCGAAAACCTTGTCTCAATTGCTGAAAGCCATCTCTCTTCCCCATTGGTCCATTTTAAAAATAGAAAAAACAAAAGAGATTTTACAGAAAAAAAAAAGTTGTATTTATAAATGTCCAAGAAACTCAAAGTCTTGAACTCAAAGAAGGATGAATTAGTAGAAGAGTCTAAAAGGCTAAAATTTTTGTTGTCTGCCAGGGAGATCAATCTTGATCAAGTTATTAGTGATATGTAGAAGTGTGAAACAACCTTTCAAATCATCCAAGATGTCACAAGGAGCAACTCCGAGAAGTTGAAAGATTTAGGGTTACAATTAGAAAAAGTTCAACAAGGAGGGGATTTTGCCATTGATGTTGCTTCCTTGCTTCAACAAGGTTTAGCATCACTCACATCATTGGGTGATTTAGGCACCCAGAAACTGAAGGAATGTGAAACATGTTCTTGAGTCCAACTCCTTGCATTGAGTTTCCTACATAAGTCTAGTTCTTTGCACTTAGTCCCATTTAAGTTAAGAGTCTTAGCATAAATCCTTGCAATAAACCAAAGGAATCAAGGAGGACAATAGTCCTAGGTAGTGAGTTGTAATCCAAAACTTATGAATGGACTTAAGTCCTTCCTCATGATCAAGACTTGTAAGTAAGGATTCATTCTTAAGTCCTAACTTTCAGTCATTTATAATTGATACCTTTGTCATTCTTTTCCTGAAATAGGAAGGGCAATGGACAATGTTAAGACTATTGGTCTTGAATTGTGATTTTTTTCCTAGATGACAAATTATATTCCTGAATTTGGATTTTTGATCCTTGTTTTCAGTTTGATTCCTAAATTAAGACTTTTGAGTCTTTGATTAATACTAGGTTACAATTTTGAGTCCTAAACAAGTATTGCATCATGAACTTATTAATTTCAAATCATTTGTTATATCTTGAATGTATGTTTTGAGTTTTAAGGTTTGAAGACTTGGCAGCAGAACCCAACAATGTTTATGCCTCAGCTACTGACTTTGAGGAACTCATTGCCAGCAATCAAGATCTATCTTTGCCCAATCCAATATCAAGTGACAAAAACTCTAACCCATGTAAACAGAAGCTGCCACAAATTGAGCATGCATTAGATCAAATTCCTACTAAAGATTGCAGCATTTGCTTCATACAATTGTCTACCATTTGCCTTGAGGTACTGAACTGGACTTTAATTATATCCCATCCAATATATTTTTAAGTAAATAGTAATATGAAATTGAACCTTACATTTGCAATGTCATTCAACAGCATCACATTTATGCAAATTCTCTTTACATGTGTAAAACAAATTGTTGGTAAGTTAAAGTTATTCAATTATGGACAGTGCAAATGCCAAGAACCTAACAAGCATCTAATTGTAATTTGTAGAATTGTGGCCATTCCAAATTCTGTGGCCCATGTGAGCAAGGGTTGCAGGATTGCCCAACTTGTGGCAGTAATATTATTGGTTGGAAGCGTCGACAGTCAACTATATTTCCAAACAAGTTGAACCCTCTTGTTATGTCTCTTGCTCCTAGATTGAAAGCAGTTGTAGATCACAATCTACCTATTTCTGACACAACATTGAAGAACAAGGATATTGTTATTGACCAACAAACAAATCAAAATGTTATTCAAGAGGATGAACATGTAGATTTTCAATCTGAAACTGACATTGAAGATGAACCATCTGGTTGTGTTAAGTGGCACTCAAACCAATCTAACCTTGATGTAGAAAAAGAGAACCTAAACCCAAATGAAGTTTTAGTCCCAAATGTGTTTGCAGGATTGTCACCATTGCAAGAACTTGGGAAGGTGCTAGTAAATTTTCCACCAAGGGCATTGAGGAACAAGGGGTTTCAAATGTTGATTGTACAACCCAACCATCTAAGGGGAAAAGACCTTTTAAAAAGTCATGCAAACCCTTGAATGTTTCTAAATGCCAAACACGAAGATCAGGTCTTGAAGAGGTGAACATATCAAAGAAGACAAAAGGACTTAGTGAATTGATAATTAGAAAATGTCATGAGACATTTTTTTTGTATGGTTGTTTGTCCAAATTTTTGGCATATATTTTAATGCAAGGATGCTTACTTCAAGCACTATTGTGTATGGTTCATTCCATGATCATGACTGTTTTGATGCATTGTTAAAGACAATTAAGGTGTAACTTCCAACTACAAAATGTGTTTTGGCAATGTGCTTAAGTTGATTAAATTCATAATTTGTTGATATTGTGTTCCTGAAATTTGGGTTTATTGTTGCCAAATTTTAGGAGTGTATGAAATACCTTTGAACCTTATTTGAAACATTGTTTTCTCAGTTTATAACTACTGAATTTTATGGGTGTAAGCAAAGATGTTTAGGAAAAGCTTGCAAAGGTTATGACATTGTATGTACATAATTTTCAATCCATTTTCAACTTTGGCTTCTGATGAAAAATTGGGGGACTACTGCCAAGAATTATATCTGCTATGTTGAAGGAGAAACTTGTGAAGGTTTTTTTATGGTACCACTGATCCTCAATCCATTTGTGTCTTTGAGTTTTAATTTGAAAATTATATTTGGGTGTTACTATGTCTCTTTGAATTAATCATACATGTGTAGTGTAGATGCCTTTGAACCTTGGTGTATTGTTGCTTTGGATTACATATTGTTTGGGTGTCCCATTGACTTGGGTTATATCAAGAGGGAAGGAATATTCTAGCCCAGGAAACCATGGCACCATTTTGCCAACAATTTTTTTTTGAAAAACAATTGGCCATGACTTTAATACCATCTATTTTATCATTGTGTTTTGTTTCTTCTCCCTTAATCTCATTCACTTCTAAATTCTTTTTATGATTTGTTGATTACTTTTGCACTAGGCTGTGGTCATGCCAATTGAATCCAATTTTGGAATTGAAAGCATCGAAAATGTGCAGAAAGGTATTATGTTGTCTATGTTTTCACATTCTTTATTCATCTTACATGTGTGTAAGTAGAGCTAAAGAAGAAGCTTGCAGAGATTTAATGATGTGTGTGATCCTCAACCCATTTTTTGTCTTAGGCTTTTCAATGTCATTTGACTTGGGGGATTGTGAATGATACATGTGCAAGGAAAGAGCTATAGAAGGAAAAGCTTATACAAATGGTTACACGCATAATATGAGGACCATGTTCAATTCATCTTCTGCCTTCAACAACTATTGACGAACTAAATTGATGGTGACCAAATTGATTAGAGTTCATACAAATAAACTTTCATAGGTTTACATGAGGTGAGTCATCTTCAAATAATTTTTGTCTTCAATAACAAATGCCCCATGTCTAATTTTCTTGATGTTTATTCACAACTTAATTCAAGGATTCAAGACTTTCAATTTATGGATTCAAGATTATATGTCCTTACATTGTTGGACCTAACCTTTTGTTTTCCTGATATTTAAACAATAGCACCATCTTGACCTACTTGTTCAAGGACTTAGGACTATAAGTCTGGACATTGTTGGATTCATGATAACATATCAAGAACCTAAAAAGTAATTTGAGAAATGCAAGAACTAATAATAGGATTCTAAAATGGATTTTGGACGAAACAATTTAAACTAGAGACTAGTGTTTTGCAAGCATTATTGAATGAGAACTTACAAAGGTTTATGGTGTGATGGCTCATTTGTAATTAGTACATTCATTTTGGGTTAAATTGTAGATTCAACAAATTCAAAGAGATTAGTGCATAAAGTAGAACTAAAAGAAAAGTTCTTGCAAAGGTATATGATATGAGTATTGTATAGTTCCTAATCAATGTCTCTAATGGTTTTTAGGCAAAAAAGTGTTTCAAGTTGTAAATGGCAGAATTGAGATTATAGAAACTTGTAAATGCTTACATGGTGAATCATTTTCAATTCATATTTTGCCTTCAAAGGATTTCGATGAAACACATTGAAGGAGAGTAGCATGTAATCATGTTTTTTTTAATAATTACACTACAAACTAATAAGAATGTAGAAAACTTTATGGTATCTTTCAATATTCCATTACTTTGTCTTTAGTTCAATTAGGGTAATCTGCCTATGACTGAACACCACCTATTAACCTCTTCCTCATCTCTTTTACATTTTGAGTGATTTAAAATGTTATGGGGGTGCTACCTTGAGCTTTCCAATTCGCCTTTGAACAACAAAGGCAAAGGAATAACTATAAAGAGCAAGAAGAGAAATAAGTGTTTCCACCATAATATTTGAACCCTCCTACTTTGGAAGGTCATGTCTAACTCATTTTTTCATCTTTTTCAACAATTCAACTTTTTGCGGGTGTGCAAATAGTAGGGCTACAATTCCTCTTTGGGCATGAAATTCAAAGGAGCACTCTTTGTAAATTCGCAAACCTTTGAGACACTAAGTGTTCAATGACCGGCATGGCTACCCTATGTCTTAATACTATGTTCTTACCACAAATCTACATAAACAGTAAGTACTCAAGGAATAGATAATCAAGTAAAAACACACTATCAAAGACATAAGCATGCTTGAAATTTTCTTGGGCTCAAATTTTTTGGTAACATCCACACCATGTGATGAATATAATTGCTTGTGCTTGGTAAGAACTAAGAGCTATATATTTGTGTT
>Ga0116231_10006319_pt1 | contig 22729 bp, 24 predicted proteins | sample S1TSphgellanicum_2_FD_89695 | JGI IMG/M metagenome (GOLD analysis project Ga0116231, IMG submission 89695) | Host-associated microbial communities from peat moss isolated from Minnesota, USA - S1T2_Fd - Sphagnum magellanicum MG | ecosystem: Host-associated > Plants > Peat moss > Unclassified...
AGTGAAGGCCAAGACCATCACCAGTGGCTTGAAATATTCTCTGGCTACTGGAAACTGGGGCCAAGCAAATACGGCAGGTGTAAGGGCAGGTGTATCACAGGTGAGGTTTTGCTTTTAGATATCTTGGTTGTATATCTCTCTGTCACTAGATATGCAGCAGGTATGGATGCATCTTGGTTATTCCAACTTGCAACCACCTTGGTTTACACATTTGGCAGATGATCATCACTTGAATCTTATTTTTCTTGGTCTGATTCTGAGAAATTATGTTGGATGCACTTTGAAAGTTAGCTTGACTATTTTGCTGAATTTATTGACATTTTTGTCTTAGTCAAGACTTGTATAGAGCTGTGCCTGGCTGCCTAGGGTGCTTGTGAGCTAATTGTCACAGATGGGTGAGTCAAGCATGCATGTTAATTTTCTCATCGCACGCTGATTGTTGCCTGGTATAGGTGCTCAATCGCTTGACATATGCCTCAACTCTTTCTCACTTGCGACGGCTTAACTCTCCTATTGGTCGTGAAGGTGAGCTCTTAAGAACCAAATAAAGTGTATGGACTGAATCTCAGGGTATGATCTCATCTCTATTTCCTTGAGTGCAACTCTGTCATATCATTGTTTGCTTTGGTAATGACTTGTGCAATCCTTTTGCATGTTGTGGGTCTGTTTAGGGAAGCTGGCGAAGCCTCGACAGTTGCATAACTCTCACTGGGGAATGATGTGCCCTGCAGAAACACCTGAGGGCCAGGTGTGTAAAGTCTCCCCCTACTCATGGCACTCAAGTTGGGAATCTCTCTGTAAGTATTCTTATATTTGATGGCAAGTTTACAATTCAGAACCTATGACACAGATGTGGTTGTATGGTGGCAGGCATGTGGGCTTGTGAAGAACTTGGCACTTATGGCCTACATCACCGTAGGCTCAGCTGTCAATCCCATCTTGGAATTTTTGGAAGAGTGGAGTACAGAAAACTTTGAGGTTTATGGACATCTCCTGGAACTGATGCAAAATCTTTGGCTTGGATCTATATTTTATTTCTTATCCAATTTAAAGCTTCAGTAAACCAGTGCCTTCATCTGACTGATGGTTTTGGTGCAGGAAATATCTCCAGCTGTAATACCCAACTCAACAAAAATCTTTGTGAATGGCTCTTGGGTTGGAATTCATCGTGACCCTGAGCTGCTCGTGCGCACACTTAGACAGCTTCGCCGTCAGGTTTACATTAACACTGGTTTCCCTTGGCTCTGTCTAGATCATGTAGGACTTGGATCTGGAATCAGTAGTTTACATGCAATGTAGGAGCTACTGGATTGCATGTAAACAGCATTTAGGAGGATGCTGATGTTTGTCTCCTGGCAGGTGGATGTCAACACAGAAGTGGGAGTGGTCCGAGATACTCGTTTGAAAGAACTGCGCCTTTACACTGATTATGGTCGCTGTAGTCGTCCTCTTTTCATTGTGGAGAAGCAACGCCTTTTAATCAAGAAATCTGATGTTCGGGCATTGCAGCAGAAGGTAAAATTCATATTCTATACTTCTACAGAATTGTAATCCAAATGTGTTTGGCTATTCATATTGGCTGTGACAAGTATATGAAAGGAATGTAACATTTCAGTTTTAATGATTCAACATGCAGGAGGCAACTGAAAGTGGTTGGTACGATTTGGTGTCCAAAGGATTCATCGAATATGTGGATACAGAGGAGGAAGAAACCACTATGATTTCCATGACCATTGCGGTATGCCTAGTGTACAAGTGGTTTTCTTCTTGCAATAATGACTTGCCAGAGCTTCTGGCCACCCTTGTTCATGTTGACTCCATCAATGAAACAGTTGAAAGGGGGAAGGTGGGGGCAGGCAAAGGCATAATGGTTATTATGTATGCACTTATGGTCTTGAAATGCTTTGGTCTATAGAGTGACTGACTGTGGTTGGAATCCCTGGCAGGATCTTGTCAATGCAAGAAACAACCCGGAGGCATCATTTTCGGTCACATACACACATTGTGAAATCCATCCCTCCATGATCCTTGGGGTCTGTGGCTCCATCATCCCATTTCCTGATCACAATCAGGTCTGCTTTTTCTCTGACCAGCCAATCTGTTTGGTATTCCAATGTCAGGTTTGCAGTTGATGCTAGTGGGCGGATTTTTGAGCTTTTCCTTTCCACAGTCCAAACCCTGAATTGTTGTGATATGTGTGCGCTGTTTGCTTGAAACTGGAAGTTTACATGCAATCCCATCTACCCACCCCTCTGTAGATCATTTTGTTGGGTAATTTTTTAAATTGCTTGCATTTGAATTTTACAAGGGATTTTGAATGTTGCGTTGTCCTGCAGTCACCTCGTAACACCTACCAGTCAGCAATGGGAAAGCAGGCAATGGGAATTTACGTGACCAATTATCAACTTCGAATGGTAAGTCTGCTGGGTCATGGCCTATTTGCCTTCTGTGACAGTCTCAGGTCAAATTTGCTTGAGTGTTTTGGGCTACACAAAGAAAGGGATATGGGATTCTGTATCTGATTTGAATGTTCTGTTTCTTTGCAACAAAAGTTTATGTAGCCTGAGAAAATTGAGAGAAATTGCTGCTGACACCATGAAAATCATCAGGACACTCTGGCATATGTGTTGTACTACCCTCAAAAACCATTGGTGACTACACGAGCAATGGAGCATCTACATTTTCGCCAGCTTCCTGCAGGCATTGTAAGTATTCTTCCCATTCCCCCCATCTGACTAATTCACAATCTTGGGTACGACCTGGGTATAGTTACTGAATGTCGCGCCTCTCCAAATGCAGTACTTTTTGTTTTTTGAATGCATTTTATGTGAAATTAGAACTAGTGTATATGATATGTTTGAGGAGCAGAAGTAACATAATGGAGATGTGGGGTTGTTTTAGAATGCGGTGGTGGCCATTGCCTGTTACTCTGGCTACAATCAGGAGGACTCCGTTATCATGAATCAGTCTTCAATTGACCGAGGCTTCTTTCGCTCCATCTTTTATCGTTCCTACAGGTAGTCTTCAAAGTGACTTAACAGCCATTTATTTTTCTTGAACCCTGCTTATTCTATTTGGGAAGAGAAAAATGGTTATCCCAATTTCATGACAGCAGTCTGTCTTTTACGAATCTTAGCAAACTTGAGGTAGGGACTTGATCATTCTGTTCGATGCATCAGACCTGTATTATGCTATATGGTACTACGCTGCTAAATGAGATGTAGCTCAGATTTTGAACTGTGTGTTGTGGCAGGGATGAGGAGAAGAAGCAAGGCACTCTAATAAAGGAAGAGTTTGAGAGACCAAACCGGGAGAATACTACAGTGAGTTGCCATGATGACAAAGAGTAATGAATAATGACTGTCAGCATTTTTCTTCTCCAGAAATTTCTGTGAGACTTCGCATGTGTATGAAGTTGGTGCTGGTGGGATGGAAGGAAGCACACTGGAATAGGTTTGTAGCCTAGGTGCTAGACATCTTGAAATATGTATGAGTTCCAAATGCCTCTTAGTTAACAATATTATCTTGCTGATGGCAGGGCATGCGACATGGATCCTATGACAAGCTGGACGATGATGGACTTGCCCCCCCTGTATGGTTTCCTGTTCTGTAGTGCCTGTTTTGAAAAGTTAGAATGATGTTCCATACTTTGTTACAAAGTGCCTCATGAGTTGTGAAAACTTGCTTACAGTCAGCAATCAGGATATGGAGGTCATCACATCATTGGTATGTTCATGTTATGTGGTATTGATGATGGTTGCAAAAATAAGTGGGCTCAAGGCACACCCTTCTGGAGGATGGCTACTAGCTTGGCAATTTTGGCAGTTTTATGCAAGTGGAGGTTTCTGGGTGCATTTGAAATCTTATGTTTATGTGCATGTGATGAGTTTAGGGTACAAGAGTGTCAGGTGAGGATGTGATCATTGGGAAGACAACACCATTGCCCCAGGATGACAATGCAAGTCAAGCACAGCGCTACACAAAACGTGACCAGAGCACTTGTTTACGCCATAGTGAAAGTGGCATGATTGATCAGGTTTTCTCTCTACTGATCTATCTTGATATGATTGAGTTATATCTCCCTTTTTAGCCAAGGAGACTGCTGGGATTGAGGTTGTTTCTGCTTACTTGTGATTCTGGCCTTGGGGAGAGTTAAGAGATTTCATTGTTAATGGATAGACATCTGAGAAGTTTGTGGGTGATGCAGGTGTTGTTGACAACCAATGCCGATGGTCTGCGGTTTGTAAAAATCAGGGTTCGGTCAATCCGTATACCACAAATAGGGGACAAGTTCAGTAGTCGTCATGGACAGAAGGGCACAGTAGGCATGACATATACTCAGGAAGATATGCCATGGACGCAAGAGGGGATTACACCTGATATCATTGTGAATCCACATGCTATTCCTTCCCGCATGACCATTGGTCAGCTCATTGAGTGCATCATGGGCAAGGTGGCTGCACATATGGGCAAGGAGGGTGATGCCACACCATTCACAGATGTGACGGTAAGGACTTATGCTTTATTATCATCATACAGCTTGTATATCGTGACACAGTAGTGCCATGTCTGTTATCATGCATGCAGGATGGAGGAGTTGTAGAAGTTACTGATGTTCTAATATCAGTTGTGGGTTTAAAGGTTGATAATATTAGCAAGGCCCTTCACAAGTGTGGATACCAAATGCGGGGCTTCGAGGTCATGTACAATGGACATACTGGTCGAAGGCTGAGTGCCCATATCTTCTTGGGTCCCACATATTACCAGCGACTCAAGCACATGGTGGACGACAAGATCCATTCACGAGGACGTGGACCTGTTCAGATCTTAACTCGTCAGCCTGCTGAAGGTCGGTCTCGAGATGGAGGTCTGCGATTTGGGGAGATGGAGAGAGACTGTATGATTGCTCATGGGGCGGCACACTTCTTGAAAGAGCGTCTATTTGATCAAAGTGATGCATATCGTGTCCATGTGTGTGAACACTGTGGTATTATTGCAATTGCCAATCTGAAGAAAAACACCTATGAGTGTCGAGGCTGTAAGAATAAGACAGACATTGTGCAGGTGATTTCTACTGCTGCTCCTTAAAGTGTAAAGTAGTCCAGAACACTTCCCCATAAAAATTCTCAGTTCAAAGTTTATGCTTGGTGTTTTTTGGCTACTGTTCTGATACAAGGTCTTTCAGTTAGAGTTCTGAAACTTCAAGGCTGTTTGGCAGGTGCACATACCATATGCATGCAAACTTCTCTTCCAAGAGCTGATGTCAATGGCGATTGCTCCACGCATGTTTACCAAGGAGGTCAAATTGAAAGACCATCCCAAGAAGAGCGGTGGTTGACTGAATTGTTCCAGTTCAGGTGCTTCTGTATAATAAGACAATGACAAATTAAACCTAACTCTGCAAATCCATCCCATTATGAAAATTTTGCCATTTAGAAGATCATGAGTGGGGTTCCATTGTTCAAGTTTGCTAGTTATATCAAACTGAGTTTTTCCTGTGGGTAGGCAAAGCATTAGTGCACTGCTCAAGGTCTTAGTGTAAAGTTGAATACCCATTCCTTGTTGAACATGAGTCAATGGGCAGGCCTCATGCCTTAGGTTTGAGCAAAGAGAAGCTGCCATTGGTTGCATGCTTCTGGGGAAATATAAATGCAAAATTTTGAACAAACTTTGTACCACAATGGAAACAAATTGTATTTTTCTGTGCCGTAAATAAAGGGGCATATTTGGATATGAGTATTTGTCATGAGCTTGAAAAAGACCAAGGATTCTGTTGTCATCTTTGGAGTAAAATGGCTTCCTGACCTTATTATGTAATGTTAGACACCTAGATACTGGGCATCACCAGCTATATTTTGGAAATTGAGGGTTTGGAATGTATGGACCAGGCAAAGGTTAGGGGAAGTTAGCAGTTGGCTTGCATGCTGCTCTACTTATTAGGAAGTAGTTTGGGCAGTGGCCCAGAATACCGAAATGGCAGCAGAGAAGTCTTTACCACATAATCCATCATGTATTTCCTTGTCTGGCAATGAGCAGTGCTGGTTTGTCCAAACATTAAGAAAGAAACAAAACTTTCTGACGCTGATTGAGTCTGCAGTTTCATCCACATTTGTCTGCTCCTATCATCTAATCTTGTTTGAGTTCAATGATTTTGTATGTACCATTGCAGTTTGCAATTTGTGCTTCTTGGTTTTTTGGCATGTGCTTGCTCCTTCCTTTTAGTGTAAGACAGAGGAGAAACAGATTGACAGTGACACCTACAGAAGAAATTCAACATTCCAAGATTGCAATAGCAAGAAGTTTCTTTGCAAAAAACTGGATATGGAATCAGGGTGGGCATTTGAATCAGTTGAACCTCAAACATTTGGCATGCCATAGCGTTTTCTCAGATGACTGAACGTCATCTAGATTTGTGTAAACACCTGTTGCCCCATGTTTATGGTGTGAAGTCAATTAGCATAAAAGATCCAGTTGAAAACACTTCCACTTAACCCCCGGGGTGATGGCTCGCCGGTATAGCCCATTCTGGGACCCCTGGACCTCAACAAGGTCCTCCTGGGTCCTCAAAGTCCAGTGGAGTGTAGGAGAAACTCCTGCCAGCCCTCTGCCAATGAACTTGACTTGGGAGTTGCCAACGGCTTGTTAGGTTGGGTCTGCTGTTGTGCTTCAAAAGAAAAAAAGACCACTTTAGCCTTTCTGACAGCTTACATGAACTTTGACTCTACCAAAGAGGTGCACTGTGCAACCATGCTCCTGGATCTTTGAACAAAAAAATTCTCTGCTTAAATTACAAGGTAATCGGTGGTGATCTGGTATCAACTTATTTTGATACCAGCTGGTACTGGTATTAAGCTGGTACCAGGCTTAGATCATACCAGACTGGTCTTTCTTATTCTGTGTTCAGGAATATCAGGGTTCATAGTTCATACCAGTCTCTGATGCTATATACCAGACCCAACACTGGTCTTAATCTACTAATTAGCATGAGTCAAGGAAACTGAGAGGAGTCAGACTCACATTCATGCACCAGTTCCTGAGCAGACTGTATGTTAAGAAGAATTGCCCAGTTAATTGAATTTATATAGAACTTCCAGTTCCAGGTCTTTGAAAAAATTAGAATAAAAGAACAGCTGATCCAAGTTATTTCAAAACCCTTGAAGGACTGGCAGTTTTCATGAAAGGACCAGCAATGAACTGATGGTTTTATGGCTGGTTAATTATTTGATTTTTTGAGAACCACTGTTACATATTAAGTGATTGGCGACAGGGAGTTGGTTACTGTTGATAGTTGAGGTGTGTGTCCCCTGACTCTGTGCGGTAACTGGTTCCCTCTTGCCAGTTACCAGGCCTAACCACTTTTCAAGAGACAAAATAAACCCCCTGATGGGACAAAATAACAATCAGGATTGAATCCTCTGTGAGGAGATAGCTTTTCTTGCAAGTGCAAAAGAGGACAGGAATTATGAATTGTAACCCAGTGGTGGGCAGCCACTGCTGTGCTGACACGTCTACTTATCTCTCGTGAAAAGCCATTTGGAATCCTAAGTATCACCCTGATAACTGCCAGGGGTCTGTTCCTGTTTCTAGTAACTTCCCAACATTGGTAAAGAAGCAACCAGAAATGAGCCAGAGTGAACCAGCACCTACCAGCGCACGATGAAAGATGGATTTTTGGGTTGTATTCCTGTGCCATAGCTCACCAGAGTGGTTAGCTCAGTACTAACCATTCACATGCATCTGCCTACCTAGTAGGCATCAAGTGCCTTACCTACATAACTATGATACTTACCCACTTAAATAGTTACCTAGATATGTGAGGGGGAAGTAGAGGGGTTTCCAAGATAGGTTGCCGGTAGTTGTGGTTCATCCACAACTACATCAAACCAGGTTTCCTTAGATGGTGCACTGGTGGGGTGCTGGGTGTCATAATCCAATTCTTCGTTAGGTTTCTGGAACCACTCACCTCCAGTGCACCATCAGGGATGGATGGTGCATGGACAGGAAACACTCTTCCATTGGGTCTAGTTCCTTCGCTAATCACAGTGATTAGGTCAGTTTCAGTTTTTACTAGCCACGTACTAACAACGAACTAGCCCTTACCTGTGTGGGAACCATCTGCATATATTAACTTGCTTTGTATCCAATCTACATCTTATGAGACTTCCACAGCTTCCCATCTTTAAGCCCATCGTAAAGCAGCCTGAAAATTGGTGGTTTTGTCTTTTGAGGCAAAAGTTTGAGCAGCTAAGTAATGAATTTTCGGCATTGAGCAGCCTGTACATTTCTTAATTTTGGGCAGTTGAAGAGCCGTCAGGCAGTCTGCAAGATGAAGTCCAGTTGGCAATGTAGCACTGACGATGTAGAGTTCATGATTTGGCAGTGTGGAGTTGGTGATTTGGCAGCATGGAGTAGGTGATACAGCATTGTGGACTTGCTGTCATTACTGACAATGTAGAGTTTGTGATTTGGTGGCAATGGTCATATAGAGGTTATGATTTGGCAGTGTGTAGTTTGCCATACAGCAATGTGGACTCGCCAGCAAGTTAGCAAAGCCAACTTGACAAAGTGATAAATGTTGACTTAGCATTTTGGCAATGTGGACCCAGTCTCAGAATCCAACATCAGCAGCCCAACAGCAGTAGTAAATTGACCTTTAAAGTCCTTTTTGGATAAACCCTAAACCCTAAACCCGAAAGATCTACAGAAAAACATTGCGAATCTTTTTCGGGCTGGTTAAAATTGAGATTTTCAGAGTGCCCTGCAAGAGAACCTGTAACAAGAAATGACTGTTTCTCAGCAATAAATAACTGCTTCTCATTGACCAACCACAATGAGTGGCCCAGGTGGTGAGAGTTAATTAGTCTCACTTTAAACAATCCATCTTTTCAGGTTCATGGATGAAGATGGGGGAGAAATGTAACAGTGCAGAGTGGGTGTGCTAAATACAGTTACAGGGCCGGTGCTGGGCTTGTTCTTACAACACAAAGAGCATTGGAAAAAGTCATATGGCACTTCACAGACAAGTGACGGTGTGCTAACTGGCAGGCAAGTGCTTGGGTTTCGTACTTCTGGGAAGCACTTAGCAAAGTGGTCAACCATTTACTACAATGCTTCAATTGACCTACGAATTCAATTGAATACAATTGGTCTTTTGCAGCCTCTCTTTGGCTTCAAGGTTCATGCCAATTGTGAACAATTGCAAAGCCTTGGTATCATGTACATATCACAACACTCTAACCCTCTGGTACAATTTAACATCTCTTGGAATCTGTCAACCCACTAGTGTAAACCAAAAAAGGGATGAACAGGAAGACTGTACCATGATGTGAAGTAAAGATAGTTATTCTTGCTCTCAATTGACATGCTGCTTTCTTCTTCCAAATTGACCTACACATGGGAGGCCATTGCAACCAGTTGATCAATTCAGCTCACCACACACAACATTGATGTTGACATGCTAATTAGTGTCAACATCAATGCACAAATCCAAAAGGATAGATGAGTTCCAAGTTCCAACCATGAATTTGGTCAACAGTTCCAGATCTGTGAACTCCTTCCTTCAAGCTGAGATAACAGACTTTTTCCTGACTCTGTACCCTCTCTGAAACAGCTGGAAACTAAACCGAGTTGCAATTCCAGCGAACAAAGAACCAGCACGGTGACTGACTACTTGCTAAAATTCTGATGAACACAATTAACATGAAGGCACCTTCATTCTTTTCCCCATGGAAAGAAGACACAAGAAAAGTTCAAGTACTTAATGGTAAACAAGGAATGTGAACACTAGGGTGAAGTGCATCCATGACATCTGCACAGCTAAACCTAGGTCTAGATGGCGTCAGGAATCATATTGGTACTTCAAATCTCTAGAGATTATAGATGCCAGCCCACCAAGGGGAGGCTTCATCAATGCTCTGTATGTGGCCTGATCATAAGGTGCCAGGAGAAACTTCAAGTAAGGTTGGAACACGTTGACACCTCTGTTTCCGTCTTCCTCTAATAAACCCCTGGGATTCTTCTTTGAATGTTGTATTGATAATGAACCATCTGATGATGGAGCTTTTTGTCTCCTTGTTCTTGCAGGAACTGAGACTGGAACATCAGAGTTGCTTACCAACAGATTGTCCTTAATGGAATTAGCTGAACATTCTTCTTTTGGTTCTGGCAAGTGCTGTGTGGGATCAGTTGCTGAAGAAAAAGAAAAAGACCTTTGCCTAACACTGGATACCAATTCAGGTTCGTCTCCAAAGTCATTCATGCTTATCTCTGGAGAATGTGCATCATACAAAGGAGAATGAGGAATTTCACCAGAACCTGCATGTAACATAGTGGAACCATTCAGTTTTGGTATTGGAGGCTGCAGTAGACAAATATGAAAAAATGCTTGTCCAACTTTAAATTTGAGATTTGCTGCAGAATTCTAAGATAGACAAAAGCATGGCACACAAGAAAGATGAGTCCCACACAAACAGGATGCCAACATCAATATTATATTATATACAAAGGAAAGTTGATGTCGGTCATCAAAGACCTATCAGATCAAGAAACTCCAGAACTGACCTGGGGTGGAGTTGTAAGTAGAGCTTGGAAGTCTGGAATTGTCTGGAAGAGAGGCCTGTTTAGGAGAGGGAGTAGTTGGTGAGGATGGAGGAGTGACCTTGAGAGCTTGCTGTGGTTTTAAAGGTAGCCTGTAATCTTTCAGATATGCAAAGCTCAACTTTCCTCGTGTGGAGTGGTCAACAAATGTGCAAATTCCCTGGATTGTCCAAAGGTCAGTCAATGCCTCAGTAGATTCTGGAGAAGCTTTTTAAATGGCAAAATTTCAGCTAGGTCAGTAATGACATTAAGACTTGGCATGGTGTTCACAGTTCTGTTGCAGCACATACAATTCTACCAGTTCATACATATGCAGAGTAGCCTGCCCACCTTCCAAACATAGTAGAACATAGAGGAGGCATCCACAATGAAGGCTTTTGCCAGCCTCTCCGGATAATGATCAGCAAGAATCTTTAATGTGGCAAGAATTCCACTTGGAGATGGAGCACTGATCCTTGAGTAGCCTGCACCCAATTGCCCAGTGTAAGTGCATGACCACATAAAACTCACTAATAATAACTGTGATTTTTCATGCCTCACACCAGCAGTAATGTATACAATTTACTCTTGCTTCATTACCAGTTGTAAAAGCAAGAGTGTGGATTAGGAACTTTTTGCCACTTTTTTCCCTGTGAAACAAATTTACTGTCTTTTTTGTCAACCATCCTCTCTGTAGGATGTCCTGTATCATGCAGATATGGATTGGAGCTATCCTACAGTCCAAATAGGAGGGCAAATCATGATATTTGCAAGCAAAGACCTAACAGATGAGTCTTTCTACAGAGGTTCTGTGTCCACCAGTTCTTTCCATCTAAGCCATGTTCTGACTTTAGAGAAGCTCTGGCATCAAAAAGGATGGAAGCCAGCCTTCAGAATATTGCATGAGCTCATGGAAGCAAGATTTCAGCACAATGCACAAGCTAAGGAGCATGCTGTACTTTTTTCCCTCCATCACTTCGATGATTTGCACTCCCAGCACAACAGAAGTGGTCAAAGTAGTAGGTTAAGTCTAGCAGCATGTGTGATCATAAGCTATGCAGTGCTTTTGTGCCACAGTAATGCATCAGGTTTTAGCTTCACCTCCTTAAAAGAGAAAGCTGCTGAATATCCATGTCAACTGGGTTTCAATGAAAGTTATCTCTGGCCTGAGTCATTGAAGTGAATCAGCGAAGGACAACAAGAAAAAGGAAGCTTACCTCCAGCATCTAGAATGAGGACCCATTGGTCAACTCCTGGAGGCATCGCAGCCACAGCAACCTCCAGCGTGAAGATCACAAACCTTAGATATCTGTTCAATCACCAATACTCCAATCAAATACCACTCAACTGCTGTTCAACCACTAAATGATGAAGTCCCTAAGAAATGCACAATCACTCCAGTGTTGCACTTTCCTGACGAAACCCTACTTCAAGACATACAAGTTGACTCACATAATCAAACAAGATACCCGTCTTCCCATAGATATTGCACAGTATGGAGATCAAAAATACTGTCCAAGCATGCCCGCTCATTCTCATTTCTACCTATAACCAAAAGCTTACTGTTTCTGAGTATGATTGGCGATATGATCTGGTTTCTTCTTTATAATCTGCAATAATAAAACAGGGCAGAGGTATCAGAAGACCAGCTCTTCTTGCAAGAAAATTCAACTTCGTCTACGAGTGTACTTTAGACCACGAAACAGACTGCACAAGACTCTGAACAAGCAGCCCAGAAGATTGTAACTTCATGGAGCTGACTTCAGATGCACAGTGGTGAGCACCCAATTGTAGCATCAAACAGGAACATGAGGCACAACATGGAACCAATACTATTGACTGAGGGAAATGTGCATTGTCAAAGTGGTAGAAACATCTAAAATCTCCACATGAAAACCCGGCATAACCATATCTGGAGATGCTGAAGGCTGCAATCTGAAGAAACAATGCAAAAAATGCAGTGGGAGCTGTAACCTAGCCTCCAGTTGCCACCAAACAGGGATACAATCCCAAGAACATAAGAGGCAAAATCACATTATTCCCCAAGAGGCATTGTAAAATTATTGCAGGACATACCAACACAGGACGACCATCGTCATCGAAGCCAGCAACATAAGCAGCTCCTGCTGCAAGTTCAGCGGGGAATTCATCTGCTATCAAGTAACCTGTCCATAGGAAGTCACACATGGAGTTCTTTTCCGATCAGATGGCGATCAGCCGCACTTGCTTACAGCACATCAAAAGACTAGATTTCTACGAGCCCTATAGCAGTTGTGTAAGTGTATATCCACTATTTGACGCACATGTGTGTGGAAGGAAAATGTCATTACCAATGTTGATCTTTTCCCGCCAGTTGAGAGTGGCCTTTAGCAATCTTGCAGCCCTACGGCAATTGTTCCCCCGCGCTTTCAAATAGCGCTCCACGCAAGCGTCATCGCAGAAAGCAGCCTGCCATAGTAATGTTCAAAAGGCCAATAACCCTGAGCACTGACTGCGACACATCTTCAGAAAAAACCAACAGAAACTTGCTTGACCTTGAACTTGACTGCTGACAAATTTTTTTGCAAAATCTTCACAACAAATGCAAGTAACAATAACAGTCTCTACAGTAGCGGCGAACTTTTTCTTCTTCTTATAAGCAGGTGAATATCTTCTCAAGAGGCAATGAGAACAATAATGCCGTGCCTGCTTCTTCGAGAGAGGAGCTTCTTTCTGCACCAACTGCAGAACTTGAGCTATTTGATCGATCATGCTCGACTCGGGCTCAACTTTGCCAGACGAAGAAGGCATGATCGGCTTCCTCTCCGCCGCCGCCATATCCGACTCTACCAAGTCGGCTCATAATAATGATGCTGATGATGATAATGATAATCGAAACAAAACGATGCCGCAAAAGACTTAATATCAGCAAGCAAGCTTACAAGCCGCTAATAAGCACCACGACAGCAGCCATGGCGGAGGAAGAAGAAGAAAAATCCGCCCAGGGTCGATTCTCTTGCTTTCCGCGTGCAAATGCAGCAGGCAAAGCTCGGCTGAATGCTGATTGCTGGTGTCGTAAGACTATCCTAATACATCGAGTTCTTCCTTTAAAAAAATCTCAAAAAAGAACCTCAGAACAGAAGGGGGGGAAAAAAAAGTCGCAAGTTCTAGCAACCAAAAATATACAACCACAAAGCACAATAATAATATCAAACCTCCAAAAATAAAATTTTAAATGTCAAAAAAAAAAGGGAGAGTTAAGCTTACGACTATACTGCTTGCTTCCACAAACTGCAGCAGCCGAAGAGAAGAGCGTTCGATCGAGAAATGGAGAAAAAACACACTTCCAAGTGCTTGCGCACAAAACAACGCAAGAAAACACAGACAGGAAGACAGCGAGAGGGTGGGGGGAGGGAGATAGAGAGAAGGGTCTTTCTAGGTATGTAGGCCTTTATGACGACAGTGGTGCATCTAGTTAAGTAGGCCTTTTTTTCTTTTAAAAAGGAAAGAAAAACCAAAAAAAACAATTAGGTAGAAACTAATGATGGGATTGGCAAATGCCCCCCAAAATGGTTTTTTATTTTTGAGTACCCCCCTAGTCTAACTAATTGTGACATAGGTTTATTAGGTTACCTACTTGCACAATGATTGGGGGAGGAAGCAATCCTAGGATTAGGTGGTGGGCGGCGAGAGGGGGGTGGGGGGTTCATGATCCCATGCACCCCATGCATTCATCAACCAACTACCAGGCAAAGTGAACCAACAGCCACACCAATGACCATCCATTAATAAGCGTCACCAATGATCATCCATTAATAAGCTTGTTATAACTCAGTTATAGATGAACTAACTGCAACTGGAGTTGACATTGGGCTTCACCTTGGTAACTTATCCTCTAAAAGAGATAGGTCATGTAGGTTAATAGCCCCTAGGAACTTTGTGGGGGTGTCAGTGCAGTGCCCTGTGCAGCACTTGCATGGTTCTGCTCTGCATGTTCTAGGAGCTTGTATAAGCAAGGTGGCTAATAAGTAGGTAGATGCATGTAGATGATTAGTACCCCTACATAAGAGCTACTGGGCTGATATTGATAAACTATAAACAGAGCTAACCACCATGGTTAGCTAGGGAACTGGGACAGAACGGAAAAAAGAGTTTTTATTTCACCCGCCATCCATCCCTCATGGTGTGCTGGTGGCCGATGGTGGTTCGTTCCAGCCCCAACTATGGAAGCATCAAACTTGAGGCTGTTGTTTGCTTTGGTGCATCTCAAATGGGAAGAGAGTTTGTTTGCTAATAAGACCAATGGTATAAAGACTGGTATAAAGGCTGGCATTGTCTCAGCTCATACCAGACTGCTGCTAGGGTCCTTGCTCTACCAGTGTACTAGTGTTGATACCAGGATCAGGTCTATATACCAGACTAAACACACTGTGTAAGACTTAAGACCCCCCACCGCCCCCCCCCCCTCCCAAGGACACCATTCTAGACATTATTAGGCCTTCTTCAATCATTTGAAAAAATTCAGTTCCCAAACAGACCCAATAGCAAAGACAACAAAAGCCCATCATCAGCCATTGGGTGATACAAGAAAGAGTTGCTGGTTTTGTGTGTCAGTTGCCTGGAACAGCATGAAACCTGGAGCAGAAGAACATGGGAGGTGGGGGGAGGGAGTGACAGGACAGCAAAGAAAATCTCAATTGTTCTTTTTTTGTGCCTGCAATTGCTTGTGGGATGCTTCAGCTTGTGTGCCTACTCCATTGTTGAGCAACAATGGAGTTACAATTGTAGAATGGAGGAACATTTTGATTGGCAAACTGAGACAAACACACACATTATATTTATATATATAGGTCTATATGTGTGCATATATACCAGCCTTATACCAGTACTAGTCTGGTGTAGAGACTTGAGGTAATATCAACCTTGTATCAGTCTGGGACCCAATATCAGTACCAGCCTGGTATGAAAAATGGGGAAAAAAAAACCCCCCTCCTACCAGGACCAGCTGGTATGTTTAAAAGTGCTGGTATACCAGCACCCCTAATCCTATAGTACCATGGCAAGTTTTAACTTTTCAGTGTTGAATAATTATTTTATTTTGAAAATTTCCATGTCAGAAAATAGTGTATTTCCCAAGTTTCCTCTAACAAAATGTTTGTTCTTTGAAAAAATATATTTTATGAAAATTTTCAACATCTGAATATTATATAATTAGTGTCAAAGCTGCCAAAGTTACTATGGTACATACAGATACACATAAATGATCATGAAGGACATCCAAGCAAAACAAAGTTTGAGCATGTATTTTGGATTAGAATCATGTTTCTTTACTCTAAAACTAACAAAATCTGATGCATCTATTTTCATTAATTTCTCAAAACTTGGTGATTGTCTTTTGAACAGGTTTATAAAAAGTTTGAACTTCCTTCCTTGATGTGCTTATGCTCATTGTGCTCCCACACATCATCCTTCAAATAGGTTGATTTCCTTTCTTAGTTGTCTTTTCCCACCTTCTTTCTTTTCAATCACTCACTCACTCTGCAAGTTTGATTTGCTCAATCTATGATGAGCATTCTCATTGTTTGACCCTTGATCACTTCAATAGGTAGAGGCCCCTAATTTTTAACCATGTCTCTACAAGACAAAAGGTTATATAGTATGAATGTATATAAAATACACACAAGTTTGGAGGACCTTGGAATTGGGCTATGCTTCAGGTGTGAAGAAGGATCCTTTTGGCGAATGAGATTGTTCGAATTGGTGGCTTGAATTAATTTTGCATTGTTGGCGTTGTCTTGCAATTTACTTGTTGTACTGGGTTGTCATAAGCTTGTCTACCTAGGTGTCTAGAAAAAACATTTTGGGCCAATGAGATTGTTGGAATTGGTGTCTTGAAATTGTATTGAAGAGTTGTCTTAAATGAAGTAGCAATTTATTGTTGTGATTGGAAGAAGACTTGAATTTTAATCTTCCATATCTTTTGCATGCGATCCATAAATTGAATACAAAAACCATGCAGAGTGAAGTCAAGTGTTATGATTGAGTGAAATGATCCTTAAGTTGTTAGTGGCCTTCCTATTTGAACAGGAATCTACTTGCGTGTTTTGCTTACATGTTCAAGGAACTAAGGGTCACTTTAGATGAGGGTCCAAGGTCCAGATTGGTCCAATCAAATAGAGCAAATCCTATCGGATGAGAGCCATAAATTGGACCCACACCCATAAAGATGAGAGAGTCCGAGACCAAAAAGTGGCAAATTGAGGTTAAACAAACCTACATGGCACCATTTTGGAGGGAAACCCAATTGGTTCAGACCCCACAAAAAAAGAGCTATCAAGGAGAGCTCATGATTTGCAGAATCAAGATGCAAGCTAGGGTCCAACTCAAGGTTCAATTTGCTTCAAATGGGCCCAAATTGGTTCTTAGGAATTTGGAACCAGGACCCCCATCGAAAGTGGGCCTTAGTCTTTCCCTAGGACCCACAATTCTTATTGTACACAATGGAGATAATTTGATAAAAATAACATGCCTCATGGGCAAAATGGATTGGATTTCCACCCAAACCCCTAAGATAAATATTTATCTTCAAAAGAAAAAATCACTGAATTAAGGATCTCAAATCCTTAGTCACTTGTGCCGTACTGGCCACTTACATGCCATTTTAAAAGGGAATCCATTTCTCTCTTTTTTTATGTCACCTATCTTTCCTTCAAAAAATTGCCTGGTACTTGGACAATGGAACTTAGGGGAAAAAAATTGTAATAAATGTCTTTTGTTTAAATTCACTTGTAGCTAGATATTTACAATTGTGACAAAAAAATTTGAGCTGAATTAAATTGCCAAATGAAATCCAACCCTCACATCATTTGAATTTATGTATTTGTTGACATTACAAAACTATTGTTAGTCACCAAGTTTGTGAAAAATGTTGAAGAAAAAGAAGTTTTCAAATTGGGCTTATGTTAGTTAGACTTTGCCTCCATTTTCATGTTGCCCATTATCTAATTGTGGGTTGTTATAATGTAGATCATGAATTAGATACCACATATCTAGCTAGGATGAGTATATTGCCAACAAAATCCTTAAAATTCTACCCACATTTGTAGTTTAAACATAATAACACAAGGATTAATCAAAACCATTAATAAAAAATCTATTAAATTGGAAATGTAGTCAAATGGAATTTTTTTAAAATTATTTTTTAAGTCATATTTGACACTAGTACTGCCACCATATAAATGCTCCCAATTCAAAGCTTGTACCCAAAATAATTTACTATCACACCAAATATGCTACTGATTCAAAATAAGCTCATCAATAATTTCCCACAAATAATTCATTTGGGTTTTTTTTCCCTAGGAAATTGGGGAAAAGATGTTTTGGGTTCCCATAAAATAGAATCATACTTGTTGGTCTCCAAATATTTGATTCAAAACTAAGAGCTTCCCTTAAATATAGTGAAACTTTTTCAAAGAAAAGGGGTAACCTAAAATTAGATTTGAAGGGGTTTAATTATAATAGTATCCTTCCAAAAATTAAATTACTTAATAAAACACCCTTCATACCTAATGTTAAATAGTTGTTAATCAATGTTAAATTATTTAAAACAAGTACCCATTCATGCCATTTTTCACATAACATGTTTAAAGGTGGGTCGCTCATTTTGTGATATGTAAAAACATCACCCAAAATCTATCTTCATGTATTTTTTATTCAGAATAGATTAAGTGGTTCAGTAACAACAATCCATCAATTTTAAAGAGGTGTGTATTCCCAATTAAAGAAAAAACATTTATATATATGTACACAAATCTAACATCAAACAAATATTTTTTCATAATGATATAAAATTTTGAAAATATTTATTTTTTAACATTGAAAAAAAAATCATTAAAAATGACCTACTATTGACATGTTACAAAATTCTTAAAACTTGATTTTGTCTAATTAAAATGGAGACTCTACCAATCAATCATTTTGAAATCCATACACAATTTTGTTATCAAGGGGTGAAAGCTCATGAGTTCACTTTACCAATTCATAATTTTTTTTAATTTTGTAAATTATGCATAAAAGATACCTACATCATATTTATATTTTCTGGTCAATTCTATGATGTTGCTCAAGTGGCAATAATCCATAAATATATTAGTCAATTTTGGGAATGGGCACAATTATGTTAAAAGTATCCCCAATAACCATAGGCCCAAATATTTCAAGACTCCCTAGTCACATGGCACAAAACATATTATTTGAAATCCTATTGGTCAAGTTTTGAAATTGAAAATGCACAAGTTAAGGTTCATTTCCCCTACCTTTTATTGTTTGAATTTTTTAATTTTGTGTACTATTTTTGTTGCATCTCATTTAGATGTAGTTTGTGCATTTGCTTGTTCACATGCAAGGTTCAAGCATTTGTTGTAGTAGTTCCTTGAGCAATATAGTGCCTTGAGCATGTGTTGAACTTTTTGTTCAAATTCCCCACCACTAAAACATAGAATTTGTGTGCTTAGTTGCTCTTGTTTTGAACTATCATTGTTCACATTGGATTTGGATAACTTGTAACCAGAAAGGGAGTGGCCGAACAAGGATTCTACGGTTATGTATTTTGTGTGAATGCCAGATTCACTGATCAGGGTTCTAGAGTTAATCCAGCTGTCACATTCATTAATGAGAGCGGCGGATTTTATCATTTTTGGAAGGAGGTTATTGCTGGTCGTGCATGGAATGCATGGGAAGTGTTGCTCTCTGGCTGTGTGGGATGGGAAGTATAGGAGGAAGGCGGTGCGAATGATGGAAGGGGATGGCACCGCATTGATGAATTGTTGAGGAGATGACGGCGAAAAAAGTGAAGGAGGACGGAGGCTGTAAAGGAAGCCAAGGATGGAGAGAAGGAGGTGTGTGGGCATGTGGAGATAGGACGATGGGAGAGGAGCTCAGGAATGCATGGAGAGACAGACTGAGAAGTCTAATTTTTGGAGGAGAGCGTTAGAGTCCAAAAATTGTTTTTAATTCTTGATGAACATTGCTTAGGGAGAGGAGATCAGAGTATAGCAGGAGGCTGAGGTCGTACTAAAGATGAATTTTTGTTCTTAGATTTTGTGTTGAAGATGGAAGGGTAGAGCTGAAGATGTCAAATGAGCTTAGAAATGTATAGACATATCGTTTCGTATGTCTGTTTTTGGCGAACTTGGCTGAGTTGTTGTAACTCTCCACTGCGCCAATGACTTAGTTAAGTAGGGTTGATAGATTTTTGATGAATACTATGGATTGAAGAAAGCTTGTGTTGTCGGGGAACTCTGTAAATTTTGAGCTAAAGAGTTTGATCTCTAAGATTCTGTCTTGCTGATTTGTCTGAGTAAAAGTTGAATCTGTGGAAGTTCAGAGAAAGGGGAGTTTGCACTGGTGATGTGTGCCTCTCATTGGGGTTTAATAGAGCCAAAGGACAAAAGCTTTGGACTCAGATTAATGCCATTGTCATGCTGCTGGTTTGATAGGTAGATACCCATTCACATTCTGTCTGAGTGAGTTCAACATAGGGGTCGTGTTGTTGTTTGACCCTTCCTTTTTGGTATCAAAGCATGGTTCCGTGTTTGTAGCCTTGGTAGAACCTGTGGATGCTTAGGTAGAATGATTATTGAAGATCACATCTTCGTCTAGGGGAGAGGAAGTTCCTGTGGAAGAAGTGACTCAGGAGATTCATGAACAACAGCTTGTTAGCAGATTCGATTTTTTTACTGTTCAGAACGGACCATAGAAGGGAGCAGTAATTCTATGTTTTCTAGGTTTTGGAGTAGTGAGGCTTGTAGGAATAGATCCAGATGAAGCTCGAGTTGGAGATATCGCAGTAGAAGTAGCGCATAATGGTTTTTACACTCGCGCTCAAGTCTGGTTGAAGGTGATAGATGGAGCAAGGGGATGGGCGTCGACCTCAGAATTACAGACGTAATTCTACCACACCTCCTATCTTGCGTAGAATAACACCTTTATTCGCTGAGAGGCAGAGTAGTGTGCCTAGGCTGGGAGACATTTGGGTTCCCAAACTTGTTGTGTCGCCTAATCATTTTGTCAAATTATATATTCCCGATGTGGAGGACTTGTTTCAAGTTGGAGATCAGCTACTCAGGGTGGAGCATAGCGGATCAAGATCTCGCCTCATAAGCTAGAGAATATGGCGAAACCAGGAGGGAGTGTGGCAGTTCCAACAAGAATCCACAGATGAGCAAAGCTTTTCCATTTTTCCATCTAATTTTGCACCATTGAGACTAGTAGCAGAGGGAGTTCAGTCTAAATTTGCAGAATGGCACGGATAACGTGTATTCTTCTTAAAGATCAAACATGAACAAGAGAGACTAAGAAGCTAGTCAAGTTTTGTTATCACCTGATTGTGGTCTAAGGACCCGTGTGTTGTGAAAAGTGTTGCAATTTGAATTGCAGCTAAACGGTTGCAAGATGACTAATCCCCAGGGAATGGACGAATTGTTCTGGGGAAGAGACCATGAAGATGTAAATGACTGGGCGGAGCGGCTCACTATGGCAGCTGAAGTGCGTGACCTGAATGCCGAGAAGTTATTCAAAATCGCGAAGTTGAATTTGAAGGGAAAAGCCAAAGAGTGGTTTCAAGAGATTGCAACCAGTGCCAGCATATTGGACTGAGTTGCGGAATTTGATAGTGTAGAAATATGGCGATGTTAATGCTAATGACATCCGGATGAAGTTGGATGCCATCAAGCAGGAGCCCAAGGAGAGAGTGCAAAAGTATTTCGAACGTCTCGACAAGTTGTTTCAGAGAGGCAGGATACCAGATGCTGAGCAAAGAAGGAGGTTTTTGGCTAGGCTAAGGCCTGAAATTCGAAAATTATGCATAGTAAGGACATTTACTAACATTGAGGAGCTAGTGGGTGCTACCATTGAGCTCGAGAGAGTTTTGTGTGAAATTGGAGAGACTCCATTCGAGCCTTTAAAGGAGGAGCAAGAAGAGGGAGTCGAAGAAACATTGATGGAGAAGCAAGTGACTACTTTGAATAACACACTGGTTAACTTTTTCAAGAGGAATGTGCCGAATTCTGTCGCATCATCCTCTTCCACGATGTCCAGCGGGTGTCAGATCTGCAAAGGAGGCGACCATATAGCCACAACATGTCCGAGACTTAATGAACCATGGCCGAAATTTGCCAAATGTGGAATGTCTCATAGGACAGAAAATTGTGGGGTCAAATGTTCTTTTTGTGCAGGGTTGGGACACTCGGAGGACCGATGCTGGAAGAAACCCAAGGATGGAGGGTCTCATTCTGGAGCAGCGAACTTCGTAGAAGTCTTGCTGAATGATGAGGAGGCAGCGCTGCAGCAACTTAACAGGTTGTGCGGCAATGAAAAGGTATTTTCATATACTCGGGTACCATGGAGGAGAATGCCCGTCAAAGTGGCACCAACAGGTAATGTACCATCTCTTGAAGTTCAAGGAGAGGGCACAGGAGTGAGTCGGGAGACCACAATCAAATCGAAAATTCTCTCACATTTCATTAAAGGGAAGATTTCCCTTAGCCCAATGGAAACAATTTTGATGATCCCAAGAGAGTTGGAACATCTGGAGAGTCTAGTGAAGTTAGTTCGTAGGAAGAAGGATGCCGAAATTGTGAATGATCAGGTGTCTGTTGTTTCACCAGTCCCGGCAATTAGGCGAATCTGTGTTAACAAAACAAATAGGAGCAAGACTTTCCATATGCCGATGGAGATAAATAGATATGTGGTAGAAGGACTTGTGGACACAGGGGCATCCATGTCTGTCATGGCTGCTGTTGTAGTTAGGGAGTTAGGGATGATGCATTTGATAGCTGGATCCGAGACCTATAAAATTGCATCAGGAATCGTCACACAGGCTCTAGGTCGGATTGATGAGGTACCCGTAAAGGTTGGAGGTGTTTAGTGTACCATGACCTTCATGGTGGTAAACATAAACAGTTACGATGTGCTACTAGGATTGGATTTCTTGATGAAGATCGGAGCCATCGTAGATGTGGAGCAGGGTTTAATACAAGTAAGAAAGGGACCGAGAACTGATGTGGAGGTGTTACCCTTGACGATGGTGAATTTGTTGCAGAGAATGAATTCAGGATCTCTGATACAAGATACCACATCCATCTGGACGGAGACGCACAACGATGGCGATTCTGAC
>Ga0116231_10006320_pt1 | contig 22727 bp, 20 predicted proteins | sample S1TSphgellanicum_2_FD_89695 | JGI IMG/M metagenome (GOLD analysis project Ga0116231, IMG submission 89695) | Host-associated microbial communities from peat moss isolated from Minnesota, USA - S1T2_Fd - Sphagnum magellanicum MG | ecosystem: Host-associated > Plants > Peat moss > Unclassified...
ACTTTTTTTTTTTTTTTTTTATTCATCAGAAAAAATAATTTTTAATTTAAAAATGAAAAAAAAAACCTAAAAAAAAAAAAAAAAAAAAATTGCATTTGAAATTACGACTGGGATAAACAAGTAAAACTCGGAAAACAGAAAATGTGACAATATAAAATTAAAATGTAAGTAAACTGTAAGAATAAGTATTAGACACAAAATACGTTAGACTGATGTAGCTTCTTTTTTTAGCTTTTGTAACAACTCAGAAAAATTTTAACCTGTTTTTTTTTAACTTGTTTTTTTTTAGATTTATTTCTATCCATTTCTGGTTCTTTTTTGCTTCGAGGAAAAAAAAACTTAATCTTAAAGCATCCATTAATTAGATATTAAAGTTGTCATCGGACATATATAAAAAAGATCTATTGGTTATTATTAAATAATTTTTAAGTTTGTTTTTTAATTTTAAATTATTAAAAACAAAAAGTTCCTTACAAACCACTAATATATAAGACCTTATTGGATTTAATGTGGTCTTTAAATGTAAACGATTGGGAATTTTATGTGACAATTCACTAATACTTAAAACAAAAAGTCTTGAGCTCCCTATATACTTATTCATAATTACCATTAATTTTTGAAATAATTTAATAATTTAAAATTATCGTTAAGTTTAGCAAAAAAAAGTAATCTAACTTTATGTTGAATAATTATATTTGATTCAAATCAAGTGTAATATTGCTTATTAACATTGATAAAATCGTTTATTTTTTTTATATTGTCAAACGTTAAATCCTGTACGTCTAGTTTTATCTCAAGTCTAACTTTATAATTTACAATATTAAATTGATTCCTTGCTATTTTATATCTATATGGGGCTCTTAGTATAGTTGTATGTTTTTTTTTTACCTTTTTTATTAACATATTAAATATTTTTTGTTTATCTTCAAGATACTTAAAAAAAATAAATAAGGTCAAAAAATTTTTACAAATTATTTCATTTTTTTTTCGAAGTTTCGAGAAGAAAAAAAACTTATCTTTATAAAAATAATTGGGGTTTGGTTTAAACAACGTCAGTAAAAATATCTGGGATCTTAACTTACTTTTCAATTTCTACAATATTACAGACTCACCATAAATTTGATATTTATTCTTAGAGTGTGTAATCGCAGGTATTTCAAAATAGCTACCACCTACAAGTCGTATGCGTATTCTCATAATTCTTGATATTCTATTAACAACACCCAGAACTTTTATGGGGTGTGTTTTATTCAATTCTAAAAAAACAAAACCAGATTTAACTTTAAAAAGTCATTTCAAAAAAGTCCCTTTGCCCTTACCCATACGTGAATTTTTGGATTTTTTTGATATTATAAAATTTGGCACTAAATAGAGTCAAACACCCTTTTTGGACTTTGATCATAGCTTTATTCTTTTTTTTTTTTTATCTCTTCTCTTAAGCCTTTTCTTCAAAAATCTTTTTAAAAGTAAAAGTTGTTTTACTTCCAACAACCCTTGATGTCAAAAAACTAAACCTAAATTACCAAAAACTAAACTTGGTTTTTTTATTTTTAATTTAATTCTATTTTTCTGCATAACAGGTTTAATTAAAGATTTTTTATACTTTACCGTAAAAGGACCAAACTAATTATTCCTCAGCTGTAAACAATTCTTTGTTTTTAAAAAAAAACGGGTTTACACTTTTTTATAAAAAATTTTACAAAAATAGTAATTAGAACAGTTATACTAAAAATTAAAATTCAACTGTTGTGGAGGCTTAGTATAGTTATATTATTTGATGAAATGTTAGGTATAAGATAAGTTGTATTTTTTTGTAATCTACTAATAAATAAATAAATAAAATTACTGTATGATAATAAAAAAGGATCAAACTTATTATAATAAGAGGCAATTGTTTGGTTTTCAAAAAAATTATTGAAAATCATTATAGTTTTTTGTTTAATAAAAAAACTAACATTGTTTACATTAATGGGGTAATACTCATTGTAAGAGTATAGGGAGGTTGAAATAAGGTAAATAATCACTAACAGTATAATTTGTATGTGTGCATGGTTTTTTTTGCCAACGAGTAAAAATAGTATTAAAACAAAAACAAGCTCAAAAAAAATTAAATTAACATTGGTTAAAATCAAAAGTATACTAGTGGTTTTTTTTAAAAAAAAAAAAAAACTATTTATTAAAAAATAATGTTGGTAGTATAAGAGACTATAAAATAAATCAGAGGTATCAAAATCGTACACAGTATTCATTAAAAAAGAATAATAAATATAAATAATAATAACATAGATATAGACACTTATAAAATACAATCCAAATCTGACATTATGCGTTTGCTTGGAATTTATTAAATTTTTATATTTAATTAAATAATTAAAATTTAATATTAAGTAAAATCAGAGCGTTGAATATATTATTACATTTGTAAAAAAAAAAAACTTTTCTAAAGAGTTAAAACTAGAGAAAGAATGAATAGAATTCACAATGTCTAACCTCGCAAAAATAAAGAATAGAAGTAAATAATAACTTCAATTGTAAGATCGTGTTTCTAAAAAAAAAGAAAAGTTAATATGAGAGTACAATAAAAATTTTAAAAAATAAACAAACAATATTAGCTCCACGACATCTCAATTCCATCAACCACCTCAATTCATTTCCTGTTGTGCTCAAAAAGAACCTAAAATTAGAGCAAAAAAAGACAAGGAAATTCCAGTAGAATAAAATAATTTTCTAAAAAAAATTGTGGTTATTTTAAATTGCTTTTTTTCTAGTTTTGTTTGTATTAAACAATAAAGCACTAAAACTAAAATAGGATGAATTAAAGCTAGCCCATTAGTCAATACTGTGTTAATTGTTACGTATTTTTTAAAAAATAAAAACACACCATAAAAAGGTTTGTTCAAAAAACAATAAATTAATGTAGTTAAAAACAATAAGTGAACACCTTTGTGGTACTTAATACTAAAAAATAAATAAATAATGACAATTAAGTTTAGTTTTGCGTTATTTAAGTATAAAACAAATTTAAATAAATGAAAATCAGAAAACATTGCGTTCACATTTTCAAAAAAAATATTGTTTAATAACCAAAATTGTGTTAATAAATATAGACTAAAAAAACGCAAATTCAGTTTTACGTAATGATTGCTCAAAAAAGACCAAATTAATAAATTTATTACATTGGATTACTATAAATGTACTTTTTTTTTAATCGTTTTTTTATTGACTTTATTTTTTTTTCGTTTTTTGCACCTAAGTTTAAACTTGGTTGGAATATATAATATAAGTGTTTTTTTCTCTCGTTTATGCTTAGCTTTGAACTAAGTTTAAAAAAATTCAACCATTTGTAAAAATTTTTAGACATCCCTAGTATTTTAATAATCAGGTTAAAATTTGAGTAGATATTATCTAAAACTTTAATGACAAATTTAACCAAAAGTGTTTTACTGTTTTTTTTCTTTCTTAATTCCTTTTTAAACGTATTTATGTAGTTGAGTATAAAACCCATAGTAAACGAATTCACTGTGTTTTTTTCTAAGATTATGTTACATCTTAGGTTTTTTTTATTATTAAATAATACAATAAGCTCCTTACGAAAAATATCTTTATTTTTTACAAAAAGTTGGTTATAGCTATTAAACATAACAAGAAAAGAGTATACATACATAGATTGGCTTTTTTTACCAGAAATAATTAAATTAGAAGCACGAATAACCTCAAAAAAAAAAATAAAATAATAATTTAATAGGGTTATATTTTTTTGTTTTTTTCTCTTCCTAAAAAGAATAACCTTTTTTGGTAAAGATAAATTATTAGTCAGTGTTTTTACATAATAATTTTTAAACTCAATTAAGTCAAAAAAATGTATTCAATCTATTTTTTTAATTTGGGTAGATAGCAGGATTTGAACCTGCAACCATCAAAGTCACAATTTGATACTCTACCTTTGAGCTATATCTACCTTACAATTGCCAATTTAATGCATTCGCTTGTCAATCATATAGTAGGGATATTATAATAAGTATAAAAAACGTTAAAAAAACAATCAAACTGAAAAAGTTTACGTAGTAGAGGTTTACTAAAAAAGGCATCATTAAAATAAACTCGATATCATACAATACTAAAAAAACACAAATTATTAAAAAATTGAAATTGAATTGTAAGTCTATATCATTAACACTTTTAAACCCACACTCATAAAAATTTTTCTTTGTTTTGTGGTTTTTACCCTTAAAAAAGTATTCACCTAAAAAAGTTAGTAGTCAAAAAATAATACTAAATATAAGAACGTTTTGTATGAAAAATAATACTAATATTCCCCCCATTTACCTTTTTAAATTATTGTCATTGAAAGACACCAAATTATAGATATTTTTGTAAACAAGCACAACCACTAAGGCTGTAGAGTATTCCAAACCAGCAACACCCAATAAAAGTAATGAAAACGACAATAGCTCTGCGTTATCAATAACTAAGCCTATATATATAGTGTTAGTGTAGAGTAATACCCAGATCAATTCGGTTATTAGGAGTATTTTTATAAAATTGTAGCTTTCAACAAGAACTAAAATTAGACAAAATCAAAAAACTAAAGTTAAAAAATTTAAAGTAGTTTGCATTAATTATTATTATAGTTCTATATAGTCATTGTTTATATACGTTAATTGATTTTCAAAAAAATTGTAGTAAATATCCTTATAACCTTCAGTAGGAAAATTTTTTGTCATTGGGTTGTCAACTCTAGAATAATCTAAAAGTAAGGATCTAATGTCTTTTTTAGATCTATAGTTAACTCCAAACATTTCAGCTAACTCACGCTCCAGCCAACTACTATTACTATAAATTTTATCGATTGACGTTAAACTACTGTTTTCAGTAAAATTTATAATAAATGTTAATCTAATTTTTGTTTGGTACGTGTAGTAATTATAGTATATAATATTTCTACTCATATTTAATTGTATATCTGTTTCTGGTAATATATTGTTATATTTTAAAGTATCAATAGCTGAGGCTTCACTCAAAAAGGAAAAACTATAAAAAATCTCGTTTTTTAAAAATAAGTTAAAACTGTACCAAAATGTAATAGGTAAAAAACAAACATAATGGTTTGGTGTCATAACATTTGATGTATATATAATTGGATTTACCTTTTCAAATACTAAAAAAATATTCATTGGAAATTGGTATTTCCTAAACATCAACTAAATCTTTATTTATTCTATAAATATAGCAGTTCCTAAAAAAAAAAGATCAAAAAAATGAAAAAAACACTCTATTAAAATGATTACTAAAAAATTAAATTTAAATTTGCCTAATAAAAAAAAAACTACAAGTTTTTACACTTATTCTGATATATTTTCGTATGAATATTTTTTAACCCTAAATAATTCTGGGTTGGAGAGTACGTAATTATTTTAGTTTAAGTATTTGAAGACTTTTACAGTATTTTGCAACTATGACAGTAGCCTTCCACGATACAAACTCCTTGTATGGCTTTTTTATACTTTTGGTGGTTGTCTCCCAATTAGTTAGCGGTACTATGCTATCGTTTAGTTTAATACCTGAACCAATGATTATTCCTATGGTTAGGGATGAAGAAGACGCAGAAGATTTGTACACTGATGACTTTTTCTGACTCCATGAAAGAGGTGTAGATTTAATATTTATATTCAGTTACATGCATTTATTTAGGAAATTATATATATGTGCTTATGACTTAGATCAGGAAGTTTCTTGAAAATCGGGAACCTTTACGTTTTTAATTTTCCAGGTAGTGACATTCTGTGGTTTAATATTATGTTGTACACATCTTAGCGAGATTACACTTACTATTGCTGCAAATATTATGCATACCTTTTTTTTTTTTAAGGGCAAAGTATATTGGTGAATATTTACCGATAAAACCCTTAACAGCGATACACTACTAAGATTAGCCTACATGCATTATTTATCAGCATTTTTTATGTTTTATCTAGCCATTTTACACGGTTTAGATTTACACTATGACTGAAAAAATGAGATAACTTATGATGGGTTAGAATCAGAAATGGTGTGATGAGATGAGGCTTTCTCTAATGAAATCGGAACATTTTTAGAAATAATTATACTATTAATTCTTCTTTGTTTATGACTTTACCCCGAACCTGAGTCTATATCTTATGAGTTGTTTATGTGAGGTGATATAGGTTTAGTAACTGATGTTAGATTTTATGGTGTAGCCCCACACTGATATTTTAGACCTTTTATGGCTTGATTAATAGTTTGCCCACACCACAGAACTGGAATTTTCGGATTAATTTATTTTTTTTTTGTCTTATTCCATCAACCTACACTACACGGTGTAAGAAAAATACAGAAAAGAAAAACTTTAAACATAATGAAGTGAAATATTGTAAAAAAACTAAAAAAATACGTTGAGTATAGAAATTTTTTTAAAAGAAACACGTCGAAATTTATAAATATAGAAACTAATTTTTTTTATCAATTCACTTATACACTTTTTTTCATGTGTGCTCTATACACTGGATCTTTTTTACCATACGGTAGATTTTACAATAGATTGGGTGGTAATGAAGGTATGCTTTTTTCTTACTTATACGTCTGTTTTTATCTTACGTTTTCGATTCTTAGAAAACCGCTTTTTTTAGAAAACTATAACAAAAAAATAAATAAAAAGGGTGGTATTTAATTTTGTAGAGTCTGTTTTTAAAATTTTATAAAAACCTAAAAACCTATTTTGTTTCTATAAATATATTAAGAAATTATTGAAACTTTTTATATAAATATTACACAAAATATTTGTGTGCTATGTGATTATTGAGTGTTTTTTATTATATTATATTTGTGTTAATTTAATTTAAATCTATAAGGATATTGTACGTAATTTATTCAACATAGTAAAGTTAAAGAAAAAGTATATTATAGGTTTTTGTTTGTTATTAAATTCGATATGGGGTGCTGCTTACGCGTTTAATGTACCGTATCTGTCATCACTAAGTTTGTTTTTTAATTGGTACAATAAAAATATAGCGCTAGACATTTTACTAAACATTGTTACATTCAACTGACTATATATATTTTATAAATTTTTAATTTTTTGAAAGCACATAGTAAATTTTTGTGTTAACGAATTAAACATGGGTCTTGTTGTTTCTGTCTTATTATCGTGATATTATTGCTTTAACGAATTAAACTCTACTTGGTTACTTATCCAACCTCTATCGAGCGGAGATTTTTTTAGAAATTTTAAGGATTATATTAATGGTTTTTCTATTGAAAACGTTAAAGGGTTTACTTCCTTTTTTTGCCCAAGAAATTTAATTGTACTAGTTTCTGGTTCAGTGAGCAATATTGATTTTGCTTCTATCTATAATATTACAAGTAGTTTATTAAAAAATGATGTAATTTTATATTATGATTTTTTATTTACATTCGCTTTTTTGCTTTTTATTTTTTCTACTGTGACATCATTTTTAATTATGTCATATCTTGGACTTTACGGTGTTTTTATATTTAATGGAATCACAATTTTTTTTTTTTGAATTATTACAGTTATAAAGATGGATTATTTTTTATATAACAATGGTAAATTATTTATTAGCTTAGGTAAATGATTTACGCTGCACAACTACACTACTGTAAATTTTGAGTTATTATTAGATTCGTTGTCTTACTCGTATGTTTTACTAACGTTAACTATAGCTACAGCTGTTTATTTTTATACTTTTTCTTATTTCAGATATGAACCAAACGTCGAGAGATTGTTACTTTTAATTAATTCTTTTGTTATCAGTATGTTATTGTTAGTTACCAGCTCAAACCTGTTTGTTTTGTTTTTGGGTTGAGAAGCTATAGGTATTACATCATTTTTATTAATTGGCTTTTGAGCGTCTAAAATTAGCTCGCTTAAATCTGCGTTCAAAGCTATGTCGTTTAATAAGTTCAGTGATGTTTCCTTGTTTATAAGTATAACAGCTACCTACGTGCTTTGTGAGAGTTCTAATATATTTTACATAAACTCAAATATACAATTGTATCAAAACAATTTTATTGCTTTTGGGTTAGGTAAAATTTCTTCCCTAGAATTCATCTCTTTTTTTTTTTTGTCTGCTGCTTTTGTTAAATCAGCGCAGTTCGGTACACATATTTGACTGCCCGACTCTATGGATGCCCCTGTACCAGCTTCATCTTTAATACATTCAGCAACCCTTGTATCAGCTGGTATTTTTCTAATACTGAGGTTTTCGCCTATATTTAGTTATTCTATTTATGCTGATACCTTACTTCTGTTGGTAGGTTCGTTTACAGCATTTTTTGGTGCTTGGTCTGCTATGTATCAAACCGATTTGAAGAGAATACTTGCTTATTCTACTATGAGCCATTGCGGTTTTTTAATGGTTACTTGTTTTTTAAAAAATCCTGAGCTATCAATTTTTTACCTTTATGTTCATGGATTTTTTAAAGCTTCTATTTTTTTATGTGTCGGCAATATTATTAGGTTTGCCAATAACTACCAAGATATAAGAAGAATGGGTATGTTTTGAAAATATTTGCCGTTTGAGTCTGTAGCCTCTCTAATTTGTCTTGTAAATTTAGCAGGTTTGCCGTTTACATTAGGATTTAATATGAAGCATTTAATGTTGGCAAGTATAAAATACAATAGCGTCTTAGTTTTAATTAGTTTTTTCTTTTTAATTGTTGGTGTTTTAGCAGGTTTTGTTTATTCTTATAAAATATATAACTATGTTTTCCTCGATTTTAAAAAAGCAAAAAAGTATATATATAAACACACAAATAGTAGTAAATTAAAATCTGAGTACTATTCTAACACAACATTAGCTGCGTCTATTTCTATTTTTTTTTTAATAATTGTAGGATACCTTATATGTTTGTACAATTACTACAATTGATGTACCTTATTCAACGTGTCTGAAAGTTTAGATTTTATTTATTTGGAATTGTCCAACATATATAACATAAAATTTTCACTTTTATCCTTTTTATCCTTTTTATCCTTTTTAAATTGATTTTCTATACTTTTGTATTTAGGTATAGTATTTTCAACTTGAAGATTTAATATATTTTACTATGAATCCTATAATAATTTTTTTACTGGTTTACTATTTATCCTATTCGTTTATATAAACTTAATAATAATTTGTTAATTGTGGGGGAATATTGCTGTTGAAACTATTACACAAGTTAATTTTGGTATTGGGTTTTCGAACATGAAATCCGAAGTGCTTATACATTTAGCGCAATGACAATATTGGTGGTGGTTTTGGTTTTCTTATTTGTGATCTATATATTACTTGTTAGTACTAAGGGTGTTAAGGTTTAGAACACTAAAATTTAAACCAAAAATAGCTACAACACTTAGACCACACGGAAAATGAGGCGACTTAATTGTTTGCATTATTCCTGTATCTTGATGTGCAAACATACTAAGCAACTCAAGTTTAATATTAAAAATGCTAGAATGACAATGCGAATCAGGTCTTTTTACGGTCAGAATAAGAGGTAAACAATGATATTGAGTTTATAAATTTGAATTGAAGACTGTTACAGATATTATAGCATCACCTAAAAACTCTGGGAGAAACAAATGGTCTGTATTTACACCCGGTGATATACAAACAGCTGATGATTATCTACATATATTGCAATTAAGGGCTCAAAGTAAATGAGCCCAAAAATACTGGAAAAAAGAACTGGTAAAAAATAACAAAACAGACGAGTTTAAAATTACTTCTCCTGTAGACAAATTTGCGTATTCTTATAACCTGGCCTATAAGAACCTTATTGCTAGTAAAATAAAAAATGAAAATTCCCTATTTTTAACAAATTCCAATTTTTTAAACGACTATGTTGTAAACAACTACCAAGCATCGTTAGACTCAACAGATGTTTTAGTAGAAGCTAGGTTAAATGGTAAAAAAAAACCGTGAGTTTTTAAAAAAGGTTCACTAAAGATCAAACCAATAAACAATGAAATACCCAGCGAAAATTTTTATAAATTAAACGACTTATTTTATTTTTCTAACAGGAAAGCCTTAGCTCAACCAAAAAAATCCATTTTTTTGGTAATGAAAAAAGACCCCGAATTTCTTAACAAATTGTTTAAGCAATCTTCAGATGTTACGGAAGTGACTAGATGGTTCAAACGTATGTCAGGCTCTATACAACCTGTTAAAGTCTTAAAACAACCGTTATCGTTAAAAACAAAAATAGATACGAATTTGGCAGGTGTTTTCAGAGCGAGATTTACCGAAAGTGAGTCTGATATTATGCATAAACCTTTACCAAATTCAACTTTTTTAGCTATGAAGCAAAAAAGATATAAAAGGAGAAGAATCATTTTTCACAGAGCTAGGTTTTATTGAAATCCAAAAAAAGGTTCAAAAAAAATAGAAAAATTTTCAGCGTTCCCAAACTTAATAGATAATAGTCTTATTGAAGAGAGCACTATCGATAACACAAGACATTACTCTATGATGAAAAAAAGAAGAAACAGATCTGAAAACACCTCCATTCTAACGTCTAGAAGGCTTTTAAGGACGAAAAGAACTTTAGTTTTACCGGCTCATGTAAATTTAACAGCCATTACAAATAGTTACGACGTTGTACACTCTTGATTTATACCTGGGTTAGGACTAAAAATGGATTGCATTCCTGGTAGATCAACACATCATACTTTTCATATTGATAATGTAGGTTTTTATTATGGTCAGTGTGCTGAGGTATGTGGTAGATTTCATCACCATATGCCTATAAGAATTTGCGCGTTACCATATGAGCATTTTCTTGTTTGATGGAATACATTTGGTCTTCCAAAATTACTTTTTACAACACCAAAAAAAGACTTCCAAACTTATTACGGATTTAGAAAATATGTATGGTAATATTATAAAATTTTGTAATTGGATGTGAACATTTTTTTTAGTTGAGTGTGATCTTAGCTCCGGATTAATGCTAGTCAGACGCATAACACATGCAAGTTGAATGGAAAATAGTTTGTTTATCTTTTAAAAAAAGCAAAATAACTTGTTAATATTTTATTTAATTTTTTAGGGTTAATAAATATTAATTTTAATGGCGTATGGGTGCGTAAATTATGTTTTTTAACCTAACAGTACATTATAAAAAAGTAAAAAGGCTTATATTATGTTTAAATTTCCCCCTAAATAAGTTTTAATTGCTATTGAGAAGTTTTTTTTTTTAAAAGCAGCCGCTGTTAGATTTAAATATATAAGATTAGGTATTAAATAATTTAAACTATTTAGCCAACGATCTTTAGTTGAGTTGAGAGAGGAATCAGCCACATTGGGTATGAGAACAACCCTTCCGTTTGGCAGCAGTGAGGAATTTTAGGCAATACGCTAAAGCGTGACCTAGCGAACTGACGTAGACGAAGAAGACTATGGTAGTTGTAAACTCAGTGCGTCAACCAATATTATAGGTAAGTTGAAGTAGAAGCCATGGCCAATACATGTGCCAGCAGCCGCGGTAATACATGAGTGGTTAGCATTATCCGTCGTAATTGGGCGTAAAGAATGTCTAGACTGTCAAAAAATTTATAATTTACTTTAACGGCTACCGGGTTTATTATAATAATTTTGTACTAGAGTTAAACAATGGTTTGTAATATCCGTAACTGAATGATTGAATATTTCGATTTTACGGTGGGATTCTATTGTGAAAATAACAATCCTTATTTAACTGACGTTAAAGCATGAAAGCACAGGTATCAAGTAGGAGTTGTTTCCCTATTAGTCTGCGCTGTAAATAATGAGTATTAAATTAAAATAAATTTAAGTTAACACGCAAATACTCCGCCTGGGGAGTACGATCGTAAGGTCGAAACTTAACAGAATTGGCGGGAATTTGTTCAAACGGTGGAACATGTGGTTTAATGCGATGATCCACGCAAAATCTTACCGGGGTATTTAAATTCGGGTTATATTAAAAAATAACTTTTTAGAAATATTAAACCGAACAGGTGGTACTGCATGGCTGTCGTCAGTTCGTGCTTTGACGCGTAGGATTAATTTCTTTAACGAGCGCAACCCTCTCAACTATTATTAATAAGCTCTTATTTATTATTATAAGTAATAGTTTATTTTTTAGTTAACAACGGTCGAGAATCTAAAGTTTAAAAAAAAATTTTTTTTTTTAAAAAAACGTAGATTTTTTACTGGGGAAGGAAGGCTGAAGTCAAGTCATTATGGTCCGTATGTTCCGGGCTACACACGTGTTACAAAGGTGAAATCAAAGAGTCACAAAAGTGTGAATTGGAGTAAAACTCAAACAATCACCTCAGTTCGGATTATTTTCTGAAACTCGAAAGTATGAAGTTGAAATCGTTAGTAATCGTAAATTAGTAAGTTACGGTGAATGCTAAGTCAAATTTTGCACACACCGCCCATCACGCTCGGAAAAATCATTTGACCAAAGTAAACGTTTGTAACTGTTTTATAAATTCACTAGATTTAACACATTATAAAAGTTTCTTTTATAGTGACCCTTAGTTAAGGCTGATTTACAAATCAATTATCAAAAGTTAGATGAGTAATTTGAGTGAAGTTGACACAAGGTACTGGTAGGGGAACCTGCCGGTGGAAAATAAGCTTATAACAATTTTTTAAGTCTACTAGTTAAATTTATTTATTAATTTTTATGTACCTGGATTTTTTTAATAATATTTTATTACAACCAAATGTAGAAATTTTTTTCTCTGTAGTATTAACTTTATATTTTTCAAAGATAATAATTTCTTTCTTAATTGTAGAGTTAATTTGACCAACCAATTTTTTCAACAGAAGGCATACAAACACTACACTAAAAAAACACTTTAGAAGTTATACAGAATTTTTTCAAAAATATTTTTTTTTACAAAAGAGAAAACATATTTTCTTTAAGAAATTGTATAGGATTTTTGTTTCGGACATTAGAGTTAAATAATAAGTATATTGTTACTTCAATAATTTAATTTTTAATGATAACTTTAATAAGGAAAATATTAATTATTTTAATAGCTAACGTAAAATTTCGTAGAGTTTATAGAATTTGGCAAAGATTTGTGGCAAAAATTATCAAACTTCAAAAAACTTTTTATTTCGAAGAGCTTTCTAAAAAAGACAAATTTATATTTGCATATCTCTGAGAAAAAGAAATTTTCAAATTACTTTCAGTATATTGAAAAGATAAAAAAAATTTTATATTATATAGAATTAAATTTTCCAGCTTTTTATATACATTGTTTACACCTAAAATAAAAAAAGAAATAAATTCGGCTTATTATGGCATCGATTTGAGATATATTTTTTTATCTAAAAAAATACAATATTGAGCAAAAAGTAACTTTAGAAATACTATTTTTTATAAATTTTTAAACTCTGGTTATTATTTAATTGACTTGTATGATTGGTGTTTATTTTTTAAAAAACATTTTTCATATTTGTATGGTTATCTATTAGATAGTTTATCAGATATCGAATTTCCCAACGCGTTAAAACACAATAACGTTATTATAATAAATACACTTGTTTTTTTCCCATTAAACAACTTTAAAGTAACGCAAATAAATGCACCCTTAGTAAAAAAGTCACTCGCTATAAAAAAAAAAACATCTATTAATAGAATTTTATGGGCAAAGAAGTTCGATTTTAAAGATTATTTAAAAAAAATGCGCGAAAAACAAAAAGACTTGTTAAAACAAACTATAACAAAATATGCTTACCTTTACAGAGCGTTTAATAAAAAAAATCTCTTCAATGTAAATTCAAAATCTTTCATTAAATATACAATGGATAAGTTAACAAACGGTAATTTAATTTTTTTAGCCTCTGAATTTAAGGATAAGCAAAAAAAAAAGTACAGTATAAGATTTACCGAAAGTACTGTAATTAAAAACTACGATTTGTTGTTTCTACAAAAAATAAGGTTACTTTTTATAAGAAAATCAAAAATCTTCAATAAAGGTAGATTTTCCAGAAACAGACAACTGTATCGAACAGGGTTCTATTGGTGTCTTTGAATTAATATAATAATTGTATACGCACTGTATTTGTATTTTTACAGATTCTCGTTCAATTTTGGATTTTTATGGATTTTGATGGGTGGTTTTTGTTTTTGTTTTTTTTTCTCGAGGGGGTTTCAAAACAAATTTTTCGAAGTTAGTGGGATCTTAACAGAAGTTTACGCAAATTTAAAATGGTTTGAGGTTTTAATAGAGCTTCTGTTTAGATCTATTACTGCCTTTAATATTTTTGTAAAAAAGCAATTCACTCATCTAATCATAAATAAATTAAAAAAAGATAAAGAGTTAATTGTTGAGTTTTGATCATGAGTTTACCGATGTATTGTTTGATGTTCATTAGAATGAGCAAAAAAAAAACGAAAAAGATTTGTATATGTATGAAAGTTTTATCCTGGTATAGATAAATCTTTTTTAAAGTGGAGGAGTAAAGTTTTTTGATTGATGCAATTGTGAGAAATGTTAACAACGTACTAATGTGTTAATTAACCAAAGTTAGGGGAATAGTTTAACGGAAAAACTACGGTCTTCAAAATCGTTGATGTAGGTTCAAGTCCTGCTTCCCTTGCAGTTTAGTTGATATTATTAACCCTTGCTATATTCATTTTTTTTTGGTACCTGTCTGTTACAAATATACATAAATTTTATGATTATATTTATAGTAACGTAGGCCCTTACAGTTGGGTTGTTAAAGAAAAAAACAAAAAAATGAAAATGTTAAATAAAAGGTATAAAATAATAATTATGAAAAAAAAAGCACAATATTTTTTTAAAAATAAAGCTCTTGTAATAGTAGATATTTATAATTTTTTTATTAAGCAAATTCATTTTAAAAATAAGAAAGAAAAGCTAATAGATGTAAAAGTATCAAATAAAGTAAACCAAGCTAACTATAATTTTTATTTTGAGTACAAACCATTTACTTCTACATTCAACACTAATCAATTTAATAAGGCGTGAAAATATATTTGATTTGGTATTCGTTATTGAGTATTACCTTTAGTTATCTCCTGTGCTGTGTTTTATTATTTATCTTTCTTAAAGTTATTACCCTTCAACAAAGTTTTGTTTGGTTGATTATCTGTATTTATGCTTGTTTATTGGCTAGTTTCGGGGTTTGTATTTTTTATAAAAAAATATCAATTTGGTAAATACACAAGTGTAATACAAAGGTTTTGAAGAAGAAGTTACATTTTGTTTTGGGTTTTAGAAGCTTGCTTGTTTTTTGTTTTTTTTTATCTTACATTGAACGCTTCAAGTGAATCGTTTTTTATGTTAGATCAACCACAGTATTTTAAAAATTATTTATTTTCATGGCGCTTTTTTTTGTTAAAGATAATACCATTAAGTCTGCTTATTATAAGCGTTTATATTTACACACTAAGTGTAAAGTTTAACACAATGGTTAAAAATTCACTAGTTTTGTTAGCTGTAACACTTGTTTTGACTTATGTTGTTTGACTAGAATTTTATCAGTTTCACCACCTTTTACACTTCTATGGTAATTTAGTTTGGAATTATGAACATGAAGAAAAGACTTGAAGCCTTGATTTAGAGATAAGAAGAGTTAGGATAAAAAATAATTATGTTTCAATTTTAATGCTATTAAAATTTTGACACATTGTTTTTATTTACGGGTTTTGGTTATTTTTCTTACTTAGGGTAAAGGAAATAAAAAGGGTCAGATATCCATTATTATCAGCTAATTTACAAAACTTTATAATACTTTATATTTTCGGTTGAGTTTTTATGTACCCTTGATTTAAATTTTTTTTCAAAAAATTTTTTGAAAATCCATATTATTGATTTTATATAAACAATCATTATTATTTTTTAAGGGTTTTTTTTAACGACTTAAAATTGATTTTTTTCCAACTTATGGGGTTGGAGTATATCAAAATAAATTTTTTTTTCAAAAATTTCAGCTTCTTTTATTGAAATTCTAGTAACTCGGACTTTGGGTTCTACAACTCAAGAAAACATTTTATAAAAAATACAATCTTATGCGATATCTAAACATGTTTTTTATAGGGCTAATATTATTTTTTTTAGTGTGTGTATGTGTTTATAAATTTGAAATACTAATAGACTACCACGTTTATTTAGTATATCTACTTTTTTCAATTTTACCTCTAGTTGTTAAATTATTTAAAAACAAAACAATCATTGCTGTAAGTATTATTCTTATTTTTTTTTTTTGGGGTTTATATTTCTTTAATTTTGATTTTATGATTTTTTTGAATTCCTTGCAAAAACTAAAAAGTTGATTAGACTATTTTATTGATTTGTACTCTCTTATTGAAAATTAGAGAAATTTATATTAAATTAGAGTGCTAACATTTTTGTTAGGGTTTGTTAATAACATTATTTTTGATCTAAGGTGCTTAAGCAAAGATTTAAACTATTTAAAAACTGGTTTAATAAATACTCTTTATATGAAAAAATTGTTAAAAAGAATGAAGATTTGGGTTAATAGAATTAATAATCTAAGAAAATATTTTTTTAAAAAATACATTTATACAATAAATCATAAAAGAATTGCTATAAATTATTTTTTTTTTAGTATGTGAACAGGTTTGTCAGGAGCTGCCTTAGCTACTATGATAAGACTCGAACTCGCATATCCAGGAAGTTCCTTTTTCAAGGGTGATTCATTAAGATACTTACAAGTTATTACAGCACATGGATTAATTATGGTTTTTTTTGTAGTGGTGCCCATTTTATTTGGCGGTTTTGCTAATTTTTTAATACCATATCATGTGGGTTCCAAAGATGTTGCTTTTCCAAGATTAAATAGTATTGGGTTTTGAATTCAGCCTTGCGGTTATTTGCTTTTAGCAAAAACAGCTTTCTTAAGACCTCAATTTTGAAGATATTATGATAAAGTTTCGTTTTACGCACCTATTTTAGACAAAGCTACATACAAAAGAGTGGAAGATGCGAACATTGCAGAAGGTTTTTTTAAAAAAATATTAAAAAAATCTTCAAGACAAGAGGGATCTTATTTTTGATCCCCTAGAAAAAAAATTAATTACGAAAATTATAAAGTTTATTCTTTTATACCGTTAAGATTTTGTAAGTGAACGTCTATAATTGAGTTTCCTGAATCATTTTGGTACGTTGCTAATAAAGTTACAAAAGCTAGAAGGAAAAAAGTCTATTTTACAAAATGCTCTAATCGTACACTAACATTATCGGGCTGAGCTTTTATAACACCTTTCTCTTCTAATACTAAGTTTACTGGTGTTGGTAGTCAAGACATAGCTATCATTTCTGTTATATTTGCTGGTGTTAGTACAACAATTTCTTTCACAAATCTTTTAATAACAAGAAGGACGTTAAGTATGCCAGGGTTAAGGAATAGAAGAATATTATTACCCTTCATAACAATAGCCTTACTTTTAGCTATGAGAATGCTTGCGTTAGTGACTCCAGTACTTGCAGCAGCTATGATTATGTTATTATTAGATCGACACTGACAAACGACATTTTTCGAGTTTATATATGGTGGAGATTCTGTCTTATTTCAACACTTGTTTTGATTTTTTGGCCACCCTGAAGTCTATATATTAATTATACCGTCTTTTGGGATTATAAACATGATTTTACCTTATTCTAATACAAGGCGAATAGCGTCTAAACATCATCTAATTTGAGCTATTTATATGATGGCTTATATGGGTTTTTTGGTTTGAGGACACCATATGTATTTAGTCGGTTTAGATCATAGAAGTAGAGCACTTTACAGTACAATAACAGTTATGATATCATTACCAGCTACAGTTAAAGTAGTTAATTGAACTTTAACACTTTTAAATGGTGCATTAAAATGAGATGTAGCTTTATGTTTTGCTTTTGCTTATATTTTATTGTTTTTATCTGGTGGTTTAACTGGTATGTGATTGTCGCACGTCGGACTAAACGTATCAATGCATGATACCTTTTATGTTATCGCGCATTTCCATTTAATGTTATCGGGGGCTACAATAACAGCTTGTTTTGCTGGTTTTTATTATTATTTTGGTTCCTTTTTTGGTATTAAATACTCTAGAGTATTCGGCTATTTTCATCTAATTTATTATTTTGGCGGTCAATGAATGACGTTTATACCACTTTTTTGAGTTGGTTATGGTGGAATGCCAAGAAGAATTCATGATTATCCTGCGATTTTTATGGGCTGACAAGGTATGGCTTCAGTTGGCCATCTTACAACTATGATAGGTGTTTTTTTTTTTTTTTTAATGCTACTGGACTCGCATTTTGAGAGGAGAGTTGTTGTTTATTCTACACTTGGTATACCAAGGTGGCATAAAAGGGTGAATTACTATATGTTTAAAATTAGGTATCTAAGTCTTGTCAAAAAACAACTAAATAAACTACCTAATATGAGAATTAGAATTCTTTTAAGCAACCCTTATTTTAACGAGTATGAAAAATACGACGTTTAAGTTGAAATTGTGTTTGTGAATTTTAGGTTGTCTTGTAATAATTGTTTACAATATTATTCTTATGCTTGTAGTAACACTAATTATTGCATCATCTACTTTGTTGGAAAGAAAAGTTTTAAGTTTATTGCAAAGACGTGTTGGACCACAATTTGTTGGTTATAAAGGACGATTGCAATATATAGCGGATGCCTTAAAATTATTTGGAAAAGGCGTTTTAATACCAGACGAGGCTAATAAATTTTGGTTTGTTGTAATTCCATCATCCGTATTAGCACTGTGTTATTCCTTTTTTATAAATTCGGTGTGGGGTCCAAGTATAGCTTTATTTGAAATAGAGTACAATTTAATTTATGTTTCCTTATTTTCTATATTATTTGGTTTATCTGTTATACTTACGGGTTATTTTAGCAGAAATAAATACGCTTTAATGGCGTCTGTCCGAGCGGGTATAGGATTACTAAATTTAGAGCTGTTTCTAGGTCTTTTTATATTAAATATTTTGTTAATATCTGAATCTTTTTCATTTTTAGCTGTGGTTGTATATCAAGAGATTTACCCCTTTTTTTTTTTATTTTTTGGGTTGTCTGGTTTAATAGTTATAACCTTTTTATTGGAGGTTAATAGAGCGCCATTTGATTTATCAGAGGCAGAATCAGAGTTAGTAGCTGGTTATACTGTAGAGTACGGTGGGTTTTTTTTTGGCTTATATTATTTAGGAGAGTACTTACATTTATTTTTTTTTTCTGCTGTTTTAGTTATATTACTTTTTGGTGGTTGAGAGAGCCCAAATTATTTTATTTTAGTTTTAAATTACATTTACGATTACAACGATCTAATATCAATGAACCCCGAGTATTATTATAAATTAGCTTTGCAGCGATTATATTTTTTAATTTAAAATAAAAGAGTTTTTACTTAATTTGCCTAATTTTTTAACAGCTGTAGAGTTATTTTTTTTACAAGTATTGATAGTTTATTTTCTAACAAATTATTTTAATGTTGTTATACTTTTCTATAATTTAATTTATTTTTTTTTAGTTATAGTGATGATAATATTATATTTATTTATATTACAGATAGACCTTTTTGGTTTATTTCTGCTTATGACAGAATTGGTTATTGTTTTTGTCACTTTGCTACTTATATTTAATTTAAGCAGCCAAGGCGAAAAAACAACTGATGTTAAAAATAAATTTGAAACCATCTGGCTTCTTTTTGGGTTTATATTTTTTAGCGGAGTCTATATTCATACCTATGAGCCAGAATTTTATTTACCGAGTTTGTTTTTAGACTCACAAATATGGGATAATTATTATGAGGCGCTAAACAATATATTAAACAATGATTTATTTTCAGTTTTTTCTGTTTTGTATTACAATTATAGTTTATTTTTAATTTTAATAGGTTTTTTTTTACTAATTGGTAGTTTAATTTGTGTAAACTTAAATAAAATTTTTTTAAAAACAAATACCAAGAACTACGCTAATATTTTTGATGCTTATGAATTTTTAAGTAATGTTTCAGATTCTGTTTTCTTAAGAAAACAAAATTTAAACAACCAAACTACGCATGAAACAAGTACAAAAGAGTTTAAAAAAAAATAATTTCTATTTATGATAAAAAAAAAAACCAAATTTGCGCCTGCAGATAAATGTGGTGTGTTAAAAGTTCGTGTTTTCCATCTCTATAAAGGGTTTACATGTAAAACTGGGTTTACCGGAGATTTTTTTAAAAGCTCTGTACGTGTGATAAAACCTGAGAGTTTTGTAAAAAAAAAAGCAAAAATACATGGCGTTATTATAAGGACAGTTAAAGAAATTTATAGAAATGATGGCACAAGTATTAAATTTAATTCAAACTCTGGTGTTCTTTTAAAAAAACGAATGACACCTAAAGGTACTGAAATTTTTGGACCAGTTACTAAAAAATTAAAAAAAAAAAAATTTATAAATTCTTTCGCGGGTCTTTTGTAATTCTTGTCGTCTAATAAGTAAGACAACAGGTTTTCACCCTGTTAATCTGGAGTTAAATCCCAGCAAGAATAGTTTTCTTGTAGAGTGTTTTCTAAATTGTTTACTTATTGGTCTAATAACACAGACAACCCTAGTATATTGATAAAAATAAACCTTTGGTTTTTAACTAACGTGAAAATTTTTAAATTTAAATTCTCACGTATACTTTTTTTTTTTATATCTTATCAAAATTCAATGCAAAAAAAACATTTAAAAGTTAACTTTAAAGACTGAACATTTGAGGATTACTTTTTCAATAATTTAAAATACTGTTTCTGACTTGTATTACTATTATTTATTTAGTTGTAGGTTTGTTATATATTATTAGTTCTTTGCTCAATTAGGTTTATTGTTGTTTTTTTCAATACTAAATTATCACCAAAGTACTAACGAGTTATCTAACAAGTCTTTTGTTTGAGTTTAATTATTTATTAGTTTTTTGAGGTCTTGTGTTAAGTCTAATTTTATACAATTTTACTAAGTATTTAAATGCACAAACACTAATAAAAAATTTCAGCGTTGTAACTATTTTAAAATTAATTCTATTTTTTATTTGTAGTATATCATTTATAATTTATCTGTATATATTTTGAGTTTATATAAATTTAGTTAATGTTAAAACTTATTCTGTAATCAATTTAAACCACGCTAACTACTTAGGTGACTTACTAAAAAACAACACTTACTCTCTTCACCTTAACAAAAATTTTAGCTTAAATCTAGTAGGCTTAATTTTTACGTTAATAGCTTATTTAGTGGGTTTTTTATCATTCGCTGCCTTGGATACAAGATTATATGGAAAAAACGCTAGATTTGTATTTATTTGTTATTTTTTACTTATGTCTGTTATTTTGTTTTTTTCTTGTAACAATATTATTGTACTATTTTTAACTTATGAGTTGCTATTGGTACCTTCATTTTTTTTTGTTTATTACATAGCCACTAGTAAAAGAGCAGCACAAGCGGCTATTTATTTTTTGATTTGAACGCAAATCGGTTCTTTTTTGGTGTTATTGGTTGTATTTTATGTAGTCGTTACGTCTGGTGTTTCTGATTTTATTGCACTTAAAGAATTTAAGTTTTCTAAAAGCGAGCTAATTTGATTGTACTGGTTATTATTTTTAGGATTTGGTATAAAAGTTCCTATATGACCGGCACATTATTGAATCACAAAAACCCATGTAGAAGCACCCGCTGGCTTTTCTATGTTTTTAAGTGGGTTTTTAGTAAAAACTGCTATTTTTGGGTTCTATAAAATTACAAATTGCTTAGGTCTTGAGGTACAAAGTACAATCGCGTTAATAATTTGTTATTTAGGTGTGCTGGACGCATCATTAAAAATGTGATCACAAACAGATCTAAAAAAACTAGTTGCTTATAGCACAATACAAGAGATGAATATCATTTATATAGCCTTTTCTTGAGGTGACTCAATAATAGTTTTTGGAGGGTTTTTATTTTGTATTACGCACGCCCTACTCTCACCCCTATTTTTTTATCTTGTTGATTGTGTCCAAAGAAGATACAACAGTAGATCTATACTAGAAATTCATGGGTTACTGCAATCAACACCAAACCTTGCCATATCTATTATTATAGCTTTGATTTTATACTCGGGGTTACCGGGTACTTTAAAATTCATTAGTGAATTTACTATATTTATAGGTTTATTAGAAGCTGCGCCAGTCTCAATAGTAATAATTCTTTACCTAACCAATGTGATCGGCTTGCTAGGTGTTTTAAAGGGGTGATTTAACATAGTTTTTGGATTAAATGTAAAAGATCAAGGCAAAACACCAGTTGATTTAAATATAAAAGAGTTTTTAATATTATATTTGACAATAATTATGCTATTATTGTTCAATCTTTGTATTAACATTTACTTTTAGCCTATAAAAGTATTAACAACTACGAAATATTTTGTATTTTTTTTACTGAAAATTAAAAATTTTAATAAAAGTGATAAATTCTTGTCGTCTAATGGTTAGGACAACGGGTTTTCACCCCGTTAATCTGGGTTCAAGTCCCAGCAAGAATAATTTTAGACTAATTCGAGCATTATTAGAGTTGTCATTAAAATTATAACTACCAACTAATTTAAGGTTTGTACGAAACTGTGTAAAAATTTTGTGCCATTTTGTGCACACCCTGTAAAACAACAAAAAACAAAATCCGAAACTGTGTAAAAATTTTGTGCCATTTTGTGCACACCCTGTAAAACAACAAAAAACA
>Ga0116231_10006323_pt1 | contig 22722 bp, 20 predicted proteins | sample S1TSphgellanicum_2_FD_89695 | JGI IMG/M metagenome (GOLD analysis project Ga0116231, IMG submission 89695) | Host-associated microbial communities from peat moss isolated from Minnesota, USA - S1T2_Fd - Sphagnum magellanicum MG | ecosystem: Host-associated > Plants > Peat moss > Unclassified...
GCCAGACGCTCGCAGGCGAGCAGCGCGCGCGCGAAATCGCCGCTCCCCGTGCGCCGCACCGCGCGCTGGACGGCGGCGGCCAGCGCGTCGATCAGCGCGCCGCGGCGCTGCCGGCGCGCGACCGTCTCGCCGGGACGCAGCTCGAATAACCCGGCATCGGCTGCAACGCGCGCGAACGCCTCACCGCCCGGCGACTCTCGTAGCAGCGTCTGCCAGCGCAAGCGGCGCGCGCGAAAATCCTCGACCCGTGTACGCGCCGCCGCGGTCAGATCCGCATCGCGGTCGCCACGCACGATGTTCGTGCCCAGCCGCAAGTCGCGTTTGCGATCCCAGCGGCGGTCCTCTTGCGCTTCGTCGACGGGCAGATCAAACAGCAGCGCCTGCGCGCTCGACGGTTCGCCGCACAACAGCGCGAGCGTCGCGTCGTCGAGTGCGAACGCCGGCAGCTGAAGCGCGCGCAGCAGCCACGCGTGCGCGAACGGATCGACCGCGCTCCACGCCGGGGCGAGCGCGTCAAGCACATCGTGACGTTCGAAGAGCGTCCCCTCGCCGTCGAGCGCGACCGGAACGTTGCGATCGACGAGGGCATCTTCGAACGGCGCGAGCGCGCGCAGCGAGCGATGTACGACGGCGATCCGCTCCGGCGCGCAGCCGGCGGCGAGCAGCGCGGCGACCCGGTCCGCGACGAAACCGGCTTCGCTTGCGAGCGTCGGGGCACGGTGCACCGTCAGCGCCGAGCCGGCGACGATCGCGCGGCCCGGTTCGAGAACGGCCTGCGCGACCGCGGCGATCTGGTCCGGCACTCGCGTTCCGGACGCGAGCGCGACGGTGGTGGCCGCCGCTTTGAAGACGCGCTCGGGGCGCGCACCCGCGAACGTCCGGGTCGCCGCGTCGGGATTGCCGGCGACGGTGACGCCGCGCAATTCGGTCCCAAAGAGGCGCTGCAAGAACGCAAATTCGGCACTCGCCAGATCGTGGACGTCGTCGATCGCGGCGCAGCGAAAGCGCGCGCGCACGAGCCCGGCGATCGGCGGCCGTTCGTCGATCAACCGCGTGGCTTCGACGAGTGCATCGGTGGGCGTAAGTGCGCCGTGGGCCACCTGCGCTTCGAGGTACGAGCGATAAAGTTTCGCGATGATCTTGGCCAGATCGAGCTCGCGCCGGCGCTGCGCGTCGCGCTCTTGCGCGCTCACCGCAAGCGCGGGCCGGTGCTCGTCTTTGGTCGCGGACAAGAGCGCGGGCGCGGCGAGGTTTGGTGGATTTGCATAAAATTCCGTCGCGCCGCGTTGCGCGCGCGAGAGAAACGCATCCGGGTCGATCCCGGCGTCGCGCAGCTTGCGAATGAGCCGGAACGCCGCCGCGGCGAAGCGCTGGGGCGCGCGCAGACCCGGGATCTCGGGATCGATGCCGGGCCCGATGTAGGCTTCCCAATCGGCGCTGAAAAGCGGCTCGATCGCACGCTCAAAGATTTCCTCGGCTTCGATCGCGTCGATGCGCTCGATGTCGTAGGCGAGGCCGGTCTGCGTCGCGTGTTCCGCGAGCAGCGCGTAGGCCAGTGCAGAGAGCGGTTCGCCGCGGTGCGGACCCGGCGCGGCGAAGGCGCGCGCGCGCTCGCCGCTCAGCAGCGCGGCGATGCGCTCGGCGAGCAACGCTCCGGATTCCGCATGGGCCGAACTCACGATCGTCGCCGAAACCGCGAGCCCCGGATCGGCCTTTACGAGCGCCGCGTACCGCTGCGCAAGCGCCTCGGTTTTTCCGCTCGCGGCCGGACCGGTGATCGCGATCAGCGGTTGGTCAAGCGGACTCTCGAGGGCCGGTTGCATGCCGATCACCGCGCGAAACGCAACGCCGCATCGAGCGGCCGTTCGCGGCAGGCGTCGCGGTACGCGCAATACCTGCAGGCTTCGGGATCCGTCGTCGCCGGAAAATCGGCGAGCGTTCCGCTCGCGAGGAGGTTCGCGATGCGTCCCATTTCATCGCGCGCGCGTTCGAGATCGCCGATGGAGAGCGTGGTCCCGATCTCGAGTTCGACCGGCGCGACGTCGAGCAACGCGTCTTTGAGCGGGACGAGTGCGAGCGTCGTCACGCGATCGCCGGCTGCGGTGCGCGCCCAATAATAGAATGGTAACTGAAATTCGCGGAGCGCGACGACTTCATCGCGGTAGGCCTTGGCCGTCTCCGCGATCGTGCCGGTCTTGTAATCGATCACCGCGACGCTGCCGTCGCGCGCGCGATCGACGCGATCGATGTAGCCGACGAAATCCTGACCGTCGATGACGAGCTCGGCGGCGAGTTCGCAACCGATGACCGAGAACGGCGTTTTGCGCGCGCGCTCGGCGAGCCAGCGAACGTAGTGTTTTCCGGTGCGCCGCGCGCGCCGTCGCTGGAGTTCCGCTTCGACCGGCGCATCGAAGCGCGCGCGGAAGCGATCGAACGCAGCGATGATGGCGCCGTCGAGGCGGCTTGCAAGTTCGCTCTCCGGGATACCGGCAACGTCGGGATAGGCGAGGTGAAACGTTTCGAGCGCCGCATGGAACGCGCTGCCGTAGAACGATGCCGACGACCCTTTGTCTTCGACGGCGGAGCACGCGTACCGGAAATACCACTTGCGCTTGCATTCGGCGTACGCATTGAGCGACGACGCGCTGAAATGCATCTTGCGCAAGTGCACCGGTGCTTTCGGCAGGTCGGCGAGCGGCGGCGCGGCATCCGGTTGCGGAAGCGGCTGCGCGCGCGGCGCCGCGGCGTCGAACTCGGCTGCGAATTCGGCGAGCAGATCCGCGCTGGTCCAGCTCTCGGCGAACGCCCGCGCGACATCGAACGCCTGCGTGACGCCGGCCAGGGCGGCGACGGTCGGTGCGTGGTCGAGCACGAAGCCGCTCGCGAGCGCCGCCATCACCGCGCTCGCGCTTGCATTCGGCGCGCCGTAGGCCGCCGTCACCGCGTGCAGCGCGCTCGCGAAGCGTGTCGCGCGCGCCCGCGACTGCGGGCCGAGTGCGATCTTCCCTTCGCCGATCGCGGTCAACACGGGCCCGCGTTCGCCCGCAGCGATCGCGAGCGCCCGCGCGTCGTCGAGCGCGACACCGGACGCACGCGAGCACAGCGCCTCGCGCGCATCCGCTTCGGCGCGGCTATCCGCATAGCGGACGATCGCCGCGACGGCGTCGATGAGGCCGTGGTCGAGTTCCGGCGGCACGAGCGGCCCGAGATCGATCGGTTCGAAGCCGAGGCCGAGCCCCGAGGTCAGCCGGCGCCACGCGAACGCGTCCTCTTCGTTTGCGAGCAGGACGGCGTCGATCGCGAGCGCATCGACGGCGATCGCGCCGGCGGCGCCGCCAAGCGCGCGCCGGCGCGCTTCGGGAACGTCGAAGACATCCGCAAACGCGAGCAGCGTGCGATAGTCGCCGGCTAGCGCTTCGAACGGTTCTTCGCCGCCGCGATCGATCGCCGCGAGCGCTCGCGCGGCGAACGACGCGCTCGCGCGCACGTGCGCCGGGATGCCGACCTCGCGCGTCGCGGCGATGCGCCGGACGATCGCGCGGCGCTCCGCATCGGTGAGGACGCGCCGCCCGGCGATCGCCGCCAAGAATCGCGCCGGCGTCGTGAGCGTCTGCGGCGCGGCGGCGCCGCGCGCCGCGAGCGCGGCGTCGATTCCGGCGACGAGTCGCCGTTCATCGACGAGGATCTGGAACACCAGACCGTCTTCGGCCCGCGCGGCCGGAACCCCCAGCCGCGCGTGGAAGTCCGAACCTCTGATGAAGCGATTGATCGTCGGCGTCTCGGGCGCGAGCGGCAGCGCGTACGCGCTGGCGACGTTGCGCGCGCTGCGCTCCGTACCCGACGTCGAGACGCACCTCGTCCTCTCCGAGCAAGCGCGCCGTACGATCGAGCTCGAAACCGATTCGACGGCAGCGCGCTTCGAAGAACTCGCCGACGTCGTGCACCGCGACGGCGATCTCGCCGCTTCGATCTCGAGCGGCTCGTTCAAAACCGCCGGGATGCTCGTGATCCCGTGCTCGATGAAAACCGCGTCGGGGATCGCGCACTCCTACAACGCGAACTTGCTCGTGCGCGCCGCCGACGTGTGTCTAAAAGAGCGTCGCAAGCTCGTGCTCGTCGTTCGCGAGACGCCGCTGCATCTCGGCCACCTGCGCATCTTGACGTCGCTCGCGGAATACGGCGCGATCATCCTCCCGCCGGTCCCCGGTCTCTACGCGCGCCCGCAAAGCGTCGACGACATCATCAACCACACCGTCGGCAAAGCCCTGGACCAATTCGAAATCGAAAACGCCCTCTTCACGCGCTGGAGCGGTAGCTCAGGCTGACGTGGGGAGCAAGTCGATCGCGCGTGCTACGTCGGCGGGGCGATCGACGTTGATGGCGATTTCGGGGTGCGTGCAGCGGATCGCGCCGGCGCGGGCGTCGATCAATCGGCTTGCGCGCTGCTCGGCATCGGCGATGGAAAGACGGCCGAGGGCGAAGCGCGCGAGCGTTCCCCAGCCGAAGATCGCCGCCAGGCGCAGCGGTGATTTGCGCGCCGATCCGAGCTGATCGAGCAGCGTTTCGAGCCGGCCCATCACCCGTGGCTTGAGGACGACCGCGCCACCGCCGCAGAATTGCCCCTCGCGCATGCGCGCCCAGGTATGCGGAATCGTTGGGAAGGGCACGTCGTGATAGCGGCGTTCTAAACACGAATAGCCGAGGTCGAGATCGCGCGCGAGCGCGTCGTCGATGACTTCATCGAGTGCGGCCCGCGTGAGGATCGGTAAGTCGGACGCCGTGATCAGCAACGGTTCGTCCGGCGCAAACCCGGCGAGCCCGCTGCGCAGACTTTCGATCATACGCGGCCCGTCGACTCGCGCTTCGTCCGCCGCGCCGAGCGCCCGATCCGCGAGCGCTGCTTCTGGCGCAACGACGATGATGCGTTCGATTCGCGGCACGTCCCGTACCGTGCGCAGCGTGCGTTCGACGAGCGTCGTGTCGCCGACGTGCACGAAGGCCTTGTTGGGGACGCCGGGTTCGAGCGCGGCGACGGCATCGGGCGGTCCGCCCGCGAGGACGACCGCGTTCAGCGGGTACGCCAGCCCGGCGTCGGCGCGAGCGGGACGACGGCGGTGCGCGTCGCAGCGGGAACGCGCAGGCGCGCGGCGAGTGCGCGGGCTTTTGCTTCGGTTGCTTCGAGCGCAAAGCACGCACCGCCGGAACCCGAGAGCATCGCGAGCTTCGCGCCGGCCGCGCGCAGCGCGGCGAGTGTCTCGCCCACCGCCGGATACGCGCGCGCGACGATCGGTTCGAAATCGTTGACGGCGGCGCGGCAGACGGCAGCGAAATCGCCATCCTGGACCGCTTCGAGAACGCGCAAACTCGCGCTGCCCGCGCGCGGCCGACTCGGCGCGGGTTTCCGCTCGCGGTGTGCTGCGAGCGCGCGATACGCTTCGGCGGTCGACACATGCACGCTGGGCATCGCTAACACGACCCACCACGGCGGGAGCGAACCGAGCGCGGTCACCCGGTCGCCGGTACCTTCGACGAGCGCGCCATCGCCGACCAGAAAGAACGGGATGTCGGAACCCAGCGCGCGTGCATCACTGAGCCAGTCGCGGGTCGGGATCGGTCCGAGCGCGCCGTCGATCGCCAGGCGCATGATCGCCGCCGCATCGCTCGAACCGCCGCCGAGACCCGCACCGGCCGGGATCTCCTTGCGCAGGCGAACGTGCAGCGGCGCACCGCCGAGCCCGATCCGCTCGAGCGCTCGCACGACGAGATTATCCGTGGTCAGCGCCGGCGGATCGCATTCGAAATGAAAGCCGGCTGCCGGCTCCACGGTCAGTTCGTCCGCGAGCCCGACCGGCAGCATCACGCTGCGCAGCGTGTGGTAGCCGTCGTCGCGGCGAGCGAGTATTTCTAGGGTCAAATTGATTTTGGCGTAGGCGAGCAAACGGAACCTCGTAGCGGATGAAGGGTTCGCGGTCGAAGCGCGAACCCTTTATCCGTGCGAACGAGCTACGATGCGCAGCGGAACGAATTCTGCGCCTACGTCCTGCCGGAATCGGAAACGCCATTCGGCATGACGCTCGGCAATTTCAAAACCTTTGCCTCGTCCACGCAAAAGGGGAGCGTGCGCGGATTGTGGGATGCGGACACCGACCGCATCATCTTCGGCGCACATCAGATCGCGTATCGGGTCGACGACGGACCGACCGTCTTTCCGCAAGATGTCGATCGCGAGTTCACGTTCTTGCCGTATGCGCAGGTCGGCGCTTTTCGTCTCGGACGCACGATCGACGTCACGGAGACGTTCTTCGTTCCGCACGGTCCCAAGCACGATCGCCTCGTGAGCTTCGCCGTGGACGTGCACGTTCACAACGCGGGAAGCGAGCCCGCGCTCGTGCGCGTATTCCCGTGGGCGCTGCTGATCGGCCAGCGTTTCTACGGTGAACCGGAGAACGAAGTGCGCGCCTCGATCGAGGGCGACTTTATCCGCTCGTTCGGCGAAGAGTCCGGCTACGCGCGCTGGTGGGCGGGATCGCGCAAGCCCGACGCCGTCGCGCTCGCGTTGCGCGAGTCGACGCTCTTGCGCGGCATGGTGGCGGGCTCGATCGAGGCGACGCAGCACTTGGGCGAAGTGACGCCGCAACTCGCGGCGTTCGTCAACCGCCGGATCTTCGGCGCGTACGAATACCGGATCGCGGTCGCGCCGGGCGCGCGCGAGACGCTGCGTATCGCGGTGGTCTTCCACAAAGACGGCGACGCGCACGCAAAACCCGCGCTCGATCAGCTGCTCGGCGACGCAGACGCGCTGCCCGCAACGCAGGCGTACTATGCCGACCGGCTTGCCGATGCGCGCTTTTTAACGCCGTCGCCGCTCATCAACCGCGGCGTGGTCTGGGCAAAATGCAACATGCTGCGGGTGATCAAGGAGTATCCGCAGGGCTGGGGTTCGACGAACTCGCCGCCCTCGGACATCCTCGTCTCGCGCGATACGTCGTGGTTCGTCCACGGCTACGACTATTTCATCCCGCAGTTCAGTCGCGACGCGATCGAGCTCTTCAACCGGTTTCTCAACGAGAACGGCCAGGTCGTCGAATACGTGCGCGGCGTCAGCGGCTATAAGACGTCGTACGACCTGAACATCAACGACGACACACCGCTGCATCTCATCGCGATCTTGCATCACTACAACGCAACGCTCGACGATGCGTGGCTGCGTTCCGTCTATCCGCTCGTCGTTCGGATCACGGAGTATCTGCTCTCGCAGCGCGATCCGAACGGTCTGGTGTTCTGCACGGCGTCCGGTGTCGACATGTACGGGATCGCCTCGTGGCGCAACATCATTCCGTACTACACGCTCGACGGCGCGGTGACCGAGATCAACGCCGAAGCGTACTTCGGGTTAGAAGCTGCCGCCATGCTGGCCGCGATCGTCGAGAACACCGCCGATTGGGAGCGGTTCTCGCGCGAAGCGAACGCGCTGCGCGCCGCGATGCTTGCGAAACTCTTCAACAGCGACGAAGACGCCTTCGTTCTCAACTACGATCAGCAAGGGAACTATCAGGACAACTTCACGGCCGACGAGGTCTTCCCGGTGCTCTTCAACGTCGCCAAACCCGCGACGCGCACCGCGATCCTCGAGCGCCTCCTGCGCAGCGACTTTACCACCCCGGTCGGCTTGCGGACGATCTCGACGGCCGATTCGTGGTATTTCCCCTCCCACGGCTTCGGGCTGCTGGGCGGCATTTGGCCGGATCTCACGCTCTGGTTCGTGGTCGCGCTCGCCAAGAACGGCAAGCGGATCGAAGCCGTCGATTGGCTCGAGAAAATTTACCAAGCGATGGAAGCCGGCGCGGCACGCAATACGGTGCCGGGACAATTCGGCGAATGGTTCGACGGCGGATCGCTCACGAACCGCGGCATGTATCTCTCGCCGTGGACCGGCGCGAAATATCTGTGGGCCGTCGCGGAGACGGTCTGCGGGCTGGACGGCTATCGCACGAGCGGCCGTCCGCATCTCGCGCCGCTGTTGCCGGACGGGTGGGCCTGGTCGGCCGCCGCGCGCGTCCACTGGGGCGGCCGGCGCCATACGTACGTCGTCGACAAGGCGACCGCGCGCATCATCGGCGATATGACCTTCGCCTCAGCCGACGAGCCGTACGCCGTCTTCTACGCCGGGCGCGATGTGAGCGATGAAGCGGCGACCTCGCCGGTCGACGTCGCGGCGATCGTCTTCGAAGATGAGGCGGGCGGCGTGCGCGCCTTTCTCGGCAACCAAAACGACGCCGCGCGCAACGTTGCGCTGGATTTTCGCGGCATCTCGGTGCGCGAGACGCTCGCGCCGGGCGAACTGCGCGAACTCGTCCTGGCCGGTGAACCGCGGCTCGTCGATGCGATGCCGGTGCCGGCCTCGCCGCCGCTGGCAGCGCCGGCGTAGCGAGGACGGGGCCGTCGCTTCGCGAAACGCGCGAAGCTCCGTATGCCGACCCGCCGCCCGCGTACGTCGCTGACCTTGGTCGGCGCCGCGCTCGTCCTGCTCATCTCGATTGCGATCGGCCAACGGATCGGCGATCATGTCTTGAACGCGGGCACCGACCGTCAGCCGACCGTCGTGCGGCCCCTTGCGACGCCCGTTCCGGAGCAGAGCGACGTCCCCGTCCGGGACTGGCACCGCGAGCAGGTGGTGAGCGTCGCGACCGATCCCGCCTTTCCCGACCCGCGCGTGACCCGTGCGCCGACGCCCGCGCCGAGCGCGGCGCCCACCGCAACGCCGCGCCCGTCGCCGACCCCGGCACCCACGCAGCTGCCGTACACGTCTCCGCCGCTGGCCCTCCCCATCGCCAGTCACGCGCCCGACGAATCGCCCGAACCGGCCGACTCCGCCTCGCCGTAACGTTTCGCTGCCGCCGGCGGTTGAAGCCAGTGTCCCTATTGTCCGCATTGGACATGAGGGTACGATTGTGGTGAGATCACCCGCCTAAAGAGGACGCCTCGTGGATAAGCAGATCGGAACGGTAACCGTCAAACGCGGCCTTGCGCAGATGCTCAAGGGCGGCGTCATCATGGACGTTCAGAACGTGGAGCAAGCGGTCATCGCCCAAGAGGCGGGCGCGGTCGCGGTCATGGCCCTCGAACGCATCCCGTCGGTCATCCGGCGCGAGGGCGGCGTCGCGCGCACGAGCCATCCGGCGATGATCAAACGGATCATGGATGCGGTCTCGATCCCGGTCATGGCGAAAGCCCGGATCGGTCACCTGATCGAAGCGCGCCAGCTCGAAGCGCTGGGCGTCGACTACATCGATGAGTCCGAAGTGCTCACGCCCGCCGACGACAAGTACCACATCGACAAGCATCCCTTCAGCGTGCCGTTCGTCAACGGCGCGAAAGATTTGGGCGAGGCGCTGCGCCGCATCGCCGAGGGCTCTTCGATGATCCGCAGCAAGGGTGAAGCCGGCAGCGGCAACATCGTCGAGGCCGTGCGCCATCTGCGCGCGATCAACGACGAGATCGCGCTGCTTGCCGCGGTCCCCAAAGAAGAACTCGTCACCCGCGCGCGCGAAATCGGCGCGCCGCTCGACCTCGTCCAGTACGTCGCCGAACACAAGAAATTGCCGGTCGTGCTCTTCAGCGCCGGCGGCGTCGCGACGCCTGCGGATGCGGCGCTCATGATGGCGCTCGGGGCCGAAGGCGTCTTCGTCGGCAGCGGCATCTTCGACGGTAAAGACGAGCGTCCCGATGATGCGCGCGCGTTCGCCAAAGCGATCGTCGACGCGACGACGCACTGGAACGATCCGCAGCGCGTGCTCGAAGCACACCTCTCGATCCCCGAAGAGGCGACCGCGATGCGCGGGCTCGACGTGCGTTCACTCCCCGAATCGGAACTGCTCGCGGGGCGCGGCGTCTAGCGCCCGTGGCCGACATCGTTGCCGGCGTGCTCGCGCTGCAAGGCGACGTGGTCGAACATCTGCGCGCGCTCGAGGCCAGCGGTACGCGCGCGCGTGAAGTGAAAACCGAAGCCGATCTCGCCGCCGTCGACGCGCTCGTCGTCCCCGGCGGCGAATCGACGACGGTGATGAAACTGCTCGATCGGTTCGGCCTCGCCGAACCGATCAAAACGCGCGTTAAGGCGGGCATGCCGTTCTGGGGCACGTGCATGGGCATGATCGTCGCCGCGCACGACGTCGCCGGGATGGAACAACCGACCCTCGACCTCATCGACATCACCGTCCGCCGCAACGCCTTCGGCCGCCAAATCGCCTCCGCGGAAGTCCCGCTCGCGATCCCCGCGCTCGGCCCCGAACCATTCCCCGCGATCTTCATCCGCGCGCCCTGGATCGAACGCGCGGGACCCGATGTCGAGGTGCTGGCAAGCCATGACGGTCACGGCGTCTTCGTGCGCCAGGCAAATGTCCTTGGCACATCATTCCACCCCGAACTGACCGCCGACCACCGCGTCCACGCCTACTTCACCGGGATGATCGCCGCCCGGAATCAGGGCGACACGTACGCAAGCGACGGATAGAGAAAAGGCGCCGTGCCTGAGCACGACGCCTTTATCGATGGTCCGGTCTGCGGTAGCCCTAGATTTTCAGGGTTCCCGAGAGGCGGACTTGGCGCGGCGGCGCGTTGATGCGCGCCGGGGTGAACGTCGTCTGGCCGCTCGCGGAATCGGAAACAAGCGGAACACCGAGGTTCGGCTCGGCGAGATACGCGCCGTCGTTATTCGTGTTCAGCAAGTTCTCGACGCCGAGATTGAGCGAGAAGTTGTGGGAGATCTGACGGACGCCCGTCAGGTTGACGAGCGCGAACGGCGGCTGGAAGTAGCTATTGTTCTTGCCTTCGTAATCGACGCCGAGCGCGATTCGTGAGCCGCCCTTCCAGCGGTAGCCGAGCAAACCGTATCCCTTGAGATACGGAACGCACGTTGCGATACCGGGTGCCGCAAAGCCGTTGCCGCAGATCTGCACGCCGTTCGCCGGAACGCCCGAGGCGCCCGGGATGCCGTTGAGAATCGAGCGGTCCGCCTCAGCCGAGAGGCTGTATCCGAATCCGATCGTCGGGTTGTACGTGTACTTCACGGTCGCCGACTCGGTCTTCAGTTGCGCGACGTTGGCGGGCAAGAAAATCCCCTCGCAGGGGTCGTTGCCGGTGCAGACCGGGCCCTTGGTGGTGAGATCTTCTTCGGTCGTCAAGGTCGTGAAGACGTTGTGGATGACCGAGGCTTGCAGATCGGCGCTGAGCACGCCGCGGTTCTTCATCCGGTAGTCCGCGCCGAGGTCGTACGCGATGTTGACTTCCGGATCGAGCGACGGGTTTTTCTCGGTCAGCGTTCCGCCGGTCTCGAACGGCGGTCCGAGCGAGATCGCGGGTTGTTGGTAGGTGGCAAAGCCGCTGACTTGGCCCGCGTAGGGGAACGTCGCCGAGCTGCCGACCGCGGCGCGGTACGACAGGTTGTAATCCGGGTGGAACGTGAGGGCGAAGTGCGGATCGAACCGGCTGATCGTGCGCACGTAGCCTTCGAGGATTTGATTGCCGTTGGCATCGGTAACGGGCGCGCCTTGCGCGTTGAGCTCCGGCTGCTGACCGATGACTTTCCAGAGCGTGTCGTAGAGGCCGATGTTGAAGCCGACGTTGCGCACCACTTCGATATCGCCCGTGAGCGAAAGCGTGTTGTAGCGAACCGTCGTGTCCGGGACCGAGACGTCGGCCGGCGCGTTGATGTACGCGAACGTGCTCTGACCGTGGAAGTCGTAGGTCAGGTTCAGCAGACTGTCGCCCATCGGATGCAAGTACGAGAACGTCGAACCGTAGAGCTTGTCGATTTCGTACGTGGCATACGGGCTGCCGTAGCAGGCCGTCTGACCGTTGTACGTTTCGGTATAGCCGTTGGCATTCGAGAGGTCGTCATACCCGCCGGTGCACGAGTTTTGGAAGGCGGCCGATGTCCCCGCGCCGACCGGAGAATAATACTCCGAGTAGGCTTGCTGATTCGCGCCACCGTTGATTTCTTCGGGTTGGATGTCGGCAACGTACGGACGGATCAACAGCGTATCGTTGCCGAACGCCTGTTTGAATTGGGCATCGAAGATGTCCTGATTGTTATAGATCGACGAGCCCGTGTACCACGTGTAGCCGCTGATCGTCTGTCCGGTCAGACCGGCATAGTGCGGGTTCGTGCACTCTTCAGGATTCGACGTCAAACAGGGCTCGATCTTGATCTCGCCCACCGATTGGCCCCAGGCCGAACCTTGCGGGTTGTAACCGCTCCACGCGCCGACGAAGCCGAGTTCGAGCGACGTCGCTTGCGAGAAGTCGTACTTGAGTTTCAGCACTTCGCCCTTGGTAAAGAGCGAGCCGCTCCCGTCGACGCAGTTCTGGATGATGCCGGTATTGCCGGCCTCGTTGTCCTGCGCGCCGCCGTTATCGGGGACGACCAAACACTTGTTGGTCTGGTAGAACGGGCCGTTGTAGCCGCTCGTGCCGGCGACGACCACGTAGCTCAACCGGTCGAACGAACCGGACGCTTTGAAATCCGAGTACTGCGTCTGGTAGCTGTCGACGCCGACGTCGATCTGCGCGTGCGTTTCCTTGGTGAAGCCGGGCGAGAGGATGTTGGCCGTGCCGCCGACCGCGAGATTCGCAAACGGCGTCGTGTTGCCCGGACCCGTTTGCGTTTCGACGCCGCCGATGAGGAACGACGGGAAATACTGGGTCGCCCAGACGCCAAATTGTCCGAGCGCGATGGGATGGCCGTCGATCAGCACCTGCGTCTCGTACGGCTGCGCGCCGTTGAGCACGATCGTCGTGTCTTGCTGGCTGCTCATGTGCTGGATGTTGACATCCGGCGCCTCTTGCAGCACGTTGTTGATCTGCGCGTTCCCAAGGTCGGCGAAGGTCTGACCCGAGATATAGCTCTGCGCGGCCGAACCGGTGTTGATCGTGCTCCCGCCGCGACCGCCGCCGGACACGCGGCCGATGGTTTGCAGCGAGTTGAGGTCGGCCGCCGTCAGCGTGATCGAAAGCGGCTGGCTCGCGCCCGCCGTGAGCGCAATGCTGCTCAGCGATGCCGGGTTGTAGCCGCCCTTGCGGACGTCGACCGAGTAGAGCCCCTGAGGAATGCTAAGGGAGAAGCCACCGCTTGCGTCGGTGGTGGTGGATTTGGTGACCGGGCCGCTGGCGGTGACCGTGGCGCCGGCAACCGGGACGCCAAGTCCGCTTCGGACGGTGCCGGAAAGGGTAACCGTCGTAGACGCCGACTGCGCAGCAGCCGGAGCAACGACGAACATCATCCCGAGGAGGGCAGCGCCGAAAGCGCTTACCCATCGCTTGAGGTAAGTCAAAAACGCCTCCTGATATCAGTGGTGTGCAGACCGGCGCTCGATTGCGTCCCGGCCGTGTACTGGACAAATACTTAACACGTCAATAAGGTTTCGTCTTTCGCCAAACGTTTAATCCCAGTGCCCCCTCGGCGGGTGGAATTTCTCCACAGGCGACGAAGGGGGCGCACTATGTCAGCGGAGCGGCGAACCGGCGAGGTTCCGGCCCGGCAGTGGCCGGACCGGCGAACTGCGCGCTCCAACCGTCCTTTTTGCTCGCCCGATCAACGAAGCGAGGCCGTCCCGGCCTCGCTTTCGTGCTTCTTGGGAGGCCCTCGTGTCTGAAGTCCTGGTCCTGAACTTCACCTACGAAGCGCTGAACATCACAAGTTTCCAACGCGCGGTGAAGCTGATCTTCTCCGGCAAGGCGGAGGTCGTCCACGGTCGCGAGGCGATCCTGGCCTCGCCGACCTACGAGATGAAGATGCCCTCGATCATCCGGATGCTCTACTACGTGCGCCGGCCGATGCAAAAGGTCGCGCTCACGAAGAAGAACATCCTGTTGCGCGACGATTACACGTGTCAGTACTGCGGGCTCAAGGGCGAGCGCATGATGACCGTCGACCACGTCCATCCGCGCAGCAAAGGCGGCCCATCGACCTGGGAAAATTTGGTCTGCGCCTGTATGCGCTGCAACAATCGGAAGAACAACCGCACGCCCGAGCATGCGAACATGCAACTCAAGCGCAAGCCGAAGACGCCCAAATACATCCCGTGGATCCGCGTGAAACGCAACACGCTCCCGGGCGAGTGGCACAAGTTCTTGTTCCTCTACAACGTAAGCATCGACGATCGGATCGAAATCTGATCCGTTCCGGATCTTGAGCGAAATCCGCGGCGAGCGGGCGAGCCCGGCCCTCTGCAGCGGGTAGATCGTACTGATGATCTGGCAAACGAACGCGGATGGGTTGCTTGGTGCCGGTGGAAATGCCGATAGATTTGGTATGACCGCCTTCATCACGGTGACCGACGCCGCCGGTCGGGTGCTGTTCCGCCGGGCGGCGACCGACGCCGAGGTCCGGGAGGCGGTGCGCGCCGCCGAGGTCGCCGAGGTCGAGGGCGAAGAGGCCATGCGGCAGATCGCCGACGAACGGTTGCTCATGGAACGCATGGAGGCTGACCAAGCATGATCCGCCGCGTCGAGCGCGAGTCCGCGCCGCTCAAGCGGCTCGGACTCGCCCGCAAGCGCATTGCGTTCGTTCCGCTCGAGGAGAGCCGCGATCCTGAGATCGCTCTGGCCTATTCGAACGGCTTCGTGACCGTCGAGATCTCGCACGATGCGCTCGACGCATACATCGAGATGACCGGCGACGTTCCGCTCCCGGTCGTCACCGACCCCGAGACCGGCGATCGCCGGGCCTACGATCCGCGCAACCGCGTCCGGGTCGTCTACGACCGCGGCGCGAAGTTGCGCGAAGTCCAGACGCGCAGCCGCGACGGGCTCTACATTCGCGTCAACTTCCCCGAACGCGTCGCCAGCTAACTTCACGCCCTCGGCTCAGGATGACATTTTGGCTGTGGCACCGCAGTGGCCACCTGACGCCGGTCGGAGTGCGCTTTTTTCTGAGCAAGAAGGGCCTGTTGTGATAACGCGGGATGCCCCGTCCGCCTCCGGCGCATACCGCCTGGATCAGACGCGCGCGCCGTACTTCCAAGTGCTGCTCGACTACGTCGACGCGGGCGTGATCCCGTTCCACACACCCGGTCACAAGCAGGGCGTCGGGATGGACCGGGCGTTCCGCGATTTCGTCGGCGACAACGTGCTCGCGATCGATCTCACCCAAATTCGCGGACTCGACGATCTCTTGCAGCCCGAAGGGCCGCTCGTCGAGGCGCAGGACCTCGCGGCCGAAGTCTTCGGCGCCGAGCAGACGTTCTTTTTGATCAACGGCTCGACCAGCGGCAACCAGTGCATGATGATGACCGCCCTCAATCCGGGCGAGAAAATTCTCGTGCCGCGCAACGCGCACAAGTCCGCGATGGGCGGGCTCATCATGAGCGGCGCGTTCCCGGTCTACATGCAGCCGGAAGTCGACGAGCATCTGCACATGGATCACACCGTGACGCCGGAGATCGTGCGTGCGGCGCTCGCCGAACATCCCGACGTCAAAGCGGTCTATGTGGTTTCGCCGACCTACTACGGCGTCGCGGCCGACCTCGAGTCGATCGCCGCGATCGCGCACGAGCACGGAATCCCGCTCTTGGTCGACGAGGCCTGGGGGCCGCATTTCCATTTCCATCCCGCGCTGCCGAAGTCGGCGATGCAGAGCGGCGCCGATATGTGCATCAACTCGACGCACAAGATGATCGGCTCGCTCTCGCAGACCGCGATGCTGCACGTGCAGGGAACGCGCATCCGGCGCGACCGGCTCAAGGCCGTTTATAAACTCTTTCTCTCGACGTCACCGAACCTCGTGCTCGTCGCCTCGCTCGACGTCGCGCGCCGGCAGATGGCGCTCGAGGGGCCGGCGCTGCTCTCACGCACGATCGAAATCGCGAACGACGCCCGCCGCCGGCTCAACGACATCCCCGGCATCTATTGCTTCGGATCGGAACTGGAAGGCCGCCCCGGCGTGTTCGATCTCGATCCGACCAAAGTGACCATCACGGTCAAGGAACTCGGCTACACGGGATACGAGGCGGAAGAGATTCTGCGGCGACGCTACAACGTGCAGTGCGAGCTTGCGGACCTCTTCAATACGCTTGCGCTGTTCACGATCGGCACGACGGCCGATGCGGCCGACGAACTCGTCTACGGCGTACGCGAACTCGCGCGCGAGGACCGGCCCGTGGACATTTTTTCGCCGTCCGGCGTGCTCGAACGGCGAATGAAAACCGGCACCTACAAACTGCCGAAGATCCCGCCGATCCGGCTCTTGCCGCGCGAGGCGTTTCTTGCCACGACCGAATTCGTGCCGTTCAAGAAGAGTGCCGGCCGGATCTGTGCCGAGGTCATCACGCCGTATCCGCCGGGTATTCCGGTCATCTCGCCCGGCGAAGAGATCACGCCCGAGATCATCGATTATCTCGACCTCGAGAAGAAGGCCGGCGTCCGCATGCAAGGCCCGTACGACAGCGATCTCAAGCGCATCCGCGTTGTCGTGGAGAGCTAGATTTTCTCGCGCCCATCCGACGATCGTGCAAGGCGGCTGTAGAGGCGGCCGAGGGGTGTCTCGGTTGTGGAAAGGTCCGGAACCGGGTAGGACGGAAGGCGTGGGTCAATCGCAGCGTCGACCCGCGACGTCTGCGTAAAAAAATCGACAATTGAGGATGGAAGTTGGCCGTTAACGCCCAGTCTTTCGAGCCAAACCGGGAGCTGACGCAGCTCCTCGATATTTTCCCTCTCCCCATCCGAACGGCGCTCGTGCGCCTGCCGAACCTCGATCGCGTGATCGAAGTCGTGCTCGATCTCGGGCGTCCGCCCGAAGCGCGATTCGACGATGATTTCGTGTTCTTGAGCGACAATCCGGTGACGCACGAAGACCTCGCGCACGTCGTCTCGCGGCTCTCGCCGTTCGGCGCCGACAACCGCGCGGGGATCGAGAAGACGCTGCACCGGATCAGCGCGATCAAGAACCGCACCGGCAAGATCGTCGGGCTCACGTGCCGCGTCGGCCGCGCCGTCTACGGTACGATCGACATCATCCTCGACGTGATCCGCAGCGGCAAATCGATCTGCTTGCTCGGGCGTCCCGGCGTCGGCAAGACGACGATGCTGCGCGAGTGCGCGCGCATCTTGAGCGAAGATCGCAAGCGCGTCGTGATCGTCGATACGTCGAACGAGATCGCCGGCGACGGCGACGTGCCGCATCCCGGTATCGGACACGCGCGGCGCATGCCGGTCGCCGATCCCGCGCTGCAGCACAACGTGATGATCGAAGCGGTCGAAAACCACATGCCGCAGATCATCGTGATCGACGAGATCGGCACCGAGGCCGAATCCCTCGCCGCGCGCACGATCGCCGAACGCGGCGTACAACTCATCGGAACCGCGCACGGCCAAACGCTGGAAAATCTGCTCATGAATCCGACGCTCTCGGATCTGATGGGCGGGATCAGTGCGGTCACGCTCTCGGATGAAGAAGCGCGCCGCCGCGGCACGCGCAAGACCGTGCTCGAACGCAAGGCACCGCCGACGTTCGAAGTGCTCATCGAGATCCAGGAACGCGACCGGCTCGCCATCCACACCAATGTCGCCGACGTCGTCGACGCGCTCTTGCGCGGCTACGCGCCGCAGCCGGAAGTCCGTCAGCGGATGCCCGGCGGCGCGGTGTCGGTGGTGCAAGAAGCCAACCCCGAAGCGCTACCCAACCCGAAGACGATGCGCGCCGCCGACGACGCGGGGCTCTTCAACGGCGCACCGGGCGGCGACGCCGACGATCAAGATGCGCCGATGCTGATCTTCCCGTACGGCGTCTCGCGCAACAAGATCGAGCGCGCCGTGCACAACCTGCGCGTCAACGCGGCAATCGCGCGCAAGTGGGACGACGCCGACGTCGTGCTCACGCTCAAGACCCTCGAACGCAAAGAGTCTGAACGCCTCAAGCAGATCGCGGCGGAGAACGTCCCGATCTACTCGATCAAAACGAACACGACGACGCAGATTCAAAGCGCCCTCAAGGACGTCTTCAACCTGCCGACGCTCGACAACGAAGAGATCGCGATGCGCGAGGCCGAGGAAGCCGTCTACCAGGTGCTGCTCGATAGCCGTGCCGTCGAACTCACGCCGCAGTCGTCGTATATCCGGCGCATGCAGCACCAACTCGCCGAACGCTACCGGCTGCAGTCGCGCAGCACCGGCCTCGAACCCAACCGCCGCGTCCAAATCTACAAAGTCGGCGGCGAGTAAGCTAGTTTTCTAGCGTGACCCCGCCGTCGTCGTCGACCACGAAGAGCGAGTCGAAGGCCCGGATCTCGTCGGCGACCGTTTTCCGGCTATGCACCGCGAAGCGATGTTTGCCGTTCTTCGAGCCGAGGTAGCTCATCCGCAAGAGCGGGTTCTTCGGATCGGAGCCGGGCGCGAGCCGGCCGCTGGAGATCAGCAAGTCGACGATCTTTTTCTGAACCGGCATCGGGAGAAGACGGTAGGCGTTGTCGCCCTCGGCGGCGGCCTTCGCAATCTCGCTCTGCGCCTTATTTTCGGGCTCCGGCAACTCTTTTACGAACCGCACGATCGCGTCGTAATCGTCGGCCGCGATGCCTTCGAACGTGGCTGCGACCAGGTGCCACTCCTGATTCTCGCGCATCGCCGTTTCCGTACGAACGGTTGAGAGTCGGGCTCTGATGCGCTTGCCCGCGACGTCCATCACCACGTTGAAGGACGGGGTCGGGGGCTTCGTCTTGGTCGCGAAAAAGAGCCCGTTGAGCGAGATCTCGGTTCCGACGCCGGACACGATCTCATCGCCGCGTATCAGCCCGATCGGGAACTGGACGCGTTTCCGGTCGGTCGCGCGACGGTCGGTTTTCTTGTCCGCCATCCACCGGAAGAGTTCGTTTAACATGGGGCTCCAGAGGCGGCGTCACGCATCGGTGACGAACACGCTGGTGATGTTTGTTACCTTCGAGGGAATCGAGGGATCGGGGAAATCGACCGCGATCGCAACGTTAGCTGAATTGCTACGCGAGCGCGGCACCGCCGTCCTGGTCACGCGCGAACCCGGCGGCACGCCTCTCGGCGATGCCGTCCGGTCGATATTCCTCCAATCGCTCGTTCGCATCGATCCCCTTACCGAAGCCTTCTTGATCAATGCTGCGCGGGCGCAGCACGTTACTGAAGTTATCGGCCCGGCGCTCAAAGAGGCACAGCTGGTGCTCTGCGACCGCTTTTTCGACTCCACGATTGCCTACCAGGGCTTCGGGCGCGGTCTGGACGTGGACATGCTGCTCCACCACTGCCAGGACGCCACCCAGCGCATCGCGCCCGATCTGACGTTCGTGCTCGACGTTTCCCCGGAGGTCTCGGCGGCCCGCGTTGCCGCGCGCGGCCAAGGCGACCGGCTCGATCGTGAGGGGCTCGCCTTCCACGAGCGGGTGCGCGCCGGGTATCTCCAACTCGCCGGGCGCTTCGCGCGCATGCACGTGATCGACGGCACCCTCTCGCCGGACCAGATTGCGGCGGCCGTGCTCGAGGCGATCGACCAGCATCGCGTGCGCCAGGTCTTCAACCACCCGTGATCGACGGCACGTTCGCGGTCGCCGGCGCCGTCGGGCCGATCGCGTTTTTCTCCAACCAGCGGCTCGAATCGCTCTCGCACGGCTATCTTTTCACCGGGCCGGCCGGCGTCGGGAAGAAAACCTTTGCGTTGCGCTTCGCGCAATCGGTGTTGTGCGTGACGCCGAAGTCGACGCTGCTCGGGTATTGCGGCACCTGCAGCGGCTGTACGCGCGTCGTCGCCGGCGTGCACCCCGACCTCTACGTCGTGGAAGGCCAAGTGAAGATCGGGGATCGCGACGGCGGTGGCTTTCACGAGGAGGATGCGAGCGCACGCGACATCGTGCGGCAGCTCTCCATGCACTCCTACGCCGGCGGGAAGCGGATCTTCATCCTCGGCGACGCCGACTTTACGCGCGAGGCGGCCAACGCGCTGCTCAAATTCTTCGAAGAACCGCCGGCCGACGTGATCCTGATCGTCACCGCGAGCGCGTCCGGACGGCTCTTGCCGACGATCCGTTCGCGACTCGTCGAGGTGCTCTTCGGCCGGCTCACCGAGGACGAGATCGTCACGGTGCTCACCGCCGGGGGGACGGATCCGCTCGAGGCGACGCGCGCCGCGCGGATCGCCGACGGCAGCCTCGCGCGGGCCTTCGCGGCGCTCGATCCGGAGTCCGGGGCGCTGCGCGACGCGGCCGCGGAATGGTTTCTGGCCGCCGTGCGAGGCGCCGAGACGGACGCGTCCTGGGCGACGCGTCCGACGCTCGAGGACGGCTTGACGACGATCAAGACGCTGGCGCGTGACTGGCTTGCGCTTACGGTCGCCGGCGATCGCGCGCCGATGCTGGCGCGCGATCGTGCCGGCGATCTGCGCGCGCTGCCGCCGCGCGATCCGGCGGTGCTGGTGCGAGCGCTCGCCTCGATCGGCGACGCCGAGCGCATCGCGCGCACGAACGTCACGCCCGCGCTCGTCGCGGAGTTCGTCCGCATGGCGCTCGCGCCCGGGCGCTAGCTCCGGCTACCAGCGGCGCGCGAAGGTCGAGTCGGCGAAGACCTTGGCGGCGACGATCGCGATGTAGCCTTCGACGATCGCTTCGACGATCGAGTCGATCACCAGGATCAGCGGATTGAGCGATCCGCTTAGATACGGCACGATCGCAAGCGAGAGTTCCGGGATCACGAAGATCTCGAGGGCAAAGAAGAGGCCGAGGCTGACGATCGCGAGCACGAGCGCCGGAATCGGGGCCGAGCGCACGGCCTCGATCGAGGTTTGCAACGCGGCGCCGCCGGGGACGCCGCCGATCGCCGCGGCCGGGATCGTATAGATCAGGAAATACACGACGACCGCGACGACGAGATAGCTCAGCAGCCCGAGAAACGTGCCGGTCAGTCCGGCGATGAAGAGACAAAACGTCAGGCCGATCGTCGCGAGCAAGATGTCGCCGGATTTCCGGCGGCCCTCCGACCAACCGTCTTCGAACGAGGCGCGCGACCGGCGCCAGGTTTGATCGCCGATGATGATCGCGACGCCGAGACCGAAGAAGCGCAGCAGCGACTCGATCAGCGAGAGCAGCCCGCCCGTCGCCGAGCCCAGCGGATCGCTGCCGCCGCCACCCATCATCCCCAGCGCCGCGCAGATGACGGACATCAAGAGCGGCGGCAGGACGACGACGGGGTTGCGCGCGAGGTGGACCAGGCCTTGCAGGTAGATGGAGAGATCGAGGCCCGGTACCTTCGCGCGCATCGGTCTGGTGCTTACCCGCGAGCGCCCGAAAGTGCACTCCCGCAGCTGCAGGTCCGCTCGGCGGGGATCGCCTCGATCAGCGTTCCGATTGCGGTCTTCACGCGTTCGTTGTTGCTCGCGAAGATCTTCATCACTTCGGCGTGCGAAACGGGCTCGACGCCCGTGCCTTCGAGGCCGACGTCGTAGTCCGTGATCAGCGAGATATTGACGTAGCACATCTCGAGCTCGCGCGCGAGATAACACTCGGGATAGTTCGTCATGTTGATGACCGACCAGCCCAGCGATGAAAACCACTTCGATTCGGCGCGCGTCGAAAAGCGCGGGCCTTGGATGATGACGATCGTCCCGCCGTCGTGCGTCGTGATCCCGGTCTTGCGCAGCGCGTCGACCGCGATCGGCCGCAGTTGCGAGCAGTAGGGATCGGCGAAGCTAATGTGCGTGGTGATCGGCCCGTCGTAAAACGTGTCCTTACGGCCCGTGGTGCGGTCGACGACTTGATCGCAGACGACCATGTGGCCCGGCTCGACCTCGGCTTTGAGCGACCCCGACGCGGTCGGACCGATGATCCGGCTCACGCCGAGCTCTTTCATCGCCCAGGCGTTCGCGCGATAGTTGATCGCCTGCGGCGGGTAGCGGTGATCCTTGCCGTGACGCGGGAGAAACGCCACCTTCTTGCCGGCGATCTCGCCGAGCGCGATCTTGTCGGACGGAAGTCCGTAGGGCGTCTCCACCCAGACTTCACGCGGATTTTCGATCAAGCTATAAAAGCCGGACCCACCATAAACGCCGATTTCGGCCGTATCTTTTGACATAACGACCGGCCTCGTTCGCGAGACCGTCGCACGGGCCCTAGGACTCGGTGAAGTCGCTGGGTTTGAGTTCGTCGATGAATTTGCGGAATTTGGCGGAGTCGGCGGCTTCGGTCGTTTTATCGGTGTGCGTCTCTTCGAGCGCGATCTTGTCGCTCACGAAGATCGGAGCGTGCATGCGCAAGGCGAGCGCGATGCCGTCCGACGGGCGCGCATCGATCTCTTGCGTGTCGCCGTTCGAGCGCACGATCAGTTTCGCGTAGAACGTGGATTCCTTGATGTCGTGGATCACGATCTGCTCGAGTTTGGCGTCGAGCGACTCGAGCATCGTCCGCATCAAGTCGTGGGAAAGCGGCCGTGGGACGGCGGTGCCCTCCAAGGCAAGCGCGATCGCGGTCGCCTCGAACGGCCCGATCAGAATCGGAAGGTATCGCTTGCCTTCGAGGTCTTTGAGGATGACGACCGGGTCGTGGGTCATCAGATCGATCCCGAGTTTGTCGACCTTCATCTGCCGCATTGCTGCTGGTAGGTATCCGACGCACCAGGAACGATTCCTGTGGTGGCGGCGGAGGCGGAAGGGAAAGCGTGCGGCGAAAGCGCGCCCGCTGTGGCTTTATCATGCGGGATCGTCGGGCTGCCCAACGTCGGCAA
>Ga0116231_10006325_pt1 | contig 22714 bp, 21 predicted proteins | sample S1TSphgellanicum_2_FD_89695 | JGI IMG/M metagenome (GOLD analysis project Ga0116231, IMG submission 89695) | Host-associated microbial communities from peat moss isolated from Minnesota, USA - S1T2_Fd - Sphagnum magellanicum MG | ecosystem: Host-associated > Plants > Peat moss > Unclassified...
GCCGTGGCATCCCTCGTCGCGCGCACGCTCGATGCCGGCGATGTGGTCAGCGTGCGAGCAAGCGACGCGCTCGGCCGCCTCGTCCTCGACGAACTCGGCGCGCGGGCCGCGCTTGCATTGCCGCTGATCGAAGGTGAACGCCGCTTCGGCGTCGCGATCGTGCTGCTCGGCGGCGCGGAATCCGACGATACGCTGCTGCCGCTCGCGCGCGCGTTCGCGCGTCAAGCCGCCGGCGCACTTGCCCAAGCGCGTCTGTTCGAACAGCTCGCCGACCGGAACGAAGCGCTCGAAGAGCGCAGCGCGGTCATTCGCGATCTCGTCTACGCACTCTCGCACGATCTGCGCACGCCGCTCGCGGCGCTCGCGATGACGATGCGTCAAGCACAACGCGGCGACTACGGCGAACTCCCGACACCCTACCGGACGATCCTCGAACACAGCATCGTCGCGACCGACGACGTCGCGCGGCTGGCGGAGACGTTGCTGCTCGTCGCGCGATTCGAAAGCGGCGAGCACCGCTCCGAACGTGTCCCGGTCGACCTGCACGAACTTGCCGTGCAGATCGCCGCCGAATTCGCCGCCACGGCGACCGTCGCAGGGGTCGCGCTGCGCGTCGAAGGCACGGCACCGCCGCTTGCCGGCGATCGCTCCGACCTGCGGCGCGCGATCACGAATCTCGTCGCCAACGCGATCGCCCACACGCCGGCCGGAGGAACCGTCACGATCGCGCTCGGCGCGGAGCCGGCGGCCGTCGCCGTGCGCGTGTTCGACGATGGCTACGGCGTGGAACCCGGTGCACGCGCACGCCTCTTTACGCGCTTCGCGCCGGGCGAGAGCCGGCGCGGCGGGGGAACGGGTCTCGGGCTCTACATCGTCGGCCGCGTCGCCGCAGCGGCGGGCGGGACCGCAGGCTACGAGCCGAACACTCCCCGCGGCAGCATCTTCTGGATGCGGCTCCCGAACCGCTGATGAACACCTCTCCGATCACGCTCGTCCTCATCGAAGACCACGCGCTCACGCGCGCCGGCTTACGCACCGCGCTCGAAGCATCGGGCGACGTCCACGTGCTCGCCGAGGCGGCCGACGGGCCGAGCGGCGAGGCGACGGTGCTGGCGGCGCGACCCGCGGTCGCGGTGATCGATATCGGCCTGCCGGGAGTCGACGGCATCGATCTGACCCGGCGCCTCAAAGCCGCGCTCCCCGACCTCAAAGTCGTGATCCTCACGATGCACGAGCTCGACGACGAAGTGCTTGCCGCGCTCGCCGCCGGCGCCGACGCTTACTGTGTGAAATCGTCGGACGGCGCGACCGTGCTCGACGCGGTGCGAATCGTCGCCGGCGGCGGCGCCTACTTCGACGCCCGGATCGCCCACGTGGTGCTGCGGCGGCTCGGCGCGCAACCCGTCGCGCCCGCCGGCTCCGGCCCGCTGACCCCGCGCGAGCTCGACGTGCTGCGTTTGATCGCCGAAGGTGTCGGCAACGCGGAGATCGCGGAGCGCTTACACCTCGGCCTTGGCACCGTCAAAGGCCACATCGGCGACATCTTGATGAAGCTTTCGGCAAGCGACCGCACCCAAGCGGCGGTCAACGCACTCCGCCGCGGGCTTCTCTAAGGACCGCACGCTAGCGTACTAGTGGTCTGACGTTTTATTTAAGTCCTGGTAAAGAAGCGTCCGAAAGACTAGTCACGCTTGCTCTCCTTCCCAGATAATGGGGGCGTAAGCATCCTAGGGGGCGGTTTCGTCTGAGACCGTGATGTTTATCGATTCAGGCCATTCGCTTAAGGAGCATACGTTGGCATACGAAGTGATCAAGCGAGTCGGGGGGCGGGCCTATCGGTATCGGGTGGAGAGCTACCGCGACCCCGAAACCCGTCGCGTGCGCGGCAAGTGGACGTACCTCGGCCGCGTCGAGGGCGAAGGGACGCTCTCGCCGGAACGTCAGGCGCGGCCGAGCTCGCGCAGCCGCCTGCTCGACGCCCTCGAACGTCTCTTGGAGACGCACGACACGACAAGTCTTTCGACCGGCATGGTCGCGCACGAGGCGGGACTCGCGTACGGGACCTTCTACCGGTACTTCAAAGATCTCAACCACATCGTGCGCGAGGCGATGTTGCGCCACGATGCAACGAGCGCGCGGTTGCGCGAAGCGCTCGCGGTGAACCTCGGCGACGTCGAAGCCGAACGCGACAAGGTCGTCGCTTGGCTCGAAGAAGTCGTGGCTGCGGCGCAGGCCAAGCCCGGCCTCGTGCGCGCCTGGCACATCGCCTCGAACGTCGACGCGGCGGTCGTTGCGGAACGCCAAGCGCGTTTCGATCGCGACGTCGAGTCGTTCGTCGATTACATGAACCGCCTCAAAGAGGCCGGCCTCGCATCCGTCAGCTCACCGCACTTCAGCGCGTATGCGCTAGTCGCGTTGATTACGGCGGTCGTGCGCGAATGTGCGGTCGAGAAGACGTTCAACGAAGACAAGCTCGCCGGTATCGTCGAGATCGTCACGGACCTGATGGGTTTCCCCCCGCGCGCCGCGCAGGAGCTCATCGCCTAACGTCGCGCACGTGACGCGCGTCCAGCTCTGCACGGGGATCCTCGAACGCGACGGTCACGTGCTCCTCGTCGCAACCCGCTACCCGAATCATGCCGAGCCGCTGTGGAATCTGCCCGGCGGCCGGCATGAGCGCGGGGAAACCTTCAGCGACACCGTCGTGCGCGAATTCCGGGAAGAAACGGGCCTCACGATTCGCGTCGACGGGCTCGCGTACGTCGCCGAATCCTACGATCCCGCGACGCAAACGCATTTCAGCAACGTCGCCTTTCACGTCGACGGCTCGGGCGAGCCTGCGATTCCGCCGGGGGAGCACAGCGTTGTCGCCTGCGCGTGGATTGCGCGCGGGGATGTAGCCGAACGGCTGCGTGTCCGTGTCGTGCGCGAACCGCTGATCGCGCACCTCGCCGACCCGCAGCGGCGCTATTTCGGTTTCCCCGACGCCGGGATCACGATCGCGTTCAGTCGCTGAGCGCGGCGGCGGCAGGGGCGAGCGCCCGTTCGCGTCGCGCGCGCGTCCATGCGCCGCGGTACAGCGCGTAGAGCAGCACGTCGACGTGCCGCCCGCGAATCATCGCGCCGCCGCGTAAGAGCCGGACCTCATCGAAGCCCGTCCGGTCGAGGACCGCGCGCGAGGGTGTATTTTCCGGGACGCAGCACGCCTGCAATTCGCCGAGATCGGTGACGGTGAACGCTTCGTCGACGACGGCGGTCAGCGCCTCGGTCGCGAAACCATGACCGCGCGCCGCTTCGATCAAACTGTAACCGATCTCGCCGGTCTCGGCCGTGCGCTCGTTGATGCGCAACGAGATCCAGCCGATCGGTTCGCCGGCGTGTCGCACGAGCCACTCGAACCGGCCCGTGATCCGCGGGGCAAGCCGCGCCGGCCGCGAGCGCACGTGTCGCTCGAACTCCTCGGCGCGCAGGCGCGGAATATCTTGGAAGCGGCGCAGGTCCGGCATCCCAAGCACCCGCCAGAGATCGCGCGCGTTCGACGTCGTGACCGGATCGAGCGCGAGGCGCGCGGTAGCGAGCGGTTTCATCGGTTACGGGTATTGTCCCCCAAATCACACATTGGAAGCAAGCCTCTAGCGACGCCGTGCCGTGCACGTGAACGAGCGGCGGAGGTCGCCATGTCCGATATCTCAGGCGCACTCGCGGGTCCGCTCCCCGCGGAAGTCAATTTCGGCGCGACGGTTGCGAGCGCGCCACGCTTCTTCTTCGGCTCGACCACGCGCGCGTGGCACGAGGCCTTCGACGTCCGCAGCGACGACGGCACGGCGCTCGAGATCGTCGACAACGTCGATCTTGCGCCGCGGATTCCGGTCGTGCCGGGCGACCGGATCGCCGTCCGCGGCGAGCTCGTGCGCGATCCGGGCCGCGGACCGGTCGTGCACTGGACGCATCACGATCCGGCCGGACGGCACCCCGACGGCTGGATCGACTTCAACGGGCGCCGTTACGCCTGATCCGCGAGTTCCGCAACCGTGACGAAGCGATAGCCGCGCGCTTGGAGCGCATCGATGAGCGGACCGGCGAGGGCGGCTTCGTACGTGCGCCCGCCGTCGTCGTCGCGACCGAGGTCGCCGTCGTGCAGCACGACGATCGCGCCGTCGGTCACCTGCGCGAGCAAGCTGCGCAGCAGCGTGGTGCGATCGGGCGGCGTCGCCTGGTCACCGAGCATCGCACTCCAGAGCACCGGCTGCATGCCCAGCGCGCGGATCGTCGCGAGCGCGGCGAAATCGCGCGCGCCGTACGGCGGCCGCGTGAAGCGGGGGCTTCGACCCGTGACGGCGGCGATCGCGTCGCTGCCGCCGCCGATCTCGCGCGCGAGCGCGGTGCGCGTAAAGAGCGCGTTCAAATGCGCGTGCGTGAGCGTGTGGTTCTCGACTTCGTTCCCGTCCGCGACGATGGCGCGGACGAGCTCGGGGTGCGCGCGCACGGCGCGGCCGACACAGAAGAACGTTGCGCGGACATGGTGCGCGCGCAGCGTCGCAAGCACCGCGGGAGTAAACGCGGGATTGGGTCCGTCATCGAAGGTGAGCGCAACGCGGTGACCGCTGCCGTGCAGCAGCACCGGGCCGAACACGCCCGAGGCCGGCTGCTCGACGGTTTCGTAGAGCGCGAATCCGCCGGAGGCGACGAGCACGACGGCCGCCAGCGCGCGAACCGCGCGCCGGATCACGAGGCCAGCAGCTTCTTGCGCGCGCTCGCGATCGTTGCCTTGAACGCGGGCGAACCGAAGTCGCGAAAATCGTTGACCACCTCGAGATAGCGCGGATCGGGGTTGGCGCCGGCTTCGAGCTTGATCAGATCGTCTTCATTCGGCGTCGCCTTCTTCGGATCGAGCGTGAGGTGGAACTCTCGCGCCCGCGCCCAATACTCGGGGTCGCTGAAACTTACCCGTCGCGAGCCGTGCTCGCGTTGCACCGTCTGGTGCACCGCGACCGTATAGACCGGTTCGTCGCGGCCGCGCGGCGGTTTGCTCGTGATTTGCCAGATCCCGTCTTGGACGAGTTTCTCGAAGGCGAACGACACACCGTACCCGCGGATCGTCTCATCGAAATGCGCGCGGTCGCCCCTGCGGTCGGTCACCGAATACGTCGCGAGCGACTGGCCGTCGTCGTCTTCGAGGTGATAGTCTTCTTCGGCGATCGGCCCTTGCGGATACGTCACCGTCAAATCGAGCTGGATCTTCGACGGCGCGGTTAACACGTGCTGGACCTGGGCGTAGCGCTCGCTCTCCGATTTTGCGAAGATGCGGATGCCGCCGACGACGGCGATTACCGCCAAGAGCGCGATGAACGGACCGACCGGGAAGCGGCGCATCGGTCAGCTGCGGTGCGCGTCGAGCGTCTGGTTGACCAGCGCGTCGGCGGCGGCGTTCGCTTTGCGCGGCACGTGTCCGATATCGGCGTGCGCGAAGGAGCGTAAGAGCGTCTTCGCCTTCGCGTGCAGCGGGATCAAATTCGGATGCTTCACGCGGTACGCGCCGGAGAGCTGTTTCACCACCAGCTCGCTATCCAGACGGACGACGATTTCGCTCGCGCCCAGGTCGCGGGCCGCTTCGAGGCCGGTGATCAGGCCGGTCCACTCGGCGACGTTGTTGGTGGTCACGCCGAGGAACGTTCCCACTTCGCGCACGACGTTGCCCGCGTCGTCGTAAAGCACCGCTCCGGAGGCGGCCGGCCCCGGATTGCCGCGCGATCCGCCGTCGGCGAACATCGTCAGTTTCACCCGCGCGTTCTTGCCCGCGCCCGGCACGAAGTCCCGCGACGTTACGAGGCGCGGCTGGTTCGAAGATCGTGGTCGGCGCTGACGGTGCGGCCCTTGCCGGAGTGCTTGGCGGCATACATCGCGCGATCGGCCGCTTCGAGCAGCGCGCTCGCCGCGCCGCCGCCGAAGAGGGTCACCAGGCCGATGCTCGCGCCCACGCGCGCACCGGGGACGACCGCGGCGGCGGCCAAACCGATCCGCGCGATGATCTGCGCACACGTATCGAAGGCGAGCGACCCTTCGACGCTCAGCAGCGCCGCGAATTCGTCACCGCCCAGCCGCGCCGCACAATCGGCGGGTCCGATCGCCTCGCGCAGCACGTGCGCGACGGCGACGAGCACATCGTCGCCGGCTTTATGGCCGTAGGTGTCGTTGACGGCCTTGAAGCCGTCGAGATCGATCATAATCAGCGTACCGAACGGCCGCGTTGCAAGGCGTTGGTCGAAGGCATGGCGGAAGCGCCGCACGTTGTCGAGCCCCGTCAGCGCGTCGTGCTCGGCCTGTTCGCGTAACTCGCGTTCACGACGGCGACGATCGGTGATATCGACCAGATGCAGCATCAGATCGCCGCTCCCCGCGCGCATCGGCATCCCGCTGATTTCAATGCCGCGATCCGGGCCGAGTTCGAACGCGAGTTTGAACGCTCGTTCCATGCCCGCATGGACGGCTTGCATCGCTTCGAGCAACGCGGTGCGCTGCGGTTCGGCGATCGCGCCCAGAATCGAGGCTTCGCTCGCCGGCAAGAACGCCGCGCAAGCCGCATTCCGCCGCACGATGCTCCCGTCTGCCGCGACCGAGCACATGCCGATCGGGCTGTTCTCGAACATGAATTGAACCGTTTGGCCGCTCAGCTGCTGCTCCATGGACCAACTATACGCGTCCAAATCTTAAAGTAGTCCCAGATTCGCGAAGATTTTACGCTTGCGAGCAGATCGGGCTACGCTCCCGCAAACACTCCTCAATACGCGCCGAATTCGTTTGCAGAATTCTTCTTTAAGATAGCCCCTCGTTCGCAAGAAATTGCGCGCTGCACCTCGGCATATCTTAGGAGAAACTTAACAAAGTGGCGCTATGCTGCTTGCAGCGAACGAACTTTGAATTCGGAGGATAAATGACATTCCGCCGTTCGGTTGCGGCTTTTTGTGCTGCGACCATGGCCATTTCCTTATCTGCGTGTGCCGGGAGCAGTGCGCGCGCGACCCCGCAAGCGCCGGGCAACACCAGTGGCGCTGCCGCGGGCAGCATCGAAGCGCTGGTCAACCAGAAGGTGAAGCACGTCTTCGTGATCGTGCAAGAGAATCACACGTTCGATAATTATTTCGGCCTTTATCCCGGGACCAATGGCCAAACGGTGGAGAACTACGCCAGCGCGACGGCGCAGGCCGACGACTGCGTCCCCGATCCCGAAGCCGGCGCCGGCGCGTGCCAGCGCCCGTTCCTCATCACGACCAACAAGGCGAGCGCGAACTACGTGATCGACGCGCCGGACATCAACGGCGGCAGCAACAGCCGGTTCGGCCAGCAATATGCGGTCGACGGCGGCAAGATGGATCGCTTCCTCATCGAGAACGAGGTGTCGAATCCGCTGACCACCACGCCGACGCCGCTCCCGGCGTCTCCGACCGCAGCGCAGATCACCGCGCATACGAACGCGCTCGGCATCATGGCCACCTACGACTGCGATACGGTCCCGTATCTCTGGTATTACGCGAAGAACTTCACGCTTTTCGATCACTATTTCCAAGCCAACACCGGTCAGTCGACGCCGGGCAACGTTCAGCTCTTCGCGGGACAGATCGGTCAAACGGAAGTGGCCGCCGGCAAAGCGCCGCTGCTCTCGACCCTCAGCGGCACGGGATATACGGATGGGCTCCCGCTCGGCGACGACGCGAACCCGCCGGACACGACGCTCTCATTCCGCGAATCGTTCGCCGCGCAGGCGACGCCGGACCAAAACCAATTCATCAGCGTCGCATCGCTGCCCGTGCTGCTCAACCCGAGCGAGGATGCGGCTGCGGTGAAAGCCGGCGTTACCGGCAAGATCCCCGACGACATGACGCTCGAAGCGAAAGCGGCGCGCGGCTCGATCCCGTGGTCCTGGTACGAAGAAGGCCTGCTCTATCCGATGGACGGCACGGCGAAAGGCACCTGGAGCCAGCACCACACGGCACCGCTCTACTTCGACTATGTCAACAACGCCAATTCACAATTCGGCAACGCCGCGACGCTGCGCGACAACACGGCAGCAAACGGCTTGATTAGCGACATCCAATCGGGCGCGCTCCCCGCCGAAGGCGTCTTCTGGGTCAAAGGCGGCGTCACCGCAAACACCTATGGGCTCAAGCCGGCTGACCCCGTGCTCGCAAACGGCGGCTACTTCACCGGTGACGACGATCATGAGGGCGCCGGCGACTCCGATCATCAGGTCGGCGAAGCGTACGTTGCCGAGATGATCAACGCCATCGCGAACAGCAAGTATTGGAAAGACTCCGTCATCATCCTGACGTGGGACGATAGCGGCGGGATGTACGACCATCTTCCGCCCACGGAGTACGGCGGCGTGTGTCCGGACGACAAAACCGGCACGTTCGCCGGCATGCCGTGCGGCGAAGGCGTCCGTCTCCCGACGCTCATCATCTCACCGTTCGCAAAGAACGGCGCGGTGGTACACGATCCGAGCGACTCCGGCTCCGTCGTGAAATTCATCGAGGCCGTGTTCGGTCTGCCGACCCTCGCATCGCTCCCCGACGAAGCAGCGGGCGTCGGCGCGGGCCTCGCACCTGCGGACGCGAACGCGGCGATCGGCGACCTCACCGGTGCGCTCGACATCAACAAACTCAACGGCTCGGCAGCGCCGATCCCCGCATCGGCGGCGATGATCTCATCGCCGTCCGTCCCGCCGGCGATGAGTTGCACGTCGCTCGGCCTCACACCGGTGGCCTCTCCCGCGTCGGTTCCGACGGGCTATCTCACCGCCGGCGCTCAGGAAGACATCTCGCTCACCGGCACCGCGGGCCGCACGCGTCTGCCGGCCCCTCCCAACGACGACGACGACTAGTCCAGCCGCAGGCAAGAACGAGGGGACGCCGCGCACGCGCTGCGTCCTCTCTCTTTTTTGCGACGAACGGGCTCGCGGACCACGGCAGCGAATACCGTGGCAATTCGCTTACCGCATCGCACAGCAACGAGGAGCAGTTTTGAGTCAGACGACCAACGTTTCGACGACGGTGTCGACGACGGTGTCGACACCGCTGACGCAACACCACGGCAACGGCACCGGCGCCGCCGAGACCGCCAAGCTCGCCGTCAAACCCCAACCGACGCCGGCCGAACCGAGTGCGCCGCACGAGAGCGAAGTCGCGAAGCAGCAAATCGCCGCGATCTATGCCGAAGCGGAAGCGGACCACTGGTCGCAAGCGCGCCTCACACAAGCGCTCAGCGAAGCCGACGCGGAGTACGGATCACCAACGAGCCTCGACGTCAGCGCCTGAAACCAACCTCGCGCCCCAAAAAACAAACGCCGCGGATATTGCTTCCGCGGCGTTTCTTGTTGGTCGGGCAGACAGGATTTGAACCTGCGACCCCCAGTCCCCCAGACTGATGCGCTACCAAGCTGCGCTACTGCCCGTTATTTCGTAACGGTTGGGGCGCCGCGCGCAATCTTCCTGCGGGAGCGGGCGGCTAGCGGCTCTTCTTCTTTTTCGCGGGGGCGGCTTTGGTGGCGGGCTTCTTTTTGGGGCCGCCGACGTAGTCGCGCAGGGCTTTGCCGGCCGTGAACGCCGGGACTTTGCGCGCGGGGATGATGAGGGTCTCGCCGGTTTTGGGATTACGGCCTTCGCGCTTCTTGCGATCGCGAACGACGAAGGAACCGAACGGAATCAGTTGCACTTTGTCGCCGCTCTTCAGCGCGTCCATGATCTCTTGAAGCACCATGTCGATCATTTCACCGACCTGCCGCTTCGAGAGTTCAAATTCCGTGGCCAGCGAGTCGATAAGATCGGCTTTGGTCAATTGAACTACCTCAAGAAACGTCGTAGCGAACGGCCACCTAACGCTTATGTTTCGCGGTGCCGCTCGGCCTCTGGTATACGCAGAGCGTCTACCCCCTCCTTCCGCCGAGGAGCGAAAAAGCGCCGTTTTGCAACGAATTTTCGGTCACTCGTGTTTTCGTAGGAGATGTCCGATCAGTTGACGACGGCGAGCGCGGCTCGCGGAACGGTGTCCCTCGTGGCGGGGATCACGACCGAGCTAGTGCGCGAAACGCAAGCCCGTCATGCGCTGGCGCCCACGGCCAGTGCGGCGGTCGGCAGGCTCATCACCGGCGCCGCCCTGCTCGGCGCGTCGCTGACCGGCCGCGAACGGCTCACCTTACAGATTAGTGGCGACGGACCGATCGGTGCGCTGACGGCCGATGCATGGAACGCGGGCCAGGGCGTGGTCGCCGCGCGCGCGCACGCGCGCCATCCGCATGCCGACGTTCCACTGAACGCACGTGGGAAATTCGACGTCGCGCGCGTGGTCGGCGCGGGCCAGTTGCAGGTCACGAAGAGCTACGAAATCGGCCAGCCCTACAGCGGCATCGTGCCGCTCGAGAGCGGCGAGATCGGCGACGACATCGCCGCGTATCTTGCGAATTCGCAGCAGATCCCGAGCATCGTCGCGGTCGGCGTGCTGGCCAATCCGAGCGGGATCATCGCGGCGGGCGGCCTGATCGCCCAGCTGATGCCCGGCGCCGACGACGGGACGATCGGCGCACTCGAAGCGGCCGTCGCGAAGATGCCGCCGGTAACGACGCAAATCGCGGCCGGTGCCGATACGCGCGCGCTGCTCACTGCGGTCGCGGGCGCACTCGAACTGAACATCTTCGGCGACCTCGGCGTCGCGTTCGACTGCCAATGCACGCGCGAGAAGGTCGAGACGGCGCTCCTCGGCCTCGGGCGCGACGAACTGCTGAAGATCGCCGGTGAAGCGCCGGACACGGAAGCGACCTGCGAATTCTGCAAACGCCGCTACGTCTTGAGTTCGAACGACGTCGGCGCGCTGGTCGCGCGGCTCGACTAGTCCTGAGCCCCTGAGGCGGCTGCTTCGGGGCCGCTGGTTGCAGCGCCGCCGATCCGCGGGCGGAACGCCTCGACGATCTTGCCGTGCCCGAGGTTCGTGTACCACCAGCCGCACTCGCAGCGCACCGGGGCACCGCGATCGACCGGATACGCATAGACACGATGACAGCGCGAGCAGGTGAACGTGGGACCGTCCGGACGTCCGTCCGAGGTGTAGGTAACGGCGGGCATGGACCTCTCCTAAGAAACCGGTAGAATGCGGACAAAGCGCCGCGAGCCGGATTGTAACACGGCGGGCGCCTGCGCCGTCCAGAGCGCTTTCGGGTCGGTGACGACCACGCCGTCGATCCGCACGCCGCCTTGGCTCACAAGCCGCTCTGCGGCGCGCTTGCTCTCGGCGAACTTCGCCGCTACGAGCAAATCGACCACTCTCTCGTGGCCGTTGCGGGCGAGTTCCGGCATCTCGGCCGGGAGCTCTTTGCGCTGAATCGTACGTTCGAAATAATCGCGCGCCGCGCGGCCGGCGTCTGCGCCATGGTAGCGCGTGACGATCGCTTGAGCGAGCGCCTTCTTCTCATCCATCGGCGCACGTGAGCCGTTCGCGATGCCGTGCGCGAGCGCGTTCGATTCCGCTTCGGAGCGGAAATCCGCCAGTCGCGCCCAGCGCGCGATCAAGTCGTCCGGGATGCTCATCACCTTGCCGAATTGCGTGTTCGGCGGCTCGGTGAGCGCGATGTAGTTCCCGCGCGATTTCCCCATCCGCACGACGCCGTCGGTCCCTTCGAGGATCGGCAGCGTCATGCAGATCTGCGGCAGCTGGCCGGCGTTCTGCTGATACGTCCGCGCGAGTAAGAAATTGAAGAGCTGATCGTCGCCGCCGAGTTCGACGTCGCATTCGAGCGCCACCGAATCGTACGCTTGCGCGACCGGATACAGAAATTCGTGCAGCGCGATCGGCGTCTGCGATTCGAAGCGCTTGCGGAAGTCTTCGCGCGCGAGCATCTGCGCGACGGTCGTCTGCGTCATCAGCTTGATCATCCCGGCGTAATCGAGCCGGTCGAGCCACTCGGAATTTTTCCGCACGGTCACGCGCTCGAGATCGAGCACGAGGCCGGCTTGCTCGGCGTAGGTCGCGAGGTTCGCTTCGATCTGCTCGCGGGTCAACGGCGGGCGCGAATCGTTGCGGCCCGAGGGGTCGCCGATGAGCGCCGTCGAGTCGCCGATGAGCAGCGTCACGTCATGGCCGAGTTCGACGAATTGCTGCATCTTATGCAGCACGACGGCATGACCGAGATGGAGCTCGCTCCCGGTGGGATCGATCCCGAATTTGACGCGCAACGGACGCCCTCGACCGATCCGTTCGGCGAGTTCGGCGGGGGTCTCGACGTGTTTGCATCCGTCGACCAAGACCGCCGCAGCGTCCGACGGCGCAGGCGTACTGCTAGCCATCACAACCTAGCGTAGTTCAAAAACCGTCACACCCGAGCCTCCCTCGTCGGCGTTCCCGTAGCGCACGTTCGTGACGCTCGGGTGCGCGCGGAGGTACTGCTGCAAGCCGCGACCGAGCAGGCCCGTTCCCTTGCCGTGGATCAGCCGTAGCGGCGAGGCGCCGGCGAGCGAGGATTCGTCGATCCAGCGGTCGACTTCGGGCTCGGCTTCGACATAGCGTTTCCCGCGCACGTCGAGCTCCGTCTGCGCCGCAGAGGCCGCTTCGAGGCGCGCCGCACCGCCGCCGCCGCGCGGCTTCTTTGCCTCGCCCGCGCCCTGACGAACGGCTTCCGCGCGCGGCACGAGCGTGCGCATCGAGCCGATCGTGACGAGCACGTTGTCGCCGAGATCCTCGGCGACGACGCCCTCTTGGCCCAGCGATCGCACCAGCACGCGATCGCCGACCGCGAGCGGCCGCGGCGCTTGCGCGGCGCCGCTCGCCGTGCGCGAAGGTGACAGACCGAGATCGCGGTGCATTTCGTCGAGCGTCCGCGCCAAGAGATCGGCTTGACCCGGCGTCACGCGCGGGCGGGCGCGGCCGCCGCCTTCGGCGTTGCGCCGGCCGAGCTCGGCCGCGAAATCGCGCAGCGCGGTGCCGAGACGCGCATCGGCGCGCTCGGCGAACTCGCGACGCTCGCGCTCGAGCGCCTCGTTCTTGCGGCGGGCTTGTTCTTCGAGCGTGTGCAGCCGCTCGCGATCGCGCAGGACGGCGTCGCGCTCCTGCGCGACGACGGTGCGTTCGTGCGCCAGTTCGGCCAGCGCGCGTTCGTAATCGCGCTCGGCTTCACCGAGCAGCGTCTCCGCGCGTTCCACCACCGCCGGATCGAGCTGCATCGCACGCGCGAGCGCAAAGGCAAGCGATTGGCCCGGGCTGCCGATGTCGAGCTGATACGTCGGCCGGTAGGTTTCGGGATCGAATCGGACGCTCGCGTTGCGCACGTGCGCTTGCTCCGCGCCGAAGAGTTTGAGCTCGGTCGCGTGGGTCGTTGCGACGACGCGCGCCCCGGCGGCGATGAAGCGTTCGAGCACCGCGACCGCGAGCGCCGCCCCCGCGCCCGGTTCGGTCCCCGAACCGATTTCGTCGATGAGGATCAGCGTGCGCGCATCGGCGCCGGCGACGATCTCGGCGAGCCGTCGCAGGTGCGCCGAAAACGTCGAGGCGTTCTGGGCGATCGATTGCTCGTCGCCGATGTCGGTGAAGATGCGGCTGAACCGGCCGACGGTCGCCGCGGTCGCCGGCAGATGCATCCCGCACGCGGCCATCGCGACGAAGAGTCCGACGAGTTTGAGCGCGACGGTCTTGCCGCCCATGTTCGGGCCACTGATCAAGAGGACGCGCGTCTCGTCGTCGAGCCGCAGCGACTGCGGCACGGCACGGCCGTCGAGCAGCGGGTGGCGGCCGTCGCGGATGTCGACGATCGCCGCTTCGACCAGCTCGGGCGCAACGGCATCGCTTGCGTTTGCGAGCGCCGCGCGCGCCGACGCAAGATCGAGTTCGACATAGAGCGCGACGTTGACGCCGATTTGCTCCGCTTCGGCCTCGACAAGCGACGAGAGTTCGGCAAGGATGCGCGCGACCTCGTGGTCTTCTTGCATCCGCAACGAACGCAGCCGGTTGTTGGCTTCCAGCGTCTCGAGCGGCTCGATGAAGAGCGTTTGGCCGGTGGCGCTCGCGTCGTGGACGATCCCCGGGACCTCGCCCTGAAATTCGGCTTTGATCGGCACGACGAACCGGCCGTCGCGGACGGTGACGATCGCGTCCTGGACGGCGCGCGAGAAGCGCGCCGAGCGGGCCAGCGCCTGCGCGCCGTCGCGCGCGGCATCCTGCGCCTGGCCGATCCCACGCCGGATCCGCGCGAGCGCCGGCGAGGCGCGATCCAGGACCGTGCCGCGTTCGTCGATCGCATCGACGATCCGCGCGACGAGGTGCGGCAGCGCGCGCAAGGCGACGATCCGCTCGCGCAGCCGCTCCGTTTGCTCCGCTTCGCGGATCGCACGCGCCGCCGCGGCAGAAGCCGCGAGCGCATCCGCGATCGCGCGCAGATCGAACGGCGAGAGCGGCACGCCGCGCTGCGCCGTCGCGACCGCGTCATCGACGTCGGCGATGCGCGCGAGGCCGAAGCCGTCGCGCAAGAGATCGCGCATCTCGCCCGTCTCGGCGCACAAGCGGCGCGCTTCGGCGAAATCGGTCGCGGGCTCGAGCGCGAGCGCGCGCGCCTCCGCTCTGGCCGCGTGCGTTTTCCCCGCGAGCCGTTCGCGGACGCGCGCGAAATCGAGCACCTCGATTCCGTGCGCGTCGAGGAGCGGCGGGTTCACGACGTCAGGCGTTCGCGCAAGACCTGCTCGACGAGCACGGGATTCGCTTTGCCGCGGCTGCTCTTCATCACCTGACCGACGAGAAATTTGAGCGCGTTTTCTTTGCCCGCGCGGAAATCCGCCGCAGACTGCGCGTGGGCGACCAGCACCTCGTCGACGAAACCGGCGACGGCCGACGGATCGGAAACCTGCGCGAGCCCCTCGCCCTCGACGATCGCTTTGGGCGAACCGCCGTCGCGCCAGACGCGCGCGAGCACGTCCTTGCCGATCTTGGAGTTGATCGTCTTCGCGTCGAGCAGCGCGACGAGTTCGGCGAGCGCGGCGGGCGTGACGTGCGAATCCGCCACCGCGATCCCGGCCTCGTTCGCGAGGCGCGAAAGGTCGGCGAGCACGATGTTCGCGGCCGCCGCCGGCGGAGCGCCGGCGCTCACCGTCGCATCGAAATAGTCGGCGAGGCCGCCGTCGATCAATTGCGCGGCGGCGGCGACGGAGAGGCCGAGTTCGCTCGTATAACGCTCGAAGCGCGCGATCGGCAAGACCGGCAACGTGGCGCGCAGCGCGGCGATCCGTTCTTCGGTGATCTCCATCGGCACGAGATCGGGTTCGGGGAAGTAGCGGTAGTCGTGTGCCTGCTCTTTGGAGCGCATGGAATGGCTGACGCCGGCCGCTTCGTCCCAGCCGCGCGTCTCCTGGATCACCCGGCCGCCGCTCTCGACGATCGCGATTTGGCGCTCGGCTTCGCTCTCGATCGCGCGATGGACCGAGCGGAACGAGTTCATGTTCTTGATCTCGGCCTTCGTGCCGTACTCGGTGGCGCCGCGCAACCGGACCGACACGTTGGCATCGCAGCGCAGCGAGCCTTCCTCCATCTTGACGTCGGAGACGCCGAGCGCGACGAAGGTGCGTTTGAGGGCTTCGAGATAGCCGACGGCTTCATCCGCCGAGCGCAGATCGGGCTCCGAGACGCACTCCATGAGCGGGACGCCCGCGCGATTGAAGTCGACCAGCGAATACGTCGAGCCCGCGATGCGGCCGTCGGCGCTGCCCGCGTGGGTGGATTTACCGGTATCTTCTTCCAGATGGATGCGCGTGAGCGCGGCTTCGCGCACGGTGCCGTCGGGCAGCCAATAGCGCACGACGCCGCCCTGCGTGAGCGGCATATCGTACTGCGAGATCTGATAGTTCTTCGGCATGTCCGGATAGAAGTAGTTCTTGCGGTCGAATTTCGAATACGCCGGGATCGCCGCCCCGAACGCGAGCCCGGCGCGCATCATGTGCTCGATCGCGAGCACGTTGGGCACCGGCAACGCGCCCGGCATCGCAAGACAAACCGGACAGACGTTCGTGTTGGGTTCGCCGCCGAACGTGTTGCGGCAGCCGCAGAACATCTTGCTCGCCGTTTTTAGCTCGACATGACACTCGATGCCGATGACGACTTCGTATTTGGCGCGAATCTCCGGCGTGACGACGACGTCCCGTTCCGCGATGCTCATGGCGTCACCGCCACGCGCGGCGCGAGTTTCTCGGCGTGCTTCGTTGCGGTCTCGTAGGCATGCGCCGCGCCGAGCAAGAGACGCTCGCTAAAGAGCGGTGAGGCGAGCTGCAAGCCCATCGGCATCGGATGCGTGCCCCCCTCCGGCACAACCGCGCCGCACGGCACGGAGAGCGAGGGCAGCCCCGCAAGCGAGACCGGGATCGTGTAATAGTCCATCAGATACATGGCCACGGGATCGCTCTTTGCGTTGAAGCCGAACGCCGGTGTCGACGCGGCCGGCGAGGCGATCAGATCGCATTTCTCAAACGCGCGAGCGAAATCGGCGGCAATCTTGGTACGCGCCTTCTGTGCCTTGACGTAGTAGGCGTCGTAGTAGCCCGACGAGAGGGCGTACGTGCCGATCAGGATCCGGCGCTTGACCTCGGGGCCGAATCCGGCGGCGCGCGTCTTCTCGTACATCTCCCCGACGTCGGCGCCGTCGACGCGCAGCCCATAGCGTACGCCGTCGAAGCGCGCGAGGTTCGACGAACACTCTGCCGGCGCGATCAGGTAGTAGGTCGCCAAACCGTATTTCGCCGTTGGGAGTTCGACCTCAACCAACTCCGCACCGAGTTTTTCCAATTCGGCATAGGCCGCACGATAGCACGCATCGGCCTCGGCACCGAGATCGCTCGTCGCGAACTCCTTGACGATCCCGACGCGCAGTCCGCGCAAATCGGTCCGCAGATGATCGGCGGTCGATTCAACCGGGATATCGACCGACGTCGCATCATGCGGGTCTTTTCCGGCCATCGCATCGTAGACCAGCGCGGCGTCTTCAACCGTGCGCGCGAACGGTCCGATCTGATCGAGGCTGGACGCGAACGCAACGAGCCCATAGCGCGAGACGCGCCCGTACGTCGGCTTGAACCCGACGACGTTGCAGAACGCCGCCGGTTCGCGAATCGAACCACCGGTGTCGCTCCCGAGCGACACCGTCGCTGCAAAGCCGCCAACGGCCGCCGCGCTCCCGCCGGACGAGCCACCGGGAACCCGATCGCGATCGTACGGATTGCGCGTGACGCCGAGCGCCGAGTTCTCGCACGACGAGCCCATCGCGAACTCATCCATGTTCGTTTTCCCGATCGGCAACGCGCCCACATCGAGCAGCCGCTGTACCGCGGTACCGGTATAGGGCGCGACCCAGTGCTCGAGAATCTTCGAGCCGCACGTCGTGCGCGTCCCGCGCACGCACATATTGTCTTTGATCGCGATCGGCACGCCCGCCAGCGGCAGCGTCTCCCCCGCCGCGATGCGCGCATCGACCTGCGCCGCATGCTCGCGCATCAACTCGGGGGTCGTCGTGAGGTACGCGCCAAGCTCGCCGTCAACGCGCGCAACCTGCGCGATCGTCGCTTCGGCGATCTCAACGGCGGAAATGCTCTTCGCAGCAACCGCGCTCGCAATCTCGCGGGCGGTAGCGGTGGTGACATCCATCAGTCTGCCGCCGCGATAATCTTCGGCACGCGGAAAAAGCCGATCTGGGCGGCCGGCGCGCCGGCGAGCGCATCCTCGCGCGAGAGGCCGGGCACGACGGTGTCCGGGCGTACGACGTTACGCGACTCGATTACTTGCGCGGTTGCGGCGACGCTCTCCGTGTCCAACTCGCGCAACTCGTCGACGAACGTCAGCAAGCTGGCCAGTTGGCCGCCGAAGCGCTCCGCTTCATCGGGCGTGAGAGCAAGCCGGGCAAGTTTCGCGACGTGAGGCACGTCGATCCGATCGGAAGCCATGATCCTGCCCGGTTCGACATCCCGCCGGTGGCATCCTGAGTCGCTACCCGGTCATTGCGTAACCCCGCGAACGGCTACGCCCGCAGGGTCATCGAAAGACGCTGCGGTGCACGTCCCGCTGGCTCAGCGGATTTCACGAATGAGGTTGTTATAGGTGTCGGCGACGTGCAGCGTGCCACCGCTCGTCGTAGCGACGCCGAGCGGGCATCTGAAGGACGCCGCAGCGCCCGTCCCGTCTGCCGAACCGCCATTGCCGGCAGGATTGCCGGCCAGCGTTGACACGACGCCCGCCGCTGTGATTTTGCGAATACTATAATTCGCACAGTCGGCGACGTAGACATTTCCATTGCCGTCAACCGCGACTCCCGCGGGTTCATTGAATGACGCTGCAGATCCCGTCCCATCCGCGAAGCCGGGATTGACGTTTCCGGCGAGGGTCGTCACAACGCCCGTAGGCGTGATCTTGCGGATGAGACTGTTGGCGAGATCTGCCACATAGACCGTTCCATTGCCATCAACCGCGACGCCTGACGGGGACGCGAACGACGCTGCAGATCCCGTCCCATCGGCTGAGCCGCCACTGACGTTACCGGCCAGGGTCGTCACAACGCCTGCCGGCGTGATCTTGCGAATGAGATTATAGACGTTGTCCGCGACATAGACATTTCCGTTGCCATCAACCGCGACGCCGGACGGGTACGCGAAAGACGCCGCAGCTCCCGTTCCATCTGCCGAACCAGGGGAAACACTCCCGGCCAGGGTCGTCACAACGCCCGCCGCCGTGATTTTGCGTATCATATTGTTGTTCGCGTCTGCGACATAGACATTTCCATTGCCATCAACCGCGACGCCCGTAGGGGTTCTGAAAGACGCCGCAGCTCCCGTTCCATCTGCCGCACCAGGGGGAACACTCCCGGCCAGGGTCGTCACAACGCCCGCCGATGTGATCTTGCGTATCATATTGTTGTTCGCGTCTGCGACGTAAACGTTTCCGTTGCCGTCAAGCGCGACTCCCTGAGGGGTATTGAACGACGCCGCAGCCCCGGTCCCGTTTGCGGAGCCACCATTGACGTTTCCAGCGAGGGTCGTCACGACTCCGCCGTTCTCGATCGTCAGATTGAACGTGATCGACCGCGCGACGATCCCGTCGCCACTGGTCGCTCCGGCGGCGTTGAGAGTGACGGTCTGAGTTCCATCGACGGTCGGAGTTACGACCAACTGGTAGGGGTTCTGCGAGACGGCGATCGTGGCATTGCTTACGCTTTGCGTCGCGCTGAAGATCGGCGCACCAGGGGCAGTCGGCGCAATCGTCGCACCCGTCGCATCGGCTAGTGTGATCGCGAACGTCACCGCCGCCGTTCCGTAGGGCATCGCGATCGTGCCCGCAGTCGTGCCCGAACACTCGCTGCCCGTCGCACCCGAGGTCAGGGAGAACGAAAACGAAATTGCCGGGCTCGTCGCGCAGCCGGCACTCGCCACTTGCGCATCGAGCACGACGCTGGGGGTGTTGTTCGCACCCGTCGCGATCGTGAACGTTGCATTCTGCGACGAGAGCACGTTGCTGCTCGCATCGAGGGTTTGGATCGTCACCGCGTCGCTGCCGGGCGGGAGTTGCAGCGGGATCGTGCACGCATACCCGGCGGTCACCGCCGGACACGCAACACCGCTCGTAGCGTTCGTGCCACCCGGGGTTACCGCAAACGTCCCCGGCTGCACGAATCCCGTCGGCGGATTCGCGAGCGCAATCGAGACCGAAGCCGTGCCGCTCGAGACATACGCGGGTTTGCGTTTCGTCGCCGCTACCGTGCTCGGAATCGTGATCGTGATCGCCGCATGCGCAAGCGGCCCCGCATACGCCGGTGCCGCCGACGCGGACGAGACGAGACCCGGCACCGCATGCGCGCTCCCCCCTCCGCAGCCGGAGAGCAGCGTTGCCATCGCAACAGCGCCGAGCGAGTAGTTGAACGAACACTTCATACGGTGAGATGATCCTTCGGTGAGATGATCCTTGGGGCAAACGACGATTCGTGGCGGTAGTTCTTGGCGGTGGCACCGACGAGCGCGCAAATCTCTCGGGATCGCGCCGCTTAGTGGATGGCGCGTATCAGATTGTTTCCAAAGTCTCCGACATAGACATTTCCGTTGCCGTCAATCGCTACGCCGACAGGCTCATAGAAAGACGCCGCGGTTCTCGTTCCGTTTGCCGAACCGGCCGAACCACTCCCGGCCAGTGTCGTCACAACGCCCGCCGACGTGATCGTGCGGATGAGATTGTTTGCGAAGTCTGCGACATAGACGTTTCCGTTGGCGTCAACCGCTACGCCGTAAGGCTCGTCGAAAGACGCCGCGATTCCCGTTCCGTTTGACGAACCGGCCGAACCACTCCCGGCTAGGGTCGTCACAACGCCCGCCGCCGTCACCTTGCGTATCAGATTATTCACGACTTCTGTGACATAGACATTTCCGTTATCGTCAACCGCTACGCCGCTCGGACCATTGAAAGACGCCGCGGTTCCCGTTCCGTTTGTCTTACCAGCCGAACCACTCCCGGCTAGGGTCGTCACGACGCCCGCCGGCGTGATCTCGCGGATCAGATTGTTACCAAAGTCTGCGACATAGACGTTTCCATTGCCATCAACTGCCACGGAGAAAGGAAGACTAAAAGTCGCCGCGGCTCCCGTTCCGTTTGACTTACCAGCCGAACCACTCCCGGCTAGGGTCGTCACAACGCCCGCCGACGTGATCTTGCGGATCAGATTGTTGCCGGAATCGGCGACATAAACGTTTCCATTGCCGTCAACCGCTACGCCGGTCGGAGAATGGAAAGACGCCGCCGTTCCCGTCCCGTTTGCCGAACCAGCCGAACCACTCCCGGCCAGCGTCGTCACGACACCCGCCGATGTGACCTTGCGGATCAGATTGTTAAGATCGTCTGCGACATAGACGTTTCCGTTGCCGTCAACCGCTACGCCTGAAGGGCCAGAGAACGACGCCGCGGCTCCCGTCCCGTTTGCCGAAGCACGAGTACCACTCCCGGCCAGGGTGGTTACAAGTCCACCGTACTCGATCGTCAGATTGAACGTGATCGAACGCGCGACGACCCCGTCGCCGCTGGTCGCTCCGGTGGCGTTGAGGGTGACCGTTTGCGTTCCGTCGGCGATCGGGGTTACGACGAACTGGTAGGGATTTTGCGAGACGGTGATCGTGGCATTGCTTATGCTTTGCGTCGCGTTCAAGATCGGCGCACCGGGGACGGTCGGCAAGATCGTCGCACCGGTGGCATCGGCCAGCGTAACCGCGAAGGTCACCGCCGGCGTTCCGTAGGGCATCGAGATCGTGCCCGGAGTCGTGCCCGAACACTCGCTGCCCGTCGCACCCGAGGTCGGGGAGAACGAAAACGAAATCGCCGGGCTCGTTGCGCAGCCGGCGCTCGCCACTTGCGCATCGAGCACGACGCTGGGGGTGTTGTTCGCACCCGTCGCGATCGTGAACGTTGCATTCTGCGACGAGAGCACGTTGCTGCTCGCATCGAGGGTTTGCAACGTCACCGCATCGCTGCCGGGCGGCAGTTGCACCGGGATCGTGCACGCATACCCGGCGGTCACTGCCGGACACGCAACGCCGCTCGTCGCGTTCGTGCCACCCGGGGTTACCGCGAAGTTCCCCGGCTGCACGAATCCCGCCGGCGGATTCGCGAGCGCGATCGATACCGAAGCCGTTCCAGGCGAGACATAGGCGGGTTTGCGTTTCGTCGTCGCCGCTACCGTGCTCGTGCGCGGAATCGTAATCGTGATCGCCGCATGCGCAAGCGGCCCCGCGTAAGCCGGTGTCGCAGACGCGGGCGGGACCAGACCCGGCACCGCATGCGCGCTCCCCCCTCCGCAGCCGGAGAGCAGCGTTGCCATCGCAACAGCGCCGAGCGAGTAGTTCAACGAACTCTTCATACGGTGAGATGATCCTTCGGTAAGATGATCCTTGGGGAAAACGACGATTCGTGGCGGCACCTCTTGACGATGGCAACGACGAGCGCGCAAATCTCTCGGGATCGCGCCGCTTCAGTGGATGGCGCGTATCAAATTGTTACCATAGTCTGCGACATAGACGTTTCCGTTGCCGTCAACCGCTACGCCTGAAGGGCCAGAGAACGACGCCGCGGTTCGCGTCCCGTTTGCCGAACCAGACGAACCACTCCCGGCCAGAGTCGTCACAACGCCCGCCGACGTGATCTTGCGGATGAGATTGTTTAAAAAGTCTCCGACATAGACGTTTCCGTTGCCGTCAACCGCTATGCCGTAAGGCGCGTGGAAAGACGCCGCAGATCCCGTCCCGTTTGCCGAAGCAGCCGAACCACTCCCAGCCAGGGTCGTCACAACACCCGCCGCCGTGATCTTACGTATCAGATTGTTGCCGTCATCGGCGACATAAACGTTTCCGTTGCCGTCAACCGCTACGCCGACAGGATGATAGAAAGACGCCAAGGTTCCCGTCCCGTTTGCCGAACCCTGCGAACCGCTGCCGGCCAGTGTCGTCACAACGCCCGCCGAGGTAATTTTGCGGATCAGATTGTTGTCGGTATCGGCGACATAAACGTTTCCATTGCCGTCAACCGCTACGCCGTAAGGCTGATCGAAAGACGCCGCAAATCCCGTCCCGTTTAACGAACCAGAAGAACCACTGCCGGCTAGGGTCGTCACAACGCCCGCCGATGTGATCTTGCGGATGAGATTGTTGTCGGTATCGCCGACATAGACGTTTCCATTGCC
>Ga0116231_10006326_pt1 | contig 22714 bp, 20 predicted proteins | sample S1TSphgellanicum_2_FD_89695 | JGI IMG/M metagenome (GOLD analysis project Ga0116231, IMG submission 89695) | Host-associated microbial communities from peat moss isolated from Minnesota, USA - S1T2_Fd - Sphagnum magellanicum MG | ecosystem: Host-associated > Plants > Peat moss > Unclassified...
GCGGCCAGGATGATGGCGCGCATCGGCCCGGCCGCCGGCAGATAGCGGCGTTCGGCGTCCAGGAGCTCCTCGTTCGCGGTCAGGCGGAATATGTCTTTAACGCTGGCGATCCGGCCCTCGACCTCGATCAGAGCCTCATCCTCCCGTATCCGTGCGGCCGTGGCCCGCATGGCCGAGATCGAAGACCGCAAGAGATGGTTGGCCCAAATCACAGCGGAGACGCCGGCGCGGCGATAGGTCTCTGTCGGCGTGGCGTAGTACATCGTCGGCACGATCACCACCGGCGCGCGATTTTCCCAGCGCTCGGTAAACTCAAGGATCTCGCCCGCGGTCGACTTTTTCGAGTGAATCAAGATCGCGTCAGCCCCGGCCAGATGATAGGCCTCCGCCCGCTTGAGCGCCTCGCTGATGCCCCGGCCGGAGATCAACGCCTCGGTGCGTGCGACCACGGTGAAGGCGTCGTCGACCTGGCTATCTTTCGCGGCCCGGATACGGCCGCAGAATTCGTCGACCTCGGCCAGGGGCTGGCCCTCGCCGACGAAGGAATTGGTTTTTGGAAACTGCTTGTCCTCGATGCAGACCCCGGCGACGCCGCGCTCCCCGAGCTTGCGCACCAACCGGCGAACGCTATTGAAATTTCCATAGCCGGTATCGCCGTCGACGAGCACGGGGACCGACACGGCGTCGACCATGTATTCCAGCACCTCCAGCACCTGAGTCCATGAGGCTTCGTTGGAGTCTCGAAGGCCGAGGCTCGCCGAAATGGTCAGTCCGGAGGCCCAGAGCGCTTCGAACCCCGCTTCCTCAGCAATTTTGGCCGATAGGCCGTTATGCGCCTCCATCAGGAAGGAGAGGGGAGCCTCGGTGAGGGTTCGCCGCAATACTTTGAAACGTGAATCGCGAGGCGGGCCGCGTTCGGGTTTGTCGACCGACGCGTGTTCGGTTGAATTAAGCTTAGCCTTAGAGAGCTGAATATTCCCCATAAAAAGGTCCCGTAAAATCGATTTTACGCAAATATCAGGGCTCAACTTATAGCCGTCTCGTGTGATAGGGCTATTGAAATGTCGCAGAGCGGAAACGTTTTGGTTACTGCCATTCTCCTTGCCGCAGGGGTCGGCCGACGGCTCGGTCAGGACAAGCGAGCCCCCAAGGTTCTCTTGGAATTCGGCGACCGCAGCCTGCTCGCCCGTCATATCGACGCTCTGGAAGCATGCGGTGTTGATGAGCTCGTCGTGATCGCGGGCTTTGAGGCAGAGCAGCTCCAGGCGGCGCTGGGCCGTCTCAATCCGTCGTTCCGGGTGCGACTGGTGACCAATCCTCGTTTCACGGAGGGCAGTTCGGTTTCGCTGGCGGCGGCAGGAGGGATCCTCCGGTCCGGCCGAACCGTGCTCCTAATGGATGGCGATGTCCTCTACGACCCGCGGATGCTGAGCCGGCTCATGCAGGGGCGCACGGAGAACTCGCTCCTTGTCGACCGGGAGCTTGAGCCGGGGGATGAGCCGGTCAAGGTCTGCTTTGACCGCGCCGGCGCGATCGTCGACTTTCGCAAGACGCCGGAAAACCCCGGGGTGCGGCACGGCGAGTCGGTGGGCTTTTTCCGCTTCTCGCCGGCGATGGCCGATGCCCTGGCCGGCCGGGCCGACTGGTACAAGGACCAGGCGCCCACGCTCGAATACGAGGAGGCGATCCGCGACCTGATGCTGGCTGAGCCCGAGCGATTTGGGGCAGTGGACATTTCAGACCTGCCCTGGACCGAGATCGACTTCCCCGAGGACGTGGTGCGTGCGCGCGAGGTGATCCTGCCGCAGCTTGAGGTGCTGGCTTGAGCCCTAAAGCGACGACCTCCGCGCCAGGGCCGCTGGACCGGGTTCAGCTCGACGACTTCGCCCGCCTTGGCTGGTGCGTGGCGCGGGGTTTTTATCCGCCTGCGGAAGCCCAGGCGCTGGTCCGCTGGACCGAAGAGGTGACAGCCCTTCCTGAGGTCGCCGGCCGACAGATGGTTTATCACGAGAACAGTCTGATCGACGGCGAGGTTCAGCTGATCCAGCGGATAGAAAACTTCTGCCCCTACCACGCAGGCTTCGACCGCGCTGTCCGCAACGGCCGGCTGACGCAGGCGATCGAGCAGTTGCTCGGCGAAGGGGTGGTTCTCTTCAAGGAGAAGATAAACTTCAAAATGCCCGGCGGAGCCGGCTTTGAGCCGCACCAGGACCAGCAAGCCGGTTGGTCGGTGTTCGCCCCTCTGTTTGTCACGGCCCTGGTGTGCATAGATCCTGCCACCCCAGCCAATGGATGTCTTGAGATGTCGGACGCTCCGCGCCTCGCCGGCATGATCGGGCGGGAGTGGGCTCCTTTGAGTCAAGAGGAGATGGCGAACTTCGCCATGCTTCCCCTGCCGGCCGAGCCGGGCGATGTGGTGTTTTTTGATAGCTATGTCCCGCATGCCTCCAAGCCCAACCTGACGGACCGGGCGCGACGCGCGCTCTATCTGACCTATAACAAGGCGTCGGACGGGGACCACAGAGCCCGTTACATCGCCGACAAAAGGGCCGCCTTTCCCCCGGATGTGGAGCGCGAGGCTGGTAAGACCTATAGGTTCCGGGTTTAGGCTGCGCTTAGAAGCGACCGCGCCGAGGGCGGCGCGATGACAAGACCGGACGTATCAACCGGGCTTGCGACACCTTAGGCATGGCGCGTGGGGGAGGTCCCAGGCGCTTATTTGCATCAGGCCTTTATTGCTGAAGGCCTAGGAACCAAGTCCAGGGACGCCCATGGGCGTCGTTTGCAGGAGGCAAGGCATGAAAAACGTGAGCGCACTTGCTGTAGCGCTCGCCATGATGGCGGCGAGCGGCTTGGCCAAGGCGGATGAGCGGTCTCAATCTACCGGGGCTCAATGCTTTCGCAGTGAAAGCTATGAGAGTTTTCGCGCCGTAAACGATCACGCCTTCAATATTCGCGTGAATTCAAACCAGTATTTTCGGATCGAGCTGGAAGACGTCTGTCCCACGCTCCTGGATCCTGGCGCCAGCCTGATTACACGGGTGCGCGGGAGCGACATGATCTGCGGTCCCCTCGACTGGGACCTTCGGGTAAGGGAGAGCGGCCCCGGAGGGATTTCAATCGGCTGCATCGTCAAGAGCCAGCGGAGGCTGACCCCGGAAGAGGTCTTGGCGATTCCAGCGAAGGAAAAACCCTAACAGCGCTAGGATCACCCTAAGACTGCCCCAAACACCCCTCGGCGCTCAAGACGCTGCAAGGGTAGGGCGTTCACGGGCTTTCGACGAGGCCCGAAGTCGCCGCCTCTACCCTTCAACCTCGTAGTGAACGGGCTTGAACGCATAATTGTTGGACTGAAGCGCTGAACAGGCCGTCAGCCCGACGATCAGATCCTGCTGCGCCTCGAACAGGATATGGTCGCCCGCCCGGCTGAGCGGCGGCTCCACGGTCAAGGCGCCGTCCTGGGCTACGACCACGTTCATAAAGACGTTGAACGCGGTCGGGATCTGATCTGGTCCTACACCATAGGGCGCCAGCGCCTCCGCGAGATTGCCAAAACATCCGCGATGGGGATCTGCGTCGCGGTAGATGATCCGGAAGGTGTCTTTCGAGCAAGGGGTCAGCAGGAAATCGTGGCGTCCAACCGTATCTTCAAGGATGCGAAGCATGACGTTGCTGCGGTTAGAATAGAGCAAGTCGCCGGTCGTCAGAAAGAGCTTGCTCGCATAGTCGAGCGATCGCCCCGACGAGATCACCTCCGCCCGATCATCGGCGTTGAAGGCGAGGAGATCGCTGACCTGTTCGCCCTTGGGATCAATCACCCTTAGCCTTTGGCCTCGGTTGAGCCGAAACGCTGCGCCTGAGCGGGGCGGGATTTCATGGAGCACGGTTTGGCTCCTTTGGAGCGATGAACGGCGCTGACCAATCTTGTTCCACGACGCGGCCACTGTATTGCCGTGCTTCGGAGACCTCGCCGTGACGGGCGAGCATGGGATTGACCGAGCCGGCGATCGCAAGATCGCGCTCGATGATTTTGCTGCGAAGCGGTTCATAGCGCCCCGCCGCCCTCAGCCGTTGAAACTGGTCGTGAAGGTTGAACACCAAAACCGGGCGATCAAACCGTCGCGCCGGGCGGTTCGCGCGGGGATGCAGACCGACGACGAAAAACGCTTCGCCGCCGAAGCTTAGGGAAAAATGCGGACTGTCCGGATCGGAACTGACGCGGTCGTCGTAGGACTGGCCGTGCCAGGCGTCCTTGTCGGCCAGAGACTGCACCCGGCTCCACAGAGCGCGTTCGAACGCCTCTTCCGAAACCACATCGTCCTGGACGAAGATCACCGCGAGGCTCTGGAACAGCCGATCATCCTGCTGATACGCCTGTGCGAACTCCAAGAGAGCAGCGTAGATTCGCAAGTCGTCCCAGGCGGAGGTGATGTCGCGCGCGATGACGATGCGCAGTTGATTGCGCCCGACCGCCGACTTGGCGCCGACACAGGGAAACCCGGCGTCGCGGATGAAGTCGCAAAAGCGCTGGGCGAGGGGGTGGGCGGTGTCGAGGGAAAGGTCCAAGTCCAAAACCCATTCTGGAGCCGACCAGTTTGCGGCGCGGGACCTAACGTGGATGCAACGAACTCGTTGCCAGGGCCGGCCCGTTTTCCAAGTGTTCACCGTAAGGTCGGTTCGGCCTGTTCTAGATCCTGCCGTCTAGACTTTCAGCGGCCGCGACTACACTTGGGTCGAGGCGCCCTTAGGGACAGGCGCCCGCCGCGTTCGCCATGTGAATCTTGTTCAGTGCCCCTGGGTACGCTGCTGCAGTTTAGCCTGCCTGACCCCGGAGTGCACGGGGATCGATGCAAAAACTGAAGCGTTGCTTTTTTAAGCTGCCATGTGCAGCCGACTAAGGAGTGACTATGGGGGACCCAGAGACGCCGCCGAATGCCCGAGGAGATGCTAAACGGCCTAAGCGACCTGGGCTTTTTCAGCTTATGGGGCCCGGCCTGATCACCGGCGCCTCGGACGACGATCCGAGCGGGATAGCAACCTATTCCCAGGCCGGCGCGCAGTTTGGCTATAACCTCGGCTGGACGCTTTTGTTCACCTGGCCGCTGATGTGCGCGATCCAGGAGATAAGCGCGCGTATCGGCCGGGTCACAGGACGCGGCATCGCCGGCAATCTTAAGCAGCATTATCCGCGGACCATCCTCTATGTTACTGTCCTGCTGCTGGTCGTCGCCAACACGATCAACCTCGGCGCCGACCTTGGCGCCATGGCGGCGGCGTTGAAGCTTCTGATCGGCGGACCCTCGCTCTTTTATGTGGCGTGCTTTGGTCTTGCGTCGCTCTTGCTTGAGGTTTTTGTCCGCTATTCCCGCTATGTCTCAGCGTTGAAGTGGCTGACCCTTTCATTGTTCGCCTACGTCGGCGTGGCCTTCGTTGTAAACATACCCTGGGGCAGTGTGGCCTATCGCCTCCTCATCCCTCACATCTCATTTCGCGCCGACTACCTCACCGTTGTCGTGGCTGTTCTTGGCACCACGATCAGTCCCTACCTTTTTTTCTGGCAGGCCGGCGAAGAGGTTGAGGATGTCAAGGAACGCGCCGGCGCAAAGCCCCTTGAGCGGGATCCGACCGCGGCTCCGGTGGAGTTCAACCGCATTCGCTGGGACACCTACGTCGGAATGGCGCTCTCCAACCTCGTGGCGCTTTTCATCATCCTTACCACCGCTGCGACCCTGAACGCCCATGGCGTCACCAATATTCAGACCTCCTCGCAAGCGGCGGAGGCCCTGCGCCCGATAGCGGGTCCGGCGGTTTTTCTGGTCTTCGGTCTTGGCATCATCGGAACCGGCATGCTTGCGGTGCCGGTCCTTGCTGGCTCGGCCGCTTACGCCATCGGGGAGGCCTTTGGATGGCATGTCGGGCTCGCGCGCAAGCTCACGCGCGCCAAGGAATTTTATGCAGTCATCGCCCTGGCGATGATTCTTGGGGTGATCATGAATTTTGCCCCGATCGATCCGGTCAAAGCCCTGTTCTGGAGCGCGGTCGTCAACGGCGTCGTCGCTGTGCCAGTGATGATGATGATGATGATGCTGGCCAGTCAGAAGACGGCGATGGGCGCCTTCACTCTGGGCTTGCCTTTGAAGATCGTGGGCTGGCTCGCCACCTTGGCTATGACGGGCGCAGCCGTCGGGATGTTCGCGACGATGGGCGCGCCGTCGTGATTTCGCGTCCCCGCGCTTTGGGGACTGCTCATCAAAACAGCGTCGCGGCGACGCTGGCCGCCGTGTCCCTGTTCGCCGCACAGGCCTCCGGTCAGACCATCACCGACCCGACGAAACCTGCGGCGCCGCCCACAGCCGACAAACCCGCGGACGGTCCGCCCTCCGCCCTGAGCTTTACAGCCGCCTATACTGCGGACCTCCTTGGCGATGTCGTTGGCGGATCGAGCCCGGGCGGGGGATATGCGGACGTTCTGAAGCTCTCCGCCAGTTACGATGGGTCCCAGAACGGCCAAAGCGGGCTCTCCGCCCTCGTTAGTCTCGAACACGCCTTTGGTTCAGGGTTCACCCAGCGCCGCGTTGGCGGCGTGCAGGCGATGAGCGCCAGCGAGGCGCTCCCAGGCTCGATCCGCCTCTATGAGGGTTGGGTGCAGCAGACGCTGATTGATGGACAGGCCGGAGTGAAGGTCGGACTGATCGACCTTAACACCACGTTTGATGTTCAGGAGACCGCCGCGCTTTTCTTGAACGCCTCAAACGGGATTGGGCCGGACATTGGCGATACGGGGCTGAACGGCCCTTCGGATTACCCGACGCCGGCCCTGGCCGTCACGACCTTCTATCGGCCCGCAGAGAGCTGGACGTTTCAGGCGGGGGTCTTCAACGGAGTCGCAGGAGACCCGGCGCATCGTAGTGCGTTTGTCGCCGTTAATCTCGACGGCGCCTTGATCATCGGCCAAGTCGAGAAGCGGTTTGGAGACACTGCGCGCATAGAAGTCGGGGCCTGGACCTATACCCATGATTTCCCTTCGCTGACCAAGACCGGCGCCCTCGGTTTGCCCGCAGAAGAGTCTGGCAATGCGGGGATCTTTGGGCTCCTGGAGGGACAGCTTCTCGCGCCGTCCAAAGGGCAGGACGGCGGGTTGAGTGCGTGGCTGAGAGCCGGCCTCGCCAATGGAGACATCAATACCACCGACGCCTATCTCGGCGGCGGGCTGGTCTACACCGGCCCGTTTCAGGGCCGGGAAAACGATGAGGTCGGTCTGGCTATCGCCAGGGCTAGCCTTGGGCCAGGGGCGCGGCGCGCGGGCGCTTTGGTCGGCCGCGAAATCGGCGCTGCGGAGACCGACCTCGAGGCGACCTATCGCTATGTTCTGAGGGACTGGGTGAATGTGCAGCCAGACTTGCAGTATGTGATCGATCCGCACGGCGAGCGTCGAATCGCAAGCGCGTTGGTTGTGGGCTTGCGGCTCGCCTTTACCTATTTGAGATAGGCGCGGGGGTCGGCGGCTTCACCGTGGACGCCGTCACCGCCTTCTCGGGGGCGCCGGTCGGGCAGGGCGCTCCGCGATCAAAACAGGCCCGCACGCTCTCGCCCGCCGCCATGGCCCATTCCACATGCCTAGAGTAACTCGAACAGGCCTGATCGCTGCTCCGATAGATCGCTCCGACAGCGGCGGTCGTTACATCCCTCGCAACGCCGTCCGAGGTTACGTGTTCGAGCCGCACTCTTGGCGGTGACAAAAGGGTTGTGCGCGACCGGCGGCAGACGCGTCCCGTCAGCTGGAACCCGGTTCCGATTTTGTAGGCGATCGGCCGGCCGAGGCTGAAGAAGGACGACCCCGAAGCCTTTGACGGCAGGCTTATGGTTGACGCGTCCATACTGCAGCCGGCGAAAACAAAGCTCGCCGCCAAAAGGCTTATGAGGCGGGGGACTTGGCGCGCCATGGTTGACCTCGCATTTGACGTTCTCGTCGTTGACGCGCCCTTTCGATAAAGCTTTGTTCCGAGGAAGGTTCAATGTCGCTCACGGGCGCTCAAGACCTCAGGAGCGCTCGCGCCGGGCTTAACCTCAAACGATACGCGCCGACGCGGGAACCTTGGCGACTGCATGTTGCTTTATAGGGATGGAGGAGCCAGACCAATATCTTATGCGGGCTATGCACGCTGAGGATAAGGCCGCGAGCGTCGTCGGCCCTCTGGAACGTCAGTTTCTTGAAATAGCGCGGCAGTGGAGAGAGCTGGCTGAGCGCGTGCGCATGCTAAGGCGCCCGGCGCACCTCCCCGATGATCAATCCTCTTTTCGCCGTTGAGGATGGGGACGCGTTGAGAACGGGGCGCGGGGCGTCAAATTGATATCCCTCCGCACGGGAGCGGCTGCAACCGGCGTTTGATCCGTCCATGCCGATCTTCATCGTCGCCCGGGCGCAATCATCACGACCGTTCGACACCGCGGTTCATAGGTCGAACGCGGGTCGTCCCGCCGCTCTCCTCCTCGCCTGGGGCGCAAGCTCGATCCAGGTCGGCGCATGGTCGCTGGCGCCGGCGGCGCCCCTAACCGCGCGGCTGACGCCGACTTCAGCCAAACCGGGGGCGAGATCAGGGCTCAGCAGCAGGTGATCCAGCCGCATGTCGTTGGGCCATCGGCGCCCGAGGTATCCCCAGACCGTAAAGAACAGCCCGTCTGGATGGAGAGCGCGCAAGGCGCCGGCCCAGCCCTCAGCGAGCAAACGTTGAAACGCCGCCCGTGCGTGCGGCTGCACAAGGGCGTTCTGGCGCTCTTTGTGGCCAGGCCAGATGTCGGCTTCCGTGCGCGGCGCGCAGGCGCGCCTCGTGCTGATGCGCGCCGCCGAGCTGGCGAAGCGCCGCCTGCGCTCGATCGAGGGCCTTGCGTGTCAAAGGGTCGGCTGCGGGTCTGGGCTCCGGTATGGATTTCATCACGAGCTTGACCCGGCGTCCCACTGGGGCCGAGGGAAGCTTGCGCAGGCTGGTCGGTTCAAGCTCGAACGGTCCGCTTGAGCCCAAGGCGCGGTGGAGCGGCGTTTCTGGTTGTCTTAGGGCGGCGTCGAGGGGCGAGTCGTCGCTGGTCATCCGGGCGTCCCCGCTTGCGAAGAGGTTTTGATGGACACCCCGCGCGGAGCGCCGCCGCCTGGCTGGGCGCTGCCACGACCGTCTCAAAGAAACCCAATTCAGTCTGGAACACTTTCAGAGGACGGGCGGCCAGAAAACGCCTGAAGACTCTTCGGACATCAGGCCTCAGCAAAACAGCGCGACGCACGCGAGGGACGCGGCCACGCGACCGGTCAGGCGTGTCGCGCGTCGCGAGTTATTTGCCTGTCGCCTGGGGCGCAGGGGGCTGGTTCTGCCTTCCCTGCCGCGCCGCTCGAAGAATGCTGGGTAAAGAGTAGTTCCCCTCGTGGCAGGCGAACTCGTACATCAGGCCTCTGGCGGTGTTGAAGATCATCTCGCCTCGCCAGGGTTGGCTGTAAAGACTTGGGTCGGTCACCTTGAAGGCGTAGAAAATTTCTCTCGGCGAGATTCGGGTAAACCGCTCCTCGATCGTCGCCGCTTTCGAATACACAAAGAAAAACCGGTCGATGAGGCTGTCGCGGAAGTTCTTCGTCTCGACGACAAGGGTTTTGCCCTCCCAATGCCCTACCGAGTCGCCCGACCAGCTGGCTGGCCGCAATGGATCGCGCGGCGCTCTCAGGGTTATGATGCGAACGTCGTGGTTCTTCTCAGACGACAGCACCACGTAGTCCTTGGTTTGGACAATCTGGACGAGATTGGTGTCCATCGACGACATCTGCGGCGGAGCGCTCCCATTGGCGTACCGACAGCGAAGTGAATCATCGAGGTCTTCAGGGTTGTCGTAGAGATCGGGCTCGCCGAAGCGCAGGCGCTTTTTGGCGTCTGCAGTGTAGGGAACATGGCCATCCTCTGGATCGACAATCCAGGAGGTTCGAATTTGACCGTGAATGCGCGCCAAACCCTCGCCAGAATCGTTAAATTCCGACGCGATCTGACCTAAGGTGTCGCCTGGGAAACTGCGGACGCCGTGGGTTGGCGCGAGAGTTGCTTCATAGGCCTTTGCAGCAGCTTCGCTGATGACAAGGGTCTTGAACGCGGCTGGACGTTGCAATTGGGTATAGGAGGCGTTGGTCCAGACGCCGTTAAGGTCAGACCGTTCCTGAGGTCTTGGACCTTGGCGCGGCCTGGACTGCGCCTGACCGACCAGAGCGCATACGTGGCCAAGCGCCAGACAGGCCATCAGAGCTCGGATCGCCAACGCCTTATTTCGTCGATACATCTGTCAGGTTCCGTGCCCTCGCGAGGAGCGGAGGTTAGGCCGACGTCCGCTCGATAGCCAAGCTTGAGATTGAGATTGAGGGTATTTAGCGCAGCCGGCGCCGGACGATGGTTTTGAGCGTTGGCGTGAGAAAAAGGCGCAGCTCATGTGGACCCTTGGCGCCGTTGGGCGGCACGGCCTTGTCGGTAAAAAGAAGCTCGCCCTCGACCCTCACCGGCTCTCGATCACATGCTCGATTCGGTTGCGCGCGCCAAGCGCCTGGCTCACTGGCCGTGAGGCGAAAGACTAGGCCGCCTCGCGATGCAGGGACGTCCAGACCTATGGCGAGGATGGCGCAGGGCCGCTCTGCCGTGTCGATTATCGGCGACCTTGTCGATCATCGCGCCCAGGCGTGGATGGATGCAGAAAGGGCGCTCGCACATCCGTTTTGACGCTCGCATAGGCAAAATCCGAGACTTATCAGGATCGGCTTTCGAGGTTCTTCAAGAGTGTGTCCAGCCTGACCAGGTCCGGTTTGAAATTCGCAAGACGCGGGATCGTCGCTAAAATTTCAATCCGTTCTGGAGCCATGTGTTCTGCGGTGGCCGTTCGGACCTGACGCCTAAGATCTCCAAGCGCCGGCGCTTGCGAGTCGGGTTTGAGCGTTATGAATGCTGCAAGACCATCCGGTTTGCCTGGCCGGGAATAAACGGTGACGACCGCGTCCTCCACGGTCGGGGCTTCGCGCAGAGCTGCTTCAACTTCACTGAGGTCGGCCCAGAGGCCGCGGATCTTCACTTGCCGATCCAAGCGCCCTACGAATTCAACGAGGCCATCGTCGCGAAGTCGCACAAGGTCGCCGGTTCGATAGATGCGGCGCGAAGGATCATCGGGGTCGCTAAAGAACCGCGACGCCGTCAGCCGGCCCCTCTGCCAACTGCCCGCAGCCATGAAACCACGGACAAAAAGCTCTCCAGTTTCGCCAGAACCAACTGGAGCGCCATCCTCGTCCAGTATGGCGGCAAGCTTGCCAGGTACGAGGTAGCCGACCGGAACCGACCCGCCCACAAACTGCCGTTCGTTCACAAACCAGGCGAAGATGGGCCCCGTTTCAGTCGCGCTAAAGGTGATGCTGATGTGACATTGCGCAGGGAGTTTCGATCGAAACAGAGCGATGTCGCTCTGCAATGTCGCCTCGCCATGCAGGTCAAGAACGCGAAGGGCGCGAAAGGAAGGCTCGACCCCCGGCAGGGCCAAGAGACTACGCAAGACTGTGGGTACAAAGCTTAGAAAGGTGACGCCGTCCTCAGCCATCACGCGCAGCACTTCGCTGATGCCAGCGCGTTTTACATCCACCAAACGCAAGGTTGCGCCCGTGGTAAGCGCGAGAAAAGCCTGACCTGCGCCTCCGGTGCTAAGTGAGGCTAGGCCGAGGATGACGTCGCCGGGGTTTATGTGAAATGCATCCACCGTGCGAACGAGACCGTCGGTGCGATCATAAGCCACCCCTTTCGGGCGGCCGGTGCTTCCAGACGTGAAGACCACAAACATGGGCGTGCCGGGCGGCGGCGGGCGGCTCTTGAACGCAGGCGCGCCGCTTTCAGCGCGGCAATTGAAGCGTAAGCGGGGGACGTCGTCGGGGACAAAGCTGTCATCAACGTCCTCTGCGTCGATGAGGACGAGCAGTTTCGCGCCGCTCTCTTCGAAAAGGGCGCTAGCGCGTTCGATCGGGTGGCCGGCGTCCATTGGAATCAACGTCAAGCCCGCGGCGGCCGCGGCGAGAATAATCACGGGCGCGGCAGCGCTGTTGTGCACCAAAGACGCTATCGGAACGCCTGGTTCGAGCTGCTTTGCGAGGTCTCTGGCAAGACCATAGGTCCTATCCAGGACCTGCTGGTAGGTGAGCCGCATCTCACCGTCATCAATGGCGATCTTTTCGGGAAAACGCGCAGCCGCGCGCTCCACGTCCTCAAGTCCAAGCTGGCGCTCAATCCCGCCCGTGAGCGGGGTATAAGCAGTATCGATCGGACCACAGAAATCGGCTGGCCGATCGAGCGGTTCTATCCAAACGCTTGAGCGCAATGCTCCGGTTTCCGCCATGGTCAGGTCCTCCCACCTCGTCTAGTCGCCCCAGTGCATGGAGAATGCCACGCCGAGCATGCGTGGACGTCCCGCGATGAAGGACGGCAAGCCGATGTTTAGGCTCCCAGCGCCGAGGTCCTTAATATACCGGACGTCGAATAGGTTGTCGGTGTAGATCCCGAGCTCCCAAGGCGCGTCTGAAGGCCGGTAGACGAGGCGCAGGTTGACCAGCTGAACTGAGGGCTGAAACGCCCGATAAGGAACGGGAGTCAAAAAGCCCCCTGATTCCAAGGCAAGGTTCCCGTTGGTGTCGTCAAAATATTCGCGCGACCGCCAGCTGACCTCTGGTTGAAGGCTTAGTCGTCCACCCAGCGCTCCGATGTGAAGGTCGCCTCGAAACGACAGGCTGTTATCGGGCGCCAGACTAAAGTGATTGCCTCGATAGAGCCCCGTTTCGAACCGGGCGTGATTGTAGGCGTAAGACGCGCTGAGATCGATCAGGTCTGAAGCGATCCAACGTCCGCTGAACTCCGCTCCATAAGCCTGCGCTTGCCCAACGTCGGCATTAACAAGCGCCGTGTTCTGCAAGACCACCGTGTCGAAGTGGCTGTAGTCCAGCGCATAAAGCGCCGCCTCCAGCTTCAGCCGACCACCATGGGGGGTCGTCTTGAAGCCTGCCTCAATCGAGTCGATGGTTTCGGGAGCCAGCACGCGGAACTCGACCGGACCACCGGGCGTCAAGGGCGTTTCGGCAGACAGGACTGCCGGCAGGCGCCCGTGGGCGTAGGTAAGATAAACGTCTGCAGTCTCGGCAAGCTGGTAGCGAGCGCTCAGCCGCCAGCCCAGTCCTTCGTCGCTATGATGATCCTGATCTCCGGCCCTGGTTGCGGTCGGCTGATCGAACAAGCCAAATTCTGGAACGGGGAAGCTTTCGGACGTGGGAACGGCTTCAGCGCCAGGCGTCGCCAAGGCTTGCAAGAGGCCCTGAGCCTGCCCGGGAGGCAGAGCCAATGCGCCGAAGAAGCCAGCGAGCGCCGATCTCTCGGTTACAAGGGACGCAAGCCGGGTGGTTTTGTCCGCTGCGGTGTAGCGGACCCCCGCTTCAAGTTCGAACCGCTTTGTCATTCGCCAGACGCCGTCGCCGAAAACGTCGGCGTATCTATTGTGGTCGAGACGATCCAAGACTTCAGTATGGTCGCTGCTGAAGTTCGCGGCGATGGCGTTTGCGAGAGACGGGCTCAACGCCTGTCCTTCGGCCGACGCAATGGCCTGCAGCTCGCCTGCCACGACGTTCGGATTTGTGTAGAAGCCTTCAGGCGCCAATGTAGGACTGGATCGGTCGATCACTCCGCTTTTCAGCGCCAACACCTCCGCTTCATTGAGCGATACTGGGATGAATTGGCTACCGCGCTCGTCTGCATAGCTCACGCCCAAAAAGCCTTTAACGGGGCCCTTCGAGTCAAAGATCAGCCGAAGTTCTTGGCTCACCTGGGCGTCCACCGCGTCTTCTCCGGAGGTCGCAATGGAAAGCGAGGTTCCATCATAATCACTGACAATGCGGGTGTGCGTCCTGGTGTAAGCTGTGGTGGAATCCAGCGTCAGTCCACCGCCGGCGTCATAAGTCGCCAGCAGGGTTTCGCTTTGAAGCGTTCGTCCACCGCCTTCGCCGCCAAGGACGAAACTGGGCGCGGTGGTAAGGAAGGCGCCGGTGCTTGGGGAAAGGCTGGACAGGACCTGGCCGAACGCCGGCGAGGTCGGAAGGAAGACGCCGGATTTGGTTGAGGGGCTCGTGTACCGATCTCGCTGGATATTGCCTATGAAATCCAAAGTGAAGTAAGCGTTCGGCTGATAGATGAGCCCCGCTCTTGCCGCATCGACCGCCACGCCGTTGAACGCGGCTCCGCCGGCGAGATTGTCGACATAGCCGCTCGTGGCTCGGTCAATGGCCGCCAGCCGCAGCGCCGCATATTGGCCAATCGGAAGATTGACAACCCCCTGCTCAAGGTGGTGATCATAATCTCCCCCCTCGAGTTTCAAGTCGGCGCTCGATACCGCAAGCCGCGGCTTGTTCTGAATCACGTCGATCGCGCCGGCGAGGGCGCTGCGACCAAACAAGGTCGTCTGGGGCCCTTTGCCAACCTCGACCCGCTCTTCGTCGTAGAGCTCGAACAGAGCCGATTGAGGATGAGAGAGATAGACGCCGTCCTGAAATACAGAAACGCGTGGCTCGCTCGTGGGGTCTGGCGTGTCCGTACCGATGCCGCGCACGAGGATGGTGGGGTTGCTCGGATACTGAGTGTCGATCATCAGCCCAGGCGTGAAGGCCGCCAGATCGCTCAGGTCGTGGGGGGCAATGGCCTTCAGGCTATTTTTGTCAAAGACAGTCAGCGAGGCGGGGATCTCGATAGGGCGTTGCGGTCTGCCCTGCGCTGTAACGACAACCTCGCCCAAGGTCTCTTGAGCAGGCGGAACGGCGACTCTCGCGCCAAGCGCTGGCGCGGCGCAAAGCTCCAAAGCAGCGATAACTATCCAATGACTTGATTTTGATAACATTCATGTCGCCCCATTCCAACTTAAGGCGACGGCGTTACGAATTGCTTAGGGCGAATAACGTATTCGTATCTGCTGTTGCTCAAATCCCAGGTCCGCCATGCTCGATCTTGATCTTCTTACGCGCCAACTGAAAACGTCATTGGCGAGCAATCCAGCTGGGGCTGGAAGTTTTAAGTTTGTTATCCGCGGCCTCGGCGCAGTGCGCGCGGAAAATGGCGAAGTCACCAATGAGGACGCACCGGCCGACTGCACCCTATCTATGAGTGAAGAGGATCTTGCGGCGGTATTGGCGGGAGATCTCGATCCTCAAGCGGCGATGATGCAGGGCCGGATGGAGGTCTCAGGCGACGTCTCGGTCGCTGCGGCGATGCAGCCAGCCCTGATCGGCGCGTGGATGGTTCCCGACCGATGAGTTCCGGTCTTTCGCGCGAGCGCCTGGCCCGGCTAACGGGCGCTATGACCGGCTATGTTGAGCGGGGCGAGGTTCCGGGTGTCCAAACTCTGGTTTGGCGAGGCGGCGAGCTTGTCCATCGCGATCTGATTGGCAAGATCGCCTTCAACGGCGCCGAGGTTCAACCCGATACCCTCTATCGGTTAAGTTCTCTGACCAAGCCCATTGTCAGTGTCCTCGCCCTGACCTTTGTTGAGGAGGGACGGCTGAGATTATCCGACCGGGTGGATCGTTGGTTGCCTGAGCTTTCTGCGCTCAAGGTGTTGCTGGATCCTTTAGGGCCGCTTGACCAGACCCGCTCCGCGCCCCGTCCGATTACGGTCGCAGATCTTCTTACCCACCGAGCGGGATTTGCGACAGCCTGGTTGCCGCAAGGCCCTATTGGTCGCGCCATTCAAGCCTTGGTTGGCGGGGATGCACCCCGCGCGGACCTCGACGCCGACACCTGGCTCCGGCGCCTCGCTGAACTGCCGCTGATCTACCCACCCGGCGAGCGGCTCGTGATGGGCTTTTGCTCGGACGTGCTTGGGATCCTGCTTTCGAGATTGAGCGGGGTTGGGCTCGACCAGCTCTTGCAGGGGCGCATATTTGAACCTCTGAATATGTCGGACACGGTGTTTTGGGCGTCGGGAGATAGGATTTCGCGGCTTGGCGTCGCTTACAGCGCAGGCTGGCTATCGGGTCGGCTCACGGTCTCCGACCCCCAAGACGGCTACTGGAGCCAGCCCCCCAGCTTGTTGTCAGGGGGAGGGGGTCTGATCTCGACGGCGGATGACTATCTTCGGTTCGGCCGAATGCTGCTGGACAATGGGCGACTGGACGGGCGGCGCATCCTCTCGCGTAAGACTGTTGAGCTCATGACGCAGAATTTTCTTAGCCCCGATCAACGGGCTGATCTCTATTTTGGATTTGACTACTGGAGTGATCGTGGCCTCGGCCTCGGCGTCTTTGTTACTGACCGTTTGGCCCCCCGGGGCGCGCCAGCCTCTATCGGCCAATATGGCTGGCGCGCGCGCTTTGGGAACTACTGGTTCAACGACCCGGCGGAGGATCTGGTCGCTATTCTCATGATCAGTGTGCGCTGGTCTACGGTTCTGCCGCCGATATCAAGTGATTTCGAGGCCCTCGTCTATCAGGCAATCGATGATTGAAAGCGCAAGCGTCTCTGGTCTGGCGTTAGAGTCCAGGCCCTGGGAAAACAAGCGTCCCTTCGAGGCGCGAATTACGGCGTGCGCACGTTTGGCGGACGATAGCGCAGAGCCTCCAAAACGATTGCGAAAGCAGGCGTCATCTGCCGGCGGCTTGGATAGTAGAGGTGGTAGCCTGAAAACGGCGGCAGCCAGTCGCCGAGGGCCTCCACAAGCCCCCCGCTCGCCAAATGTGTCTCGGCGAGACCGCGGGGCAGGTAAGCAACGCCGAATCCGTCCAGCGCGGCGCCCAGCATGGGCGGGCTCGTATTGAAGGCGACCTGGCCGTCGACCCGGACGCGAATCGCGCGCCCCTCCTTTTCGAACTCCCACGCGTAGAGCCCCCCTCCGGTCTGCAGGCGCAGCCCGATGCAGTTGTGATGGGTAAGGTCCGAGGGGACCTCTGGCGGGCGACGCCTGGCAAAATAGCTAGGAGCGGCCACCACAGCCATGCGTTCGTCCGGGCCGATCGGCGCTGCGATCATGTCCCGATCAAGCACACCTCCAAGCCTCACGCCGCCATCGAAGCGTTCGGCGACAATATCGGTCAGGCCGTAGTCGATGGCGAATTCAATCTTGATGTCCGGATAGGCGTCCAGCACAGGGCGGAGGCGGGGCCAAATACGCTCGCCGAGGACCACGCCGTCGGTGGTCAAGCGGACATCGCCTGCGGGCGTTTCGCGCATCTGCGTGAGGCTGATGATCTCGCTTTCGATCTCTTCGAGCCGGGGCTCGAGGGTCTTTAGCAGGCGCTCCCCTGCAGCTGAAGGACTGACGCTGCGCGTCGTGCGCGAAAGGAGCCGAAGGCCAAGTCTTTCCTCTAAGGCGCGCATCAGGTGGCTGAGCGCTGAGGGTGTGACCCCCAGTTTGGCGGCAGCCTTTGTGAAGCTGCGTTCGCGCGCCACCACGGCGAACGCGGCGAGGTCGTTGAGGTTGGTGCGGGCCATTCCTGAACTTGCCTCACAAGCGCATGGAATGACCAGGGCCTAATGTCATCAATCGCCTGCGCATACATTCTTTTTCGAACCCGGACCTTAGGTTTTCAAGGGAGTTTCGCCATGCAGCTCAAGCGCGCTGGATCACAGCCGTCCCAACCAGGGCCTGAGGCCTATTTCACAGGGACGGTGCGGATTGATCCTCTTAACACACCCTCAGAGCCCGCCAGAGCGGCGACAGCTTACGTCACCTTCGAACCTGGCGCGCGCTCCAACTGGCACACTCATCCCCTCGGCCAGACTCTTATTGTCACTGCCGGCTGCGGCTGGACACAGTGCGAGGGCGGGCCAATCGTCGAGATCCATCCCGGCGATGTGATCTGGTGCGCGCCGCGCCACAAGCATTGGCATGGCGCAACGGCCACGACCGCCATGACCCATCTTGCAGTGACCGAAGTCTTGGACGGCCAAGCCGTCGAGTGGCTGGAGCGTGTGACCGATGACCAGTACCTCGCCCTTAAGATCTCGGAGTAAGCTGTGAACCCCACTTATGATTTCAACGGTCAGGTCGCCTTGGTGACTGGTGCGAGCTCGGGCATGGGCGCCGCTACCGCCAAGGCCTTCGCCGACGCTGGCGCCGGCCTTGTGTTGGTCGATCGTGATGCGGGGGCGCTGAACGCGCTCGCGTCCGCTCTAACGGCCGCTGGCAAAAAGGCGCTCGCCGTCGTCGGGGACGTGTCTGACGAGGCGGTCGCATACTCGGCTGTGGCGCGCGCGGTCGCCGAATTCGGCCGCCTCGATATGGCGTACAACAACGCCGGCGTCCTTGGCCCCATGTGCCCGATGACGGAGGAGACGGCTGAAGGCTACGACCGGGTGCAAGCCGTGAACTTGCGGGGCGTCTGGACCTTTATGAAGCACGAGCTCGTGCAGATGCAGAAGCAGGGCTCAGGCGCGATCGTTAATTGTTCGTCCCTCGGCGGCCTCGTTGGGCTGGCTGGCCGGGCCGCTTACCACGCCAGCAAGCACGGCGTGATCGGGCTCACCAAATGCGCCGCTATGGACAACGCCGCCCACGGCATAAGGGTAAACGCGATCTGCCCGGGCTGCATCGATACGCCCATGGGCGATGCGATCGACCCCGGGGCGATGAAGACCTTTCTGCAGGCGCAGCCCATCGGCCGGATGGGGCGTCCGGAGGAGATTGCAGCCAGCGTCCTTTGGCTGTGCAGCCCCGGGGCAAGCTTCATCCTCGGCGTGGCCTTGCCCGTGGACGGCGGTTTTGTCGTCCCATGATTCCGCTCGCCTCTCGGCACACGCCGTTAGCCTCAGCCGTCGCGGGCGCCTCGTCGTAGGTAATCTCGTGAGGTTCGGCCTTTCTCACCCGTGCACAACGCTTGAGAATTTGACAATACTTATCCGTAGTCGATAAATATACAATGTATTCTATATTTTGAGGACGTGTTTCTCACGACAAATCCACGCGACGTAATTTTCATGGATACTGTTGGCTTACACGGAAGGTGCGCTCGGGGCGGTATTATGCTGCGGGAAGTCACAGGCGTGCAGTCCGCTCGAACCTACACTCCATGGACCGGGCGTCAGAACCGGGCATCAGATCAGAGGCCTTCAAGCGGAGCATTTTCGCGTGCTTCCCCAGCCCATCGATCAAGACGCGGATCCATGACCCTTCGCCAGAGCGGGGGGAGCAGCGCCAGCAGGATCGAGCCCGCATAACCCATCGGGAGTTCTGGCGCCTCGTCCATCGGCACAAGGCCTTGATAGACTCGGGTCGGATGCCGGTGATGATCGCTGTGCCGGCCCATATTGAACAGGGACCAGTTGTTCATTCGGCGTGATGAATTCCAAGAATGTTGCGGTCCCATGCGTTCTGGAACGCCGCCGTTCATTTTCCGCAGCAATCCATAGTGCGCGATATAGTTGAAGAGTTCGAGCAAGACGATCGCCAAGAACGCCTGGGCCAGCCAGAAACTGAACGCTCTGGCGCCGACGAGCGCGAACCCCGCACCGATGAGGACTTCCACGGCCGCATAGACCAGCATGCGGTTGGATCCGCTGAAGACCGGTTTGTCCCGCCGCTTCAGGCGTTTCGCCTCAAAAACCCACGCCTCGCGTACTTGGCCGAGGATCGCGCGCGGAATGAAGCGATAGGCGTTTTCACCGCGGCGGGCGGTCGTGGGGTCCTCAAAGGTCGCGGCGCGGACATGATGACCATGGATATGGGCGATCCGAAAATGCATGTATCCCACCATCGCAAGCATCGCGAGGCCGAGTCCCCGTTCGCCGCTCTTCGTCCGATGGACGAGTTCGTGGGCCGCGAGGATACCAAAAGTTCCGGCGGCGAAACCCACCGACGCGGTCACGCCAACCGCCTCTAGGAGGCTCGTCTTCGGGTTCGCAATCGCGGCGGCTGCCCAAATCGTCACGCCAATCTGTCCGAGCACAGAGAGCCATGGCAAGATTCGATAGGCGAGCGCGTCCGGCGCGCCGCGGATGTCCAGCTCGAAGCCCAATGCCAGGTCGAAGCCGCACAGGGCGATCGGGGCGGCGACGATCGTGAGGAATGTCCAAGCCCCGCCCAGCACCATGCCTGCTGGAACCGTGGCGAGAAACAGGAGCGGTATGACGTATCCTGCTCTTTTCTCCGCATGGTTTCCTAGGGCTATCTGCGCATACATTTGGAATCCGTACTGCCATTGGCCCTCAGAATGCGCCAAGGGCGGCAAGTCGGGTATGGTTGAAACGCACGTCGCAGAAAAATTTTAGGTCTGGCGAAGACAACCGGCCGGGCTTGCGTTCAGATTGCGATGAACTCGTCCGGCGCCGGGTCCTTGGACGGTGTGCAGCGGCGGGAGATTTGGCGCGCTTCCTGCGGAGTTACGCCGCTGATCCGGGCGCCAAGCGAGCGCACCGCTCTGCGTGATCGTTTCATGGCAGATCTCGATTGGGCGCGCGGTCCAGACCCCGGAACGGCGCAGGGGCCGAAAGGGTCTGGAACCCATCGATTTGAGTCATCGGATCAGGTCAAACGACACGCCAAACCGCAAAAGCGGATTGTCTGACTTGGTCATTGACTGCCTGCCGTTTGGCGCCTCGCTCGTCTCTGCCGTGCTAAGGCAAAAGCCCTTAGCGCCTTAGTTTCCCGAGACCTCCAAGGGCTTGGGATCATCAGCGCTGACGACGCGGTAGACCACGCCGCCCGCCGCTGCACCGAGAAGCGGCGCAAGCCAGAACAGCCAAAGCTGGGACACCGCCCAGCCGCCGACGAACAAGGCGGGGCCGGTAGAGCGCGCCGGATTGACTGATGTGTTCGTCACGGGGATTGAGATCAGATGAATTAGCGTCAGGCAGAGGCCTATCGCCAGCGGTGCAAATCCGCTGGGCGCTTTGCCGTGGGTGGATCCCATGATCACGAACAGGAAAGCGAAGGTCATCACGAATTCGCAGACGAAAGCCGCCGCCAGCCCGTACTGCCCCGGCGAATGCTCGCCATATCCATTGGAGGCGAACCCTCCCGAAAGGCTGAAGCCAGCATGGCCGCTGGCGATCAGGTAGAGCACGCCAGCGCCAGCGACGCCGCCCAGCACCTGCGCTGCGATATAGCCAGGGAGACTTTTGAGTTCGAACCGTCCGCCTGCCCACAGGCCGACAGACACCGCCGGGTTCAAGTGGCAGCCTGATACATGGCCGATGGCGTAGGCCATCGTCATAACCGTCAGTCCAAACGCCAGGGAGACCCCCAGAAATCCAATCCCGAGCTGCGGAAACGCTGCTGCAAGCACAGCTGAACCGCACCCGCCCAACACAAGCCAAGCCGTACCCAAGAACTCCGCCAGAAGCTTCTTCAACATGGACCCTCCATCGCGCTGGTCTGCACCAGTCTCTGGACACAAGCTTAGCCATAGATGGAGCGGGCTCGCCAATCCTAAAGGATATCGACACGGGAAAGAGGCTAGGGCGATCCCGCTCGCGCTAGGGTCGCAAAGGCTTAAAGAGCCGTTTCAAGCCATCGCCTGAACCAGGGGACGTGAGGGCGCAACCCGGCCAGGCCCGTTTAACGTGGCGGTTCCGGCCCCCGGGGCCGCGTTCGTCATCCACGCTTCGCCAAGGGGATTAGCGGAAGGTTGGCGAAAGGTTCGGGTCCGTCCGCGCATCCCCGCTGAAATCCGGCGCGGCCTGGAGCAGTGTTCGGCCCATGCTGGAAACCCTCGCCTCCGATCCCTGTCCTCCCGCGTTGTCCCACGCGGAGCCGACCGACGACCTCTTGACCTTGGGCGCGATCGGCGCGGTGGCCTATGTCGCTGAGACCTTGGTTCACGAAGCGGTCGGTCACGGCGGCGTCTGCCTTGCGTCAGGATATCGGATCACCGCGATCGCGCCCCTTTGGATGCACTGCAGTGTCGCCACACCCATCGTCAATCTGGCGGGACCGGCCGCGAATCTGGCCATGGCTCTGATTTGCTGGCTCATTCTGCAGTTGGCCCCGCCGCGTTCGAACACCGTGCGGATGTTCGTTTGGCTCAGCCTCGCGTTCAACGCCCTGGTGGCGGCAGGGTATATGGGCGTCGGCGGCGCGACCGGCTTTGGCGACTGGCCGGCGGTGCTCGGGTCCCTGGCCCCATTCTGGCTGGAGCGCCTCTCCCTTATCGCAATGGCTGTGGCGATTTATGTCGGGTTTCTGCGGCTGGCGGGCGCCGCGCTGCTGCGCGAGGTTGGTATAGGGGCGCTCTCGGATCGGCGCCTGCGACGCCTGGCGCTCGCCCCGGCGTTCGGCGCAGCCCTTGTCGCCATCGGCGCTGAGGCGTTTGGAGAGGGCGCCAAGCCGTTGGGGCTGGCTCTTGCGCTCGGCTCCACCTTGGTGGTGGGTCTTACCCTCACCAGCCTGCCGACACACGGAGCAGAAGCCGACAAGAGGCCGACGCCGCACACGTTTCGTGTCCGCTTCAGCTTGGTCTGGATTGTCCTGGCCCTCGCCGTAGCCGGCAGCTTCGTCTTCGCCGTGGGGCCGGGCTATGACGTGGCGGGTATGGACGCTCGTTAGCGTGGTCCCATATTCGCCTTCGACCAGCGAGCCCACGCGGATAGACCGGCTAGACGTAGAGCCTACGACCCGCACCCTGAGGCCATCCGGCGGCCTGACCGGAGCCAGAGCGGAGATAGAGCGCGTCCTTCCCGGATTGGAAATAGGGGGGCCACACTCC
>Ga0116231_10006327_pt1 | contig 22707 bp, 14 predicted proteins | sample S1TSphgellanicum_2_FD_89695 | JGI IMG/M metagenome (GOLD analysis project Ga0116231, IMG submission 89695) | Host-associated microbial communities from peat moss isolated from Minnesota, USA - S1T2_Fd - Sphagnum magellanicum MG | ecosystem: Host-associated > Plants > Peat moss > Unclassified...
TCCATGCATATCCAGTTTCCCTCTCAAACTAATGAAGAGGAAATCCGCCGCCACTCATCAATGGAGGCGGCCAGATTACCCAGATCAAGGGGTTTGTGTTCACACCAACTGCACACTCATGGAATCACTGTCCTGCCACTCGTTGTTCGGCTACACCATGTTGGTGGGTAGGGAAAAGGAGTGAGTGAGTTAGTTGTAAAATGGAAATAGTTATTAAGAAAGTTAGTAAGAAATGAAAGTAATTTTTATTTTTTTAAAAAGAAAGATAGTTAGGTTTGAAAATGAGGTAGCTATTTTTGAAATTGTTTTTAGAATTTTCCATGAAAAACCATACAATAAATTTCAAAAAATCACCCATGTACCAATTCTTTTATTCAAAAATCATGACGAGAATTATTTTTTAATTAAAAAATTTTCTCCAATTTTTATTTTTATTTTCATAATTTTATTCTTTGAACAAAACACTAAAAAATCTGATGAAATATTTCGGAATATATCTTTTGTTGATATGAAATCCTCAAAAATTAATTAATTATTCAACAAACATATGTGAAAATAACCAAAGTATTACAATATCTTTAGCATGGATTCAAGAACGAAAGACACTAAATGCCCCCTAATGAGCTCTTCATGAATTACCATGGTAATTGGCTAGTGGGTGGGAGCAAGAACCTAAGGTCATATACCATCATATTGTAATTTGGTGCAGAAAAGAAATTTAATAGGAATTTATTTGAAGGGATTACACTCCAAATATGATTCTACACCAAGAGGAGGCATTATGCACAAATATAAGGTGCCCTCCTCAAAAGCTAAAAATAATTTGAAGTGTTTTGGGAAAGTAAAAACAAAACTCAAAATATTATCAACAACAGTAACATTTATGTCATGTAAAAGTAGTCATTTAGTCTAAAATCGTAATGAACTTCAATTTGGATTGACTATTATGAACATTATAAATTGTGTGAAGTATGGTCTTGATCTTTGTTAAATAAAAATTAATACTAAAATCATTATGGTCAAGACATTTCATAGTTTTCAACATAAAAACAATGCTTTCGAATGTTGTGAAACACACAACTTAGAAATCCTAACTCATTACCTAGGCTTATCAAAAGATACAAAAATGACCAATTCAATATTCTTTTAAACCTCTTCATAGTCTAACAACTATATATATATATATATATATATATGAATGAGATCTCCATGATGACATAACATCTTGATCTTATAAAACATTAGTTTTCATAAAAATAATGTAAATCTTTGAATTTTTTAGGTTTCGGAACTAGAGAAAGAAATGATAATATTATTTTTTCTTTTATTTAGGCTAATTTTTAAAGGCTTGGGTGAAAGTAAAGCACATGTGCAGACAAAAATTTGATAATTTTATTTTTTTCCATAAGATGTTTGTATCACTTACAAGATAATAGTACTAGAATAAAATTGTCTTGGAATCTTGGAGTCCCACATTCCTAGCATGTTTATCTAGAAGGGCTTTAGATTGTTAGAACTAATAAAATAGTTTAGATCATCCATTGTAACACATATGGCCACAAGATTAACTAAACATCTTCATTGTTCCAAAAAAGAAACAATTGTCTCTATATGAGGTTCCAATAGGATTTAAAACAAATGACAAAAAAATGATAGGGCATGACACAACTAATATTGTTTTAGTCTTGATTCCTATATAGCCTAATTGTATATGTATCCTTGTATATGCAACATATTTTTAGCATCACATGCTAAAAATGAAATGGTAAATCCAAAAATTTGAAAATTATGTCTAAGCTTTTAAACCATGGCATACATGCTACAACACTTCTTTAAAATTATTAACTTTTACATGTGTTATTTGATAGTATAACCTACATTTTTTCATCTAAATTGCTTCATTTACTTTAATCATGTCACTTTATCTCAAATGCATGAAGTTAGAAGTAAGATGTCACCATATCCATTCATATGATTTCATATAAAGACCAACCTTTTTTTTTCCTTGGTGAATTTGCTTATAGATTGGTATGTGGTTAAGACTTATGAAAGTTATCAAATCAATAAAACATCTTGGGGAATTTATCAAATGCAAAATTTCACATATGCAAACACATTGCATGAAGGTTGGACTTCCTTGTCATTTGTACATTAGTAGTTCAATTGAAAGCAACCAAGGTGTTTTAAAATACTTGAGAAAGTGAATGAATGGTTCGCTTTTCATCTAAACCCAATGAACTTTCATCATTCATCACACTCTATAATTCTTCACCTAATCAAACATTATCATTTAGACCAACCTTCTAAATGTCTTTCTATCTTTTAATGTTCTTCCATCTTTTAATTGAGACTACACATTTATTGTTTTGCATCTTGCACTTAAAATGTAACATGTATATAATAGGCACAATGAACATGTTTGACCCCATCCATGGGTGCAAGCAAGGTAAAGTAGATAATTCGTGATCTTTATAGTCTACTTGCAACATAAATGAAAAGTAGTCATAAAATAAGGCTTGATATACTAACATTGAAAAGTTATATATTTAAATGATGAATATTAACATTTAAAATTTTTTATGACAATGATATTGAAAATTTTCAAGTTTAATATGTATTTAAGTAGATTCTAAAAAATGTAAGTAGATGCTAGTAAATCATTTCTTCTTTGAAAAGTAGATCCAAGAAATGAAATATTGCATTTAACCTATTTTAAATTATTGAATTTTATGAAAATATGTATTCTCAACTTTTGCATATTATAATTATAATATATCCAACTTCTTGTGCATAAGTAATTTTAAATATCATATTAATCTAGTCAATTTCAAATAAACTAGTTATCTATTTTATTTATTTATATTTATTTCTAATTTTGTATTCAACTTGTCATAAACTAAATGAACCTCCCAATTTTTTCATGATAATTTTTTTTTTCAATTTGAATCTACTTTTTGTGTTCATGTCAGAAATTGTTTCATTTTAAATTGAATTTTTCAAAAAAAATAAAAAATGTTTATTTTATCATGCATAATATTTCTTAATTCAGCCTCTTGCCCTTAGAATCTAACATGTATACAATACATGAGATGAATATGTTTCATTCACATTCATGTTTAATGTTTTTTTATTATTCAAAAGACATGTATGTGATTACTTGTAAAAAATTTAAAGTTTTAAAAAACACATGTGAGTTGTTTGTGGTCTCTTAATATGGTCTAAAAAACATAGAGGACATTTAGGCTTCATTATAATCCTTTGCAAAAGGTATTGCATTATTGTGAGCCCATGCATAAGTTCACAATAAAATGATCCACACCTAACTTTTTAATGTTTAGTGTTTAAAAATAATGATTGGGCTAGTAAAAATGATGTGACAAAATTGGATTAGACAATCAAAGAAAATATCCATTACATCATTTTTTACAAGTCAACAAAACACATTTATGACCCAATAGGGTGGTGCAAATTACTATTATCATTTATGTTATATATATATATAAAATTTCCCATAAATGTGTCATTTTCAAATCATTTCAAGTCCTTTTAGAAGTCCTTTAAGTAATGAAAACATTAGTTACACTGCTTTAAAAATATTTTTAGGTTTTCTATACTCATTGAATTTATTCAAATTTAACCAAATGTTCTCATAATATCATTCATAGCATATGGATATGCCTTAAACATCATATGCCCAAAGGATGTACCCTCATAAACCTTGAAAGATTTCAAATGTTCATAATTAATGATGGAATGTAAAGTTGATGCTAAAACTATCAAATTAATGCCTTCATCCTTTACAAATGCAATTACCTAATGTAACAAACCAAATTTCCCCAATAAGCACTAAAATTATACAACTTGGATTGTTTGGTTGTTTTATTAACTTCAAACAACCCCACAATAGGATGCATGGGCACCTAGGTTTCATCCAAAAAATTGATAAATAGAAAAAAAAAAAAAATCCACATTGCCACAAGAAATCCAAATATTAAAAGAAAATATTATTAATGTAAATGTAAAATTTGGTTGAACATGTTAGTATATCATCTTTTTAACCATGGGAGGATACACTTCTAATTCTACAAGAGAAATGTGAAAACGAAATTAAACACAAGAGCATTGGTGTAAAACTAACTTCTAACGCCAAAGATTTTTACAAATAAATAAGGGCTTATAACCTTTGCAAATTCACGCCACCAAATTCTTTAAAACCTATTATTATGCATCAATTTTCTTACAAGGGTTTGTGGCGCCAAAAAATGTAATGATTGCACAACTAGATGGATTGTTATTTTCTTCTTTAGTTGCCATGTATGAGTAGGTTTTTTCATCTTCTTGTGAAGTTGCTTCTTTTAAACAAACAACTTAGGATGTGTAATTTGCACATGAATATTCATGGAAGTTATACCATTAGTTTTGTTGTATTTAATTTGACCTTAACCAAAAGTAAATATTTGTATGAAAACTTCATTAGATCCTTGTTCAAATTTACAAATTATGCATTACAACATTGTGTGTTTACCAAATCCACAAGCAAGTTGTTGTAGATGGCAAAAACTCCCCAACAAATAAACATTCAACTGTGTGGTCTCCAAGCTATCACTTGTGCTTCTACAACCATAAGTTGCAAAGCATCAAGATTTGACATGTTGCCAAATTGTAGATGCACATTTTCAACATTTGAAATTAATAAGGATTGCAGTTAAGCGAGGGTAGTTGGTGCATTTTCATCAACTCCACTCACACTTTCAATAAAACAAAACCCATCCTCTTCAACCATTGAACACGCAAGACCTAAACATTAAAACACACACACACACATTAAAGCAAACATTCAACCTTCAAACTTCCAAAAACATAAAACACAAGATGACAAAATTGTGAAGTTTACCTTTGGTACAAAACTTTGTTGATTCATTGAGTAATACAACCAAGTTGATGCCTTTTGATTTGTCAAACAACAAAACCAAATTCACTAAGCAACAAAACAAGTCAATGCCTCCAATTTGTTGAACAATAAAACCATAGCTAACCTTTCCTAATTTGCCAAACCTTTTTGATTTGCCAAACAACAAAACCAAATAACAAAAAGAAAGGATGAAAAAAATAAAATAAAATCTAGAACTTTACTTGGTTAGAAGTGCAAAGCATGAATCCAAGAGTTTGAAGGAGAAAACACAACATTTAGGCATTGTGAACATTAGAAGAAAATGTTCATTTTTTAACCAAATGTTTTTCAATTGCATGTTGTTTTCAACTATTTTGCAATTGTAATTTTTTTAATTACTTGAATAAATTATGGTGATTACCAATAAGTCAATCCACCTTTTGGTTTAATGGATAGTTGAAAATAATTTCTGATTAAAGGCCACTTTTAAAATATTTTTAGCATCAATAATTTTTTTAACTTATTTATGGTGAAAAGGTCAACTAGAAATGCGATGTCATCAAGTGTTATGCAACTATTGCATAATGCGGCTACATCACAAATCATTTGTTCAATTAGGGACAAATGAAAAAGTTTACACTACCTAGTATACTTAACTTACATACTGATGTTACCTACCTATATATACCTAATTTAGGTATGTAAGTGATTTAGGCTAAGCTACCTATTTAAATAACCTAATTTAGGACATATATAAGTAGCGTAGCCTAACCACATGACCTAGGTTTAAATTTAGCTTTTGGTGACATGCAACATGCAAGCCTAGGTCTAGGCATAGGTGCCATATGGATTAGTGGTCTGAACTTAGGTGCCACATGACCTGAACATAGACTTAACCTAAATGCCATTTCATCTAGCCTAGGTGCCAAATGACATGATTTAGGTTTATGTTTAACCTCAAGTGTCACATGGCCTAGGTCTAAGTTTAACTTATGTGACACATGGCATGGCTTAGATGTTGCATAGCCAAGTTTTAGGCTTAGGCCTAGATGCCATCTAACATATGTGGTTTAGGCATAGGTACCATGTGGCCTAGGTGTTTTAGGCCTAACCTAAATGTGGCCTAGGTCTATGTATAACAAAGGTGCCACATGGTCTATGTTTAGCCTAGGCTTAAGTGCCACTTGGTGTGGCATAGGTCTATGTATAACAAAGGTGCCACATGGTCTATGTTTAGCCTAGGCTTAAGTGCCACTTGGTGTGGCATAGGTCTAAAGGTAATCTATGTTCCACATGTGGCATGGCTTAGCTTTAAGTTTAAACCTAGGTAACACATGGCCTAGTTTTACGCCTAGGTGGCACCTAGATTAAGCTTAATGTTTAGCCTTAGGCCCAACGTCTAGGTGCCACATAATCTATGTTGATTAATGGGTTAAGTTAATTAGTAAGTAAGTTAAGTAGGTAGGTAGTGAGGTAATCGCAAATAAGTAATAAGTAGTAATTGTGACTAAGTTATGATTAAGTTGCAACTAAAATGTTTATCCCATATAGTCATCTTCCATTTCAAGTTTCTAAATTTTATAAAAAGATGCATTCAAAAATGTTGGATAAACACAAAAACAGTGAAAATGGAATTGCCATTTGGGACAAGTGAATAAATAAGGTTCAACCTTAAAGGTTAAACCCATAATGAATTAATATATTCCTAATTAATGTCATGAACAATAAATTATTAAAAAAAAAGGTTCTTATAAAGATCTTTGAAAAATATGATTAAAATTTTCTAAAAGGTTTTTTAAAAATCCATGAAAGATATTTTTAGAAGTTATTAGAAGTTTCCAAAAAGATTCTTAAAAAAATATGCTTGGAAATTTTTAGAAAATGAAAAACTAGTAGAAGCTTATAGATTTATTTTTATTTTAAATTGACAAAAATATTTAAAAGATGAAATTTTTTATAAAAGAATAGTTAATGAAAAGTTCAAAAAGTTATGGTTGGCAAAAGCTTTAAAAAGACGTGGCTAATGAAAGCTTTTAAAAGATGTGTTCAACACAAGTTTCTAAAAGGTTGTTTAAGACATAATTGATAGAACTTTTATGGTTGATGATATTCTAGAAAGTTGCATTGGATAGTATAATAAAAGGTGAAGAAGGCACGACCTTTTAATTTTGCAAACATAAGTTGTGACCTTTGTACTTTTAGTTCATTTCATGCCTACCTTATGTTATGTCTTGTTCAAACAATAAAACTATCGAGTTCTTGTTCATTACTCAATTCCTTGTTAAATCTTTTAGTTTTTTCCAAATTGTGTTGTTGTCTTATCTTTCACAACTAGGTGCCACATGGCCTAGGTTTAAGCCTACTTTAATTGCCATGTGGTTTAAGTCTAAACCTAATGTAGGTTTAGGCCTAACTTATTTGTAATGTGGCCTAGGTCTAGGCTTAACTTAAGCACCATGTGGCATGCATCTAAACATAATTTTGGTGCCATATGGTCTATGCTTAGCCTAGGGGCCAAATATATTATTGGGGATTAATTTAACTTAGGTTCCATATTATCTACATAGGTGGTTTATATTTAGGCCTAGCCTAAGTGACATGTCTTTCTGGGTGAGGCCCAATGTGGATTCATTTAGTCAAAACCCCATGTCAAGACTACCAAGGGTCGACCCTTTAGGCTGGAAGGGTTTATGACTAAATTAGGATTCAATTGAACTCCTAGTTTGGCATGCCCATGTGGGACACATAAATGTGTTGTGTAATTAGGGTTGGGGGGTCACATGGAAATCAAAGGTGTTTACCTCATTAAGTGTCCCAAGTTAAACATAATTGGACTATCAATTAGAAGATTTGAAAGTTTTGGGTGAAAGAAGTCCTAGACCATTGGAGAAGTTCATGGCAACCATCGGGATAAGAATAAATTTAAGTATGAAAGCAATGAATTAAATGTAATGTAATTTACAACACACCTTGACAATCAAGATTGCAAACTTTGTTGACTCAACTTGGAATGTGGACTTCCTTATTTACCAAGCTTGCCTTAGTTAATTGAACCTAGTTGGAACCCCCTAGAAGACCCATTCCTTGTTTATTTTGATTCATTCACCAAAACTCCAACCCCACCCCCTCCTTCAAAACCAATTTCTTTCTTGCATGTCCATCCTTCTAAATCTTTCTCCCCAATTCCCAACCCATTATCAGCAACATTCACATCCCTTGACCTCCTTTGAAACACACAATGAAGTGGTCCTTGGTGAATGATAATGTTCCTGCCATGATCACCTTTTCCTTAGGGCAAGATAATGTCCCAGGGCCCATCCTTTCCTTGGCCCAATTTTTTCCTTGGGGAACATCCTCTCTTTGGGCCCATCCTTTCTTTGGTGAAACCCATATGCCCATTTTTAGCCTAGGACAACATCTTCTCCCTATGCCACATCCTCTCTCCAGCCCCATTTTCTCTCTAGGTTTTTGAAGGTGCAATCTAGATTGTCAAGGGGCAAGCACCAACCCTGAAGGTATAAAATGCCCATGTTGTGAAAAATTGTGTGGAAACAAAGTTAATCTTAATTTACATTTTTTAGTAATGCCATGACCAAGGTGCTTGAACTTTGTCCCCACCAATTGCAACCATGCGAGGAATGAGAAATACACTTGACTTGCACATGTAATGTTTGAAAAGTAGTTTTGACTTCACATTGGAACAATGTTCACCATAGATAGAACCTTGCTTTCTCCAAACATTGTTCAATTGTTGGAAGATGACACATGGGCACATGTGTGCTACAAAATCATCTACATTTGTGCAACCCCCTAGACTCATTCATTGGGTTGTTATTCTAGTGTCAAACACCTTGCCAACAAAAACAAGTTGTTTATGATAGACTTTTGACACTAAGAACATTGACAATTTGTAATTCAATTATTGTCTTTCTCAAATCGATGATGTTGAAAATTATAGTGAGATTATCGGTTCTATACAAGAAAAAAAGTTTTAATATGATCCTTCCTTCATTTAGCATGATTAGCATGAAAGGCCATGATTGTTATTTGAGATTCTCATTGCCATGGTAGACATGGGATATGGGCAAAAACAACTCTAAAAAGTTGTTAGAAATTGATTTATAAATTTCCATTTCCCAATTTTAAGTTGGATTTCTTAGGGAATTGTTGAGAAAATCAACATTTCTCTTGGAAACTAAGTGTTGCAAAGTTCCCTAGGGAGATACCATGGAAAAGGTTGTTGTCGTGAGTTTTAAATGCTTATGGCTATTGGGGTTTCATTTTCTAAGGAAAGAAAATTGTACAATTGGGTGCAAACAAGATAACACGAACCACACCTGTCGACTTTTGGGACAACTTTTGGTCGAATATTTTTTAGAATATTTAAAAAAAAGTTTTCAAAAAATTCTTCAAAATTTTTAATAATTTTATTTATATTATTATGTCAAGGTTTATGTAAAAGATTTCAAAATATATGTAATTGTCAAAAGTTTTGAAGTCTATTTATAAGTCCTTTTGATGTTAAACAACACACATTACAATGCTTAATGAGTGTTTTTGAGAACTTAATATTGATTGGATATTTTTCAAATTAATTCACATGTTCCAATGATATATTATGAATTTTACTATATAAAAAATATTTATATTTTCAACACCAAATTAAATTATCACTTCTAAATGTGAAAAACTAAACATGGTTACACTTGTTATGACTCATGTTAATGAGATTGCACCCAACTATAAGGTTTTCCCTTTCATTTCCCATGGAGACATCTATTTTGATGCCCTGGGTATATATAATATTTATATACTTACATAAATTGTTTCGCAACTTTCATCCTTGTTCCCATTCTCTCTTGATGTTTGGTGTAAACAAGTTACAAATGTAGTGTTGTGTTTGTGCTAATATTTGTATAGTTTGCATTGGAAATCAAATCAGCACCTCCATTTTAAATTCTTGAGTGTCAACCAAAGTGTAAGGCCAATGGGCTTAATATTTAACTACATGCCAATATGAATGTTGCATTTAAAATTGGGTTGATTCTTTAACCTTAGTATGAACATGCTTCAACTTCGTTCCAATAGTGAATGAAATGTAATCTACATTAAATTACATTTAAATGAAATTATGTAGCTCACATTTATAACATTGACTATATAATAATATGACTATATAATATTCAATAATCATTATAAGTTGATCATACAAATATGCTCCATTGAAAATTAGATATATGCTTTAAAATAAAGTCCAGGTGTATACAATAAGGGGGTAGGTTATTTTAGCCTCACATTTTTGAAATGTGAATTCAACTAAAATTTCTATTTTTTTTGAAAAAATTAGCCGAATTTTCGCTATCAATTTTTTTAAAATAAAAATAATAATAAAATAAAAACCTTGAGCCCAATCTCAGTGACTGGACCAATAGGATCACTCAAAATTTGGGTTCGGCCTTGGCCTTGACTCCTGGTGTAAATCGGGCGTTTTGTCTAGCACTGTTTCTTCACCACTGATTTCACTTCACAAGAGCCCATCTCTGAAGACGCTCGTGGATAATCGAGACGCTTGCGGGAGGACGATTCGCCATTGCGATTGCGCAATTGTGCAACGGAAAAGATACTGAAGAAATTTAGCGTTTGAAAATCGTTTTTTCTCGTAGTGATTTCGTATCGAGATTTCGGCGGGGGTTTGGGAGGTTGTCTTCACTTTAAAGGCGAGACCGCTGAACCTCATTGTGATTTGTTTTCGGTTTTGGGGAGGTTTTTCTTCAAATTGTGGTGGGAGGGCGGACATGAATGGAGTCGTGATGGTCACACAACAAGCTGCACAAGCGTCTGGCTACTACTACCGTCACGTTTCTTACTCCCGAGGCGCAGAGTCTAGCAGCAGCAGCAGCTTGAGGACGTCGCTGTTGTCATCTAGCTCCTTGGCTTTTACAAGCAAGTTGAAAACGTCATCCCCTTTTTGAGTGTTTTCTTTTTCTTTTTCGTCAAATCATTTACTCACATATTTTGTGCTTCCAAACTGCGTATTTTGTTGATGCGAGAGGAGAGTTCTTTGGAGGATTTTCTGGTTTGAGACAAAAGGTACACTTGCAGTTCTTACGAAAAACTGTTGGTTTCGTGAAATTTAGGTTCAAGCAGTAGCAGCAGCATTGGAGCCTTGAAAGTTTCTGGACTAGGTCAAAGCAGACCTTTGAAGAAAATCAAGCATGTGGCAGTCCACGCCGTTGCAGAAACTGATGTATGTATCTCTCTCTCTTTCTCCCTTAGAGTAGGCTATGGTTTCTCCAACTCAGCTTTTTGGCTCACTTGGATTTGCAACTTTACGAGGGATGGAAGTAATTCACCACCATATATTCCTTCAGAAACACCTCACAGACTTTCAGAATTGTTCCTTCTTCAAGCCTGTCATGAACAGAGATCTGTTGAAGCTAGGGTTTGGAAGGAAACTTTTGTTGTGACCCCTGTTTCTCTAGACTGCCCTGTATTTCAGAGAGCTTGTAGTGTAGACAGTTATAGAACATGATGCACTGCAAGCCAGTCATCTCTCCAATTGCATACATAAGGAATTTCATATCTGAACTAGATTTTTCAATTTGCATACATATGGCGGTCATGGTCAAGTTCTGAGAATGAACAATACTGTATTTGCCTTGGTCAAGTTCTGAGAATAAGCAGTACTGTATTGAGTGCAGCATTCATATCAGATTTTTAGGGTATAGCAAATGTAGGTTTGCGTTTGGTGCAGGCCATTGTACTGTAGTTGGTTGTAGTATCCTTCATTCAGTAGGTTGTGAACTTGTGCTGTGCCACTGGTTGTTCCTGGGTTCTCTTATAGAGTTGTATGATGTCCACTTATAGCTTCATGGTTTCTTAAAGTTTTGGATATTGTTGGGGCTTATGGGCAGTTGAATGGCACATTTCGAGGGTCTCGGAAGCAGACGAAAGAGGTGATCATGGTGGATCCATTGGAGGCCAAAAGACTGGCTGCAGAAGAATGGAAACTGTTGCAAGCTCGTGCAGCACTCCAGGTCTTTCTCACTACCAGTGTGTGGCTACTCTTAACATGCATATTTGCTCTTGAGTACTTGCAATTTCACTAGTATGAGAAGAGATTTCTTCCATTTTGGATCTGCAGATGGTGCATGCTGGTTTAATCTTCTGAATGAAGCAATTGCTTTCTTATTTGGTGCTGTTTTCTCGAGTGTAGCGACAGCAACAAATTGAAGCAATTAATGGTGGATGGGCAGTGCTAGGGTTGACAATTGCCATCATTATAGAAGGATATACAGGCAACAGTATTCCAGAACAGGTAAATTTTCTTAACCATGCATATACATTTTCATGAATGTTAGCAAAATGTTCAGACTCTGTATTTCCTCTTCTTACATTGTGAATCACCATGACCATGAGCTGAAAAATGTTGCTCAAGGACTTGTCAGACACTTTTACTCTTTAAAGCATGCAGGCCTGCTTGACCAAATTTCATTCTTCCTTTTGAGTTACATGAGCACTCACATATTGAAGTGTTTTTCCATTTAGAATCGTTTGCTTATGCTTGGCAGGTGGCAGGATACTTGGATTCAATTGCTGATTTCCTAGCAGGGTTGATACCAGGTCCATGACATCAATTGTATAAGTAGTTGGCATCTAGCATGAAAATGTCCTAAAATTAAGGACTGGTGTTGGTTCTCTGAAATCATAAGCAAATGCTACATATATTTACCAACATTGTACTATTGCTCTTGCACAGTTTTCAAATTTAAACCCAAAAGCACTCGCACTCCTACTTTTGACCTCACCTCAAATATCTTGCAGACATGAGGACTGAGGAGACTGTTCAAAATGTGCTTTGAAGTGTCAATTTGTGCATTGGCATGTGTGTTCTAAAGCTTAGAAGACACGAGCACCTTGGCATTGATTGATATGCAATTATTTGCAAAGTATGTCAAGATAGGGTGTTAGTGTCTTTTGACAACTGGATTGGTGTGCAAATGATCACATGCCTATGCAGATTGTGGGTGAAGATTTGGGGTTGGGCTTTAAGGAATCGGGAAACTAGATATTTTAGTTCGATTGTTAACATTGATGATTGTGAAAAATGAATTTGTGAATAGTGCATGCACTATGGATGGAACCAGAAGACCAAACTTTTTTTAACAACTTACAAATCTTACCAAGAAGTTTAACTTCTGTCAACTGGTTGTTCAAATCAGACTTGTCGAGTATGGTGTAACATCCATATCAGACACATGATGCTACAATGAGTGGTTTTATTTTTATTATGCTTGGCAAAATTGACAATTAGTGGATACACACACATGGCACATGTACTGTAAACATGGGTGATCATGTGTATGGTAACTATATAACCTATTTGAAAATTACAAAAGCATATAGGATCAAGATTGAACTCTATTTATTCATAGTACATTTTGAAACTTTGAAATGCAATGACAAGACATGTAATGTGTATATAAGGTGAAAAGTGAGAACTCATGGCTTTGGCAATTGACTATGTTGAAATGTATAGATGTAGTTGCTCCACCAAATGTGTTGATGGTATGAAATGAACATATGACTGTTGCCAAGTTTCTACTTTGGAATGTTAAACCCAAGGGGTTCAAGTTCAAGTTTTTGTGACATGGATTTGAATTGGCACCTTTCTAGTGGAATTTGCATAAAAACGTGACCATGGAACTAGCCTTTTGCTTGAATTAGAATTAAAATCAAAACCTGGGAAAAGAATCTTGAACACATGTTTAGATTCTTTAGGTAAGCAAGTTAAATATTTTGGAACATTTTTGAATACTTGGCAAGTAGGTTGAACTTTAGAGGTAATTGATTGGTTTCAATTAATTGTAGAACTCCGTACATGCACAATAACCAAATTTAATTTGTTGTAAAATTTTATACCTATACAATATCTAGACTTGAGGAGTGTGTAAGTCGAATTGGACTTAATTCTCAATTGGGCTCAAAGTCATAATATTATGTGTCCCCATAGTTGTTATTTTAGGTAATACAAAAGTATTATTTGTTTTTTTTTCCCTTGTCTACACTTGGTTTGATCCATTTTTTATCCAAAAAAAAAAGATGTTGCCCAAACACACTTTAAACCATGTTAGCCATTACAAGCACAAACCATGCATAATAGAACCCAAAGTGTGTATAGGTAGCGCCAAGATTTGTTTAGGCGCCACGAGACACATCTTAGATAGGCAAAAAGACAATCAAAGATACAAAAAAGAGAATACTTTTGTAGTGTTTGCACTAACAACTATGGGCACATATAATGTGGGGGGCCTCCAACCCCCACTTCAAGAACCTAGCAAAGAAAGTTGAAATGTCAAAGCCAAGATGAAAGGTTCTTTTAAAAAAGGAAAAATAAGTTGATATTGGAACATACCCCAACATATTGATGGTTTGAAATTATAACTTCACAAGGAGGTATTCACAAATTGGTAAGGTTTTTATATAAGAAATTTGTATGGTTTGTTGGATGTTGTTTTATTGATGTGTGTGCATTAGCAAATTGTCATGGATGTGAATGGTGTGTGGACCAAATCTTGGTGCTCATTTTTTAGAATTGCATCTCCCATGTACTTAAAAAACCATAAGGAAACTTCTTTTAAAAACATTGCCTTGTTGAATGATGGCCATTTAAAAATAAATAAAAATTAAGTTCAAACACAAGTCTTATGGTGGTTGAGATTGAAGCTTTCTAATGGATATTTAATATTTTTGGTTCATTTTTTTTCTTAATGGAATTTTGCAAGTTTAATTTCTCTTGTTAAAGTTGGAAAATTGAATGAAGATTGCATTTTAAGGTGTGGATGAAGATCGCACAAATAGTTTTTATCATTGAGAATTATTGTTTGTTGGATTGAAAAGTGTGTTAGTTGAATTTCAATGTGTTGGAGATCAAAATTTAAAGGGATTACCATTTGCATGATATTATGATGATGATGTAATCATTTTTTTAATGTTGTGCACTTCTATATCGACATCTATAATCATCATTGTCATCACACTTACAACACATAACATAGAAATACCCTAAAACAATACACCACATCCAAACCAAAAACTGACTCACCTGCAACAATGCAAGAATCCAAGCCCAAAACATAGAAAACTAAAACATTTGCATAACAAAGAAAGCTACAACGCAAAAACTCAATTCTAGAATCTCAAATCACCAAAAGTAATTTGAGGTCACACAAGATGGGATTATATCCCATGACAAAAATTTTGAACCCTATTCACATTTGAATTGGTTTGAGATTAATTAATTAGTTTAATTAACCCATTTTATCCTTAATTAACTAAAACCTAATTGAATAGCTAAACTAACACACTTGACAGTTGTCATGCACTCCTATATCAATGCCTATAACAATCATTGTCACCACATTCACAACACATAACATAGAAATATTTTAAATGGTACACCACATCCAAGCCACCCCCGTATCTAAGGTTGAAGTCCCCTTCAAGCAAATAACATTATAAAACTACCTATCGAAAATCCACCATGGATGAACACTTTGGTTCCAAAGCAAAAGGAGCATTAGGTCGAATGCAAATGTGAGCCTTAGGGTTAGTCACCTAGCTGTAATCTTTCAAATCCCCAGCCAAATGTGAATTACCATGGAAGAAAACCTTGGACTAATTCTACTATGTGACCTTAGGAACTTAGGTCTATTGGGTGCACTGAAGGCAAAACATTTGCCAATTGGCACTTCTTCCATTGGTGGCATGAAACATCCCATATCCCAACCTTGAAAACACTTATCACAAATTAACATAATAGCGGTTCTTGAAGCTTGCCCACACAACATACATTCTAAGCCAACAAGAACCACGACTAAAGATGGGTTAATTTGGCCATCGACATTGGGAAGATGACATGGTTCAACACAATTGCGCACACAGTCCTTCCATGTCTAACCATTTCGGCCTTTCAACAGCAACACTCTTAAAGGTAAAACCTTCCACACATGTAAAATAACATGTCATGTAGTCACATCCAAAATAGTCAGTGTTGTTTGTTGCAAATAAACATAATTTCTTCGTTCAAAACTCCAAATTTAAGGCCGATAACCACCTCCATGTATGGTGGCATAACGTAATGTATCTCGGCGTTGGGCAATTGCCAAATTTTCCATAGCCATGGGCATAACATGTCATAACAAGGTGGCTTACTGCTCACATGCCTGAATCCACACATTAGGATCATCCATGTTGGTTATTACCATCGCATTTCATCATATTGAGGTTGGTAATTCGAACTCACAGCTAAACATTTAAAGTATGGTGAAAAAGATGAAAGAAAAACTTGTCAATTGAACCTATACCCCATAGCTAGCCATGGTAGTTGTAAGTCCTAATCTCAAGTATGGCCCTTGTGGAGACCATACTTTCACAAACCCCACTTCACTATTTCCACCATCTGTTCCATTAACCCCTTTGCCTCAAGATGGTTTCATGAAGTTGTGTGATGATTAATCAATGTTTTTTCACACAACTCTTGGAATTCCCCATGAAATTTTGTACCTTGGTCAATGAAAACTTTGGTTGGAGTCCCAAACCTACTAAATACCATGTTCAAAAATGCATATGCCACCCTTTCACTATTACAATCTAACAATGGAACCAATTCCAACAATTTGGAAAAATGCTCAATCATAACCAAAACATATTGGTTATGTCAAGGTGTCAAACTCAATGGGCCGACAAAATCCAAACTCCATCAATACTCAAGCCCCATAATTGGTAAGGGTTGTAGGTGAAGTGTAGGTGCATTGAAAGATGCTCAAACTTGATCACACAAGATACACCTAGAAACAAATTGTTGAACTTGCAATTGCATCCTTCACCATTAATACTAGATTGGGAGCAAACTATATGTTCATCAAACCCCATAATGGCCCAATTCCTCATAAACATGCTTCACAAGGCTCTCATGTTGTTTTGGGCAAAACACAACTTTCACTTGTCCATATGCCCACATCCATAGGAGGGAATTACCTTCCCATTTGAATCGCTTGGCCCTATGCACAACACAATCCCTTTCCTTGGGTGTTAACCCAATTAAAATTTCTCATGCTTGCAAATATGCAATGACAAGTGCATCATCATAAATATGTAGGGCACCATTCCAACTCCATGTCCACATCATGGGGATCCCCATCATCCATGTTAGTTTGAAATACATCCCCAAAACACTCCAATAAGGTACAAAGGTATGTAGAGGCATGCCATCTTAGTACTGTATCTAAATCCACATCACCATGCCAATGAACCCCGATGGTATCCTTTTCATTAGAACTTGGGTTCCAACTCAACCCATTGACATTTTGATTAACCCTATTAGGCCTATGAATTATATCAAAGTCATATTCTTGCAAGATAAATGTCCACCTAGCCAACTTTATTGTGAATCAATTTGATTCCATAAGGAGTTTCAAAGGCTAATGATCGATAATCAAATGACTGGGCTACCATAAAAATAACATTGGAATGATGAAACAACCCAAACAACTGTAAGGCACTCCCTTTCATATGAGTTGTATTTGGCCTCCATTTTATTGTTGGACAAACTAGCATATGCCACCATAAACTTTTGACCATCATCATCAAATTGGGTAAGCATAACTCCCAACCCTACAATGCTCCAATCAATGTGTAATTGGACGGTCATCCTTGAATGGGTCGCCTCAAAATGGGAGTTAATGAAAGCTTGGCCTTCAATTCCTAAAAGACCTTATGTTGTGTTTCATCCCAAATGAACTTTTGGTCAATTTGTGTCAACTAGGTTAAAGGTTTGGCCATGCTACTAAAGCCTTTCACAAACCTCTAGTAGTAATTACACAAACCTCAAAAAGTTCGTAACTAACTAACATTTATTGGTTGGGGAACCTATGAAATGACCTCAACCTTGGCCTTCTGAACCCCCAATCCACTTAGATAAATCATGTGACCTAGGTATTTCCACTTGAGTATGAAAGAACCATCACTTGCTTGGATGAAACTTAAGGTTATGTTTTTTTAAGTCTTCTAAACACCTCTCACAAATGGTGCATATGATTTCTTGGGGTCAAGCTAAAAACAATGATGTCATCAATGTAACATTTGGCAAAATCAAGATCTACCAACATTCGATCCATGACCTTTTGAAATTTTGCAAAGGCATTTTTCAAACCAAATAGCAAAAACTTCCATTGGTACACACAATTCTTCTAATGGGGGTTAATTCCTCAAAATGTTGTTTTGACCTTATGACCTTCCCTCAATGGCGACTAATGGTAGCACGACCTCAAGTCCAAGGTACTAAAAACCTTGGTTTGACCAAGGGCATCAAAGATCTCTTCCATAGGGGCATGGCATATTTGTCTAAACGGGTCCATTTATTCACTAGGCGGTAATCCCCACACATGTGAGGTTTATTCCAATTGCCAAAAATGTCCTTCTTGGTTAGCATCATTGTTGTTGAGGCATATTCCCCCCTAGACAATTCCACCAAACTAGCATCCAACAATTCTGCTATTCGAGTTTGAACCAAGATTCTCTCCACCTCACTAAGCTGAAAATTGGATTATCATCCTCCAATATGATTCAAACTTGTTGTCCCCTTAATTAACCCAATTGTCATCCTCCAATATGATTCAAACTTATTGTCCCCTAACATGTTGTCCAATGTACAATATGTGTGCAAGGAGCCCAAAGTTGACTATGAAGCCGCCATGACATTACAAAACAATGAAAACATAAATTTAAACATTGATCGCTCTAGAATCATTAAGATTAGAAGATCTTACACTCCCATTTTAGATATTGTCAAAAAGCCATTGTCTTTCATGCACTATTGAAACTTAGACTCTTTGCTAAAGATGACACACATGGACATGAAACTTTTTCAACAACTACTAAAGGATCAATTTATGGTCCAAAGTCAAGAGAAGCAAGTTGGATTCCCTCATGAGTTAGAGAGCCTTTGGTTATATCAACGACATTGGGCACCTTTGGCATGGGTGTTCATTTATACAATGTGCATTGTTCATGCATTGCACATGAAGCATTGTGATTTATCCACCTCCAACATCCTTTTGCACATGTTCACCAATTCAACACAACTATGTATCATGATCATAATGGTTATTAGGATGTAATTGTTATGTTTAATATCCCCATTTCAAAACATAGATTTTAAGGGACAACAATTTTGTTCTAGGAATGATTTTTGAAAGAGAAAAATGTTGAATTGTGATTGTAATTGTAATGTAAGTGATTCAATGAAAAGACACTTACAAGCAAGTTAGTTTTAACTTTTAGCCATCAAAGAACATATAAAGTGTGAAGAATTTAAATGATTAAATTTTCTTTTCACATTCTTCAATGCAAGATTTGTTTTAGTCTTCTAATTATTGTAATGGTTCTCATTTAATAGTTTTCAAATACCCTTTGACAATGTGACTACAAGCAAAATTGAATATATATTCTTATTTCAAATGTTATGTATGATAACAACAAAGAGCACGAACTTTCCTTTGAAGCAACTATATTCAAGATTATCATTGTTCATAAATACTAAACTTGTCAGTTCCCTAAACTTGTATCGTAAGCAATATCATTTGGCGATTATTTGTTGTTGCATATGTATGGATTGTTTTACTAAAAATCATGCAAGTACATGTAAACATCATACGATATTGCTTAGAGATGGAGGATATGCAAATTGATGAGCTCAATATTTGCCAACATTGATTAATTTTAAATCCACTTCATTTAGATGAAATTGTTGGCATGTTATTATCATAGTGTTTTACTTCATCAATCCATGATGACTAAAGGTGAATCAAATGAAGTTTTTCAAGTTGTTAAGAGGTCCATCAGAGTACATGGAGACATTTGGGAATTTTTGTAAATGTGTTTGATGACTAATCACTTTGTTGGTGGATTTAGCTTGTTCATTATACTATGGATAATAACTTGTAAAGTTGGTATGTTTAAATAAGAAATGAAAATTTCATCGATAGTCATCACAAATGTTTGGGGACAATCCTTTGGTTGTGGTTCTATCACAATCATCTTATGTGGGTTTGTTCAAAGGGAAAGGCTATGATAATTCATTTTGAAAGCTTCTTTGTAATGTAGATGTAGATTTTTTTATTTTAAAAGAAGAGAAAACAAAAAACCTTTGTTGCAAGTGAAAAAAAGAAGATTTGTAATGTACTTTCCAAATATGCTAGAAAAGTTCTAACCAATATTTTTTTATATGCAAAGCATTTGGAGAAATTTCCTAGTGCATTCAAAGGGCACTAAATATTTTAAAATAATGTTTTTTAAATAAAAAAAAAGAATCATGTTATCTTTACAAGAAGCCTCTTCCACATACTTAGTACATATAGGCCTCTTGTAGGCATAAGGTGCCTCCTTGTTGTGGTTTTTTCAAAAACAATTCCCAGGAAACTTGGCAAGTACTTGTCGAATATAATGAGAAAAAAAATAAAAAACACTTGTAGCATTTTGAAAAATGTAATGCATGGGTATGTGGGCATTATGTTTTTCAGGCAAGTGTTTTTTCTTTTTTCAAAAAGCCCACTGGCCAATTATTGTACCTATGATTGATGTTTGGCACCTCTTTGACAAATATTTATTTATTGAAAAAATGGGGTTAAGCAATTTCAAATTTATTTTTTCAGAATTTCAACATATGAGGAACAACTATGCAAAGTGTATTTTTTTGTGTATTTGTAATAATAACCCAATGCTTGAGACAATAACTAATTTTTCAAAAATTGAGAGTTTGATTTTCAACAATTTCAGCAAATATCAATAAAAATTTCCCTGTTTTTTCAACTTAACTTTTTTGCAAATTATTTTATGTGTCGAACATCAGTCTTAGGTAAAGTACACTATGAAGGCTACATACAACCACACTAAAAACAAAAAATTGCCCAAGTTTTTTTCACAATCAACAACCTCTAAGAAAGCTCCTGATCCACTAGCACATGATGTATTAGCGAATTGCAACAACGACAATGTAATATGTTGATAACACAATCTCAACACAATCTACAGTGAGAAATTGCAAGGCAGTGGAGACCTTTGCAAGGACTCAAAGAGCATAGACTGTTCTAACAAGATTGGATTACAATTAGAGTTATCCGTAAAGTCAGGCGATTAGGGGGTGAGAATGGCCTCTTTTGGCATAATAGGGCATCAAACCCATAACTGGGAATGAAAAGTTTACAAAAGGAAATAACCGGGACCCAAACTAGTGTTCCCACCAATTTTGGTGGTAAACTGAGTTTCATCCTGTCTTCCTTTTTCCTGAGCACCTCCACTGTTGTTACATATATTTTCACTGTTCCTACCTGTACAACTACTATAATTACTTTCCAACCTCCAATTTTGGTGGTAAACTGAGTTTCATCATGAGCGCCTCAACTATTGCTACATATATTTTCACTGACCCTACCTGTGCAATTATTATAATTATTCTCGAACCTTGTGCATTAAATGTTGAGTTTGATCATTTCATACCCAGATTTAATAAAAATTACTTTGCGGATACCACTGAAAAAGGGGATAGGGGGCTAAAGCAGAGGAGATAGGGGGTGAAACAGAGGTTGACTTTCTGGATAACTCTATTATGCAAAAGAAGAAAGGAGGAAAGATGAGGAGAAGGACAAAACAAAGAGTCACGAAAGTTGAAAACTACCTTGGCATTTCAGATGGTGACATGACTTACGAAACTAGTGCAATTGAGACCTGATGATAGAAAAACACGGAAAAGAATACTAAAAAGAAGGAGAAGTAGCAGAGTGTGAAGAAGGTTCCTAATCCCGCCATGTTCCACTTACTCAACCCTTGGCACACAAAATGGGAGACTGTTTTAGAAACACAGTACTGTGTGTTTTAAGTTTAGGGTAGAGCCGGAGAGGCCACACGCAGGCTTTTATTGAAACAAGGGGCCCATCATCCACTGTGAAGCTGGAGTGTGGGCCCATTTCCAATAATATCCGTGGACAAGGCCTTTAGCAAGTGTAAATACTAAAGACCTGGTCGGTCTGATACCCAGGAAAAAATGGGAATTTTTTTGGGTGGGGGGGTGTTGAAGCTGCCAGGGTGAACCAGGACCCATGTTGGTAGCTTCACTGGTTTGAGTGATGCCCAAAAAGCCTCAGTGCTCTGAAAAAAATTTCACCCCGGTCACCGGGTACCAAGTGAGTATATGCCGTGGGGGATGATGACCGGAGGGTACCTGTGGCCCGATACTAATACCCACACAACGCCGGTCTATCCACATTGCTCATGTGTTTCTCTTTTCCCGGAACGTGATCAGAAACTGCCCTTTTTCTCTCACTCATTTTACCGTCTTTCCCTATTATATTCTCTCACGAGGCTCTCGTATTAGCCTGCCTCAACGGACTAGCCTTACCTAGGTACCAACTAACCAGGCAACAACTGACTAAGGTAACAACCAGTAGGGGGGGTTTGTGGTTAGTTGCACCTAGCGATTTTGGTGGCGGAAGTTTCGAGTAAAGTTCCAAGTTTCCATTAAAAGTTCGGAAATAAATCGCACACGACGTTCCCCCTAATTATAACTCAAACGCGTTATCTATCTACGAACTTCAACTAGTCTCTACCTAATTAAAAAAATTATTTAAAAAAAAAACCATACCAAAACAAAAAAAATTAAAATCCCATCAAAAGAAAAGTCCCCCCACCCCACCACCCCCTCCCCCAAAAAAAAAAAAACACCCAAAAAAAAACCCCCTCACCACCCCCCCCCCCCCCCA
>Ga0116231_10006328_pt1 | contig 22704 bp, 20 predicted proteins | sample S1TSphgellanicum_2_FD_89695 | JGI IMG/M metagenome (GOLD analysis project Ga0116231, IMG submission 89695) | Host-associated microbial communities from peat moss isolated from Minnesota, USA - S1T2_Fd - Sphagnum magellanicum MG | ecosystem: Host-associated > Plants > Peat moss > Unclassified...
GGCGGCAGCCGGGTCGCGACCAGCGGCGGTGCCTACGGTTATATCGCGGCCGCATTCGGGCCGCTGGCGGGATTCATCGCGGCCGTTCTGCTCGCTTTCAGCGATGTCCTCGCCTGCGGCGGCATCTCGGCAGCGCTCGGTGACGCGATTGCCAGTCTCGCGCCCAGAGGTTCGCAAACGGTGGTGCGAGTCGTCGTGATCACGGTCCTGATCGGCGGTCTCGCGCTGCTCAACATCCGCGGCGTGGCGGGCGCCGCGCGCCTCAGTAATCTCGCGACGGTCGTCAAATTGCTGCCGTTGGTGATCTTCATCGCGGTCGGCGCCGGCGCGGTGCGGGCCGGCAACTTCAGCCTGCATGGCTTACCGGCCGATCATCGCATCGGCCACGGGCTGATCCTTGCCTTGTTCGCCTTCACGGGCATGGAGGGGGCGCTATCCGCGAGCGGTGAGGTGCGAAACCCCTCCCGGACCATACCGCGCGCTTTGGCTGTGGCGATACTGGCAGTGACGATTTTGTACATGGGGATACAGAGCGTCGCGCAGGGCATCCTCGGCGCGGGCCTGGGAAGTTCGACCGTGCCGCTGGCCGATGCCATGGCGACCATCAGTCCGAGCCTGCGTGTGCTGATGCTTGCAGGTGCGGCGTTCTCCATGTTCGGCTGGGTCTGCAGCGACATGTTGTGCAGTCCGCGCATTCTGTTCGCGCTCGGCCGCGACGGGCTTCTGCCGCAGGCTCTCGGACGATTGCACGGGCGCCGGCACACGCCGTATGCCGCGATTCTGTGCTACGCCGCCGTCGCCCTCGCGCTCGCGCTGTCCGGCACCTTCTCCGAGCTTGCCGTGCTCTCGGCTCTGGCCGTCGCGCCCCTGTACATGGCCGGTTGCGCGGCGGCCTGGCATCTCTCGCGGCGCGAAGTCGCACTCGACGGAGCGCCGTTGCGGTTTCGCTGGCTGGGCGCCGCGGCCGGCGTCGGCATCGTGAGCATGGGCCTGTTGATTGCGCTCGGTTCTGCCAAGGAGATCGCCGGCTTGGCCGCGTTGCTCGCCGGCAGTGCCCTGATCTACGGCCTACAAACGCGTCCTTGGCTGCGGCGCAAGGTCGCCTGAGCTCGGCGCTCAGGCTCAAGTTCAATGCGCGGCGCGCTGCGTGCTCATGCTGTGCGCCGACCGCTCATACCAGCCGCAGGTCCACCGGTGCGCGCTCGGCGAATACGGCCGCGCAATCGGCGATCGACAAGCCCCAGAGCGAGCGGAACAGTCCGCCGAGCACGGCGCGATAGTCGTTCAGGACCGGATAATCGCGATCCTGGAACAGAGTCGCGCGACTGACGACTTGCTGCTCGCCGGCGATCACGCCCCCGTGGATGGCTCCGCCCAAGACCCAGTACACCGTGCCGTGACCATGATCCGTGCCGTGATTGCCGTTTTCGCGGAAGGTGCGGCCGAACTCCGAGAGCACGACGACGACCGTGTTTCGCCACTCGCTGCCAAGCGTTTGCGCGAAGGTTTGCAGACCTCTCCCGAGATTCGCCAGATTGGTCGGCAGACTGCCTTCGGCCGCCCCCTCACCGGCGTGTGTGTCCCAGCCGCCGACGTCGATGAAACCGATCCGGTATTGGTCGCGCATCAACATGGCCATGCGCTGCGCCTCGAGTTCGAAGCCCTTGGTGTTGATGGCATCGCGGCCCGCGGTACGCATCTCCTCGGCGATCTGCTGGGCGACCTCGTGACGCAACTCCAAGCCGTTGCTGACCGCCGCGGCGAGGTGATGCCCGCCATACATATCGCTGAGAATGCGCGCCTGGCGCTCGTCGAACGCCGGCTTGCCGACGTTCTTCAGCGAGAGGTTCGGGACGATGGTCGTGCCGGCGAACGCGAGTGGCATCGAATCCGTGAATGCGATCGACGCGGCGGGGCCCCTGCCCGACAGGGTGTCGGCCAGCCTTCCTAAGAATCCGGAACGGAAGTTGCGGGTGCCGCTCAAGGGCTGACCGAGTTCAATGCTGTCCTGGGTCTCGAAATGGCTGCGCGACAGATCCTCGGTGCCGACGAACGGCACGAAGGCGGCCTGTCTTTGCAAGTACATCGCGCCGATCGTGTCCCGGACCGCCGGCGCGAGTGCCCAATTCGCATCGAGCGCGAGCGCGCTCGTGCTCGAGGTCCGGTCGGGCCGCGGTATCGCAATGTTCGGTCGCGCCTCGTAGTAGAAGCTGCTGGAGTACGGAATCAGCAGATTGGTCGAATCGTAACCGCCGCGCAAGAACACGAGCAAGAAGCGTGGGCCGCTCGTCGGCGCCGCGTAGAGGCGGCCGACGCGGCCCCCGCCGAGCACGGCGGCACCCAAGGCTTGCATGAGTCGGCGGCGATTCAATGAGGGCAGTTCATTCATAACTGAACTCCGGCGATGACAACAGGAAGGTGTTCCATTCCTGTTGCGAGTTGGCTTGCCCCAGCGCGTTGCGGGTCTTGGCGAGCAGGAAGGGCTCGACCGCCTCGAAGTACAAGCGGTTCGATAACTGCGGGAAGCCGGTCGCGCTCGCCGTCGTGCCCTGTTCCGCATCGAACAATCCGGCGTTGCCCGAGCCGATGGCGCGGGCGATCTCGAATCGGCGGCTCAACTGCCCGGAACTCGCCCAACTGATCTCGGTCAGCGGATAGCCGTCCGGTGTTTGCCGGCCGTACGGCGCTTCGCCCAGGCTGTTCAGCCAGTTGACCAGGGGTTTGACGTTGCTGATCGGCCGCCCGTCGTACGCGAAACGCACCGACGAGACGACGAAGCGCATCGGATCCTTGAATTTCGCGCCGAGGGACGCGTCGAACTCGCGCGCCATGAGCAGCGTGCGCAACACCGCGGCGATGTTGCCGTCGGTCTGCTGAAATGTACGGGCCATGCGCGCCACCAGCGCCGCGGGCGGGTTGTCGGCGACGAAATAGGTCGCCAGCTCGCGCGCGATGTGGCGCGCGCACGCCGGCTGCGCGACGAGCAGCGCGACCGCATTCTCCACTTCGGCGAAGCCCTGACCGCGAACACGGACGCCGAACAGGGTCTTTTCGCCGAAATCGTGTCGCGCCGGATTGAATTCGAAGGCACCCTGCCGCCGATAAAAGGACGCGAGCTCGGGCTTGAGCCGCGGCGCATCGCCGGTGTTGATGCCGACGCCGGTCAAGACCCGCGCGAGCTGCTGCACATCCGCCTGGCTGTATCCGCCGTCGACGCCGAGTGTGTGCAGCTCCATGAGTTCGCGCGCATAATTTTCGTTGACGTGACCGAGCGAATTTTGTTGATTATCCAGATACTGCAGCATCGCCGGATGTTCGAGCGTCGCGAGCACGAGGTCCTTGAAGGACCCGAGGGCATGCGGGCGAATCGCGCGCTCCTCATAGTCGCCGATCAGCCAGCGGACATTGGCCTTGTGCTGATAGACGCTGAAGTGATTGAGCCAGAACCAGACCATCTGCTCCTGCAGCTGCGACGTCGAGTACACGGCGCGCAGCAGATCACGCCGGATCGCTTCGTAGGCGAGCTCGTTGCCCCGATCGTTCAGCGCCTTGCGCGCCAGCTCGCGCTCGGCGCCCTGCGGCAGCGCCGGGATGGCCTTGTTGCGTGCGCCGACATCGGCGAGCGTCGCTTGAATATCGATGTGCGAGATCTGCATGGCGGCGATCGTCGCCGCGATCGGCGCCGGCAGGGGTGGATCGACGCTGCGCAGTTGGGCGTCGAGAAATCGCTCGCGGCCGAGGCGCCGGTATTCGGCCACGGTCGTGCTGTCCAGTCCGAATGTGACGCGTTCCAGCCATAGCGCAGCCTCGCGGTTCAGGACGGGCAAGGGCTCGCTCCCAGCCTGCCGTGCGCCGCTCGGCGCCGCGGTCGGTGTGCGCGTCGCGCAGGCCGAGCAGGCAAGCAACAAAGAGGCGGCGAGGCCAGTCAGCGGTCCTCGTGCGCATGCCGAGATGGTCAAGGAAGCCTCCGTGGCGCCGTGCGTGGAGCCCAAGCGTGAAGAGTAGATAACGTTCCGCGGACGATCGCGTTGACGCTGCTGCTTTTCTCTTAGACTCGCGCCCGTCATTGCGTACCCCGTCCAATACGCATGGTTTCCCGCAGCATGTCCGTGACACAGGTCTATTTTCGGGTCATTGCCTTGCTTGCCGAGGAGAAGGCGCTCGCGCTGCTCTTGGTCGCGGCCAACCTGGCGTTCGCCGCGATCATGCGGCTCGCCGGCAACTCAACATTGATCGAGGCGCTTCGTCATGCGCAGCGCCGCCTCGCGACCCTGATAATAGCCCTGGATGATGCCCTTCTGTTCGAAGCCGCAGCGTTCGTAGAAGGCGCGCGCCTCGTCGTTGTGAGTGCGCAGCTCCAGGTTGACGCGAAACACGCCCGCGACGACCGCGGTGGCGCACAGCCAGTTGAGCATCTGAGCCCCTAGTCCCTGGCGCCGGTGGGCGGTGGCAACGGCAAGCAGGTTCAGATGCGCGACTTCGTCGCCGAAATGCATGATTGCGAAGGCGGCGATGCGCCGGTCGCGGCGCGCAACCACCACCGAGGACTCGCTGCCGCCGATGTAATGCTGAACGCGTGACGGCGTCCACGACCACGTCAGGCCTTGCTCGATCAGGTCGCGCGACATCTCCGCGATCGGTCGAGCATCCGAGGAGCGGGCCAAGCCGAGCAGTGAAACTTCCGACATGATCAGTGCGACGAGTCCATTGGCTGTTCGCTGCTGCCTCAGCGACTGCGATAGCGGTCGGTCGCGAGCACGAGTTCGTGCGTATTGCCGGGCTCGAAAGCCGAATGACCGGCATCGGGCACGATGCGCAGATCCGCCTCCGGCCACGCCCGATGCAGATCCCAGGCGGTGGTCGCCGGACAGACAACGTCGTAGCGGCCTTGCACGATCGTCGCCGGTATGTGGCGGATGCGGGCCACGTCCTCGAGCAATTGCGTTTCGCTGCGCAAGAATCCTCTGTTGACGAAGTAATGGCATTCGATGCGCGCAACCGCGAGGGCGAAATGATCCTCGCCCCACTTCTTGATGTTGTCGAAGTTGCTTTGCAGGAAACTCGTCGAGCCCTCCCACACCGACCAGGCGCGTGCCGCGGCCAGGGCGGCGCGCTGGTCGGTGCCCGTGAGGATCTTGTAGTAGGCATTCAAATAGTCGTCCCGTTCGTCCGGCGCGATCACTTCCCGATAGGCCTCCCAGCGATCGGGGAAGATTTCCGAGGCGCCGTGCTGGTAGAACCAGCGGATCTCCGCGTAGCGAATCAGGAAGATGCCGCGCAGCACGAGCTCCGTGACGCGTTCCGGATGAGCTTCGGAGTAGGCAAGCGCGAGCGTGCTGCCCCAGGACCCGCCGAACACCAGCCATCGTTCTATGCCCAAATGCTTGCGCAAGCGCTCGATGTCGGCGACCAAATGCCAGGTCGTATTCTCGATCAGGCTCGCGCTCGGCCGGCTGCGGCCGCAGCCGCGCTGGTCGAATACGACGATGCGATAGTGGTGCGGATCGAAGAACTGACGTGCGCGCCGGTCGGATCCCGCGCCCGGGCCGCCGTGCAAGAATATCGCCGGCTTGCCCGCGGGGTTGCCGGACTCTTCGTAATAGATCTCGTGAATTTCAGAAACTCGCAGGTAGCCATGCCGGTAGGGTTCGATGGGCGGATACAATTCGCGCCTTGCCGGCGTGACGTCCGCGCTCGGTATCGCCGGCCCGCGTTTGACCGCCGTCCGCTTGACCAAGGAGCGCCGCACCGGGGCGCGCTTCGCGCGGGTCGTCGACTGAGGTTTTCGTGCGCCAGGCTTGTGCGCCGCCGCTTTGGTCAAGCTCTTTGCGCCTTTTGCGGCGTTGCCAGCCGCCTTCTTTTTCTTCATCGCCGTTCCTTTCCTATTTGCTGAATCATGGGCCCCAGGGGGCGCCCGCCGATCAAGTGCAAGTGCAAGTGATAGACCTCCTGACCGCCGTCCGCGTTGCAGTTGACGATCAGGCGGTAACCGCTATCCGCAATACCATGTTGCTTCGCAATATCGCGCGCCACGATCACCATGTGGCCGATCAAGTCCGCGTCGGAAGCCTCTAGGTCGTTGACCGTGGGAATCGGTTTGTGCGGTACGATCAATATATGGACTGGAGCGGCCGGGCGTATATCCAGAAAGGCAATGACGCGCGAATCTCGGTAAACGACGGTGGCCGGCAGGTCTCCAGCAATGATTTTTTCGAATAACGTAGGCATCGAGAAGCCTTCCACGGCTCAGTTGTAAATAAGGTTAACAGGAACGGCGACCGGCTTCCGGGCCGTCCATACCCAATAGTAATGGGAATGATTCTCATATAGAATCCCATCATGCAAAAAAACCCTGATCCGATCGGGTTAGCCGAGTTGCCGAACGGCATGCTCGCTCGTGTGGTATCGGTGCTGCCATCCAATGCGGCGGTGCCTGCGGAGATCGCACGCCGCTTGGCGGAGTTGGGCTTCCTGCCGGGCGAATTGGTGCGCATCGTCGGCCGCGGTTTGCTGTCCCGAGAGCCGATCGCGGTGCGTGTCGGTACCGGAACTTTCGCCTTGCGTTTATTCGAAGCCAATTGCATCCGCGTGCGTCCCGAGACGACGCATTCGCCCTGACCGCCATGGACGGATCTTCGCGCAGTCTCGCCAGTCCCTTGATCGCCTTGGTCGGCAACCCCAATTGCGGCAAGACGGCATTGTTCAATCTGCTCACCGGGAGCCGGCAGAAGGTTGCCAATTACGCCGGGGTTACGGTCGAACGCAAAGAGGGGTCGCTGTTGACGCCTTCCGGGCGTCGGGTCCGAATCCTTGATCTGCCGGGGGCCTACAGCCTCGATCCGCTCACGCCCGATGAGCAGGTCACCGCCGACGTGCTGCTCGGTCGGCGCGCAGGGGAGACCCAGCCGGATTTCGTCGTCTGCGTGACCGACGCGACCAATCTGCGGCAGAACCTGCGCCTCGTGCTCAGCTTGAAACGCTTGGGTTTGCCCATGGTCGTCGCCCTCAACATGAGCGATATCGCACGGCGCAAGGGACTGACTATCGATGCGGAGCGTCTGGCGAAGGAATTGGCTGTGCCGGTCGTCGAGACGGTCGGCGTCAAGGCGGGCGGCGTCAGCAAACTCGTCGGTATTCTCGATGCGATCGCGCCGGCCGCACCCCCCCCGCAGCGGGTTTGGCAGACTCCGACCGGCGCCGACATCGAGTACGATCATGATGAGGTGCGCCGCATCTTGGGGGCGGTCGGCGGCGACCGTACCGATGGTACTACGCGCAGCGACCGCATCGATGCGGTCGTGCTGCATCCGATCGTCGGCCCCTTGATTCTTGCCGTCGTCCTGTTCCTCGTGTTCCAGGCAGTCTTCGCCTGGGCGCAGTGGCCGATGGATGCGATCAAGGCCGGGGTCGACGCCCTCGGCGCCTGGCTCGGCGCCTTCATGCCGGACAGCCTGCTGAAGGGTTTGCTGATCGACGGCGTGCTCGCCGGGGTCGGCAGCGTGCTGGTATTCCTGCCGCAGATCGTGATTCTGTTCTTCTTCATCCTCATTCTCGAGGATTCCGGCTATTTGCCGCGCGCGGCATTTCTGCTCGACCGTGTCATGGGCAGCGTCGGGCTCTCGGGTCGCGCCTTCATTCCGCTGCTGTCGAGTTTCGCCTGCGCGATCCCTGGGATCATGGCGACGCGCACGATCCAGAATCCCCGCGATCGGCTGGCGACGATCATGATCGCACCCTTGATGACCTGTTCGGCGCGCCTGCCGGTATTCGCACTGATCATCAGCGCCTTCATTCCGCAGCGCAGACTCTGGGCGGGATTCCAACTGCAGGGCCTCGTTCTGTTCGCGCTCTACATCATCGGTGTGCTCAGTGCGATGGCGGTGGCGTTCGTGCTGAAGCGGCGCGGCGTGGGTGCGAGATTCCAGTCGCTGATGCTCGAGTTGCCCGCTTATCACTGGCCTAATCTGCGCGGTCTGCTGATCGGCTTGTGGCAGCGGGTCGAAATCTTCTTGACGCGCGTCGGCACGATCATTCTCGCGCTCATGGTGATCCTCTGGGCGCTGAGTTCGTTTCCGGCGCCGCCGCCGGGAGCAACGGGACCGGCGATCCAATACAGCATCGCGGGCCACCTCGGCGCGGCTCTCGCCGTGCTGTTCGCGCCGATCGGCTTCAACTGGCAGATCTCGATCGCCCTCGTGCCCGGACTCGCGGCACGCGAAGTGGCGGTCGGTGCGCTCGGCACGGTGTATGCGTTGTCGGCGACCGGCGAGCACGTCAGCGACGCGCTGATGCCGCTGATCGCGCATTCCTGGAGTCTGCCGACGGCGCTGTCCTTGCTCGCCTGGTATGTGTTCGCGCCGCAGTGTCTGTCGACGCTCGCCACCGTCAAGCGGGAGACCAATTCCTGGCGCTATCCGCTGATCATGGCCGCCTACATGTTCGCGCTCGCCTATGGCGCCTCGTTCGTCACGTATCGGATCGCCTTGCTGTTCTGATGACACATCTACTCGACAATCTCCTCGTCGGCATGGTCTGCGGCGCGAGCGCGGCTTATGCCGCCTTCGCGCTGGGACCCAAGAGTTGGCGGGGCGCCGTCGCGCGGCGCCTCGCGGCACTCGTGCCGCACATTCCTACGCAACTTCGGTTGCGCCGCGCCGCGCAGCGACTGAGCCTGCTCGCCGCCGCGAAGGCGGGCGGTGCCTGCGGTGGCTGCGACAACTGTGGCAGCGAAACCGCGGCGAAGTCCGTGCCGGACCCGGCAGGGCGCAGCCTCGGCGAGGGGCGGGCCGCAAGCGAAGTGCGCATCGCCGTCGCCAAGATCGGACGGCGCCGCTGACGGACCGCCGCGGCTGCTATCGCCCTTTGAACCGCGGCGCGCGTTTGCCGCGAAACGCCAGCAGTCCCTCGCTGAAATCCTCGGTATCCGCGAGCGCGGCTTGGGCCTCCGTTTCGATCGCCAATTGTTCATCCAAGCGGTGCGGCAGGCCGACATTCAGCACGGCCTTGATGCGTGCATAGGCCTGCGTCGGCCCCGCGGCCAGCGTTTGCGCCAGCGTCAGGGCTTCATCCGCGAGCGCGGCGTCATCGACGCAAGCCCAGATCAGCCCCCATTCGGCCGCCTGGCTCGCCGAAAGCTCGCCGCCCAGCAGGGCGAGGCCCTTGGCCCGGGCGGTGCCGACCAGCCGCGGTAAATGAAACGTGCTGCCGAGGTCGGGCAGCAACCCAAGCTTCGGCGCAAACAATTGCAAAAACTTCGCCGAGCGGCCCGCGAGGACGAGATCGCCGCTGAGCGCGAGGCTCGCGCCCGCTCCCGCGGCGATCCCGTTGACCGCGACGACCACCGGTACCGGCAGGTCATACCAGGCGCTGACCATGGGATTGAAATGGTCCCGCAGACTCGCACCGACGGCCGCGCCGGGGCTGATCGAAACGGGGTTTGCGGTGGCGCCATTCGCCGTGCCGATGTCGAGTATCCCGCCGCGCATCAGATCCGCACCCGAGCAAAAAGCGCGACCGGATCCGGTCAATAGGACAGCACGCACATCGGCGTCGGCGGAGATGGCCGCGGCAGCCGCGCGCAGCTCGGCGATCAAGCTCTCATTGAGCGCATTGAGACGGTCGGGCCGGTTCAAGGTCACCGCCGCAATGGCGTCGCGGCGCTCGAATTTCAATGTCGCGAATTCCATGCCGTATCATACGCGCATGCCCCTGCCGCCGCTCTTGCAAGACCGTCTGACGCTGCCCTTGATCGGTTCGCCGATGTTCATCATCTCCACCCCCGCACTGGTCATGGCGCAGTGCCGGGCCGGCATCGTCGGGTCCTTCCCCGCGCTCAATGCGCGTCCGGCCGCGCAACTCGACGACTGGTTGGCCGAGATCACGGAGGGACTTGCCGCCGTGAAGCGGGCCAATCCGGATGCCAGGGTCGCGCCGTTTGCCGTCAATCAAATCGTGCACGCGAGCAACGACCGTCTCGAACACGATCTGGCGTCATGCGTCAAACATCGCGTACCGATCGTCATCACGAGCCTGCGGCCGCCCGCCGAGGTCGTCGCCGCGGTCCATTCTTACGGCGGTCTCGTCTTCCACGATGTGATCAATCGCCGGCACGCCGAAAAAGCGGCGCTGCAAGGGGTCGACGGCATCATCGCCGTCTGCGTCGGCGCCGGCGGGCATGCGGGGTCTCTCAGTCCCTTCGCTCTGGTCAAAGAGGTCCGGGAAGTGTTCGCCGGCACGATCATTCTCGCCGGCGCGATGAGTAGCGGAGCCGATGTGCTGGCTGCGCAGGCCCTCGGCGCCGACCTGGCCTATTTAGGCACGCGATTCATCGCGAGCACCGAGGCGAATGCGGCTCCTGCCTACAAACAAATGCTCATCGACAGCCGCGCCGAGGACATCGTCTATACGTCGCTGTTCAGCGGCGTGGCTGGCAACTATCTGCGCGCGAGCGTCGCCGCGACCGGCTTCGATCCGGATGCCTTGCCGGAAGCGCCCAAGTCGGCGATGAATTTTGCCGTGCCGGGCGACGGTGAGCGCAAGGCCTGGAAAGACATCTGGAGCGCCGGCCAGAGCGTCAGCGGCATCCGCTCGGTCGAGCCGGTCGCGGCCTTGGTCGCCCGTATGGCGCAGGAATATGCGGCCGCGCTCACCCGCCTCAACCGAGCGGCGCCATATTCCGGCCATGTTGCCCAACCCGCACCGCGTGCCCTCTGATTTGCGATAATCGTCGGCGATGGCCCGCTTGACCCTCGAGCAACTTCCCATCGCCCTGAAAAGCGGCTTGGGATCGGCTTATCTGGTCTCCGGTGACGAACCGCTACTGGTTGCCGAAGCGGCGGACGCCATTCGTGCCGCCGCGCGGACCGCGGGCTTCAGCGAGCGCAACGTGTTCTTCGTCGATCGCAGCTTCGATTGGGAGGAATTGCGGACCGCGACCCAATCGATGTCCTTGTTTGCGCAGCGGCGAGTCATTGAACTGCGTTTACCGACCGGTAAGCCCGACAAGGGCGCCGCGCAGTTGATCGCCCTCGCCGAGCGACCGCCGCCCGATATTTTGACCCTCGTGCTCGCCGGTAAGCTCGATAAGAAAGCGAGCGATGCCGCGTGGGTGCAGGCATTTGCTCAACGCGGTTGCTGGCTGCCGGTATGGCCGGTCGCCGCGGCGGCGCTGCCCGGCTGGTTGGCCGCGCGAGCCAAACGCGCGGGTGTCGCACTCGAGGCCGGCGTCGCCCTGCTGATCGCCGAGCGAGTCGAGGGCAATCTGCTCGCCGCGGCGCAGGAGCTGGACAAGCTTGCGCTGTTGTCTTCGGGCAAGAGCATCGGGGTGGAGCTGGTGCTGCGCTCGGTCGGCGACAGTTCGCGCTATGACGTGTTCCAGTTGGCCGAAGCGGCGTCCGCCGGCGATGCGGGACGGGCGCTGCGCATTTTGCTGGGATTGAAGAGCGAAGGGGTGGAACCGACTTTGATCCTATGGGCGCTGGCGCGCGAGTTGCGCGGCCTTTGGCAGGCGAGCGAGCGCATTCGCTTGCGGTCCGCAGCCCGTGGCAGCGGCTGGAATCAAGCGAGTGCGCCGTCACCGTCGGCACTTGCGCGCGCCCGTGGTTTGCCGCTCGCGCAACTGCTCGCCGATGCCGGCCGTGCCGATCGGATCGTCAAGGGACTCGCCGCCGGCGACACTTGGACGGCCTTGACGGGACTCACCGCGACGCTCGCGGGCGCTTTGCAACCCGAGCGCGTTTCAGGCAGGGTGGCTTCATGACGATGGGAATCTTCGGCGGCACCTGCGATCCGATTCACTACGCGCATTTGCGCACGGCGTTCGAACTACAGCAGGCTCTGCGACTGCGAGAAATCCGCTTCGTACCGGCGGGCAATCCGCCGCACCGCGATCAGCCGCTCGCCGACCCACAATTGCGCCTGAGTATGGTCAAGGCGGCAACCGCCGGCCAGGCCGGATTCGTGGTCGACGACCGTGAAGTCGCCAAGACCAGTCCGTCCTATTCGGTCGAGACGCTCGCGGAACTGCGCCACGAGTATCCCGACCGCAGCATCTGCTTGATCGTCGGCATGGACGCGTTTCTCGGGCTGCCCAAATGGTACCAATGGCGCGAGATCTTCGAACTCGCGCATCTCGTCGTCGCGCATCGACCGGGTTGGCGCGCACCCGGAATGGGTCCGCTCGGCGAACTGCTCGTCGATCGCGGCACCGGACGCATCAACGATCTGCACGAGTCGCGTTGCGGCTGCATCTACATTCATGCTGTCACGCAGCTCGAGATTTCGTCGACGGACGTGCGGCAATTGATCGCGACGGGAAGGGATCCGCGGTTCCTGATGCCGGATTCCGTACGGAAGCTCATACTAGAGTCGAATTGTTACTCAAAAACACGGAACCCTTAGTGCCACAAGCCACCAAGAAGACTGCCGGCAAACCGAAGCACGCGGCCAAGAAGGCCGCAAAGAAAGCCGCCAAGAAGGCCACCAAGACCGCTGCGGGTCAACCGAAGCAAGCACGCGGACCCAAGCAAGCGCCGCCGCCGATCGCGCCGGCCAAGCCGCTGCTGCGACGGGTCGTCATCGATGCCCTCGAGGATATGAAGGCGCTGGAGATCAAGGTGCTCGACGTACGCGGTCTGACAGACATTGCCGATACCATGGTCATCGCCAGTGGCACCTCGGACCGGCACGTACGCTCGGTCGCGCAGCGCGTCGTCGAGAAGACCAAGGCGGCCGGCTACCGGCCGCACGGCGTCGAGGGCCAGCAAGACAGCGACTGGGTGCTGATCGATCTGCACGAGATGATCGTGCACGTCATGCTGCCCCGTGTGCGCGAATTCTATGGGCTGGAAAAATTGTGGGACATGACGGCGACGAAGCGCGCGGCCGCACGCGCCTGAGGAGCGCCGGCGCCGGCGCCTGCACATGAAATGCCGATTGATCGCCGCAGGCACGCGCTTGCCGGAGTGGATCACCACCGGATTCGAGGATTATCAGCGGCGTCTGCGCACGCCGCTCTCGCTGGAGTTGATCGAGATTCCGGTCGCGCAGCGCCGGCCCGGTGAGAATCCCCAGCCCGCGATCATGCGCGAGGGCGCGCTCATGCTGGACTCGATCAAGGAGGGCGACTATGTGGTCGCCCTCGATGTCGGCGGCAAGTCGATGAGCACGGAACAGCTGAGTGAATGGCTGGCAAGGAGGCTGCAGGAGGGGCGAGCGCTCGCCCTGCTGATCGGCGGCCCCGATGGTCTTGCCGCCACATGCCTCGCGCGCGCGGATCAGCGCTGGTCCTTGTCCGCCCTGACGATGCCCCATGGGCTGGTGCGCATCGTCGTCGCCGAACAGCTGTACCGGGCGACCAGCTTGCTCGCGGGCCATCCGTATCACCGGGCTTGAGGGCAGGCAGGTTTCTTTCTTGGCGAGCACACACGGAATCTGCGCGTCGCGGACATGGATCGTCTAGCACACGAAGTCAAGGGCCCGAAGACCCGGCCGCTTGCACCCAAGCGGCGCATCGTGTAGCAAGGCACGCCACCGGGCCCAAGGGTCCGCTTAGGCTATCCTAGGCGCATGTCCAAGCCATCCCTGTATCTCGCCTCCGGTTCGCCGCGCCGAGCTGAACTCCTGCGCCAGATCGGCGTGCCTTTTCGGGTCCTCGAGGTCGGGGTCGACGAGTCCCGGCGTCCCGGCGAGGACCCGAGCACTTATGTCAGCCGTTTGGCGGTCGCCAAAGCGCAAGCAGCTCAGGAACTGCTCGCGCGGGAGATGCTGGCGCCGGAGCGGCTGGGTCGGGATCCCCTGGATCGTGCCGCCGCGCTGCCGCTCGTGCTCGGTGCCGACACCGCGGTGGTCTTGGACGAGCATCTATTCGGCAAGCCGGCAGACCGAACCCAAGCGCTCGCGATGCTGCGCCAGTTGTCGGGCCGAACCCACCGCGTTTCGACCGCGGTGGCCCTCGCGGCGCACGGCGGGACACAGCTGCGCGTCTCGCACAGCGAGGTGACGTTTCGTGCGCTGCAGGACGCGGAGTGTGCCGCCTACTGGGAGACCGGCGAGCCGCGCGACAAGGCCGGCGCCTACGCGGTACAGGGACTCGCGGCGATCTTCATCGCCGGCCTGCGCGGCAGTTACTCGGGCGTCATGGGTCTGCCCTTGTTCGAAACCGCCGAGCTGCTCGATGCCGCGGGGGTGCCGAGGTGGCAGCCCGCGTGAGCACCGAAATCCTCGTCAACGCCAGCCCGCACGAATCGCGCGCGGCCGTGGTCGAGAGCGGTGTCCTGCAGGAGGTGTTTCTCGAGCGGGCCAGCCGGCGCGGCCTGATCAGCAACATATACAAGGGGCGCGTCTCGCGCGTGCTCCCCGGCATGCAGGCCGCATTCATCGAAATCGGCTTGGAACGTACCGCCTTCCTGCATGCGTCGGACATCATCGATCCGAACCAAACCGCCGCCCAGCCGCTCGCGCAAACCGCCAACGATGGCGATCCGCCGCGCACCGAAAGCATTCGCGCGCTCGTCGCCGAGGGCAATGAGATCCTGGTGCAAGTCGTCAAGGATCCGATCGGCACGAAAGGCGCGCGTCTCACCACCTATATCACCCTGCCGTCACGGCATCTCGTCTATATGCCGCAGGGACGCGGCGTCGGCGTTTCGGCGCGCGTCGAGAGCGAAGCTGAGCGGGAGCGGCTGCGCGCCGCGGTGCAGCGCTTCGTCACCCCCGAGGAGAACGCCGGCTACATCGTGCGCACCGCGGCCGAGGACGCCACGGCCGAGGCCTTGCACAGCGATATGGTCTACCTGCGCAAGCTCTGGGAGTTCATCCGCCAACGCGGCCTGCGCACCCAGCCGGGAAACTTGGTGCATGCCGATCTGCCGCTGCACCTGCGGGTACTGCGCGATTTGCTGCGGCCCGATGTCGACCGTGTGCTCGTCGACCAGCCAACGCCGTACCGCGAGATGCAGGAGTTCGCCGCCAGCTTCATGCCCGAGGCTTTGCCGCGGATCGAGCAGTATGCCGAGCCGCGCCCCTTGTTCGAATTGCACAACGTCGAGGAGGAGATTCAAAAAGCACTCGATCGCAAGGTTCCGCTCAAGTCCGGTGGTTACGCGATCATCGATCAGACCGAAGCGATGACGACGATAGACATCAACACGGGCGGCTTCGTCGGGTCTCGCAATCTCGAAGAGACGATTTTCCGCACCAATCTCGAGGCGGCGGTCGCCGTTGCCCGGCAGCTGCGACTGCGCAATCTCGGCGGGATCATCATCATCGATTTCATCGACATGGAGGAACCCGAGCATCGGCGGCAGGTCATTCAAGCGCTGGAACGGTCGCTGGCCGCGGATCACGTCAAGACCAACATCTCCTCCGTCTCTCCGCTGGGACTGGTCGAGATGACCCGCAAGCGGACGCGGGAAAGTTTGGAACATGTCCTGTGCCGCGCCTGTCCGACCTGCGAGGGCAGAGGTTTCGTGAAAACCGCGGAAACGGTTTGCTACGAGGTGTTTCGTGAGGTCTTGCGACAAGCCCGACAATTCGACTGTCAGCAGCTCATGGTGCTCGCGCACCAGGACGTCATCGAGCGGCTGCTCGACGAGGAGTCGGCCGCGCTCGGTGAACTCGAACTCGCGGCCGGAAAGCCGATCAAGCTGCAGACGGAGGCGCTGTACGCCGTCGACCAATATGACGTCGTGCTGATGTAAATGCGCCTGCGTAAATTCGGCAAGGTCCTGCTGCTCGGGCTGGCGGGGCTCGTGGCTCTCGTCGGCCTGCTGATGCTTTGCGTCAAATTGGCGCTGGCCCGCGTACCGGCGTATCAGGACGAAATCAAGGCCTGGGTGCATACACAGACGGGATTACACATCCGTTTTGCCGACGTCGCGCCGAGCCTGCGCTGGTACGGTCCCGAACTTTACTTCGGCCAACTCGAGCTGCGTTCGAAGGACGACCGGCGCATCCTGGCGCGAGCCGCGGGCGGCCGCATCGGCTTGGACGTCTGGCAACTCCTGCGCAGCGGCAAGCTGTTCGCCGGGCGCGTGCGTATCGACGCGCCGGACATCGTGATCGCGCGAGTCGGGCCGAGTGAGTTCGCACTGGCCTCCGAGCTGGAGTTGCGTGGCGGGCAGCATCGCGACCTGTCCCTGCTCGGCCTCGACGACCTGCCGGTCGGTGACTTCGAGATTCGCGGTGGTCGTCTGACCGTCGAGCGGTGGAATGCCTATCTGCCGGAAATGGTGTTGGACGAGGTCAGCATCGACCTGTTGCACGACAAGGATCGCGTCTCGGTGCGCTTCGCCGCGCGGCTGCCGCCCAGCCTCGGCGGCGCATTGGGATTGGGGCTGCACGCGGAAGGACTCGGCAAATTGGCGTCGCTCGATTGGCATATCGACCTGCATGCGCGCGGAATCGATTTCAGCGGTTGGCACCTGCTGCTCCCCGAGTATCTAGGCAACCTCGACGCAGGCTCCGGCGCCTTCCGGTTGACGGCGAGCGGACACGGTCTCGAAACAGCGGGCGCGAATCTGAATTTCGCGGCCGCCGGCGTGGTCACGGCGCTCGGCAACGGAGCGCAGGCGAAGTTCGATCAGCTGGGTGGCGAGGTCAATCTCACGCATGCGGCGGATTATTGGAGCCTGACTGGTCGCCGGATTCGCGCCCTGCGCGCCGGCCACGACGCCCCGATCTCGCAATTCGACGTCGACTGGCGTGCAGCACCGACGGGGCTGCTCGAGTTGCACGCGAGCACGAATTACTTGCGCGCCGAAGGGCTGCTGCCGCTCACCGGCTTGCTGCCGCAACAGGACCTACGCGACCGCTTGCTCGCTGCCGCACCGACCGGTGAGTGGTTGGACGCCCGCTTGGATCTCGCCCGCGCGGCCGTCGGCGATGCCTGGCGCATGCAAGTCCATGCAAGATTCCGCGACATCGGCGTTGCGGCGATGGGCAGGCTGCCGGGCTTGAGCGGTGTGACCGGCGAGATCGCCGGCACGGAAAGCGGCGGTCATGTGGCGCTCGAGGTCAATGCCGGCCGGGTGACCTGGCCGATTCAATGGCCCGAGCCGGTCACGATCGAGCATGCGCAGACGACGCTCTATTGGCGGCGCACGGCTGACGGCTTGCTGATTGCGACGCCGGGCTTCGAACTGCACAATCGCGATGCTGCGGTCAGCGGGCGCCTGGCTTTGAATCTTCCGGCCGACGGCGATTCGCCATATCTCACGCTCGTCGCCGCGCTGCGCGACGGCATCGTCGCCGACGCCCACCTCTATCTACCGAGGGCCAGGATTCCGCCGAAAACACTCGAGTGGCTCACGCAGGCTTTGCAAGGCGGGCGCATGCCGCATGCCGACGTGCTCTTGCAGGGTCCGTTGCGAGCATTCCCGTTTCGCGACGGCAGCGGTGTGTTTCTGGCACGCGCCGCGTTCGAGGGCGTGACGCTCGGAACGTACCCGAATTGGCCGGCGCTCGAGGACTTGAGTGCACGACTCGAATTCCGCAACCAGGGGATGTCGGCGCAACTGATCGAGGGTACCGCGCACGGGGTCAAACTGGTCAGTGGCGATGCGCGATTTCCGGACTTCAAGAACGGCGAGCTGCGCATCCATGTGCAGGCAAGCAGCGATGCCGATGCGGCGCTGCAGTTCATGCGCGCAACGCCGCTCGACGACAAGCTCGGCAAGCTGTTTTCGGGGGTCCGCGCCGCCGGGCCGTTGGCCACCAAGCTGGATTTGTTTCTGCCATTCCGTGACTTCGTCCACATGAACGTGCGGGTGCATGCGCAGATGAACGGCGTGACGGTCGAACGCGTAGGCTTGCCGCTCACCGCGAGCGAGCTCACCGGCGATTTCGATTTGGATGACGGCGAGCTGGCGCACGCGGACTTCCATGGCCGGCTGCTGGGCGGCTCTTTTCGGGCGCAAGCCCGCGCGCCGCGTGCCCGGCCCCTGACCCGCTCGCAACTCGACCTGCGCGGCAGCTTTTCGGGCGAGGCCCTGCGTGCGGCCATCGGCTTGCCGGCGAGAGTCGCGCTGCGCGGGCTCTCGGACTGGCGCGGCATCGTCAAGTTGGCGCCCGATCCCGAACGCGAGCGCTCTGTCCACCTCAGCGCCTCGCTGAGCGGCCTGGAAGTGCCGTTGCCAGCGCCCCTCGCCAAACCTGCCGGCCGTCCGTTGCCGTCCTGGGTCGATATTCAGTGGCCGAGCGGCGGCGGTACGCGGGTCAACCTCGCGCTGGGCTCGGTGCTGCGCGGCGCTGTCGTGACCTCGTCCGAGGATGACGGCTCGGCACAGCAGTTGACGCACGCGGCCGTGATGTTCGGCGACGCCGATCCGGTCTTCAGCGATACACAGCTCGTCAACGTCGGCGGCACGATCGACCGCCTCGACTTGACCGGCTGGCTGTTGACCCTGAGTCCCGACAAGTCGGGCCGACCGCTCACCGATTATCTGCGGACCGCCAACCTGCAGATCGCGCAGGTCGATTTCATTGGATTGACACTGCACTCGGTCAGCCTCGGGCTCGCCGCAAGGGCCGATCGTTGGCATATCGCGGTCGATGGTCCCGAACTCGCGGGCACGATTTCCCTGCCGATCGCCGCCGATTCCGCCGAGCCCTGGGACCTGCGCTTCGATCGGGTGGTGCTCGGCGCCACCGCGGCCGCCGCCTCGGCCGCCCAGTCGGACACGGTTGCCCCCGCTGCCGCTGCCCTCGCGACCGATCCGGCGATCATCAGCCCACGCAGCGTGCCCGCAATCAATTTCTCGGCAGCTGCGGTTTCCTGGGGCAAGGCGCAACTCGGCAGCGTCGCGGCGACCCTCGCGAAGCGCGATGACGGCGTCGTGCTCGATCAGCTGACGATGACGAGCCCGAATCTGGTGCTCAAGGCGCATGGCGAATGGCGGGGCAAGGATGCCGGGCTCGGCCGGCTCACAGGCGAAATCACGAGCAACGACGTCGAGGCTGCGCTAGCCCAACTCGGTGCACCAGACGTGATTTCCGCGAAAACCGGGCACATCGACTTTAATCTGAATTGGCTCGGCGCGCCCACGGCACTCGCGTTCAGCGACTCGACAGGCCGGGTGCAGGTCGCACTCGATAAGGGTCAGTTGCTGGCCGTGAAACCCGGCGCCGGCCGCGTGCTCGGGCTCGCGAGCCTTACCGCACTGCCACGGCGCCTCGCGCTGGACTTCAGCGATTTGACCGACAAGGGGCTTGCGTTCGACTCCGCGCGCGGCAGTTTCGATCTGGCGGGCGGCAACGCCCAGACCGACGACGTGCTGATTCGGGGGCCGGCCGCGGAAATCGGTCTGATCGGCCGCATCGGCTTGAAAGCGCACGATTACGACCAAACAGCGGTCGTCACCGGCAACTTCGGTGGGCTGTCGATTGGCGGCATCGCCGCCGGTGCGTTCGCGGCCGGCCCGGTCGTGGGCGGTGCGGTGCTGCTTTTCACCCAAGTGTTCAAACAGCCGCTGAAAGGCTTGGCACGGGCGTATTATCGGATCACCGGGTCTTGGGAGAATCCCACGATCGAGCGGATCAGCAAGGGCGCCTCGGGAACGACCGGCAGTTCATGAGCCTGAGCAGAGCAGACAGTCCCTACGAACAGCACAGTCTCCCGGAAGAGCATAGAGTCGCCAAGATGATGAGCAAAGTCGCCGCCATTCAGATGACCTCGAGTCACCTCGTCGCTGAAAACTTGAACGCCGCGCGTGCCTTGCTGCGCCAAGCCAAGGATGCGGGGGCTGAGATCGCCTGCTTGCCCGAGAACTTCGCTTTCATCGGGCTGCGCGACACCGACAAACGGGAGATCGCCGAGACCGAGGGTGACGGACCGGCGCAAGCTTTCCTGCGTGACAGTGCGCGGGAGTTGAAGCTCTGGATCCTCGGCGGGACGATCAATCTGCGCGATGGCGCGGCTGGACGGGTCACGAACTCTTCGTTGTTGTTCGACGCCGACGGCAAGCGAGTCGCCCGTTACGACAAGATTCATCTGTTCGACGTCACGATTCCGGGCCGGCATGACCAATACCGCGAATCGAACACGATCGTGCCCGGGCGCCATATCGTGCTCGCGGATACGCCGGTCGGTCGCCTCGGACTCTCGGTCTGCTACGACATGCGTTTTCCTGAGCTTTACCGCGATTTGGTGGCACAGGGCGCCGAGTGGCTGGCGATGCCCGCCGCATTCACCGTGCCGACGGGAATCGCCCACTGGGAGCCGATTCTGCGCGCCCGGGCGATCGAAAATCTTTGCTACGTGGTGGCACCCGCTCAGTCCGGCACGCACACCAGCGGCCGCGAGACCTATGGAAACAGCTTGATCGTCGATTATTGGGGGAAGATCTTGTCGCGATTGGAAACAGGTTCGGGTGTGATCACGGCGGAATTCGATTTGGCCAAACAGGCGGAGACGCGCGCGCGATTTCCGGCGCTCGACAATCGCCGGCTGGGCATCGATGGCGCCACAGCGGTGGTCGCGTGAGCGCAGCGATGTTTGCGATCGCCGAGCAGGCGATTCTCACTCCCTCCGGGCTCGACGAGGGGCGCTTGACCGGTGTGCTCGACACGGTCTTGAGCCGCGGCGTCGATTACGCCGATTTGTACTTCGAATTGTCGCGCGAGGAGTCGTGGTCGCTCGAGGACGGGATCGTCAAGGACGGCTCGTACAGCATCGAACAGGGTGTCGGTGTGCGGGCGATCAGCGGCGAGAAGACCGGATTCGCGTATACCGACGAAGTCCTGCTGCCGGCCTTGATCGAGGCTTCCGACGCCGCGCGTGCAATTGCCCGCAGCGGCGGCCGCGGCGCCGTCAAGGCTTGGGACCGGCCGCTTGCCCACCGCCTTTACTTGCCGGTCGATCCGCTCAACTCGATCCGCGACGAAGACAAGGTCGCCTGGCTGATGCGCGTCGATGCCGAAACGCGACGCATCGACCCGCGGGTCAAACAGGTCATGGCGTCCCTCGCCGCTGTGCATGAGGTGGTGCTGATCGCCGCGAGCGACGGTACGCTCGCGGCCGACGTCCGGCCGCTGGTGCGCGTCAATGTTTCCGTGATCGTCGAGCAGAACGGCAGGCGCGAGCAGGGCTACAGCGGCGGCGGCGGTCGTTACGGACTCAATGAACTGCTGCGCGGGGAACAAACCTTCGATCATGGACGCGAGGCCGTGCGCCAAGCCTTGGTGAACCTCGAAGCCGTGGCGGCGCCCGCGGGCGCGATGCCGGTCGTCCTCGGTCCCGGCTGGCCCGGGATACTGCTGCACGAGGCGATCGGCCACGGTCTCGAAGGAGATTTCAATCGCAAGGGCACCTCCGCGTTTTCCAATCGGATCGGACAGAAGGTGGCGGCCGACGAGATCACGGTTGTCGACGACGGGACGCTGGATCGGCGCCGCGGCTCGCTGAACGTCGACGATGAAGGCACGCCGACCCAGTGTACCGTGTTGATCGAAAACGGGGTCCTGCGCGGCTACATCCAGGACAAGATGAATGCCCGTTTGATGGGGCAGGCCCCGACGGGGAATGGCCGGCGCCAGTCTTTCGCCCACATGACCTTGCCGCGGATGACCAATACCTATATGCGCGCGGGCACACGCGCGCCCGAGGAGATCATCGCCTCGGTCGAGAAGGGCTTGTACGCGGTGAATTTCGGTGGCGGACAGGTCGATATCACCTCGGGCAAGTTCGTTTTTTCGGCGAGCGAGGCCTATCTGATCGAGAACGGCAAAATCGGCGCGCCGGTCAAAGGCGCGACGCTGATCGGCAACGGCCCCGACGTGCTGACGCGCGTGAGCATGGTCGGCACTGACTTGAAGCTCGACGGCGGTGTCGGTACCTGCGGCAAGGAGGGTCAGTCCGTGCCCGTCGGCGTCGGCCAGCCGACCTTGCGCATCGACGCCCTGACGGTCGGTGGCACCGGCTGAGTGCCCCGGAGCCGGTGACTAGCCGAGCTTGGCGAGCAGCGCGATCAGTTCTCCCTGGCGACGGGTCGCCGTCTTGTCGAAGATGGTCTTGAGCCGCTGGCGCGCATGACCCGCGCTGATGCCCACGCTCGCGGAAACCTCCCGTAGCGACTTGCCCGTCGCGAGTTGCCGCGCGATCTGGGCTTCGGTGAGCGTGAGCCCGAACACTTGCATCAGCAGACCCCGGGGCAAGCTCGCCGGCGCCTCGACGTCGGTAATCAGCAGCAAGATCGCCGCCGCGCGCCGGCTGCCGCTCGCCGCCAGCCTGCGATCGACCCCGGCAAGCAGCCACGGCCGCAGCCCCGAGGGTCGCGGCAGGGTCAGTGTCGGCGCATAGTCGCCCGTGAGCCGCTGCGGATTCAGGATCGTGCCGAGAAACTGCCGCAAGCGCTTACGATCGGTCGGCTGCGGAGCCTGCAGCCGACCCTGGACAAGCTGCAAACCGTCGCCGAAACGGACACAGGCATTGGCTTCGAGAAGCCGCGCACTGTCGTCGATCAGTACCGCGCCCCGCCCGACCCGTTCGAAGGCGCAGAGTTGCCCCGCAAAGCCGGTTCTTGCGACGGAGATCTCCAGGGTGTCAGCCGGATCGGGACGGTGAATCGATGCATCGACCATGGGCCATGTCGCGTCGCTGCTGAGATCAATCGTCATTTGTCGGCAATCCTGTGTTGGCGCGCACATCGCAGTCCGCACTGTAGGAAGCCGGGGTCAGCCGGCGCAACCCCCCCAAAATGGGGGGCATAC
>Ga0116231_10006330_pt1 | contig 22695 bp, 15 predicted proteins | sample S1TSphgellanicum_2_FD_89695 | JGI IMG/M metagenome (GOLD analysis project Ga0116231, IMG submission 89695) | Host-associated microbial communities from peat moss isolated from Minnesota, USA - S1T2_Fd - Sphagnum magellanicum MG | ecosystem: Host-associated > Plants > Peat moss > Unclassified...
AACCCCAAAAACCCAAAAAAAAAATTAATCCCCCCCCCCCCCCCCCCCCCCCAAAAAAAAAAAAAAAACAAAGTCTCCATACTTGAGCTCTTTCAACTACTCCTCCCTCTATGTCTACTACCTTGTCTAAGGTTTTGGAGATTTTGTCAAGGGGTTTAAGGGTTATTGGGTATTGAAGCCAGGGTTTGTTTTGTAATAATATGGAAATTTTTGCAATTTTTTCCAAAAAATAGAAATAAATTTCAATTTTCTCTACACAAAAAGAAAATTCTGCAAAATTTTCCCAACTTTTTTGTTCCAAAAAACAACCCAAAAAAATCTAATAAAAACACCGATTTTGGGGTCATTTAATTTCATTGGTTTTGAGTTTCAACATGATACAATTTCAACAACTATGGACAAAATTGGGATTGTAGGAGACATTTTTCCCTTGCGCACTTGAGAAGAGTCAAAACGAGAGAAGATGGTTAAGCACGCACACACCCCCCCCCCATTGCTACATTAACATGTAAACCATGATGGTCCAAATCCCACCTAAACAAGACTAAAAACACATAATATAACTATACCAATTCAAAGGCTCATCATAAATTCTATACAATTGATTTTAAAACTCATTTTCAACTAATTTGACACAAATTTTAACCCGTTGCTATGTTCAAAGTTACCAACCCATTGAAGTTTTGTCACACCACCCCATTTCTTTGCCAACAAAGTAGCCTAAACTCTCTCTCTCTCAACTAGATACGTTCCTTTAGCAAATTGTAGCTCCATTGTAGAGATCACTATGGGGAGTAGTAGTAGCACCCATTACCTTATTCGTCCTCTAGATGCTTCTCAAAACTCATCAACAACTAGTTTAGTTTTTATAACGGAATTACAAGTTAGGGATCCTTTTTCTCTAATTCCTTGTCTTCCACCGAGTTCCAACTTCCGACATGGGTTGAAAATTATGGAAACATTTGAAAATGCACGGACTATTTTAACAAGTGAAAATTGATGAATGCACTCAAAGCGGGGAAAAAAAAAAATAGTGTGAAATCGAGACATATCTATTTGGGAATACGGAGGAGGGTAATATTTTATTTCAACACGGGTTTTCTCGAAGTCATGTATAGTTCTTAAAGTTTCGACTATTTATAAAGCGAGTTTGTCAAGTCATTGAAGTTTATCTCGGCCGCTCATTCTACACCTGTCTTGTTCGATCCCATCCATTTGCCTCTTTCTTTACCGTGGGTAACCCGATTGGTCGAGGGCATTACCGAAATGGAGCAAATGCGCTTGTCCTAGGGCGTTACCCGACCGGTAATTACTATGGTCATTATTTTGTTACGCATGTTACCTGACATCTTAGAGTATCCTATGAGACTATTATGAAATATGGCGGCGGCTCGGGTGCTTCTTTCTCCGAGGATGGATCATGAATCATTGTCATGGTGGGGGGTGCACAAGAAGAGCGGATATTTGTAGATACGATACTTATATTTTGTAAAAAGGGTTCCCCCGCCCCCCCCCCCTCCCCCCCCCCCAAAATAAGGTCAAGATGCTAACAAAATGGTTATTATTCAAGTTAAACAAGGGGCCTTGCCATTTACATCTTTAAAAAGTATCTTAAGGAAAATGAAAAATTATGGGAACTCAAATATTTCACCATGAAAAAAATATAATATTAAAAAAAAATCCTTTAAAAGAAACCAAAATCCTTCAAGATATTATAAATCTATACAAATCTCAAGTTTCAACACAAGCCAAAATATCATCTTTCAGAAATCCTCATAAAAAAAAATAGACCTTATTTACTTACTTAGGGGTCCAAAATCCATTAAGCTACTATCTACTTATATAAAATAATTGGTGTCCGCACATGCTTGATTCAGTAATTCGTGATTGGCTGGAGCCCTCCCCCCTCCATGGGCCCTGCATCCTAGTACTCTCTATAATGAATCTAAAACACAAATTCCTTTCCTTGCCTTGGTAGGCAAGGCCAATGAATTGTGTGTGTGTGGTGTTATGAAGGAACTAGGCACTTTTTTGTTTTTCCCATGGGTCAAACCTAATTTTGATCTCCATGGATTGAAATAGAATTTTCCTTTTGCATCATCACCATGGCCGCCCCAATGCCTCTACCAAAAAGGAATCAAAGAACGAACCATGATGCTCATGGAGTTGAGTTAATAATCGTTCCTCCAAATCACAAAATGCTTCAATGTTGGGGGTAGGTACCTACCTACCTATTGGTGAAGAAGAAGGCATTGAAATATATCATTATTTACCATATTCAAACTTAGTGTCAAATGTTTGCGAGCTTCCCTCATCAATAAATAGATAAATATTAAAATATAATTACGATTGAGGAAGCATTTTTAAATGCCACTTCACTATGGTTGATTATATAATCAATAGTAGTCAATGTGTGTGTGTGATCAAGCATTGTGTAGTTAACCTAACGCAATCATTTTAATTTTTTTTCCATGATCGTTGAACACCCAAAGTATCCCATGTGAAATTTATAAGCTCATTTTCAGCCATAAGGGTGGGGGCGAAGAAACTAACACTTACTTCATGGTGGGCACGATACATATTGATAGAAGCCCAAATAGAGGGGCCATTGAGTGCCAAGAATGCTCTTTAATAATGTCCATACCGAAGAAGAATTTGTCACACTAATTAAAACCTTGAACTTCATACAAATTACTCTGTACATGTTGTTAGGTATACGGATGCTAGTGGACACGTTCTAATATGGTATACTTGTTGTTGTGAAAGGAAAACAAGCTCTTGTACACTCATACTAACTTCCCATCGTGATGGTACTAGGCTAGTGGAACTCACTCATCATCAATAGTTTGAAGATTTACATTTTGGAAAAATAAAAATAAGTCTTCATAATATTCCAAAAAATATATTCTTCATTTTCCTTCACAAAAATTTCCTCTTTGCAAAAAAGTGATTTTTTCAAAAATTTCAACATTTTTAATAATTATTATATAATTTGTGCCAAGAATTGCCCCCGCCAAGGTACCACCACTACGGAAGGAAGGGATATAATACTAGTAGAATCTAGTTGTGAAGTAGTTTTGGAAATTTCATGCGAGTTCTTTCTTTACATAACCTTGCCTTGTGAGAAGAGGGGAAATCAATTGCGTGGCAATAACATACCCAGGAATTAACAGTTGGGAGAAGAAGAAGAAGACGAAGAGCTGTTGGTTCCATTAGAGCTGTTGGGTCATTTTGTTTGGGCTTTTTTCATGACTCGGATTTGGTCATGAAGAAGAGCTGTTGGTTCCATTAGAGCTGTTGGGTCATTTTGTTTGAGTTTTTTTTCATGACTCGGATTTGGTCATGTAGCCGCCTCTTTCTTTCTTTCTTTCTTTCTTTCTTTCTTCCATTCTTTCTTGCTTGTTTCGTTTGTCAGAAGACACAAGCTTCAAAGGTGAGTCCAGAGCAGCTTGTTGCCTGCTATCAAGAGCAACAAAACTGGCTGGCACAGATTTTGTCACAGCAACTTGTGAGAACTAGTCACCATATCTCTTAACACAATTTTTGCTAAAAAGTCTGTGTTTCTCTGCAACCAAATCCTTCACACCCAAGTGCTTGAAGATCTTGGATAACAAGATCTGTCAGAAACAAAACAAATATTTTAAGCTGTTCATTTCATTAGGTTAGGACACTACTAGTCCTCATTCATTCATTCATTCATTCAAGCACATTCAATTCCTCTTAAGTTTTTCCACTTTTGACCCATCTTTTTTTTATTGGCCTTGCCTCTACCAAGGCAATTAGGATATTGTTGTGTTTAGATTCATTACAGAGCATAGTTAGCTTAAGGGATTAATAATAATAATAATAATAATAATAGGTCTATATTTTTATATGAGGATTTTTTTGAAAGATGATAGATATTTTGGCTTGTGTTGAAACTTGAGGTTAGTTATACTTGAGTTCTAATATCTTGAAGTATTTTTGGTTTCTTTTAGAGGTTTTTTTGAAGATTATGTTTTTTGCATGGTGAAATATTTGAGTTTCCATAATTTTTCTTTTGCCTTAAGATATATTTTTTATAATGTAAATGGCAACGCCACCAGTGTGACACACCCTTTGCAATTGCAAGTGAGCAACCATCTTGTTTTGATGACGCTCACTTTTTTGGCATTGGAGTGACCCTCCATCATCTTGTTTCCACGCTCTCGCCCTATTGGGCCAAACCCAAGACAAGAAAACCCTAATTTGCAATCCTTTGCATACTTTGCACACAACTCAAATAGAATAAATATTTCCACAAGTTTCAAGTCCTTTGGCTAATAACTCTAGTAGAGTTAAATGTAACTAGGGTCCCCAAATTGACACCCATTGTGGGACATCCATTACTACTAGCCCATGGTGACTTGTTAGATCATATATAAAAACTTCTACCAACCACCCCCAAAATAGTCAAAGCATCATGACAATAGTGGTGAACCTAAGGGCTTTTGTATTTCTTTGCATTTTCTTTCCCTCTTTGTTTGATATTTTAAAAATGGGTTTTTAAAAACCTAGTCCAACATAGAAGCCAAGGCCAATAGACACCTTCAAGCTTCTATTGGGAATGATAACACATGACTATCAACTAACCATTTGCCATTTATAAATTCCAAGAGAGGTTGGATATTGAGATGTGATTAAAATGTTCCCCGTTTTTTTTCTAGAAAAAAAATTTGGACAATTTTCATTTCTTTCTTATGGTAGTAAAACATTCCATAGCCTAAGAATTTTAAGCATGATGATGGCCAAAACACCATCCCTATCCCCTTGAGCTCCCCACCGAAAAAAAAAAATGTGCTTACAATATGTGGGTCAAGAGTTACAATGTACTAGAGATTTAGTGCTAGATTTGTTTCCTTTCTAAACAACTTCCAACATAAACATGTAAAAAGTACTAAGTAGCCTTCAAACTACTTTCCATTCTTTTGAGCAAATTGGGGGTTAGATTTCTTTGTTGTGGAGGTAGGGCACAAATGAAGGAAATTCAAAGGGGGATAGATTGTCATCACTATGTAAAAAGGACCAAATTATACCTATCTTCTTTGGGTTATCCTATTCTTGTGTCTTATGAAATCATGTGAGACAATCTTGGGTGTGGATATTTCTTGATCTAGAAAGTTCACAAGTGTAAAAGATACTCATCAAGTCTATGACTCTATGTCAGCAGCCTTTTTCTTTTTCTTTTCTGGGGAACTGGGTGCAAATTTTTCAACCTCCAAAAACAAAACCCAAAAAAAAATGAGGAATATTTTCCATTGCAGATTTTTGTAAATTTTTTGCCAAATTTGATCACACTCCCAAAAGAAAGTTTTTTTCTGGCAGATTTCCTCCTGTTTTTACAGTTTTGCCTAAAATCAATGTGGCTAAATAAATAAATGAATAAATAAATAAAAGAAAAACACCGGGCAAGGGAGCAAGAAAAGGAAAAAGAAAGGACCCAAGTCCTAACAAAATACCACACCCCAAAAGTGCAGAAATCCTTTTTGGGATGATTGGCACTAAAAGTGCTACATCACCAAAATGGAAAACAAGGGGTGTGTGTTACACTATGGCCTTGCCATTTACATTAAAACATAGCTTAATGCAAAAGAAGAACTATGGGAAACTCAAATATTTCACCATAGCAAAAATATAATCTTCAAAAAATCCTCTAAAAGAAACCAAAATCCTTCAAGATATTATTATAATTCTATTATAACTAATCTCAAGTATCAACACAAGCCAAAATATCATCTTTCAAAAATCCTCATATAAAAATATAGACCTATTATTATTATTACCTATTATCAAAATCCCTTAAGCTACTATTATACTCTACAATGAATCTAAACACAACAATATCCGTGTCTTGGTAGGCACGGCCAACAAAAGGCTGCTCTAAGTCATGTAGTCTCTCCTCTCTACCTTTTGAATGTGACATGGAGAATTAATTGGATATCCCATCTCAAGGAAAAACTCTATGAGTGACAAAACTAACATGCATCTTTACAATGTTCTTTTAGCATCATACTTTTGACCTAAGTAACGGGTTTTGGGTCTTTTATTACTTATAGTGTATTTGAATTTGGGAGGGCACCTTATATCCACCAACAATCCAAGAGGAGGGATAGTATGCCTACTACTCCTTAAGAGTGGAGGGATTTGATGGAGCTTAACCTACTTATAGTTGTAAGGTCTCTCCCATTCTTAAGGAGTTAGGTGTAAGATCCCTTAACTCTTAACTAGGCATAAGAACCATCCCTCTACCATTGGGTAAACACAATGTAAATTACATACCCCATCTAGTTGGTAATTGTTTATTGCTGCCCATTTTAGTTACCTTATGCTATTTGTAAACATTTCAAATTTACTATGTTTTAACCCTAACGAGCTAGTATATATTTTTGACATCTACCTTTCCTTGGTGACAAGTAATTGTTTTGAGGTGGGTTAAAAAAGAGGTATATGTCAAAAGCATCATCCTATAACATAGAGTCATTTAAAAACTTTGCAATGCATATGATTATGTCAAATTTGTTTCAAATTATGGTAACTAGCTTTTTTTTTTCCTCTTTGTGACAATTTTTTTGGGTTCATTGCATTAATTAACTTGAATAAGATTTTTACCATATATTTTTGGAACACTTTTAAATTCCACTACCATTTTTGCCATTATAAAATGCCTATGGTATTATTGAAGTAGTTGAACGGTTTCATTGTCGTTTTGTTATCTCTCATTGTGTTGTGTTCATGTTTGAAATGCAAATTGCACAACTAAATGTCTTTCTCTATGCAATTGTGCCAAACTTATACTGATATATTTCGATTTACCTATTATTTCTCCTACAAATATACCTTTACTTGGATTGGAATTTTTTTGAAGCTTGTATACCCTTACTCCAATTATGTATTAAGATCAATATACACGCACAACATAGGTTCATACCAATGTTGGAAGATGCCATGGAAAGGAATCCTAATAAAAACAGCATAATGTAAGACATAACAAGTCTCAAATTATTGGGAAGGATGTCAATAAACCTTTCAATGGAAAGGCATAATTGTTGGATGCATGTGTGAAGCTAAGTTAAAAATGCTTGGCTACTTTGAGGAAGATTGAGTTGTTTTTAATCTTCAAATTAATGTCTTATAAGTAGAGTTTATAGCAAGTTGTTTGGAATTTTTAGAACATATATAATTCTAATGAGGATGACTTTTCAAATTTGGTTTTGGTCAGATAACTTTAGGTGTCATAAGTCATCCTTTGGACAATTTCAAACTATAATCTATATAGTCAATTCCCAAATAAAGAGGAATGAAAAGATGACTTTTTGTATTTGTATTTTTTCATATATATATATATATATATATATATATATATTTATTTATTTATTTATTTTTATTTTTTTCTTGCAACACCATGGTCACAAGAAAATTTTCAATACTTTCTATATCAATTTGTATTTCATTTCTTTTGAATTCAATTGAATTGAATCTAAATCCAATTGACCTCAGTTGAATTTGAATTCCATTCAATGTATTTAAATTAGATTAAAAATTTTCAACTAATTTCAATTCATTTCAACTTTAATTCATTCAAGTTTCATCCAATGTCATTCAATATTTTCATTCAAATGAAACTTAATTTTCACAAAATCAATTGATTCTTTTCATTAGCTGATTGTCACTAGTAGTGCACCATAAGTAACATAAGGCCCAAATTTATTTATTTTTTACAATGCAAGCATTGTTATAACCTTGTCAAAGTTTTGTTATAATTTTGTTCTAGTTTTTTAAAAATTTAAACCTTTACTAGTATTTCATTTTTGTGGGGATTTAAATATTTAAATATGTTGCAATCATTCAATCATGTTTTATATGTTCCATTTAAATTTAAGTTTAAACTACTAAACCTATATTCATATTGCCCTTGTAATTAGTATTTTTTGACAAAATTTGTTACTTTTTTGACAAAAACATTTCTTGCCAATTTTTATTTTCATAGTGTAAATTTGATTAATTTTTCAAAAAAAATAGGAAAAAATCTCAAGACTTGTTTCAATATCAGAAAATTAAAAGTTAATTGAATTTTTAAAAACCTAGTTGTAACACATTCCTCCACGAGAAAATATTCACACCAAGCAAAATTACAAACTACAAGCAAATACTTATACCAAACCAACACCATTTCTATAAAAATATTTCCATAATAGGACCCAACTTGTAGGACATGAATCATTCTTGTAGGTCAAATTTAACGTACCAATGCAATCATATTGGAACCCATAATGTTTTATATTTTGAATGAATCATAATTGTAGTTGAACAAAGCAAAATATATCTATGATTCACAAATGCAATATGTGCCATATCCTAATGTCAAATTGTGATTTTAATGTAATATATGCCACAATAAACACCACATATTGTACACTATAATGAACGAAACCACAAAGTTTATCTCACACATAGTTCATGAGGCATGACCTTTTGTGTGAGGAAAACCCATTATCTTCTAATAAATAATGTGCAAGGTCCAAACTAGTTAATATGTGTTGGAGCTAGAATGAAAAGGACACAACCTTTTAGTACATATGATTAACCCTTATTTGTGATCACATTTGAAATATAAAAATTGAAAGATGAAGGATTGTTTTCTTAACATTAACTTGTTCAAATGCATGAATTGAATATGTGAAATTTGAAATCATTTTTTAAAAGTAATCTTTAAATTATGGATGATAATCCTAACTCATTTAATGTTGTTTTTTATGACATCTTGGAATGGGCATAATTTTAGAACTTCTATTGAAGATTAACATGATTAACAAGTATAATGCATTTCATTAAAAATGAACCCTTAAACAAACTCGTTTTAATATTCAATAAGAAATGTTTTTCATTGATATTACAAAAAGGGTGATGATGCGACAAAATATTGGCACGACTTCACTAGTTTTGACACAATAAATATTATTTGACGCCCAATTTGAATATAGCATATAAACTTTCACGAAAAATTAATCAATTTAAAAATACATAACAAGGAAAGATGAAACCAAGGATTGAGAATGAAATTAAGGTTTAGATTGAAGACCGCTTTAACAATAACTTCAAAGAATGCGTAAAGTAAGTTGACAAGGACTAACACTCATATGTATTTGGATGAAATAGTGTTTTAGTTATTTGACGTCGTTGGATGGAGCCTATTATCATAGGTATATATTCAACCATTAATAGTGGCCAAGTAAAGAACAAAGAAGGGGAACCAAGGGTTAGCATGCATTAAAGTGGGTGAGGGTAGCCTCATCAAGAAACCTCTTACAATTTTGAATGGAATGAATGGAACTTTTCCAATTTTCAATGATGTGATGAAGCAAACTTTGAGAGGTGACATGGAAAATGGATTGTGGAATTGATGTTGTGGTTTTGGGGTAAAAAATAGAAATAAAGATCATGATAAAAGTGTAATTATAATTTTTAATTTCTTAAAAGTAGTACCTTGAGTACTAGTTGGTTACCTCATTTTGAATATTCAAAAAAATGAAAGGTAGAAAGAGCAAATCAAGAGACATGAAGAAGCTCAAGGGGAGAAAGTAACTTTAAAAGTAGGAGAAAATAATAGATCAAGAATGTGTGATTTTTTTTCAATGTCTTGTAGAGTTTCTTTGGTGTTCTTGAGTTCTTGGAACCTCAAGGACTCTTGCTTTGTTGACTAAAGTCTTAAATATGGGGAGGGAGATTGTTGCATATGAAATGTAGATAGATTAGTGTGAATGTTGTGAAATATATTCAACTTTGATTGTTGGTGCAAGTGAGTGAACCTAACATAGATGGCAAGGAAAATAAATAAGCTCGAAGCAAAAGTTGTGAGTGTTGATGTTGATATCTAAATTATGTGAAATTAGTAGGAGAAACTTGAGTTAGTGAAGTTGGAACATAATATGAGATGTTGGAGAACTAAATTGATCCTTGGAAACACAAATCAAGAATAATTAAGCTTTACAAAAACTATATGTTGAAGCACACTCAACAAATATTGGCAAAGATTTCAAAGCACTTCATGAAGTAAAACCCATTACAAAGAAAAAAAATTCTCAATGATATCATAGACCTAAATAAGAAATGAGAGATTCGTAGTAAAATTAAGAGAACCAACAAACAATTTAAAGATCAGATAAACTCTCACAATATTATCAAATTAGAACCAATTTTGATAATAAGTTTTATCCATAATGACAACATCTTGGCTACAAGTCAAGGAATGGTAAAGAGACGGACTACTTGCTAAGTAGTCCATCTCTTTACCATCATCGAGGTTTGAAGTTACAAATAATGGTTGGGTGCCCAGCAACAACACTTGAAATTGGTTTGACTATTGTGGTAGGTGTTTTGGAATTGGTGTTCAATCATCAATAATAACTTCTAATTGTTGATCACTTGTTTTGATCACATGTTCAATATTTGGTTACTTATTAAATGTTTAATCAAAAAACTACCATGTTTGATCATTAACCATAATGTTCAATCGCTAATTAAAGTGGACCAACATGTTGCTTGATCATTGATTGAAATTGCTTGTGTCCCCCAACCAGTTCCACCCACTTAGAGATTTACAGATAGAATGCAAGAATGGGATGACAATATGGATGGAAAACATAAGAAGCAAGTTTACATTATGATGGCGATCATGTACAATGTACACCTTACAAGCATGCAAACTCCCCAAGCGTAGCAAACCTTCCAAATCCTTCATGAATATGAGGGTTGGGATGTGCAAAACCCCCAATGAACCAATTTTGAATGACCGACCTTTTTTATCACACATTGTATGACCAAAGAGATCTAGCCTAACATGGAAATCCTTTCAAGAAAATCCCCATATTGTTAGCCTTCAACGTGAGCAAGTTACTCCTTAGACGCTGGTTCAGTCTCCATAGAGCAAATCCCATAACTTCTTCCTCCACCATTGACAGTCTAAGCTTAACTCATTCCTTGATGTTTAACTAATAATGCATGAACAATTTACGTGACAGTCCAATAGATGGAAAATTTGCATTACTAGAGCAAGCGAGCACGATTGGCTTGTTCTCTGCCCCAAGAGTAAAGAAAGGCCTTTACAGAGGTGAGATCCCCCTACTTATGACACAATCTCACCTCGTCAATGTGAACCAAGCGGCTCATCCTGTAATCACTTTGCACCCCGTATAGCAAAGTTCAAACTAGGAGCAACGGTTTCAAAGGGGAAATATCAAACGCCGCTTGCAGCAACGGTTCCACAAAAAACGAACTCAAAACAATCCACAGTAACAACACTTGGTGAACTGAACATTCCTCAAAATGTGTGACCAAATGAACTCTGCGTCATTCCATTGTTTCTCCCTGAATGAAACGAACTCAACATCATTCCATAGTCTCTCCCTGAGCCAATAAAGGAAATATGCGTGTAGGCACATCACCCGTTGTTCCAGGTAAAAGAAGAAATATGCTTCTTCTAGAAGGGTTTTGCTCATTACATGATAGATGAGAAACCTCAGGTCAGTAACTTCTTCCTGCTACTCACTAAAAAGGAAGGCTGGATTGTAGAATTGAAGAACACATACCTGAATGAAAATGAAGTACCTGTTATTCGAATGTGGAGAGGACTCTGTACATCAAACGAATATCTCTGCCAATTTCAGAATGATTTGGACAGCAATGTGGAGTGAGTGCTATCGAAAGCACTTTCAATTCGGCTATTGAAAGCCTGCTCTTTTTTCTCCCCTTCTGACAGATTGTTCTTCAAAATAGTATCACAAGATGCAAAAGATGAAAAGAGGAGTGAAGCCCCGGTGCAAAAAGGATACTTTTCCTCTGCCTGACCATTCAATTTTCTCCTCCGTGTGAAATTGTCTCTCCCACATTTGGCACCCATTGATGTGGTACAAGCAGACTGGGAGCAGGCAACAGAACTCCCAACCAGTGATGGGAGAAATGAAATTGGGATTTGATGACAGCAAAATGTGAAAGGGGGGCATGAAGCAACACACAATTTGTGGAGGCTGAAATGCCGTGACAAATTTCTACCTACCTGAGACATCTCTCACTTTGTTGTCTAGCTTTTGTAAAATGGGGTAGCATCTAACCTAGGTTCAAAGGAAAAGCCATCCAGTTCATGCTGGAAGACTGACCAGTTCCTTGGGCGAGGAACATTCAATGAGACGTCCCGGAGCATTGGGGATGGAGGAACCCAGTCCCATTGTTTCTTTGAGATACTGAAGGTCAAGCTGAGTGGTGAATAGAAGCGTGTGAAGAAAATGATGTCCCCGTGACCAGCACAGTACATGCTGTCACAAGGCCACTTTTTGTACAAGCGATCAAACATGTCTGGTGGCATTCGTCCTTGCTCCACCCACTTCATAGTCTTCAACTCAAGCAGCCACACACACAGCCCTAGGGTTTGGTTCCTTGATGCTTTTCCCACTATTCCAATGCGTCCCTTGCATTCAAAGAGCTGTCGTGACTTCACATTCCCTGGCATACGTTGTGTCTTTACTCTTGACCACACCTCATTGCTGATACTAAACACCAACAACCCGCTGTTTGGCCCACATGTCAAACAGTACAGTGAGCCCCTGTAGGCAGCCACTGCAGTTTTAGTCAATACCTCCACCAATCAGACCAATCGGAGTAGAAGAACTCTGATCAGTAATTGCATATCTTCATTCAGCTTCACAAGTCTCTTCACTAGAGTCATGGGTCCAACAGCATACTAAATTTGAGCATTTGAGAAGGTGATGATCCAAATACACAGACCTGGTAACTCAATCACTCAAAAAAAATACAGTCCAGCGCTTTGACATTCTGTAGAAGCCAGTAACTAATCCAATACTTGAACCTACCATCTGTGTGCAGGATTCACAAAGATAGACATAGTTGTTTTATATAGTACCTGCAACAGCATGTTGGTGGCCACCTAAGTACTGGATCACTATGGCATTGAATCTGATTGACTTTCCCTCTATCTGCCACCAGCATTGAGGCTCAACGACAGCAACAAATAGAGAGAGAGCAACCTGCAACAAATGGTGCGCTTGGTGAGTTCGTCCTGCAGGAGGCTGCCAGATACTCTCCAGGAACCGGTGACAGAGTCAAAAACTTCAGTAGTCCAGCAATCGTCGTCAGATCGATAGCCACCAGCTGCTATGATCTTGTAAGCCTTGCTCAATCTATCCACAACCATGCACACAATTCTTGGCCTTCGTTTGCAAATGCGGGGAGGAAGTTGCCTCGCCACTTTGGTTATGGGGTTACATACAAAGAAAGCAAAGGGCCGGTAATCGGCCACCAGACATACCAACCCACCAGCTGAGGCAGCTGGTTGGATCTGCATTGGCAAAAAATCAAATGGAATTCGGTGCCATTTGGCCAGTGTTGTGCTGTAGCCTAATAGCATCCGATCTGCACGCCGGTCAGCCTTGATGAAATAGTGCCCTAAAGTGCTAGAAACCTGCACTTTACATGGTTTCCAATGGAGCAAACAAAATCGGAATTCCAGGTCAGTGAAAGGATGCCAGTACAGGTGCAGGAAAGAAAAAAAAAGTGAGTAGAGGAGTAGTAAAAGGTAGGCCTTCTTGCTGAGGTTGGGAGGAGACTGAAAGAAGAAACAAGAGAACTGACCTGTGAACAATCTGCAAGAAAGCCGGGGGAGAACATGATAGAATTCCATCTTTTGCAGACCGCACGTAATCTGAAGAAGCTGTCCACAGGCAGACGGGCCAGGACTCTGTCTACAAGCTCCTCTTGCAAGTCACACCATAGCCTCTCATCCATATTGTCACTGTCCTCCCCCTGTCCTCCTTCCTCACATGTGCAATCCCTGTCCTACCTGCTTGCTCGCCATCATTATTCAATCTATCCCTCTTCCTCATCTCCATTGCCTCCTTCTCAAACCATGCCAAACCACACACAGACAGACATCAGATATGCCTATGATCCAATAAAGATCACAAAAAATCCAGAGAAACCTCAGATCACATCCAATATCAACATGGATCACATTGGATATATTAATGGATTTCGAATCCACTGCAAGAACTGGACGGACACGTTGACAAATGTTCACACACACAGAGACATACACACACAGAGGATACAAGGGAGAGAAATAGAAGGTGCTGTGTAACATTTGTCATTGCAACTCGATAGAAATAGCGGTGCAGAACACGGGGTTCACAAGAGCGGCAATCTCGAGAGGTAGGATCCGACAGAACATTGCACAAAAGACTCGATAAACCCTGACTGATGAACATGAGTACCCTCCGCGAGAGTCTACGAAACAGCAGCGCAGGCAGGGACACAGAACGCGAAAAATAGGATGCAGTCTTGGATTGTCGCTCTTTCCAATTTGTCTTTTTTGAGGTTCTTGCCATGAGGTTTTCCAGATACATGGACGATTATGCGCTTCCAGGTCGAAGTTGCTGAACTTCAAAACCGGAATTGCAATTCGGACATCCGCAAAACATAGACGGTATAAAGGTCCGCAAAGAAATAACAAAACACGGAAAACGTGCCAAATCCAAGACCGCATTTGCAACAAGGAAAGAATCGAAGAAATCTCATGAAAAGAATCACGAATTTTCAAGACAATTTTTTGAAAAGAAAAAAGAAGATAAGAGTCAAGAGAGACAGAAGTACAAAACAAGCATTTCAGAACCAAAAAATACACACACGCGCACACATCGGCACGACAAATCCAAGATCGCATTGCTAGCGTCTATGACTGGAATCTAATTCATGAAACAGGAATTTCAGAGCGCAAAAAGATACACAAAGAGAGCCAGAGAAAGACGCAGATAAAGAGAGAAAGAGAAGAAGATGAAGAAGAAAGCGGGGCCACAAAAAACAAACAACAATTGAAGAGGCAAAAGGCAGAGAAAAACACGCAGCGCAGCAACAGCAAAAGGAGAAGAAATTCGACGACATGCAACAGATCCAAACAAAGAAAAACATGAAGACGAAGATGAGAACCTTGTGACGCGCATGTTGTCGAAGGAGAAGCTCAGCTGGAGGCAGAAGAGACGTGACGAACGGCAGCACTCGGCGACATGTTAGCGATGGCAGAAGCAGCAGCGACAACAGCAACAGCGAAAAATCAAAAGAAAAAAAAAAGGAGGACTAAAAACAAAAGCACACATCCCTCTCTCTCCCTTGTCTCACACGCCCCTTCACCCACGTCCCTAAATGTATTCACATCTGGATCAGGACTTCGATTGGGGGCTCAAAGTTCAAACCAGAGTCGGGCGGGTACTGCAAACTTTTCCCCTGGAGACCCCTCCGGGTATCACTCAGGGTATCAAATCTGCGTGTCACGGTTATAAAAATCAAACAGATATCTGCTTCTCATCCATAACCGTGGTTGTCAAAAAAAAATCAAATGCCCGGATACTCTACATGACCGCAGTTCTCGGATTTCTTCAGGCCAGATAACCTCCTGAAACCCTCCGGGTCTTTTCCGGATCTTTCTTGAAGCCTGTTGGTTCTTGGAGGGCGCTGAACTTCTGGGAACCGGTGGTTCTTTGGTTCTGATTTGTCAGATTCCCAGAACCAGCGGTTATTACCAGAAATCAAAGAAACCCCCCACCCGGGCTCCCCCGCACTGGTTCGAACCGGGGGTGAAGCTAACCGGCAATTTGACATGTGTCGTGATACTAACCTCCCGGCACAGTCGGTAAGTTCCACCGGGCACGACAACGGAAAAAAATTTATGTGTGACGGCACGTGGATTTGGGGACGTCAATTTGTTGCATGATTTCTCTACCGTCGATTGGGGGGGGGAAGGGGGCAGGGTTTCAAAAAACGTTTGGGTACCTATTTAGGATATTTCTTTTTCTTTTTGATAAATTCAACTCTTACAAGGAAAAAGTTAAAATTAAAATTAAAACCTAGAATGTATTCAACATTAGTTTTGTGCATTACAAGTCAAGAGTTCATTCATGTGAGTAAATAATAAGTATCTTTTTTATTTTTTCAAAATAAATAAATAAAAATACACCTAATATTTATCATGGGTAGCAATCATAGCATACAAATATAACTCTTGTAGTTTTTTTTTAATTTTTTTTAAAAATGGAACAAAAGATTGTAATTATAAGAAAAAAAAAGATTGAAGTGCAAACCTAGTGATTTTTTTAAACAAGTAAATTGAGAAATTTTATTTTAATTTTTTTCTCGTAGCTTAAATTCAGCTAATTTTTCTTTTCATTTTGAAAATTTTGACTATTTTTTATATCACAAAATTGAAAAACAAACCGTAGTTACAACCTATTTTTGTGGCTTATTTCAAGGTGGTGGTCGGTCACACTAATACCTCGAGCCTTTTTAACCATCTTTGGCTTCATGATTGGAGGTCCAAAAAAAAATGCAAAAGGAGCATGTGTGTGGGTGGGTGGGTTGGTTGATGGATGTTTTACATTACAATCCAACTCGACTATAATTGCAATGAATGAATGCATGAATGAACGAACCATCCATCAAACAAACAATTCGATCACTTGAAAAGTAGGGGTTTCATCCATCATGTACAAATTGAGCTATATGTTGAGTAAAATTTTTGTGCCCAATTTCAAGTGTGCGTGGGTGGATGGATGTTTTACATTACAATCCAACTTGACTTACAATTGCAATGAATTGCAATGAACAAACCATCCATCAACAAACAATTTGATGACAAGTTAATCGTAAAATAGGGTTTTCATCCATCATGTGTAAATTAAGCTATATATATGTTGAGTAAAATTTGAGTGCCCAATTTCAAGTGTGCGTGGGTGGATGAATGTTTTATGTTACAATCCAACTCAACTACAATTGCAATGAATTGCAATGAACGAACCATCCATCAACAAACAATTTGATGACAAGTTAATTGTAAAAAAATAGGGTTTCATCCATCATGTGTAAATTAAGCTATATATATGTTGAGTAAAATTTTAGTGCCCAATTACAAAGTGATGTATGAATGATTGCAATCCACATTCAAATAATGGTTGTAAGAGTGCGGAGAGCTTTTTCAAGCAATGAAAGAAAGCCATGGATGATGATGCTATGATATTTGGCCCACAATGTTACAACTCAAGGCTAGGTATGTAGCCTTTGGTTTAGCTAAGCACTAGCCAAACAAAAGGTTATATAAGTCACCTTCCTTTTGGGAAGGCGAGGGAGACTTACTTTGTAACTTATTACTTGTAATCGGTTACCCCAAGTGTCATGATACTGTTAGCACATGATTGGTTCAGCACTAAGGTGTTGAATAATTAATTAATTAATTAATTGATTAAAATGCATTTTCATTGTGTAGTATATTTTTTTAAACATTATTTTATTTTATTTTATTTTTAAAGAAAATTTTTGGCTTATTATGTGTATCTTTCTAACAATTCCACAAGAGTTATTCCCTTCACACAAAATCTGGCTTGGTGTGCTTGCTTCCTTTATGTTATGCTCTCCGGTCATCATTTGCAACAAACACATGACCTTCTTCTCCCATCACTCACTCCATTGGACACACAACCCCCTAGGGGTGACAATTTTTCCCTTTAAAATCATAGTGCTTGAGGAAGAAGAGCTTTATGCTCTTGCTCTCTCTCACACTCTCTCTCTCTCCCACTCTAAAGTGAGCTTCATTATTGGCCATGCCAATTGCTCCAATTCAAAGCTCACGAGTGGCATGTCAAAAGGCATTGCAATAGTTTCACTTTTTAGGTTTCCACAACTTTTTGGTGATGGGAGCTTGAAATTTTGACATTTTGGGTGGTAACAAATTTCTCCCAAAATTCAACAATTTCAAGAATAATTTTTAATTAGGGCTTAATCCATTCATATGTTATAGTAATATATCGAATTTGAAAAATACTGTTGTTGACGCAAATTAAACAAGCAAGAATCTTGTAGCCATTATTTTTATTTTTATTTTTTCTTGATTTTGTGATGTAGCTGTTTTGTGATTTAGCCACCACACTAGCTACATCATCATCCACAAGAGAAAATTAGCCAAATCTGGTTATAGGTCAGAGAGGAAAAGTAGTAAAATAAATAAATTTAAGAATCATTTTATATTTTGGCAAGCTGCTGGAATCAATTGTCTAAAAATCAGTGTGTTTTTTTCCATTGATGAATTTTGCCCTGAAAATTATGATTTCAACCTATACAAATGATTTATTTTTCATGGAAAAAAAAACCCCCCAAATTCACCATTTAAACCAAGTGGCGTGTCACACAAACTATGGCCTTGCCATTTACATTAGAAAATAGATTAAGGCAAAAGAAGTAGAATTTATGGAAACTCCAAAATATTTTACCATAGCAAAAATATATAATTTTCAAAAAAACCTCTTTTAAAGGAAACCAAAATCCTTCAAGATATTATTATAACTCTATAATAACTAATCTCAAGTTTCAACACAAGCCAAAATATCATCTTTCAAAAAATCCTCATTAAAAAAAAATTAAACCTATTAATTACCTAGGAACCAAACTCTCTTAAGCTACTATACTCTTTATAATGAATCTAAACACAACAATATCCTTGCCTTGGTAGTAGGCAAGGCCAACTAGTAGTACATTGTTGGAGTGTGTGTCTCTCTCATTCTCTTTCCATTATGTGCAAGAGCCAACAAAGGCTTGATGGACCATGGGAAAGCTGCTTTTTGTGAGTTATTACTTTGTTGTGGGATGATTGAACCCCAAAAATCATGAGTTTGAGTTATATTCGATCTTTGGTTAGGGTAACACTACTTCTAACCTAAAGGATAGGTCCTCTAGGTGAGTAGGAAGGCTCTTAGCTAAAGGTGCATTCACACTTGGTGTTAGGGACTCTAGTGTTGAGTCCCCTAACACCATGCATTGAGGACATAAACCTACTTATCATGATAATTTTATGTTAAGCTAACATTCACTTAACATTAAATTATTGCACATCTAATAATGGGTGCCACCTAGGATGCCACCTATATTTTCATTTAGCACTAACTTAACATCAAGTGTGAATGAACCATAAGTAGATACTAGATGCATGTAAATGGTTAGTACATAGGCGAAGGAGTAATGCATTAGAACATCGCCATTCTTCACTCACTTTGTAACACAATACCTTAAATCTAATGGTCACACTAAAATGGTGGGTTGCCATTTTGGACAAAATCTTTCACATCCATGTTGTCCTTTTCAATTGCCATCATTTTTTTTTCCATTTATCACATCTTGATGAACAAGTAGAGCCATCTTGAGCAGTATTTTGTGGGACGAATTTTTGCAATCTAGTAACAAAAAAAAAAGGTTAGCAAATCCAACAAAGGGATTTTTAAGATTTTTTTAAATAATTCATCTTATCTTAACCAAAAAAATTTTAAAATCGTTAGATTTAGATAGTGTGTTCCTCCAAGTCGCCAAAACTAAGTAGGATTCCAAAAAAGATCTACTAGTCCACCAGCACAATTTCCATTTACTATTAATTAATGCTAAAGATCCTACCCAATGCACCTACCTTAGGAATTTGGAAAAAAAAAACATTAATCCCAAGGTCATTCTCATAATTATTTCATTGTTCTTGTTTTATCTCATTCATATTAGGTGCAAGCATTGAAGTTTCAACACATTCACCTTGATTTTTGGGCACTTTTGTTTGTTTAATTTGCATAAAAGTTAGATGTTGCATTTGTCTTTTTTTTTAATGGGAAATTGTTTGTGGGGCTATAAATGTGTGGGTTGGTTTTTTGTGCAGTTATAAGTGGGCTATTCATTTGTGTAATTGCAAGTGTTTGGAACAATGGCAACTTGAACTTATAATTTTATTACAAATTATATTAAAGGACAATGGCGAAAATGACATCTTCATTCACATCTTGTTGTTATAGTCTATAATCAAGTTTGATGGGCATGCTCACCATAACATATCTTGAAAGAAAACTATTACAAAAATAGGTTTTCCAAACAATCCAAGTTGACTAACTAGTCCTTCTTGATTAATGTACATGTACATTTTGACTAAAGCATACCATGTCTCTTTTCAATGTCAACTCCTTACTCTTCTTGTCACAAAGGAATAAGGAATTGGGTGTGGCTCCTATTATTATGGATTTATCCCTGCTCACTTATTTACTTACCTACTTACCTCTTACCTTTTATAACATCTTGTCTATCTATTTCATTTACTTACCTATCATATTATAACCTACTTACTAACCTACCTATTATTTTTATTTATTTTTTTAACCTACAGAAGTAGTGATATGAAATAAACATATGAAATTAAAAAAACTTGATAAACATTGTCATTTTTTGAAAGTGTAGTCCTTTATTGAAGATTTGGTTAATCATTGTGCAAGTGAAAGATTCAATTCCTTATACTTGTAACCTATTTACATATGCTTAGGGACTAGAATAGATAAACTAGATTAAGGTAGATACTTAGATAAGTTCTATTACCACCTACTTACCTACTTGCCTTTTATGACCTACCTAAACTTATTTATTACATACATACTTACAAAAAAATTATTTTGAGAATAATACAAAAAATAAATGCTTTTAATTTAGGTAGAAATTCAATTAGTCAAATGGTCCATTGTTTGTTAATCAAAACAACTAGTCAAATGGTTCATTGTATGTTAATTAAATGGTTTCTTACTATAATAATAAAATAGACCACGTAGTCATAATGGATTGTCCACATCAACTTGTACAAATTGATAAGATGGATTTTTTTACAATTATTCAAATGGGGTTTTTCATTGGATTCTTCAAGGTGGTTGCAAGGTAGGGTGGCTCATTTTTAACACATACACTACTCCTTAAAAGTCCATAGAGTAGTGTTTAAATGACAATATACCATGATGTCATTGGTTCAATTGGGAATTACATGGTGGTTTATAAACTTTTAAAATCCATATGAAAATAAACATTTTAGCAACATTTTTTCATGAATGTTGAGCGAAAACACGTCACAATTTTCTCTTAACATTTATGACTAAGGTGATATTTTTTATTAACAAAATAATAGACCATTTGATTAATAATTTTGACTAGTAGATAATGAATCATTTGATTAGTCAAAAGTTTGCCCATATTTGAATTTAAAATTATTATCAAAAACATTTTTTGTGATTAGTATATAGTAGGTTGTAAAAAAGCACACATGTAAATGGTAGCCTAACCTACCTTACCTAATTTTCCCTAACTTACCTTACTTAACCTACCTTTAGACTACTTGACCTTAACCTAATTTAACCTACCTAACTTATTTAGTTTAACTTACCTACCTTATCCCCGTAATCATTTACCTAGGTTATGAATATTCAAAATTAAACCTTTAATCTTGCCAATGATAAACCAAATCCTACTAATGCATCACACTTTCAAAAAGTAATAATTTTTGTCATTTTTTTGTTTCATATGTTTAAATTTCACATCAAATTTGTACATTACTTATGAAAGTAAATAGAATGGTGAGGTAATTAGTAGGAGGTATAAATAGTCAAATAGGTCATTTTTTAGGCATTTCATTAAAAGTAAAATGGTGATGTTCACTTGTTCTTTTTACGAAATTGGACTATGGAGTGATGGAGTTTGGACTAGTTGGTGATGTTATAAGCATAGGGTTGGCATTCATCTTTGCTTGAAGTATTTATAATTCTTTTGACTTGTGAGGTTTAAAGTATTCATAGGTTTTGTCAAATGTTAGCTATGTGTCAAAAACTATGAATAAAGCCATTGTGGTTTGGTTTTCTAGAATTGTATTTTTTATCAAAGTTGTAGCATTGATAACAAAGTTCCACCTTTTCTTTTGTCATATTGGCATCAAATCCATGTTTGCAATTGGTGAGACCATAGCTCCCTACCACAAAGCTCCATGTGGGCACTTGATTTCAACAAAATCATTTGACAAACATGTGCTTGCTCTTGGTATCATGTGGAGAAATTTCAAGCAAGAAAGCAAGGCCTACAAGTTTTTTTAAATCCAAACTTCTACATGAGGTTGCAAAAACAACTTCACTTGATAAGCATACACTTGCTCTTGGTATCATCTAGAGAAATTTCAAGCAAGAAGACAAGACCTACAAGCTTTCTAAAGTCCAAACTTCTACAAGGGGTTGCAAAAACAACTTCACTTCACAAGCATGTGCTTGTTCTTGATATCATGTAAAGAAATTTCAAGCAAGAAGACAAGGCCTACAAGCTTTGTAAAGTCCAAACTTCTATGTGGAGTTGCAAGAACAGCTTCATTTGACAAGCATGCGCTTGCTCTTGATATCATGCAAAGAAATTTCAAGCAAGAAGACAAGACCTACATGCTTTTTAAAGTCCAAACTTCTACATGGGGTTGCAAAAACAACTTCACTTCACTAGCATGTGCTTGCTCTTGGTATCATGTAAAGAAATTTCAAGCAAGAAGACAAGGCTTACAAGCTTTCTAAAGTCCAAACTTCTATGTGGAGTTGCAAAAACAATTCCATTTGACAAGCATGTGCTTGCTCTTGATATCATGCAAAGAAATTTCAAGCAGAAGACAAGGCCTATAAGCTTTGTAAAGTCCAAACTTCTATGTGGAGTTGCAAAAAGAGCTTCATTTGACAAACATGTGCTTGTTCTTGATATCATGCAAAGAAATTTCAAGTAGAAGACAAGGCCTACAAGCTTTGTAAAGTCCAAACTTCTATGTGG
>Ga0116231_10006331_pt1 | contig 22694 bp, 14 predicted proteins | sample S1TSphgellanicum_2_FD_89695 | JGI IMG/M metagenome (GOLD analysis project Ga0116231, IMG submission 89695) | Host-associated microbial communities from peat moss isolated from Minnesota, USA - S1T2_Fd - Sphagnum magellanicum MG | ecosystem: Host-associated > Plants > Peat moss > Unclassified...
ATATATATTGGGTGTAGGGGGGGGGTGTGGGGTGGGTTGGGTATTAGGTGAGGGAATTTTTTTGGTACCCTATTATTACCCCTTTTTTTGTAATATGCACATATTTAAACCACCATAAATTTAGTTATATTTTTTGTGTTTGCATTGAATTTTGATACCCTATATTATTTAAGATTTTAATTTTAGTACTTGATCAAGAATAATGAATACATGATGACCCCATTTTTAAAGAATGTGAAAGATGTAATGAAAGGAATACAAAGATGTACTCCTTTGAATGGATAAATTTTAATTCTTGCCAAACAAGTAACATACAAATATGATGTTTTGAAACATTCAATGTTTTATTTCATTCAAGACAAATAAAGGCAAAAGATAAATGTTGAACATATGATTACCTTTATAGAAAGTTGGTCATGCTTGCACTTGTTGCAAATTACGATTTTTGTTGAATGGTGTGTAAATGGAACTAGTTCATTTATCAGTACTAATTCATTTAGAAACCTATTAACAACTAATTACACCCAAAATATGTAATACATATGTTATTTTACATTATAGTATTATAATACCATGGATTACACATATTTTATATTAATTATAAACTATTTTTTAGAATAAACATAACCTTGTTGTATTAAAAATATATATATATATTTTACCCAACAACCAATATATGGCATATATTTTTATTCACATTTTTTTAAATTAAAAAAAAGTGCCCTCCCCATGCATAAGCTATAGCAAGTTGTAACAATATAAAATGTTTAAATTTTTTCTATTATCAGATTGGTTCTATAGTTATATCTAGTTAAATATTCTTCTTAATGATTGCTAGTTTGATAACATCACACAACTGGAGAGAAAGAAAGAGGAAAAAAAACCCCACACACAAGTTCTTCATATTCAATTTGTTTTAATGTCAAATATGATTTTTCTTACTAATCACAAATTTGTGTAACTATGTGATTATTGTCACATGTTGGAATGAACTAGAGACTTCCAAATTAATTATTTAAGAATTAAGATAAACTTGTAAGTATTAACTTTCAAAACTTGAAACAACATGTTTATATAAAGGCAAATGTACTTTTAATCAAAATGAACCATAAAAGATCAAGAACTATCATTCAACAAAATAATTTGCCTCATATCGTTGGATGCAAGGATAATGTGCACTTGATTGTCATTAATTAGGTAACATAATTTATGGAATGATTTTTTATTCAAAGAGGTTTTATAATCAAGTTCCAAGTTTTGCCTTCCATATATCTCTTATACATAATTGCCAAGAGGGTAATTCTTGTAAAACCTTCAAGGCAAGAACCTTTTTAAACATTATACCAAAGATTTTTAATTTTTTTCCAAATTTCTTTAAAAAATCTTATAAAACTGTTTGATAACTTAGTTTCAGGTATAATTTCTTTCCTTCTTCCATTGTATGGAAGACAAGTCCTTCTTTAGCAAGAAGCTTCACCAAAAAACCCATGTTGAAAATATCATTCAATCAACTACGTTTATTGTACAAATCCAAAATGAACTACATGAAATTGGTTATGTATGTCCGCACTTCATTTATAACACAAATATGTTATAGGTTCATGTAGCCATTGGTCAAATGTACAATGTTAGTTCACACAACTAACCATGCACAAATAAAAGCATTATCATTGAGAGAAAATCTTTCATATGTGGCCTTCAAATGACTTTTGGTTGAAGGTTCAAGCTTCAACATTATCACTAAACAATATGTCCAATTGACACATTAGCATGTTTGTTGCTCAAACAATTCATCATCTTGATTCTTTAGGCCATTTATGTGATGTAGATGGTTGTGTACATGATATATCCTCTTATGCACGGTAAACTTCCAACTTTCCAATCAATTTTCCAACCTTTCAAATTTCCACATCTTCAATGTTTCCTTTTCCAATCTTCTGAAGGTGCAAAATTTTAGTATAACATCATCTATACATTATTTTTAAATGAAACTATTTTCAAGTTTTTTTAATCACATGCATGAAACTTATTGCAAACATAAAAACCACTGCCAAGGGCCATGACAACCTTGCAACTTGACATTCCAACCATCCATTAAAAATATGAACTTGAACAAAGACATTGAGTATGAAAAAATGTACCTATTGAATGAGATTTTATCCATAACATGAAAGAACTTAAAACATGAAATGAAGTGAATGTTGAAGACTATGTTGAAAAGTCGTATCTCAAAGTACTTTGTTTAGATTAAAAGCAATGCAATGCACTCCTTTTATTTACATGCATTTGTCTAGGGTTAGGCCAAGGAAGCTTCCATATAACCTTTCACAAGGCCAATTGTCTAGAAAACTTTTTTGAATGATTTCTTTTATGTACATTATGGATGAAAAAGGATGAATTCAATCATAAATGATGTGCTAAGACCCATAAATTAATAAATGCAATATCTACAAACATTCTATGATTTATGATGTCATATGTTACATCATTTCCCCTTCTTAAGACTAACAACATGAAGAATGAAGTACTTTAAGCAATCTGAAGTGGAATTAGTAAAACCTCCCCAAGGGCACTCGCAAGGCATCAAAGTTGCTCTTACATATTTGTAACCTTATTGATGAATAAGGTAATGTCCTTGGCAATTTGAGAACATGGAATAACAATTTTGTTTTGTGGCTTTGATACTTTTGTCACCCATCCATTCAATTTATGAAGTGTATTCATCTTCCTTGGAATTCTTTGTATTCTACAAGACATCAACAAGGAAACATTATAAATGCTTGACAAAGAGTTGAAGAGTTTCAAACAGTTGCACAAGCAATCAACAATAGGGAACAAATGTTTCTAGCCCTTAATTATGGTCCAGCCCTGGAGTACACTCTCCAGAGTGAGGTGCAGTGGGTCAATCTTGTAAAGATCCCTAGCATCTGAGAAGTGCTCCCTTGTATTTGGATTTTAGTTAAATCCCAGACATGGGAACAAATCAATACTCCAGGGCAGCAATCCAGCCATATACATCTGTGACCACATTCATCAAATCATCACATTTGCAGTATATTGAATCCATCCAATGGCATGGATCATACAAGCATGAATCTCAAAAAGAAAAACCCATAATGCAGATTGATCAGTGCAAAGTAGGAAAAAGTAAAACTAGAAATGATGTCTGCCACAGACATTCACAATTTTTTTTTCTTGCTGCAGTGGACACAGTAACACAAGCTTGGTACATCTGAGATATTTCGTCTCTCTCTAACAAAATAGTACTCCTGCTTGTACATACTGCCTTCCATGAACTCTACCATAGAGCCTATGAGCTTCTTGTAAGAACTTCCCCCCTTTTCCACTAATGAGGGTGTGTGCTCATGCATGGTTTCTGACCAAGGTAAAGACAGGTGAAACTGAGATGACTTCAAAGTTGTGAATGTGGAGAAATGGAGTGAGATTCAGAAGTTGAAAAAAGGAATTATGACAGGGGAATGCTTATGCAGCATTGACATAAAAAAACCTAATTCTAAACCCCTTTATAAACCCTACCATAGAACCTTTGAGCATCTTGTATGAACTTTCCCCCTTGTCCACTACTGAGGACATGCTCACATATATTATTGACCAAGGTAAAGATGGGTGAAACCAAGATTACTTCAAAGATGTGTATATGAAGAAATGGAGTGAAATTCACAACAAGGTGAAAGGAACAATGACAAGGGAATGCTGATGCAGCACTTGCATGGAAAACCTACTACTACCCTCAAAATTGACACCCAACATTTAAAGAAAGACACACAATATTTAGGTCAAAGGAAGGAGGGAAACAGGGCAGCTCATAGATTAGAAAGTAGGAGGGAGAAGGGGAATGATGCATCACAAACTAAAGGTCACTAAGGAGATGATCTGGGGGAAAAAGTGGAACTTGGAGGACATCAAAACCGAAAAGAAAGCTGAACTGAAACCCTTCTTAAACCCTAACACTGGAATGCTAGCCTCAACCTTTTGCCACAATTGATTTCTTCTCAAACCTTCTTTTTGCCCCAGGCCAATGCTGTTGTATAATACGAGAGAGACACAGCGAGAGAGAGAGAGACCCCCTAAACCCCACCAATTTCTACATGATAGAATCAGTCTATGAAATTTGCAGTGACAAACTCAAATCTGGTGACAAAGAAATGAATGCACACAAACCAAGGAAAATAGAGACTTGCAGACCATTGGCTAAGAGATCAAGTGTTGGTTGATCGATTCCCAAATCAGACAACAAGAAATGTTTTTGGAAGTGGTGAGTTGAGTAAGATGATGATAAAACTCTGGTACAATCGCATTGCAATTTGATTCTCATTGTGGAAGAATTTGAAAAAAAGGGAAGGACTCACAGGCAGGCAGGCTGACAGATCAGTGAGGCAGCAATTTCCAATGAGGGAGGAGAAGATTTCACTCCATAATAGCTGTTCCTCCTATGGCCTTCAATTTCTCAATGATCTGCTCTGCCTCCTCCTTTCCTACACCTTGTTTCAACAAGGTGGGTGCCTTTTCCACCAAGTCCTTGGCCTCCTTCAGCCCAAGTGCGGTGAATGCACGCACCTCTTTGATGATCTTAATCTTTGAGGCTGCTTCAAATTTCTCTAGTTTGACATCAAAAGAGGTTTTCTCCGGCTTCTTCTCCTCTGCAACAGGAGCTCCTGCTGCTCCTCCTCCTGCTGCACCTGGCATTCCCATTCCCGGCATCATCCCACCCATGCCCATTGGCATCATCCCCATTCCTGCTGGTAACCCTAATCTCTTCTTCAACAAAGTGGTGAGGTCCGAGACTTCAAGCAGTGTAAGGGTGGAGATCTCGTCAACAAGCCTATGAATCTTTTCGGAGGGCGGCGTCCTGGCCTCCGTGGGATCGTAGTCAGGTTCATCCGGTGCTGCAGCACTACCCAGCCACCTTTTGTTGTTGTCGCAGCACCACCTTTGCCACAAAATACCTGGAAGAGCTTCATGAGAGGAAGAAGGTCGCACAACCATCGGCCGAAGGTGGTGGGATGATCGTCGCAGCAGCAACCGGCGAGCTGCAGGACAACTCCAAAACCGACTCATAGCAGAAACCACCCCTCCTCCACAGCCTTCTGTCCCTTCCCCAATCTTCTCATGTGCTTGCCTCCTTTCCCTCTTCCTCAAGAACTCATCTTCTCCAACCCCACTACTAGCTGAGAAAAAAAAAGCCTCAACCTCCCCCACAACTCACTCAGAGCTTATCTCTTCCAGATCAAAAAAACCCTAAACCCTCTCCAATGTTATCCAGCCGAGGAGGGAGAAGTAGCCAAACAAAGGACCTCTTCCTCTCCTCTCCCCTTGGATTGCACACCAACACCAGCACCAGCAGCAACGACCGCCGCCAGCGACGTCACTCTTCGCACTGTTGGGATTTTCTTAGACTCCCCTCCTGGGTTTCATCAGGGTTTCAGGCAAGGAGCAACTCAGCGGCTAATACTCATACCCAACTCCAAGAGGTTGTGAGTTCAATCTCAGATCAAATCAGTTTCACCCCACTTAAAAAACACACAGCAAAAAAAATGGACCCATCCTATTATTATGGCAGTCTAATAAATCCCTGGACCTACAGTAAGTAGTAGCCCTTAAAACCCTAACCCTAATTCTCGAGAAATTCAAGGTCACGGTTTTGTTGTTGTTCTCGTACTCCTGTCATCTGTCTGTCCTCTTCAGTGCGCTCTTGTTGATCCTTTTTTTCTTCTTTGTTGTAGTTGGTTTCTTTGTCTCAGTCATCTTGACAAATTGTGTCTTGTTTCTTCTTCACCACCCGGAAAGCAAGCGGTGAATTCTGAGAAATTGTTCAAGACGTGGTTAGTGCTTTCTCCCTTCATCCTGTTCCTGCAACGTTTTCGTAGTCAAGTTTCGAGACTTGAAGAACGGGTTTCGGTTTCTTCTTTTCTTGCCAGAGGCAGTGCAGAGACTGCAAAATGGGAAATCTTGTTTGGGTTTCTTCTTTTCTTGCCAGATTTAGAAAAAGGAAACCAATATTCAATTGTAAAAACATGAAATGAAATTACGGTTGTTTGATTCTTGGGTGTAAAGACTCAGAGCATTTGCCTTTCTTATCAGAACTTCCAGTGATGTGCCAAAGGCAAAGACAAGTGTGTTACCAAAATTTCTAAGGTTGTTTGCAGGATTGCAAGTGCTAAAACATGAAATGAAATTACTGTTGTTTGGTGTTCCTGGATGCAAAGGCTCAGATCATTTCTTTACCTAGAATTCAGGTTGTCAAACTTCCTGCTCAAGAACCCAGTGAAGAACTGATAAACAGTTGGCATTTTTCCTCTCTCCACCTTTCGTTTCTGATGTGCTAGATCATATCCTACCTTGTAGATTGGTTTGAGCTCTAAAACAACGTAAACTTGTGTTGGTTTCTGAAAGCATGTTTCAAGATGTGAGCATTTCGTGATACAAATGCTAATTTATGTTGTTGGCACAGGTATGAACAAAGTTACAAGTTCTGATCATGGGTGCCAAAGAATCTTGTAGCTACTTTATTGTTCTGGATGAAGTCTGAGCTTGGGTAGAATTTTATGCTACTGAATTTGCTGTATTTGTAGTTGAGTTCATAACAGTCATTGCACTGAATTGCAACGGTCTAGTCATTTGATGCCAGTTAACCTCACTTACACCCACTTCCAATTCTTTTTTTCCCAAAAATATTTTCAAAAATTCTGGTTCCAACTCTAGGAAGGGGTCCAGAGCCCATTCCAGAGCTGGGTCCAGTTCTAGAACTTGTTCTGTTTCCCGAACCAGATCCAAAATCAGACCCAGTTCTGGTTACTAACTGAAACCAGAAGCAGCAATTCTAACCAGCCAAACTTGTTAAAACTTAAAACCCAACACTGGTATGGAGTATGCACCTTGGAGCTGCACCATTCACTGCTTATGGGTTTGACAGGTGAATTTGAAGGATGGGGTCCTGAACCTGACCAGGAACTTGGAGCATTGTCAGAGAGTACCAAGTGTTTCCATCATCTCTACTGGCCACTCTACTCTGGGGCTGCTCAAAATCATTGAGAGCAATGTGGTTCACTCACCAGCTGGTCTATACCACTGTCGGGTTGTTGTTTGATTTTGTTATAACCTCTGCTTCTGGACTTCTGAGCATCTTCAGAGAACTGGTGGGTTGGTCTTACAAATGAACCAGCTAGATTATGTGGTTCAAGGTAGGTCATTTGATCAGTTCATCCTTCAATTTTTTGAGAGCTTGGGTTATGGATCAAAACAGATTCTCTGATTTTTGTAGAACCGCGTGGTCATGGGTATACCTGAAACCTTAACCCTTGGTTCTTTCTTTGAAAAACAAGAGAACCACCCAGCACTGGTCTATGAGCTAATGGATCTATACAGAGTTGTGTTGTTCCCAGTCGAATAGAAAGACATGAAAAGAGTGAGTCTCGCATATAGAAGACCCTTAATGAGTGAGGTTCGATGGTGAGATCCTTCTGGGTTGCTTGAATTTAGGGTTCCAAGTTTGGCTCAGTAAAATGGTTTTGGCTCAACAGGTTTGTTCATGATGTTGAGACTAGCAAAAATCATTACACAATTTAACACCTATTTGTGATTTTAAAAATATATTGATTGGTCTAGGTGGTTTGTTATCAATAATCTTTGACCTTTTACAATCCCAATTTCATGTTTATGACACTGAGCTCAACTATCAATAAAAAAATAAGATTGCAACAAATTAGAAATGATAATGGGAGGTGGGTTTAAAAGATATATTAAATGGGGAGGGGGCTTGGAAATCATTTCTTGCTTCATTTTTGCAAAGTGGCCAATCGGGCCATCTTTGTTCACTAAGGCATGCTACATAGGCGCTCTTTGAACTATGCTAGATAGTCACCCATCACATGACTCTCGAACTTGAATTTTTTCTAATCTTTTGTCAATTTGCCCTTGGTTGCTTTTTTAAGTGAGTTGCTTGTCAAAGTGTCTTGCTAAAGAGCCCACAAGGGAGATGATGGTGCAGCAAGTTACAACAAATCAAACTTGTCTAGGTGCTTAAAAGTTTGATGTTGCCTTGACAAGTGTATAGGCCCTTTTTATTTTGCACGATGTCACACTAGGAAATTTACAAGTTCACTTCATGCAAGATGGAGATTAACATTTTTACCTTTTAAAAGAAGACCTTGGCCTCTTCTTTAACACTTTTATATCACATTATTAAGTTCCTTTTAGGTAGGCAAAACCTCCTATTGCTAGGCCGCAAAGTGTGCTTTCAAAGAAGGAACATCATTTTCCCTATTATTTTTTACATAGCTTGTCCAATCCTTTAATTGAACACCCTGCTCAATGTTATAATATTGTTTAGTGTTTCGTTTTCAATAATATGGTAATTTGTTTTATATTGACTTCTACCTTCCATATAAATGAGTAGATTGAAGGCAAGCCCTTATGACTTAGTCAAATCTATCATGCGACAAACATAAAACAAGCAACATACATTTGCACATGTTTTCATTTGTGGAATTTAGATGCCAATGCTTAGTTGCAAGGTAGAAGGCCCTAAAATATTTTATAATTTGTTAGAACATCAAATCATTTTAATATGGGAAGCAAATTTGCTCTGTGTTGTTGAGTCAACCTTTCCTTCCTCCCTTCGAGGAAGCTTCTTGCACATGTTTTGGTCTGCATGTTTGTTACCATATTAAATGAATGCAATGCCTTTTGTACATATTTGGATAGTACAATTTTTTTATGCATGAACTATTGGGCACTCTTCCTCAATTATTGGGCTAGGCCACATTGTTTTTAAAATTTTATTAATATTTATTAGAAGACTTGAATAAGGGCAAAACATATTATTGGTGCATAATTGCACATGCTTTCTTTAATTAAATGTAACATTTTTCTTTTACTTAACAATAAATCATTTATGATAATTTATAAGCTATTAACATTACAACTAATTATCTACACTTTGTTAGCATAAATTTGTCAAAATGGGAGTATAGTGATCGTATATGTACTTTGTGAAAACTATAATTAAACTTGAAGGTGTATTGTATATGATTGATTGTTTTATTAAAAAAACTTTCATTATGTCGAATATTGTACTTATGTTGAGAAACATCGTAGATTTTTATTTATTGTGGCCTATTGCAAAAGGAGAGTTGGGGTGAGGTTAGTGACCAACAAATATATACATATAGCCACTATGCCATAGGTCAAATCCTTATCAAAAAATTCTGATCAAAAGAAGGATTTGGACCTTCATGTGCAAATAATGATCTTGTTGTTTTAACCAACTAAACTATTCTGACATGCAGATTATAATTTTATTATTCTACTAATATGTCACTTCCTGGGTGTTGGCTAATAATTTATTTCATGCCTTGTGGCCTGGTTTCATAAAAAAAGTATGGCTTTGTCATTCTAAATGATAAATGAATTGTGTATGTATCAAATTCAAACAAAATAGATTATTAGAACACCTTATGCCATCATATTTTGTAATTGCGACTAAGCTTGTAAATATTGTTACTATTAGGTAAATAATGACATTTAAAAGCATAATTAAATAAACATAAAATACTAGGCACACTAGCTCCACTTGCTATAGGCTAGCAAGCCTTTAAAGGCCAATAGTGCAACCTTCATGCTAGCCATTTTGCAAGCCATGTGACCTTTGAAAAATGAAGAGCGCAAGGCATAGCTACCATTTTTGAAAATTTTTGTTTTTTGTTTTTTTGGGTTATTTTATTATGAGACATAATTGAACTATATATATATTCAACGAAAATGCGACAACAAAAAAATATTTCATTTGTTCAAGAAAAGAGTTAATTTAGCCATAGGTTCACCTGCAACTACCTTATTATGACTTCACTTCAATTGAAGGCCCCACCTTAATATCATATATTAAACCACCGTTTACTCTAATAAACCACACTTAATAATAACATGGAACATTAAAGTAACGGGTGATCTTTGGTTTGATGTTTTAGGCAAAGCCAATTCCCATGGTGTGACAAACAATGTGTACAAGGCATGAGTATATATTCATTGCAACATCCTAATCTGCAATTAATAGCGATTCCAACTTCATGTTCTTGAGTTGCAAAAAATAATTCGAACTAAGGCCATTTTTTTGGATACACTCTGCTTTAAAGCCTTGCTTCCTATTGTAATTGCAATTGTAGCACGTGTGTAGCCCATCCCATAAAGGCCATGAAGACTTGATGTCATCCTCACCTTGCTTCAATATATCATTATCAATTTTTATGAGTGCAATACATGGTATAAATTGTCAATCATTTTTACAAAGACCAAGTGCCACATTCTTATGCGTGTTGTGTTATGAGAACTATGCTTGTCAAAATACCCTTGAACAACTATGTATGATCGTAGCCACACGACATTATGGTATCATTTTTCAATGGCATGGTCTTTGTTAGTCTTAAGTAGTGAATAATTGACCTTTTAATCCAAAGCACATTTCTTAGCAACACAAAACGAGGGTTGCATTTGTTATAAGACTTAACCCAACATCTCACAACACAAGTTGATGATAGCCATGCAACACTTGTATAATTTTTCATACCATCTTGTTAAAGATAAACAAACTTATTTATATGTCAAGGGCTAGTAAGGTTTTGCACATTATATCGAATTAAACCACATGCTCCATTACTTGTGCACGACCCTCGTTAATTCCTTTGAGTTTCAACCTTGCAACTATACTCCCGAGGTGGAGTGTTTAATGCATTAGGTGGTGTTGATCTAACTAAAAGCAATGAATTTTGTTTGGCCCCACTAACACATCTTTTATTTCAATAAGGTTGCCATTAAAAATTTTAAAGAATTTTTTTTGGCTCATCTTCAAAATCTATAGGTGAAAACAATTGATTATCATTGAAATGAAATTAAAGTTTTGAGTTATTCCTCAATTGTATTTGGAATTTTATGGCGAAGTGTCAAATGTTGTTGTTGGAATTTGGCATTGTAGATTTTTCAGCTGATAATCAATCATTTGAATGCACCAAAAAAAACTTACAAAAAAAAGTGACCTAGAAAATTAATCATTATGAAATGCATATTATCAAAATGAAAATTATCTCAACAAATAGCACAAACAACACATGAAGTTTGCAACATTAACAAACACAAGCATTTGTGAGGGAATTAAACCTTTGAAATGAGCTTTAGCACAAGTGACCTACAAAATCAACCAAGTTAACATATGATAATAATTATTGAAATTCAAGCAAAGAAAAACCATTGTAATTGGATTGTGGAGAGCAAGCAAAACATACCAAATTTTATGGAAAGAAATATATTTAGCTTGTAAAACAACCATTGAATTCATCAAATAGAAAACACAAGCTATAATGATTTTTTCTTTGTAGAATTAGAACCAACAACTTCACAAAGCACAATACACCTTCACCATCAAAGTAATTTGATGTTGTGTTGTTTTGCATTACTTAATGCATTTCATATACAAGAAATTCTACAAAGTATAATTGTTGTGCAAACATGTGCATAACAATGGACAAATGGGTAGTGAACCTATTTCAAAGTTTACATTTCATAAAAGCCAAAGTTGAAAAAGATCTTTCATTTTCCACATTGCATATTATTTGCACGATGGCCAATTTAACTAGTTCCACATATTCAAAGAAGTTTAAAAAATAAACATTTGAGATTTTGTCATAAGGCACCACATTTTGGTTAAAGGATTAGTGTCAAAAAGACGTACCATACATGTTGCATTTGACTTCATTGTGAGCTTGTGTCACAAGCATCAAAACAACCAAGACTACAATATTTTCTACCCAAAACAAGAACAAAGGTAGCCCTAATTTAAAATTCAGATCATGAAATAAAAACAAAAACACAACACATGCGAAATAAAAATCCAACAAGAATTTATTGCAAAAGGAAATACAAAACAAAACAATGAAAAAAAAATACCCAAGATTAATGTTGAATATATTAAAAATAATGGGGAATTATACCTTTATTTATACCCCTTGGGCATTAAGCTCAAGAAAGCTTACCAAGAAGCTTTCAATTTTCATGTGGCCCATGTTCACTCATGTGCATCCATGTGCACCCATATGTAAACCATGAATGATCTAAAACTTCATTGAGAGTGAAGTAAAACTCAACTAAGAGTCAACTTAAACTTAACTAAAAATGAACTAAGAGTTAATTAGAAGTGAACTAAAAGTGAATTAAGAATTAAAATTGGAAATGAATTAAAAGTGATTATGAATTATTTAGAAGCAAACTAAGAGTTAACAAAAAATGAACCATAATTTAACAAAAAGTGAACTAAAAATTAATTTAAATTTAACTAGAAATTAATTAAGAATGAACTAAAACAAAACAAAAAGTTATATACAAGTTCATTACAAGTCATGGATGAACATTCAAAGGACTAAACATCATGACATTAATCCATGATAGCTTGAACATGGCCTATTAATAGTCAAAATCAATATAACATTCAAAAGTTCACATACTTTAACCTCTTGTTTAGCAAAGATTCATCACAATTCAAATTATGACCAATATTGTAGGTACACAATCCCAAAAGCATCCATGCCACTATGGGTTAACGACTTAGTTTCCAATTTTCAAATCAATTTTTTTGCAACCTTGCCAAACCACACACAAATCATGAATTTGAATGAACATGGAAAAAAAAATTCAAAAATCTGAAAAATAAAATAAAAATGAAAGAAAAAATTCTCAAAGTTTCACCTTTGCATTGGTTTGTCACTAATGCTTCAACAACAATAAAGACATTTTCTATCACATATGACGAAAAAACACACTATGCCAAAGCATGACATCCATGACTAGACATATATGAATACACCTGGCATAAACGATCGGGCCATTTGGACTACACAATCCAAAAGGATAATCATTAGAACCATGTTTTGGCATAATGCCAATTTCCAAATCTGCACAAATGAACTAGAAGAAAGCCTTAAGGCTTCAATATGCACAACAAAAACAATGAACATAAAACACATCAAATATTTCCTTTCGATAGTGGGAGACATTTGAAAGAGCTTGAATGTTGATTTGTAAGTCTCAAACAAGAAATATTTAATTATGAAGCACCCTTGATTGATCCAATCATCACCTCAAGCTTCAAGCCTCACATTAAGTAAATTTACTTCATAATGCACAAATTACAAGCTACATTGAACTTAGTTGGTGAGTACAAATGGATCTCCACAACTATGTGGCAACTTTGCATCACAATAGGAAATTGATTAGTAAGGAAAACAAACAAACAATAGCTTTGCAACAAATGAAGTCCTACACACATACATGAAATTGCAATGACAAAGGTTAAGTTTTATTGCAAATAAACTTTTTGGATGGCCCAAATGTGGCTTTTTTCTTTCCATATTGGTTTCCTATGTTGGAGGACTCAATTTCATAATTAATAGTTTGATAAGCATTAGAAAATCTAAAACCCATGTAAATTTAAATATCATTGATGCCAACTTTTGTTGGGTTCACATGTAACAAGGGAGAGACTATGGAACAATGCAATTTTCACTTGGTCCCACGTTTTAAGGAATGCTCACCAAATATATTTATTAATGAAGATAGATTGTTTGTCATGTTGAGATCTCAAACCCACCACACTCTTGGTATTGTTAATTTTTTTGGAAGAAAACCTATGAACTACCATATAACCCTATTAAGTAATTATAATGTTATAAACTCAATATTAATAATTATAAAATGATAATTGATATTCAATACTAAAGATGTCAAAGATAAGTGTAAAAATGTTGATATCACTTGGTCTATTGATAAGCACATGGACTAGGATTAAAAAACAAAATTCCATATGTTACACAACAAGTGAAGTGCACAGACATTCAAATATTTGATACACAAATCGCATCTTACTTACACTAAATTTAAAACATTTCATAATTTTAATTCTTGTTATTTTTCTATCATCATTATTAATGTAATGAAATATAAAATGTAGCAAAAATTAGTTTTGTTACAAGAAGTGTAAATTAATGAAAACTTACATCATTAAGAAATGCCACAACGAGTGTTTTATCTTTTCTCGTAGGTTGAAATACATGATTATTCAAACTCTTGACAAAATGTTCATGATAATTCCCATCTTTACATGAAAAGTCAATAGGTAAGAGTGTAACATGAAATAAATTAAGTTTACTAAGAGTGAAGTGGGCATCCAACATAAGACAATAAGATTAAAGTAGATTGAATTTGACTTAAAGTGTAGGTAGAGTGGAATGGGGATTTAATGGAAAACATTATATTAGAATGCATTGAGTTGGACTTATGTAGTTAAAATGGAACAAGGTTTATTGAAAGGCATTCATATAAAAATGAAATAGGTTATACTTTAGTGTAATTCTAGTGGCATGGTAAGAAAACATTGTGATGTATGGAACTTTCATATGACAATTGAAAAGTGTTAAAAAAGGCAAAAGAAACTATTATCATTTTCATAGTTTTTTTGGGATAATTTTCACTAGATTTGATGTCTTTTATTTATTCATGAAGATCTCCAATTGTGCCCAATGTTGTAATCGTAAAACACCCATTCTTATTTCTTAGATTAGCAAATGAAAAATATTTTGTAACAATGTTAAAATTTTCAGGTGTAATGTATCAATTCAAAAAATACATAAAAGAAAAACCTTCACATAGTTCAAAATCCAACTTTGATATAAACATTATATGTTTTGCAATGCCTACTTACCTTTTTATCTCACTGTGATATTTGCTTAGAAAACATTAAAAGAATAGTCAAATGATTGTTAAGAGTTTCCTTCATTGAATATGCAACAAATGTTTTATGTTTGTCATTTTAGAGGCGAGTTTCATGAAGTAGCATTTCTCATGTTAATGATAGTTGAATCACATTTTCATAATGTTCAAAGTAACATATGTGAGCATTAGTATTGTGTTAGCTTGAAGGCAACAATGGTTGAATTGGAAGTCTAAATGATTTCAAGTAATGGGACAAACTTTTGAACATGAAATTATATCTAACTCTTTCAAAGCATTGAGCATTGAATATAAAGAAGCTATAATAGCTTCACAATGGATGGTTGTTCATTACAAGAACCATGTACAATTGAATGACAAATGCTTGAAACTTTAGATTTTAAAACTAGCTTTAGTAGTTCAATAGAAATAAAAGTGTTACCACTATTTGTCATATTAAGAGTTTCAAATGCCACATGTGAACCAGTCATGGTATTTGCCCAATGAACAATAGTCAAACTCTAGCCAATCAATTCGATTGGCCAATTAAATAATTTTTTTAAAGACTTGTAAAGCCCACACCATTTGATACACATTCATAAAAGCATTCTCATTTTTGTGCATTGTTTTGGTGCGACACTTCATTCAAAAAGTGCCATATAAATCATTTTAACACTATCATTGAAGTTATTATGTTAGCTCACACTTTAGGAATAAAAAATGAAACATATAACATTGTGTTGTTGAAAGGGAATTTAGTAAAATGAAAATTATAGGATCATTGTGAAACAAAAGGAAATAGGTTTTGTTGAAAGAACCATTGAAAGTGATTATAGAATGTAATCATAGTAAAGTGCACACATAAATTATCTTATAAAAACTAGATGAAAATAAATGTGAAATAACAACAAAACTGATCATAAATATGTTGTACATTAATATTTTTTGATTGACAATCAAAGATAAATAATTATTCAATAATATATATTAGTCTTGAAATTTCAAATTATTTCAAAGTTTATTTTTTTGTAATGCGAACTTTTGTAAAATATGCGATAAGTAAACTTTTATTAATATATATTTTAATTTCTTATTATGTGGTGTTCTTAATAATACAATGATTTTTTGTATTGTAATCTAGTATATATACATTTAATTGAATATTGTGTTGAAGTAGTCCCAAACACAAATTTAACATCCCTTTTTATGAATAATTTATTTGTGTAAAAAAATTATTTGGTTTTAAGTTTTTGGAAGTAAATTTTTATAAGTTCAATAGAGGGCACAATGGATTTTTTTTTATTGTACTTTCATCCATTCTAATATTACTTTGTTATTTTTACTTGCACAATATAGTGTAAGATATCCATTTTTTAATCTACATAACAATGCCTCCACCCTCTATGCGATTTACCATGAGAAAAAACTAAAAGACTTCCAATGAAAAGGTGATGGATCTCAAAGGACTGTTACCTAGACACGTTGAAGCGAAACTTTGTGTTTTGAAAACTAAAGTGGCTGAGTTCGCAGAGGAATTGACAAGGACACACAAGAAAGAAGTGGAATTGGATGAGAAATTGAAAGCCACACATGAATAGGTAGTTCATCACAATAGCAAACACAAAGGCTTTTGATGACAAGGTTATAGATCTCAAACCCTTTCTTAATTATTCACCAATTGCATGGCAAAGATGTTGAAACAAAAGTTTGGAGGTGGATTGAAAGAGGACACATGAAAAAGAAGTGAAATTGGAGGTGGAATTGAAAGGTGCAATAGATGATGCAACTTACTCTTTAATCTTGAAGAATTGTTAAACACCCACCACCAATTGCTTCATGACAAAGATGTTGAAATGCCCAAACTTGGTTCTGATTGGTAATGGAGCAAAATCAAAGCTCTCTATTGTCTAACTCTGTATGGACTCAATTCAGTGGCTGTAGTGTCCTGCTACCAGGGCGTACTCTACACAAAAAAAACCCAGAACTTCAGGAGCCTACAAAAGAACGCAAACATTGCATCTTCAGATGCAACAGATACCAAAAAACAGCCCCAAAACTGTTCTCTACTCTGAAAACAATAGATTCAGTCCAAGTGGTCCTTGCTAGTGATCATCAATCATAGTCACCATGTTTGGTTGTGACTTGATGACCAAATTCAGTTTGGTTTGCAGCAATGATTGAATGATAAACAACACAAATCAAGTACATTTATTGCAACCATGCAGTTTTCTAGAATTTTGTCATTTTCCCAACAAATGAAAAAGCAACATAATGAGAAAAGTAAGCCTACTTTGTAGATCTGATGCTCTTGATGCCTTCAAACTAGGATGTGGATCAATCCAAATTCTTTTTCAATTTTCCGTTCATCCATTTCTCTCAGTTGCTGACAAAGGAGAATAAGATTCTCTGGTGTTGATACATGTCATCAGGATAGTATCTGGTTCATAATATTCACATAGTGCAATGGGACTAGTTTCTAAGGAGGACATTACCTGGAGTACTATTCTACGGTGTGAGCATCCTGGAGACAGAAGCCTACCACCATGACCACTAATACACAAAAGTCAGCTGACTGAATATCTCATTTCCCCTAATGTTGATCTTAGTTCTGTATTGGAATTAAATCCTGTCCATGAAATTTTTCTATTCCTATCTCAATTGCCAATGAAAAGACAAAACTTTTTATCCGCCAAAGCCACTGACAAAAAATATTAACCCAGACCTCATAGATGTTGAAAGAAATGTCCAATGTACTAATCTGTGTGAGTACCACTGCAGCTGCCATTGCTTGTGCATGGCAGAGGTGCCAAACCCCAATCTCAACTAGTCTCTCACCTTCATGCATTCTCCTTTTGAGCTTTCTAAGGTCGAGCTGAAAAAATATGCTAGATTGTTGTCAAAATACTGGATGATCTGTGATGACACACACCCAACCCATCATTCGTGAGCCGTGGAACACACAGGGGATATAGTAATCCTATTATAAGAAATGCTAATGCAAGAAAATATATTAGGCATAAAACTTCTTTTGCTTTTACAAAGAGATCAGAAGACAAAGTTACAAGAAAGCTTCACAAATCAGGAAAATTTCTCTCACCTCTTTCGGAGGTGCACACTTACTCCAATAGCACCCTCACCAATGTGCCCAATTTTTCCTCCATTTCTTTGATTTTGACAAATTCATCAAGACTGCTATCTGTACCAGAGAACAGACTACTGATGAGCCCTCTAAGTAGAGCCTGCTGCTTGTAAGTTTCTAACTCCCTCATACACAGCACACACACTGAACATATTTGAAGTCCATGGAGAAGTGATTCCTGACCAACCAAAAAAGATGTCACACTTACCATTGCTGAACTTTTCGAAACTCAGTCAACACAGGGTAGATGTTCTCAAAAGCCTCATATATCTCATCCCTCACCTGTTGCAACCCAACATATGCCCTAGAACATCTCATTGAAAAACATCTCTGTGCAATACAAAATCTCATCCAGTGAACATCCCCTTGGACAATGGCCCCATATTCAATAAGGAAACTGGCAAACAAACAAAAGGTGGTGAGGAAAGTGATATACCTTGGCGCCAGTGAGAACAATCTTGCCAGACACAAAAATGAGCAACACAATCTTGGGCTGCTTCATTCTATAGATCAATCCTGGAAACAATTCAGGCTCATACTGCGGCCCACACATCCCAAATTCTCAGGAGCCAGGCATAGAAATACACAAAAGAAAACAGGTTTGGGGTTAGTTGAGTTTCCTCAATCAACTATGCACCCAGTGCCTACAACACTACGGATCCGATCATGGATACCCTCTTCCAACCCCAGCAACACTGGTTTCATGTCAAAGATCATTTGTTTAATTTTACCTCCAGCAACATAAGGTGCAGCCAAGAACCAGAGTGCTAAGTATACAAATCACTATATCCAAGATAACAAACTCTCCATATTGGAGTTCCAAGAAAGCTTATGTGAAGGGTAAAGGACACCCTGGTATCCAAACAAATATTGAGGAAAGTTCATTACCACTTTACTAGGGACAAACAACCAAGTGTTCTAAACAAATAATCAGAATGTTCCATCCTTACGCTGGAAAAGTGTCCATGTGCATAAGCTAGACCCTCCAATCGGATAGGAAACTTTGCATCACACGACCCCACAATATTTTGGATCTTGAAATCCTGTAGGCAATGCAACCTGGTCAGCTGGACCCAGTCCACCTTTGAAACCAGTGCTGCTCCCACAGATTCATCACTAAAATTGCGTTTAAGAAAGCAATAGGATCACTAGTGCACACATAATCTGAGCAATGCAAACAGTAAAAATCCAATATCCAATAATAGGAAACAAACCACGTTTCCAATGGCACACCATTCACTCTTATATCCAGAGACAAGTAAAGAAACACACAAACACACCATGCACATCACCACATCATATACAGGTCCCTCTCCCACATCTACCAAGGCATCGAGAAGGATGAAAGGGGGAGTATACCTTGAATTGAGCAGGAAAACCTAGCTTCTGAATAATACGAGCATACTGCACAATCCATAGCATGCAGATATTAAAGACATGGTTGGCTTCCTGGGTTCTCTCACTCAGAGGCATGAGAAATTGACTATTGAAAGGTGAGCTAGTCAAAGTCTCTCCCACATGCAATCTTTTCTTGAAATAGGACCACCAAGCACACACCTTTCTTGCTGCCAGCTTTGACTGTTGTTCACTCTTAGCCCCTGTGCACACCTGCAGGAAGGTAAAGGCAAGCCTCTTTGTAAGGTCACTGCTCCCTATCTACTGCGTAGAAAGCCATTGCTAGATGTCACCTGTAACTACCAAGCAAATCTCCTGCTCTGAAGATAAAACAGTGGCTCTTGACAAAATCCATGTCTTGCTTCTCAGGGTTGACAAACAAGGTTGATGGAAAGAAGATTTAGATCTCAAAACTCAGTTCATAGTCTCTATAGAGAATTACACAGAAGACCAAACTCATAGACAAATACTTTGTATGAATGTGTTCTCGGAGAGAGTGATGGCTAAAGAATAGACTTTGGTGTGGTCTCCAGGAGTGAAAAAAAAGAAAGAGATGAACTCAGGCAAGGGGTGCATGGCTGCTATCATCAATATGTTCATGTAAACTATGGCTGAAAGGAGCCCAAGTAAAGGATAAAACCTGTAGTGCAGATTGCCCTGCTAACAGAACTGGCACTCAAAATTAAGAACAGTTGTCATTGTTGTAATCAATACCATTTTGCCAGATGCAAAAATAAGGGCGGTAGTCTTGGGTTCCCTTATCCTCATGATCACAGCTGCAAAACGCTGTACACCACAAAAAAAGCACTTGTCATTTGCTGCCCGAAAGAATCTGTTAGAAAGACACGAACTTAAATTGATCATTGGCTACTGTAGGTGACACCACCAGACTAGCAAACAGAAGCTATTGCCATGGAGCTTAGAGAGAGCTCAATCACACAACAATATATCCAGAGAATCAGCAACAGCTCAATACTTATGGATCAAGATATCCTGAATACCTGTTTTAAGGTAAACAATAATGAGGTTGGAAAAAATGCCAGATCAATCATTATAACACCAAACTGCAAAATAAGAGGAACTACAAACTAAAAAGACAGAAAAAATGAGGTGGAGTGTGATTGAAGTGACAGTCTGTTGCACATTCAGTGATCATTGACAGCATATGTACCATGGTGACTAGCTACCATGACATCCCCATGGACTTCATCATTTCCAACAATGGGTAGAGGCCAAGTCAAACACCATCATGGGGGTTTTGGTCACAGGTTCCTCATAGCGACAGGACTGCCTAGTCATGATGCTGGGTGGCTGAACAATGGATACTGAGGAAAGGGAGTCACAAGAGAGAAATGGAAAAAGTAACAGGGAGCAACAGGGAGCAACAGGGAGCAACAGGAGGAAACAGGATTGGCAGAGAGAATCAGCAGTCAAGGATTTCTGATCAATCACCCAAAATTAAAAAAATAAATTATAGGGAAAAATAGCTTTCTTGAGAAACAAACAGAAGTATATATACCTTGGGGTTGTATTCAGCATTCCTAGCATGCAGGGCTATGGTCTTCAAGTCCAACTTACAATCCATATTGACAGTTGAGACAATATTCCTGCCAACAAGAGAATATCCAGTCAGAATACCTCCATTTCACAGGCAGCTCAATACTTTTCACTTTTGTCAGCAGATCAACCCTAAAACCTAAATCCTCATCATTACAGATTGGTACCACAAGCAAGCCACATCTTATACTGCAAGCCCTCTATAACACATAGGAAAAAACAGAGTTCAAGGATAACAGTCTAAAGAATTAAAATTGCAATCAAAGCACATGACAGTCTGATACAAAGATTTGTATCTCCCATTAAGAAACAGCAATTCGATAGAAAAGAAAAGAAGGTTCAAAATTTCGCTGCAAAATCTTACAAATCCGAATTCTCCAGACATGCCTAAAGGAAACAATCAACACAAAATCCAACATTTCAACTTCGACCAACATCAAACAAACAGTTTCGACTAAAAAATCACCCAGGAGCAGGCAAGAGTATAATACCGCAAACAAAAATAAAATCGAACAACGACTTCCCTCACCTCCCCCGGCCAGCTCTCTCTCTCTCTCTCTCTCTCTCTCTCTCTCTCTTTGAACCTCCTTGCCTGTCTGAGAAAGAACAAATCCAAAGAGCTTTGATCGTAACTGAAAGAATACCGATCTTTCATAGACAGGCAGGGATTGTTTTATTAAAAAATTAGAGAAAAAGAAAAAAGAAAAAAACGAAGGCAGGCACGCAGGCAGGGCAGGGAGACTTACTGAAGAGTAGGAACAATTCCAGAGGGATGCTTCGCAAGATCCACAGGCTGACTACCTTCCAGCACCACAACCTGCTGCTCTGCCATACATACAAACCCCTGCTTGTTCGTCCGTTTCCTTTCCGCTGTACGTAACCCAAATCCGCAGGCAAAAAACAAAGCACAACTTCAAGAAAATAACAGAAACAAGACCCCGATTTTCCCTGCAAACAGCTGCAAGTTCTTCACAGTTGTTCAAGCTTTCAGCAGCAACTGTCGTAAGTCTGGACATCGATTTGTTGCTCAAAAGGAGAGCGAAAAAGGCCAGCGAACGTCACGCACGAAAACACGCGGATTATATACGCATGCGCTTCCTCCACTTTATATACCATCGTCTCGCAATTTAGGGTTTCTTAGGGACCTCGTATGCGGACAGGGAGGTCGGCAGAAAGGAAGGTAGGTAGGAAACTACAACGTGATAATTTTGTCCAATCAGAATTTGCCACACCGATTTTAGGTACCTATACCTAGGTACCTAACCTTACTGTAGGTAACGGTACGATATTTACCCGGTATATATCCGGATGTTATCTTTCAAGTTATATAATCTGCAGTGATTTTTATTTTTCGACAAAATTGTTTTTGGGAATACTTTGTTTTTCTCAGTGCAAATTAGAGATTTTTTTGGTGGCGAATTTTCCCATTTTGCGAAAAGTAATTTTAAAAAAAGGAATATTTTTGTCGCAAATTCCCTGTTTAAAACAAAAAAAAAACATCGCCAGAAAACGAAAAAAATTCAAAAAATTGCCAAAAATCGTCACACTTCCCTACAATTTGAAAAGGTGCCTTTTTTTACATTCGTATTTTTAATATATTGCCAAATTTGGCTAAATACACTTCTGGACCATCACCACTTGAGCAACATCACAAAATTGAAACAAAACACTGGTGTGTAAATTCGACTGATTTTGCCAAAATTTGGAAAAAAATATCAAAAAACTGAATAAATAACCCCTGGTTATAAACTACTTTTTAATTATAAATTTAACTAGTGTGAACCCCGTGCATAATGCACAGGTGTGTTATTTCAACAATGTTTGGTCCCCCCCC
>Ga0116231_10006332_pt1 | contig 22680 bp, 15 predicted proteins | sample S1TSphgellanicum_2_FD_89695 | JGI IMG/M metagenome (GOLD analysis project Ga0116231, IMG submission 89695) | Host-associated microbial communities from peat moss isolated from Minnesota, USA - S1T2_Fd - Sphagnum magellanicum MG | ecosystem: Host-associated > Plants > Peat moss > Unclassified...
ACAATTTTCTCTTTTTTTTGTTGTTGTTTTTTTTTTTTTTTTTTTGAGAAAAGGAGTTATATATATATATATATATATATATATATATATATATATATATATATATATAATTCATTCATTCATTCATTCCGATGAAATGACAAGTTTGCTTTCTTTAATTTTTTACTTTTCACTTCCAAAATGTTGAGGAATATATATCAAAAATTTTAGGAACAACTTTTTTCAATCCCTAAATTAAAATTATAAATAAAATTAAATAAAATTAAATTTAAAAAAATATTTTAAAAAAAAGAAAAAAGAAAAACTACTTCAACTACACAAGCTTCACTTCATGACCTTCTTTTAGATCCCAATATACCCTAATCCACTCACACACACACTCTTTTGCGACGTTCCTAGGCAACTTTAGCAAAATCCAGGTCCTAAAATCCAGGTCCCAACATGAAAACCTTGTCTGTGCACGCGCTCGCGCTCGCGCTCACTCTTCCGTCTCTCACCCTACCTTTATACGCAGTTGGGCTGGAGTCGAGGTCCCGAATCCCAAATCCAAATATAAAACCCTAATCCGTGCATCCACTCGTGTTTGTCTCGAGAGCTGCCTTCGTCTGCAGTTCGGCCCCAATCCAAATCCCAAAACCCAGATCTCAATAACAAGCCCTAATACGTGCACGCTCGCTCGCGACCTTCATACGCAATTCGGCCGAAATCTAGGTCCCAATATCCAGATCCCAAAATGAAACCATAATCCATGTGCTCTCTCGCACGCGACCTTCGTTCGCAGTTGGGCCGGAATCGACGTCTCAAAACCCAGATCCCAATATGAAACCCTAATCCGCCCGCGCGCTCGCTCTTCCTCCTCTTGCTGTCTCTCCGTCTTCGCGTCTGGTTTTGGGATTTTGTTCCACGATTTGGTGTTGCTTGCCATCGAGCTTTTCTTCGGAGAAGCTTGGAACGAAAAGTTCGTTTGAGGAAGGAAACAGCGCAAGTTTTTTTTTTGTGAAGATGAACCTGAATAACATGCGCAACGTGAAGCTGCCCCAGGCTTCGGGGCCAGCAGGGGCGTTGGCGAGGCTGGCGGTGATAGGTGGGGTTGGGTTGTACGCGGCAGTCAACAGTTTGTATAATGTGGAGGGAGGTCATCGCGCGATTGTCTTCAACCGCTTGGTCGGCGTCAAGGACAAGGTTTGCTGCTAGTTTTATTCATGAAAGTTTTGGTCCCCAATTTCGATGCTCTAGGGTTTTTGGAATTTCATGTGAAGAGAATGTGTGTGAGAGAGAGGAGTACATTTCTACTCCTTTTTTCTTGGTTGTGGAACGCATGATACCAAGTCTTTTCTTCTCATTTTCCGTTTTCATCTCTCGATATTTCTGGAATCGTGAAAAAGAGGGGGGGGGGGCGGGGGGCCAAGGTTCTGTAGACAGTTTAGGGTTGCAAAGAAACTTGGACGTATGGAAGAATCTCTCTCTAGTGGGATTCGGTGTTTGTTCAGACCAGCTTTCCGTCTACTCACGGGCGAGAACCTGTAAATTGCTGGCAGGTGTATCCAGAGGGGACACATTTTATGATCCCCTGGTTTGATAGACCAGTGATTTATGATGTCCGTGCCAGGCCAAACATTGTGGAGAGCACCTCAGGCAGTCGGGATCTCCAAATGGTACAGATCTTCTTGTCAGTCTTCTTGTCTTTGTATAGAATAGTGTCTTGCATTCAGACTCATCTCCTAATGGACCTAATATTTAATGCTCTTCAATTCAGCAGTGGAGAAAAGAAAATGCTGTTTTCTGGGCAGATCTGTGGGTGCTTAAACCAGGCAATTGACATGGTGTTTGATGTCATAAACCTTCTTGAACTACAGGTAAAGATCACATTGCGAGTGCTTACACGACCTATGGCAGACAGGCTGCCGACAATCTATCGCACCCTAGGCCAAGACTATGCAGAGCGTGTTTTGCCATCAATTGTGCAGGAAACATTGAAGTCTGTTGTTGCACAATATAATGCTAGCCAGCTTATCACCCAGCGTGAGGTACAGAGATTCTTTTTGTGTGTATCTTCTTGTGGCAGGTGGTTTTGTTTCTATTGTGAACCCACTTCTTGAAAAGGTTTAACTTCTAGAAGCTCTTGAATAGCATTAAATTGGAAGTTTCATTAGGTTTTACTTTGAGGTTTTGTAAGGATTAGCTCTTTTAAGAGAACAAATCCTGCTTTGAGCTGATCTTAGATAGGGAGACACATTAACAACTGGTTAAGTAGCACCAGATGTAACAGGTGCTTTTATTGTTCTGACAGGTGGTAAGCAGGGAGATTCGGAGAATTCTTCACGAACGGGCACTTGGCTTCAACATTGCATTGGATGATGTGTCGATCACCAATCTCACATTTGGGCGTGAGTTCACTGCAGCTATCGAAGCAAAGCAAGTTGCTGCCCAGGAAGCTGAACGAGCTAAGTTTGTGGTAGAGAAGGCAGAACAGGACAAGCGCAGTGCTATCATTCGTGCACAGGTCCTTTTCTTCTTTAAAAATGCTTTAAAATTATTTGCTTCATGTTCTTGGGAGAATCATTTGACAGCTGCAACAACAGACATCATCAATGGTCAGTTTCTGACTGTAGTAAAGATGACAAAGATTGAAAAGGACTGGAGGCAACAATTGTGTGCTTGTGCAATAGTAGTATTGCAGATAATTGTTTATTTTCCACAATCAGTGTCTGATATGGTATTTTTGTAACGTGTAATAATTGCAGGGTGAGGCTAAGAGTGCACAGCTTATTGGTGATGCTATATCAAACAATCCTGCATTCATTACTCTGCGGAAGATTGAGGCAAGCCGTGAAATTGCCAACACAATCTCAACTTCACAAAATCGAGTGTTTCTCAGCGCTGATTCTTTGCTTCTCAATTTGCAAGATGTGGGTGTTGAGGATGTTGCTCTTGGGTCAGCAATCAAGAACAAGAAGTAAAATTCTAGGAGCAAGCTTGAGTTCAGCAAGTGAGATTTTTCTTCTCATATTTCTCCTTCTTGGCTAGTTGATTGCACTGTTGAGTTTGCAGCCATTCAAAATTTGGGTTGCAGGATCACTTCAGAATTCCTCTGCTACCATACTTTGGATCATGAATATGAGGATCATTTTTGTCAGAGCTTTGTTAGTTCCTAAGGCCCTGTGTGCATCAACACCAAATCCAGTTTCAAATGGGTTATTAAGTATTCCCTCTTTTAGTGGTCAAGTTGGTGCTAGTCAAACCTCACTTTTAGATGACATTAGTGGTTAGAATTGTCACAGAAACATGTGCCATTTGATGATCACAATAGGAGGATCTAGAAGTAGATTGCAATACTTGACATTTAGTTAGGCTAATCTGCAGTATTCCTAGTTTTATTTCATTACATTGGTTCATCCTCTCTTCTTGCTAGATACATCTATTTTCCCTCTTTAATGCTAATTAGCCAGGTCGAAGGAGGGGAGGTTGTTGCCATTGCTTCAGAAGGGGGATGGTTATGACCATCATAAGGAGCAAAAACATTGATGCCTATTTGGTTCTATTCTTCATTCAAAGTTTCATACACAATTCTTGCCTTTATTAACATGAATACATGCCAAATTTGAGATAAGTTCTCTAATGATGGCATACACAGAGAACTTGCAAGTTGAATACCTGTTTCTGGAATTTCTAATTTATCCCAGGAAAATAGTTAGTTGGTTATGGGCTTGTTTTTGGCTGCCTATTGGATCTGTACTAGATATGTCAAGTGGCAAAGCTATTTTGCTTGAGGTCATGTTCAAGACACAATCTGGTGATGGCATGGGTTAAGGATCACAATGATAGTCTGTACTATCTGCTGTAATGAAGACCAAAACTTGGTTGCCACATAATGTCATCAGTCTACTGGCCACATGACATGAAGCAAAATCACACTAACTGCTGCTCTGGGAGGCACAATGAAGGCTAAGGACTGAACTTTCAATCTGAAAGTTAGCTATTGGGTTCAAAGTATCCAGTAATGTTGTGCTGCACAACCAGTTGATATTATAGAATTACAACATCTCATCTCAGAGCTTGGCTCTTGACATTGATTGATGAAAATTTGAACATCATACAGTAAAGGATTCAAGATGGACGATCTGAATATTAATCATGGACTCAATATGCAGAAGCATTGCTTGCATGGGGTTGACTTGAAGAGAAATGGAACCCAGGGGAAATTTTGGATGATTTGATCTCTCTGCAGGCTACCTGCAGTATCATGAGGGAGCAATGGATACCCTTTGAAGCTGCACAATATACTCCAGTGTTGACTGACTTGGAATTCGGGCTCCTGAGCTCAAATCTGCACCAGTCTCTCCAAACCCTAGCTCTGGTGGAACAATGACTCGTCTCTTGCCACCAACTTTCATAGAGCGCAGCACGAACTCCAGTCCATCACACATGCCACCTGCATAAGGTCTGGCTCCAAATACAAATGCCAAAGACCGCTTGTTCCCAGCTGCACTAGTATCCACAAATACTTCACCTGTGCTTTCAATTTTGCCTACAAGATCAACCACCACTAAGTCACCCCTCTGGGGGGATGCTCCTCCACCTGCTCGCAACTCCACATAGCGAATGTTGTTTGGAAAAACGACTTCCTTTGCATTCTCCACATCCCTGAAAACATTGAAAATCATCATGACTTCAGTCTACCATGTATAAACCACACTGTTCCTACATGTGGCACTGTGGGAGCAACCTCTGAATGAAAAAAGTTCTAGTGAAATTACCCTGTCAAGATGCTACAAATGCACATCAGACAACAGTCTTCTTCACAGAGGTCTTCTGCAAAATGTTCCAGTGAATTTCCCAGTGAATATGCCAACAATGAATGCACATCTGACAGAGGTCTTCACAGAGGTTTTCTTCTCCTTCTGTAGTGTTTTTTCACATCTCGTGGCTGGCTGCAATTGCCAAATTTTCAGGCAGTTTGATCACAGGTTGCTAAAATCACACTACATGATGCATTCACAATTGCCAAGACTCGCAAAGCAGGAGAAGAGAGAAAGATCCGGTTACCTGGTTCCCTGCTCTTCGAGAAAGACTTCAGTCCGTGTCTTGATCTGCTCAGAAACCACACCGAAAGCCAGCACTCCTACCCACGCCAGTCCGGCTCCCAAACCGAATCTGCGCGTGAGAGAAGAAGCAATCCAATCAGTCGAATCCGCCACTCGCGTCGCTCCTCCACTTTTTCTCGCACGAGGTCGATCCCCTTCTTCCCGCAACGCCGCTTCCTGCTCCAATTCTTCAACTCCGTTCGCCATCGTCGCTTCCGATGCAACAATACCAGACGAAGCACCGTCCTTCTCCGGCGCTCCTGAAAAACAAACCAGCGACGATAACTCACTCTCTGTCGTCGAGCGGAGAGGCGAAGCAAGCATGTTGAAGCTGCTCCTACTGCTCCTGTGGAGCCTAACTTTCCGATAGTTCAAAATGAAGCTCCGCGATTCAGAATTTTTTGAAAATTCTGAGAACAGGGATGCAACAGGTGAAATACAGATTCTTGGCACACCACAGAGCTTAGTACGGTAAGGAAAACAGGGAGAAAAGAGCAGCGCAGAAGACGCCATCGCCATCGCTAGTCTCTCCTTTCCTTCCCTTCCCTTCCCACCTCCTCGCTCCAGCCCTGCACTGGATTGCGAACTCTCGTGAGAACACAGGGTTGGGAACGGTACTCGTCTTTGGGAACTTTTTTTGGGGAACAACACAGGGGAACCTTGGTTGGGTCACGGACAGGCCCAAGAGATAGAGGCAAAGAAACTTTAAGAACGAATGTATGGCGGTTTTCATCCTACTTTGGAGCATTTTCATCGACAACAGTCTCGTGAACTGCGGAGACTCATGAGAGCAGTCCAGGGGAAAGGAGGAGCTCGCGAGCGTGAGACGTGCAGAATCGAGAGTCTGGGATGCAACAATTTGAGAAGCAGTGTAGGGGTTTTTTGATCGCGGGAGCTCTGTCAGTGTGAGGGGAATGCGCATGCACAGGGATTTTGAATGGTGGCAGTCCCGAGGTCAATAGATTCGGTCTTGGTAGAATATGCTTCTGCTTCTTCTGTTTCTTCTTCTTCTTTGTGCTTGTTTCTCAGTAGTTGGGGATTGCTTCCATGGATTGAATACTAGTGTAAGACGATTGATGTGGATTTTTTTTGGTCATAGGTTTCTTTGAATTTTGGTGGGTGATTGATTTCCGTAACCCTAATCTGCAAATCTGATAACCCTAAACCTTCCTACCTCTCAGGTGACCAGAAGGCAGTACTCCTGTCGCTTGTTAGCTTACGGACATACTATGGTGGCAGAGTTTCAGCGTATTTTGAATTGGCGGATCGTCGGTGTCATTGGAGAGAACTCACCCTCATGAACCTGATGGGTTTAGGGTTTAGGGTTTATCTGGATTGGTACTGTTGCTGCTGCTATCTTGCTTGGCACGACTACTCAATGTTAGCCACTACCTGTCATATATCGCCTCTGTTGGCACCATGGTAAACCTGTATTTTCTGGCTTCTATTTTGTGGCAATTTGTGTCACATATGCTATTTGATTGAAGCTTTCCATGTGTTTCTTTCTCTCTGTTGGATATATTGCAACCTTTTCTTAGACAGGTACTTAAGAAAATAGAAAAGTGTTATCTGAACAGTGGTGGTGTTTGTGCATGTGTCATCATGCTGAAGCTGAACCTCAAGGAGAATTGGCAGCTCCTTGAAGTGCAGCCATCTCAAAATGGCAGCAATTTACCTTCTCACAAGAAGCAATTTTTTCTGTATTCTGAGTATTGCTCTTGTCTGGGTTCTTGTGGTACGACTTGTGCTATCAGACAGATGACCCTGTTTTCTTATGTCATTCCTTTGATGATGGTGATGGCTCACTGGCCACTTCTCTTTCCATACCCATCAGGTCAAATGTTCCTCATGTCTTCTCCTTGAAATTAAGTGACTTTCATGATCTATATGTGATCTAGAAAACATTTCCAAAAGTCTGAAGTCTCCTCTGGGACTTCTGCAACAATGATACAATCACCATGTTTGTGTATGCATTCCTTTGTTGATGATAATGATGGCTTCGCTGAATGCTCCTCCTTGAAATTTTCTATGACTTTCCTGATCTATATAAAGATCTAATGAAACATTTGCAAAAGTTTCAAATTTCCTCTGGGACTTTTGCAACAGTGATACAATCAAGCTGGGAAACAAACTCTGACTCTCTTGCAAGTCTAGTAAAATGCTTGAGTTTTGCTTATTTTTCAAACCTACCCATCTGAAGCAAAGCACTGACCTCTTTTATTCTACTATCGCATGCTGTCCATTATTGTGTATTTCTACTTCTCTTTGAGTTCCTGTGTGCACAGGCATATGTTCAGCGCATCTGGGTTTTGTAACTGTCAGGTATCAACCCACATTACCAATTTTGAGCATTTATCATTTTGAACTTGTTCTTGTTTGCTCAGGTAGGTACCCTCTGAAGCCCCTCCTGCTTTCTATCAAAAGCTGTCTACTTTACCATGCGTGCTGACAAGGATCAAAAGCTGTTTACTTTTCCATTGGGACATATGTAAATGGACATAGGTAATGCCCATTGGAGAAATCTGACTGAAGGGTGGGTTGCTATGAGCTTGGTCTGACTAATGGTGCACTATCTGACATAGTTGGCACTTTGGAGAGAGTCTGCCACATCATTAGGAACTTTTGTTGACTATTTGCCAGACCTTGTAATGTTCTTCTATGTCCTGATGGTTGCATGCATTTTAAAGAGTTGACCTCATGAAGCTTCCTGGGCGTAATATTTCCTGAGTGATGATTATGTATGCCTTTAGGCAGAGGGTAAGCTCAAGTGGCTATGGTTGGTGACTTTGTAACAAACTATCTGCATTTTGAGGTAGCTCCCATTCTTCCATCTTGTTATATTTCTTACACACAATATGTCTTGGTAGCAGATTATGAAAATTGTTCAGAAAAGTTTCTGAATTTATTTCCATAATAGTTTCATTTCCAATTGCTTTGGCTATTGGCTTGATGCCAAAACACAAGAAAACAAAAGGATTCAGGTTATTCTTATTTTTAAAACTAGGGTATCTACTATCCATTAGATCATTGGCCTTATTGGCACCAAATTATCTGATATTTGGCGAAGTTTAGAATCCATTGTTTTAGCCTTTTTTCTCAAAAGATATGATACAAAGAGAATACCCAAATACTTACATGGGGAATACCTGAATGGCAACACAAAATGCTTATCTTTTGGAATTCAGTTTCAATTCTAAGACCCATGTTGAATACAAAGGAATGAAACATCAACTAAGAGTGCATCAACATTTAAGAAACTAGAAGATTGAATAGATGTGATGAGGACTATGCACATGAGAAACAAAAACATAAATTGATGTCGTAACATATAACCATCAGCATTTTATGTACACAAATGTAAAGTAGAAATTGTATCTAATTAACAAAACATGTAAAATAAACATATGAGAGTTGTTGATTACAATGACATAAGTTGTAACCAAAGATATAAAATTGGGTAAATATAAAAGTAGAGAAATAGCTTTGACAATCAAAGTGTTTCTCTTGTAGAAAAATGAAAGAATGAAAGAAATCAAGGGTATTGAAGAAAGAAAGGAAAATTTAGCATGATCAAGAAACCAAAAGCAATTGTGATTTCAAAGACAATCAACATTATAAATTATTGCCATAAATCTTTGACATTAATTAAAATTGGTGTAATTTGTAGCTTTTTTTCTTCACACGTATGTACAACTTCTCTTTCCAACCTATGAGGTTGCTTTTCATAATTTTCAAAAATTACTTTTTGAAATATTAAAAATTTAGGATTCATGATTGACAAAGGATCACAATATCTTTTATATAGAGTTTTGTTTGTCCAATGATATAGCATGATTTTACATTCACAACATTTCTAACCATGTTTCAAATGCATTGTGTTTAACCAAACACCCATGGAATTAACATAACCGGTCCCGAAACTTGTTTAATATTGACCAACAAGAAGCTTACTTGATCAAATCATCCCTCACAAATTGCACGATCCCTTTCATCTATCAAAAAAAATCAACCTAATTTTAGTTATTTTAGCATCTTGAATGACCTTGATTTTCAACTATCTAATCAATTCACTTGTAAGTTGTTGAGAAGGTAAAGATGAAAATATAGAGCTTTTGTGTTTTGTTGAAGACAAATCAAATGCATTGATTATGTTTCATTTAGGTAGAGTTCATGCCATACTTCCCATTCCATATCTCCTTCACACGAATCAAGCATGATTGAACATACCCAAAAAGTCAATCCCAACCATTTATATTTCCTTGATGAGGTGAACTTACATCATTATAGCATTTGAACACGAAGAAAAAATGGACAAACTTAGAATGAAAGGTTGAGATTCAAACCTTCAACTAAATCTTGTGTCATTTTCTTACATATACATGTTAAAACATGATATTCAGTATGGTATCAATTTGATAGCATTAAAAGGAGATTTATGTTTAAAGAAATAGACATTAACCTAAAATTGTCCTTGGTGTGAACCTTGTAAGAGCAAATAAATCCAATTCCTCGATTCTACAACTAGGACTTTTTTTGGGATGGTGTCTTTTACATAACCACCTCTAGAACTTATAGTAGTAAAGGGGTGTGAGGATGGTTGAGCAGGTCAAAGGAAATGTTGCCTAGTAGGTTCATAAATTGTTATGGCAAGGTTGGAGTTTGATTTTTATTTTTTCATGTCCAAAACAAAAATGACATAAATAAAACAAAAAAAATTATCTCGTTTGATCTTCTTCTTCCATGGGGTTTTGGTCAAACACAAGTTATTTTTAAAGATGTGGCAACAATAAGGACAATCAATGTGTTTTCTCCCTTTTATTGGGGATGTTTTCATTTTCTCATTTTTCAAAATACTATTTAAATGCAGATTTATTTCAATGAAAAAAAAAATTCATTAGTTCATCACAATAGATCCATCAGTGTAACTAGGGCTTTTTAATTTTAAAAAAAATTTAAAATAACGATGTAACCAAATTGATGATCATCCACAAGAAGATTTAGCCAATTTTTTCTATAAAACATATATGAAAATAGAAAAGAAATTTTTGGCTACTTGGTACAACATGTAGAAAATTTAACAATGTTATTATATTATTTTTAAAAATCTGGCAAATTGGGGCCATTCTTTCACCAAAATCCTTTGAATGTGTTGAAATCATAATTTTCAAGTTGAAAAAATGCAGAAATTTGCCCACAAAAAATATTCATAGCAACTAATTAATGACAAACAAAGAGTGATGAAGCTAATTATACTTCAAATAGATTTTTTAAAAATATATATTGTATATGAATATGATACTAACATGGTATAATATTATGACCTTGTCATGATTGGTTTGGGATGTGCAATCCCATCCCCAACATTTAGGATAACCATTGTATATTTGAAAAAACAGAACCATGCCAAAAATGGACAAAGAATGATGCAATAGATGATGACTAAATGTATGGTGTTATTTTTTTTGGTCTTCTCTTCGACGGTGGATGCTTTCTAATGACCATAATGGGACAACATGTTAATTGCTTGATTATTTCCTCAATTACTTTAAAATCTATAAAAATGGATGACTTGACTAAGGTGGACAAATCATATCCCATTTGAAATTTGAAGTAATCACCCTTGGTTGGAAATAGCCTTGTAATGAACACCTCCAAACATATGAACATAATAGACCTCACCTCCTTCCAAAGGAAATAAACCCTTCAACAACACTATATATATATACATATATTGTAAATGGTTTCTTTGTCTAAGGGTGGATGCTTTCATGGAATGAAATGGTGGTAATATATAACCCACCAATTGATCTATAGATGTTGCATTGTGACTACAAAGTATTCGGGTGTTTTTTAATTATCTCATACATTGACACAAATTATTGGATATTGCAAATTTATATGTTCACATAGGAATTCAATTTCCATTCATGTTCATGCAAGACCATTTGTTACAAAGGACTCCTACTTGAACAACAATCAACACAACTAACTTCACCACATAGGCTTTCATCTTGCAAGCACCTGCCACACGTCCATGAAATGATCATTAATCAAATAATAATTTAAAATTTTTATCAATTGTCAATTATGGTAATGTTGTAAATAATAATAATAGAAGTCATATTACTTTGTTTGAATGGAAAGAAGTTAGATGAATTTCACTTTCAATCTATTCAAAACTATAATATTATTAAAATGTACCATATCACATGGACCTGATTTCCACCTTCTCCACCATTTCATGGTGCTGTGCAAACTTAGCGATTTCCAAAGTCATTTGCAAGTTCAATAAGTTGTTTAATTTAATAGCACATAATTCTTGTTTCATTTACTCAAATTGAATTTATTAGGTTGGGAACAATATGTTTGCCTTACTTGCTAATTGACTTGAAGACATCCAAAACATTGCTTTTGTCAACAACTCCATATGCTTTTGTTTGGTTAGATAAATTCACTTCGTTCTTCACAATGTTACCCACCCTTTGCATAATTTCAATATATAGTGTTTGCCTATCACAATAATGAGATTGAAACAAGTTAATGCCCTAGCCCAATAATTAAATCTAAATCTTATAAGTTGCAATATTTGATATTCAGTAATTCAAATTGTATCTTATATGTTAAGGGGAGATTTGTTAGAATTTAATTGTTGTATAACATGATAATTAGTTTGTAAGGAATCTAATTAAGTTTTACATCCTTAACAACAAGCAAATACTTCTTTAAAATGTTAAATATACAATTATGGACCAAACATCAAGGGAGTTCAAAACTAAATTACAAATGATCATCATCATGAATCAAATTCCCTTTACATATATATATATTACATGATATTTGACAACCCCCAAAGTTTGCACAATATGTAGATTTTGCATGATGTTTGACAACAACATTTATTCACATGAATTTTTCAAAATAATTAGAAATAATTACCACTTTATTGAGTCACAACACATACCTATCACCAATTGGTTTTATAAATATTTGTAACAACACGCCTTGGTCATCATTTTCAACCAAGATCCCAAGTTCTTCACATTCCTCAATTTGTTGATTAGTAAGAACCACACCCACTCTTGTTGTTGTGTCTTGGTAATAAGTAGGAAGTGGCTTTGGCATGAACTCAAAGCCTCCAACATGTGTGTATGTGTGCATTTCTCTCACAGTAAAAAAAATGTCATTACAACTCAATGCAAGATGTTGTAATCCTAGGCCTTCATATTGTTCAAGATATGTTTGAACATTGGATTTTTGTTTAGCTCCATATATTATTGGTTCATTTGAAGGGAATAAAACCATTTCATCATTGTTAGCAAACACCATGTTGTTTAATCCTTCTTCTTTTGTGCACCCATGGTCATTAGTAATCTTTGCAAACTCGTGGAATCCATTAAACTTTGAAATATATTGTATAACTTCTGCATTGTTGTGCACATTACCAACCATATGTTCGCACCTTATCAACCCATATGAAAGAGGTAAGGATTCTACTTCTTCATAATTGGGTAAAAAAGAGCCATTAAATCCATGTTTGCTCACATATCGCAACACAACATCCCCATAGAGGCTTACTTCTGACATCATCATTTTACCTTCATGTTGTTCATCAATTAAAACTTGAGGAGTAGAGATTGAAGTTGATCCCTTTTCAACACTCATTTGATAAGCTTCATTAACATCATTCACTAATATACCAACTGCCCTTATTGCTAAACCATGACAATCCACAAAATTTTGTGCCATTTCATTTTGGAAACTTGGATGTGGCATTTTGGTGTTGGTTTGATTTCTCTTCGAGGAATATGGGGTTGTGAAAGCAAACATGACCTCATTTGATTGAATAACATAACTACAATAAGTCTCATTACCTGTAGTTTGATCTGATTTTGCAATTAAACACATGCCCAACCCCAATGAAAACATTTCCCATGTGTTGGAAGCATCTCCACACCTGCATTGTACATATGCCAAAATAATGATATTATATCACATAAGAGATTAAATTTATACAATAATCAAATGCCACCAAGTGATGTGAATAATTCCCATTTTAAGGTTCCAGCTAACACACATGGAACCTATTGTCTCACATTATAAATAAAATGATTATGAATTTTCATTATGTTGATTCTATGCTAGAAGTTATCATGAAATAAAAAAGATTGTTATATGTGATAGAAGTTGTTAAAGATGATGGTCAATATGTAAAAAACCTCTTATATGGAATCTTTGACAAGTGTTAAATATCATTACATGGCCAATGTAATTTGTCTACCAAAAGACTTGTACTTACGAAAGTGTTGATGATCATACAACACATGTATACCATCAAATAATTGTGTTGGGTAACATAATCGATTTTTATTGAGAAATGATATATTGCAAAAAAATAAAATTCTCATAAGCATAATATATATATAACAATCAACTATTTGAAAAAATCAAGCATTATTGATTTTAATGTATACAACTTGAAAGCACCTTTATCAATATGAACAATCCACTTGGAAAAAATTGTGTACCAAAATTCTATATGATGAAAACATTGTACACCAAAACAATTGGATTTGGAGTTTTCTTGCATGGAGTAGTTGCAACTTTCCAATTCCAATCGCAATGCCCCAATCCTATCATTTTCATGAGTAATTTTTTTCAAACTCCTCCCAATGTTTGTGTGCACTTTTGTTAATGATTCTACTCCTTCCTCATCATCACTATCTATGACAGATAGTGCGACACAAGAGTATCGTTCCAAAGATGAGAAAAACACGGATGCAATTCCCCCACCCACTGACCATGATGTTTTTTCCAGCTTGCCTTATTTTTTAGCTTCTATGACCACCCTTTCATCTCCCTTAGTGTTGTATTCAATGTGTAATTGAAAACCTTTTACACATCAAAAAAACTCAACCTCATTTAGATACATGGTTCAATCCACATGCAACTTTTTTGTTCAATGAATGTGATCTTTCATTGAAAATTTCAAAATGGACAAGCAAACATTTAGTTAACAAATATTTCTTCAAGGCATGCCATGGTTAATTGTAGGATACATTATTTTTAAACATTGTAATATATTTCCCACAATACCTTGCAAGCATTACAAAATTTGAGTATGAGAATATTGGACCCAAATTAACATCAAATCCAAAATTGTAACATATACATGACCCCAATATTCTAATTGCATGCTTTAATTTATTTGATCATGAATCCTCATCAGTTGAATTTAAGCATGAAATGTATCAAGCATAAAAAACTTCAATTGCCTTTCAAATGAACTTCAATATTAAACAACTAAACCACAAATAGAACATGAGACTATGGCATTTGACCACTTGAATATTTGAAAGATCATATTGGATATTGGAAAGAAGAGACATTGGTTCCAACCGTTGTAATTAAAAGCCTTTTCTTTGGCACTAATTTTCAGCATTCAATATAACATTACGTGGTCCTTTGAAACATAAATTGCCTTTTAAATTTCCAAAATATAGATTTTTCAAATTTGTTTAATTGATGACTAGTTACTACATAATTGCCATTAAAATAGGTATTAGAGTTGTATCCTTTATTATTAACCCAAAATTGACAATTCTATTGTTTATGTCATTGTTGTTATTGGTCCAATAATTTATGTGAATCAAGTTAACCATGGATCTGAATATTTAATAGAAAACTATTACATGACATGTGTTTTGAAAATCATATTTAACTTAATTTTAGAAATCATATATGTGTGTGTGTGTGTGTGTGAAACATCCCATTTCCCTAGAAAAATTATTTATGATTTTTTAATTTCCAATTACAACAAATATTCAGAATTTAATAACTTCCCCCACCATAGGTTTGAAATTTACAAAATTACCACCTTGATGCACCTATTTTCATTTAAAACATTCCAACAAAACAAAAATCGCACACCTAATTTTCTTCAAAGTTTAATTGTTGATTTTTCCATAAAAATTTTGTTGAAAAAATCACATTAGTAAGTAAAAGAAACAATTATAGGTCAAATGTGAATTAAGTAAACATTAAATTTGTCACATAAAGCTTTATTCTTCACAAGTGTTTGCATTTCAATTAGGGTTTAAGATTTAGACAAAAAAAAATTAGATGGATCACTCAAATTTAAATCTTCCAAAATACAATAGAATAATGTTACAAGATGTACAAAAATCTAGACTTGAAGATATTATTAATCTTTATAATGAAGAATGAACTTTAACCTTAAAATTTATAATGTGCCCTTTCAAGATCAATATATATATTTGAAAACCTTTTCAAGTTACATACATGCAAAATCTCATTACAATCCAACAATGGATATGACAAAAATGTAGAAGTGGGTCCAATAGTTGGCCTTTATCCAACCATTGCACATCACATGTGCAAATCCACTTGCTATGCTTTTAGTAAATATTGTTGTTTGGGGTTTGGCACAAATAACCAACCACATGGAATTGATCTAAAAGACATCCACTTGCTTAATCTAAGCTCTAGGTAGGTTCATATTCATGTGAATTTTGTTTTGAGAGACATATTCTTGCTAATGTTGTGGGTTCAACATTGTGGCTCATTTAATTCCTATTTGGTTTTCTTTTCAAATACATGGAACATTAATGGCAACAGTTCAATATTGTGGCTCATCTTTTTTGGTTAGTTTTCATTTTAAAAGCATCTAGCATTAGTAACAAGAGTTCAATGCTACTCAACTTGAAGGCCACAATAGCTCAATGTTATGGTTCATCTTTCAAGCTTATTTTCTTTTTGGAAAAATGAAACATTAACAATGAAAGCTCAACTTGAACTTGAAAATAAAAAATCCAATAATATTATTATTGGATTTATCATTGACTAATTTTGTGAAAACTTGGATCATTTACCCACATGAAGAAATGATGGAGGTAGTATACAAATTCAAGTTGTGAAAGGTTCATCCCCTTTTGCACTTTAACAATCTCAATTGTTGGGATGGTGTGATTGAATTAGCAATAGATGTTATAAGACTTCATAAATGATTCGCCTTATTACCAAGTAGGAAAGGACTCTTATAATGCCCTCTCTCTCTCTCTCACACACACACACACACACACACATACATTCACTATATTCAATTGTTGTTGGGTGGTGCAAAATTGGCTTTTTGTGCCCACCACATTGAGGGTGCCAATATTGGGTCATTTTAAATGCCATATGAACCAAAGATGAAACAAATGTGTCCCAAAATGATTAATGTGTATGACAATTTTGGTTCCATATGATTTAATTAACAAAATAAATAATAATAGACCTTCCTTTGTGTTTGATAAATCATTGCTATTTTGACCAATTTTCCTCATCACTTCATATGATCATGCTAAAGCTTAATTTTCATATGAACAACATTATTTTTTTCAAAATCTCCAACAATAAATCCAAAAGAAATTATATCTTAAAGGTTTTGCCCTAAAACCATTTAAAAAGCTTTCCATGAACATAGTTAAACAACATTTAGCATGTAATTTAACATGATTTAGCCTAACATAATGATTGAATCCTCATATTACTTTTTGTAAATTTTTAAAGAAACACTTATCATTCACATCAAGCAATTATTACTTTCAAAGCACATGAAAATTCCATTCACATTATCTATTGAGTAAAAATAACCCTAACATGTATAATGTTACACACATAACACAATAAACATATGAAGATATTACAAGATTAATCAAAATTGCACACAAACATTCACTCTTTAGGGTGTGATCAAGATCAAACAAACCAATAGTGACAAAAAACCAAAAGATTGTGAATGCTTTTGTGGTTATATTTTTGCAAATTGTTATTAAATTTATCTAAAGTTGTGTTAGTACATCACATGTTGTGTTTTGATCATTGTTGAGTGTATATGTATAAAATGTGCAAATTTTCATGTCATGTTAAAAAGTGATTATAATTTCAAATCATACCAAAATATGCCAATTTTACTTTAGATTGTAGTCTTTTTAAATTATGATTTATGACTTTGTTTCATATGTTTGTACATTACACTCTTTTTACATGTGGTAAAGACTTTTGCAACTATGAAATTTTGAAACATCTTTGAATTTCTAAAAAAATAAATTTCACATATTTTAAATTGTGAGTATTTTTTGAGTGTGGATAATAGGTTATTATCAACCCAATTGAATAACCATAGTTTTTTGTTAAAAGAGTCTTTAGTTTGTCCTTTGTAAAAATTTCTTTATTTAATGCAATTATTATTCAAATTCAAAAGTCTTTTATTACAATTAAAACCTCCAATTTAATTTTAATTTTAATTTAGTTTAGTTCTTAAATATATTATTCATTTAGCACAACTTCCCATGATTAACATGGCATTAAAATGACAACACATAAATAAGTATATGTAACAAAGTTGCAATTTCAACAAATGCTCAACATGGTTTTTGATTCATTTGATTGTAATCACATCCCTCATTTCATGGTGTTGAAAGTTTTGTTGGGCGGAAATTAACCTAAACTATTTTGTCAAGTACATGAAGATGAGGTAGACAATGGGTTCTTAGAACATTTCCAATGTGGATTAGTGTAATAGCTTGGTAAATGGCACATGATGAAGGTCTTACTAGCCTCATGGTAAGTACCCCATTGCAAACTTGGGATGAACCCTAGCACGAGACCTTCCATGTAAAAAATCTCACATTCTTGCACAAGAGATTTTACATGTGTTTTTCTCTCCATTTTCTATTCTTGCATTCTTGTGATTACGCTTTGAAAAAAACTTTGAAACTCCCACTTCTTCACCACTATTTCAATAGACCTTCTAACAAAAGTGGCAAATTGTAGGAAACCTTTTATGTGGATTCACTAAAAATACCCAAATTTTATGAAGTTTGCAACAGTGTTATGATTGTTTTAATTCAATGGTTGCCTATGTTGGGAGAAAATTCTTTGCACACATTTGTTATTGCAATATATGTATAATATAGACTTGGTTTTTCCATTTTTTATAAAAGTGAAAAAAAAATTACATAAAATTCAAAACAAAATCAAAGGACTTGAAAGGATCTCGCATGTGTGTATCTAAGGAACTTCCTCTTGGAAAAAGGTCCAATAGTCCATGACATATTTATATACCAATTGTAAGTCCATTGAACGTCTACTTGTTGCTAAAAATGTTTTGTGATATGCAAAATACACAAATGTTTCATGATTTTGTAAGTGAATTCAACAATAAGCAAATGCTTTTGGTAGGTGATGTGATGAACATTATTTCTTGCCAATAGAAATGAAAGAAATGTTTGTGAGGGGGTCCTTTTAGGGAAACATTTTCTTTGTCAAAAAAAGAAAAGGAGAACATTGCTTCTTTTAGAAAACCACAAAAAAAATCAAACACAAGCATTCAATAAAAATGAAAAAAAAAAAAAAATTATCATGATGTTGATGTCACAAATGTCAATGCTATGGAGTTCATTCATATGAATGTTCATCCATGATTTGTAATGAACTTGAACCTAATTATTAATTTAATTTCAATTAGCTTCCAATTAATTTTTAGTTAGCTTTTAGTTCACTCTTAGTTAAGTCCAAATTCATTTTTGATTAATTTTTAATTCACTCTAATTAGCTGTTAATTCACTTTTAGTTAATTTTGATTTAACTTTCAATTCACTCTTAATTGAATCTTAGTTCATGTGGACATGGGAACACATAAGTGAACATGGGCCACATGTGGGTTGGAAGTTTCTTTAAAAAATTCTTTGAATTAGGTGCCTAGTGGGTATAAATAGAAGTAGAATTCTCCAATACCTTTAGTTTGTTCAACACCAATTTTGGGTATGTTTTCTTATCACATCCTTAATCTGTTTTTGTTTCGTCATTGCAATAAAATCCTGTTGATTTTTTTTTGTGCACTTGTCATGGTCTTGTTTTTGTTTTTCTTATTTCACAATTTGGATTTGGAATTAGGCCTCTCCTTGTTCTCATTTTGGTTTAGGAAATCCCATAGACTTGGTTGTTTTTGTGCTTGTGACAACCAAGGCTTTTGGTGATGAAATTATTTTGCACATTATTGTTAATATGGGGAGTTTCAACTAATGAGATTACATTTTTTTAGTGATGTAGGTGTTGTGCAATGGACCATAACATCAACATTTTCATCTCCTTGAACCACTAAGTTGTCATTGATAGGGTTTTTGGTGAAGATGTTCTTAGGATTTAGAAGAATTAATAGAAGTTGAATTTGTCGAAGACTTTGTAATGACTTCTTTGAAATTTTAATACATTATGTGAACAAGTTGTAACCCACTCATTATGTTGAAATTATGTAAAAGGGTACCTAATTTGAATAATGTGTTTGTGCTTTGATAAATGAATGTTGTCATGCTTGTGTTGTGCTTGTTTTCCATTGAACTAACACAAGAAGCATGTATGTGGGTTATCTTGTTCTCATTGTGTTTGTTATCCAAAGAACATAGGAAGGGAGGTATGGATGTGTTATTTTGTCTTGTTCAAAAAATTTAGTAGTCGAAAAGGTGAAGGTATTAGTGAAGTGAAATTAGGGTTTTAAAAAAAAGAATAAGAAAAATTAACCAAAACTAAAAACAAGGTGAAGTTGATACAAAGGTGAAATAGGAGGGAAGGGGTAAATAAGAGGTGAGAAAAAAAAATAGGGAATGGAACAAGCCATAGATACATCCAAGAAAACTCCTAGCCCCCATCTTATTTGCCCTTGGGCTACTGTTTTGTAGAAAGTCAAGGAAAGAAATTTTGTCCGAGCATTAGGAAAATGTAAGTAGGGTTAGTTTTTGAAAATTAGTTTGGAAGAAAAACAAGATGCAAAAATTAATTGGATAAGATTGTCTTTTTAACCAATAAACGAAGGATGATGGGTGAATTCATCAAGGGTACCATTAATGACAACTCCTTGGATGTTCTTCAAAATATGAATGATTGTGCTTAATTTCTGTCTAATAAATTTAATAGAAACAATGACTTCAACAATAATAGGAAAATATTAAAAAGGTAGGTGGATACATTTTGTTACATAGAGAAATTTCTCTATATGTGGCTATCATAATTTGTGTATGTTCATAATTTGCTAATGACAATTTTTTAAGTGTTGTATATTCAAGTGGCTAGTTTTTTTTTTCAATATTTAAATTTGATCAACTATTGGATTTTTAACATTGTAGCAATATGTGACAAATGCTTCAACATGGGAGCTTTTTTGGTTATTGAATGTGAAGAGTTTTCAATCTATGTTTGTTTTGTTTCATAGCCATGTAGAACAAAAGACACTTAAATCATTTGACATAATTTATATCCTTGTTTTCATTTTTTGTTTGGATACATATTTGTGCAATTCAACAAGCACATTTCAAACCAAAATAATCAAAGCTCTAATAAATCAATTTCTTTGTCTTCTCTAACTTCCTTACCTTTTCAACTAGATTAACAATGGTGTCATGCCATGTGAAAATATACAAATTTTCATTCTTCACATGTGGATTGTTAGGTTTCACATAATATGCACCAATAACTACTCTAGGTTTAACAACATTGCGATTTTAAAAACTTGAATGTTTAATAAGAGAATCAAATTTTGGAACTAACAATTTATCTCTTCCTTCAATCTTGGAGTAAGCCTTATACCTTGCCATCCTTGTTTTGCCATCCCTCCCCCACAAATAGGTTCATACCAATTAAACCTTACAACTCATCTATCTTGGTAAAACCTATTAATTTCTCAATTTGATTTTTTTTCTTCTTTGGTACACTAACTATGGGTTTTGTAAGATCTCTAGAAGGGCACGCAACAATTTCCTCATATACTTTCTCTCTTCACTTTTGAAATACATTACCCATAGAAACAAATGCAACAAGACCTAAGATCATATTAGGTGACAAAGTAGGTTTTATTGCATATGGAGAATTGAAATTTACATTACTATAAGAAGGATCAATAATTATAAAGGATTTGAAAAAATAAAATAAAATAAAAGTTCATCAAAACTTGAAAAAACACCATAATTGAAAGATGAAACCCTAAAAACAACTTAAATATGCATGACAAACATAAATGTTCAAGTATGCATGATAGGTAGAAATGCTTGGGTTTTAGCACATTGCACTTGTGCTTTGCACAATATTTAGATCACATAACATTAAGAAGATTTAGGTTTTAGAGAACACACAAAACATTCACATCATTCAAGATTCGCAAACAATATGTGGGATTATATTAAAAAAGGGAACTAGGATATGTAAGTAATAAAAATCAATGAACATTGAAATTAATGAAGAACTTGGACAATGAATGTGATGTCAAGTTGCATTTTAGGGTTTTATACCATTGCAATTTGCGACATTCCAATATCCTATGTGTTAACATTCAAAAACCATAAACATATTCTATAGGTATCAACTATAATTATAAAAAAAAACCAAGTTCAAAAGAAAAAATATGTTAGTAGCCTTATGTGCCATTTTAAACATTGAAGAAGTCATGGGCGACAAAGTTTTGATCTTCAATTCAACATCACAAAATGATGTGATCAAGGTAAGTATGGGATCATTCACAAAAAATATTTGTGAACTTTGGAGGCTTACATTCATAAATGAGAATTTTTTTTCTTGCAACGCCCTTTTGTTACACTTGTCATTTGCTCAATCCAAGCATTCAAAATTAAATCTATCAAGGCACAAAAACCAAATCTCATTCTACTATGGTACCAAGCCCTCAAAGTCCCAAATTGATATTAATGGCAAACCTTGTTCTTGAGCTTTCATTAACGCTGGCCATGGAAATCACACTCAAAAAAATGAAGTGACAATGGAGACCTATCACAAATCATATTTCTAACATCCAACAAAGGGGGTTGGTCAATGTGGGTGGCACATGATTGAGATCGTTGGTTTATAGAATGACTACTTTGCCCATCCATGTTAGCACATTATGGTTGTTTTCAAATCACATGGCTCAAAAATCTTTAAGGCCATTTGCTAAGCATTTTGTTTGTTGCCATGTGGTGAGATTTTTTCCCTAGAAAAAACATTATTTTTTATATGTCAAAATCAGATTTTATATGTTGAAAATTTTGCAAAAACTCACCCAAAACAAAAACAAATCCGTGGCTTGGGTCCACAACCAAATATATCTTCTTTTGCACCATATGATGTAATTTTGTGACATAACTTGTCAATTCAATTTCTAATTTGAACTTTTCATTATAAAATAAAAACACATTGATAATCTAATATACGATTTTTATAATAAAAATACCTAGAAACAATATTATTTATTTATTTATTCCCTTCGATTTTATGATGTAGCATGAGGAGCAATCATCCATAAGACAATTTAGCCAAATTAGAAATAAATAGTATGTGAAATTAAAAACATTTCAACATACTTTTATATTGTTGACTACCTACTTGGAACCTCTTGATGTAGAATATCTCAATTTTCTATTTAAAAATTTCCACATTTTGTGGATCAGAACACCTCCCCCCCACCCCCCCCCCACCTCCCACCACTTTTACACTTTTCCAACCACCCACCCCACCCCCCCAAAACAAAAAAACACCAAAACAGAAGGCACAC
>Ga0116231_10006333_pt1 | contig 22665 bp, 19 predicted proteins | sample S1TSphgellanicum_2_FD_89695 | JGI IMG/M metagenome (GOLD analysis project Ga0116231, IMG submission 89695) | Host-associated microbial communities from peat moss isolated from Minnesota, USA - S1T2_Fd - Sphagnum magellanicum MG | ecosystem: Host-associated > Plants > Peat moss > Unclassified...
CTCTAATCCCGGGGCTCCCAACTCGACCCTCTACCCCTTTCTAGAGTTGGAAGCCGGGAGCGTGCTACCAAGTTCAACTTTCCGCAACTTGACTTTGTGAAACCCTCAAGTGTGTTTCACCCCATGACTTGGGAGCGCGTCACTTTGACTTCCATCGCATCGGGAGGAAATGGACGCTCCTCAAAAAACTGACAACCGAGGAGGGAAAGATCAAGGGTCAGGAGGACCTGGTTCACTATGTCCGATCTTTCTACACGCATCTCTACATTTCGGATGCGAGCGCTCCCAGCACTTTGGAAGCTCGAGAAGCGTGCTGGGACAGCACCCCGACACGGGTTTCGATCGAAACAAATCAGGAGTTGACCAAAGATCTCACTTTGAAAGAAATCCGGGATGCCATTTCCGCAATGCCAAAAGGCAAAGCGCCGGGATGTGACGACATCCCGACCAAATTCTTTTAGGAATTCGTCGATGAGGTCTCCCCAACTCTCCTCCAAGCTTTCTCAGCGATGCTCAGGAACGGGGAAACCTCAGAGATGTTTAACAAAGGACTCATAACCCTAATCCCCAAGTCCGGGGACCATGCCAAGTTCGGAAATTGGCGCCCAATCACCTTATTCAGAAGTCTGTACAAAATTTTGGCCAGAAGACTCCAAGTCTTCTTCCCGAGCATGATAAGGCTCGGCCAGACCGGCTTCGTCAAAGGGAGGAGCATCCTCGACAACACCTTCTTGGCGCAAGAAGCCCAAGATTGGGCCGAGGGGAGCAACCAAGATCTGGTCCTCCTGCTCCTTGACTTCGAGAAAGCCTTCGATAGGATCGAATGGAGTTTTTTATTCGAAGCCCTGGCAAAACTCGGCTTCTGCCCACAGTGGATCAAGTGGGTAAGCTCCTTATACGAATCGGCTTCGTCGGCCATCAAGCTCAATGGGGTGGAGGGGAGCACCTTCCCCTTAGCCAGGTCGGTGAAACAGGGATGCCCCCTCTCACCATACCTCTTCATTCTGGCGACATACGTCCTAGGCCATATGTTAGACGATCCGCATTTCGGGATAGAAGGTCTAGCCTTCCCGAGAGGCGGAAAAATTACGGACCAGACTTTTGCAGATGACACCGCGCTCTAACTCCAAGGTACGCGCGAAAACATGGAAAGGGCCCAAAAAGTACTAGACATCTTTTGCAAGGCGTCCGGGGCGAAAATCAATTGGAACAAATCATGTGCGATATGGGCCAGCACAAGGGATAAAGAATGGGAATGGGGCCGGGAGGTGGGACTCCAGTGGATCCCCAAAGGAAAAGGGGTAAGATACCTGGGAATCCAGGTTGGTTTCCACCTCCCCCCTGAAGCTAATTTCGACAAAATGCTCTCAGCCCTCAAAGGGAAGCTAATCAATTGGAGTACATGCCATTTCTCTCTAACGGGGAGAATCCTGGTAGCGAACCAAGTTCTCCTTGCTTCCATGTGGTACTTGGCAGCAGCCTGGAACCCGAACCTCAGGATGTGTAGCCAGATACACGGCGTAGTGAGGAACTTCATTTGGAGTAGTAAAGCCGACAATGCCAGAGCAAAAGTAAAATGGGAGACCTTGGTCCTCCCGATTTCACAAGGAGGCCTCGGGATCATTGAACCGAAAACTCAGTCGGAGGCATTATTAGCTAAGCTCCTCGTTAGGGGCCTCGCCCCAAGAGGAGAACCCTGGAAGGAACTTCTGAAGCACAAAGCCGATCAGATTAAGCTTCCGGTTCATGGGATGGGCCCAACCACTCAGGATATCAACTGGATGTTCGCGGCAACTAAATTCAAATGGCCCCCAACCTCCCTGTGGAAGAGCATCCTCCACTCCTGGATGAGCGTGAGATTCGGACTTCGCAAATCAGAGCCGACCAATTCAGCCGAAACGCTGAGACAACCGGTTTTCGGAAACCCCCTCATAACCAACCAAGATGGCAGACCATTGGGACTCACTGGCAAGAGTGAGGGGAACGCCCTCGCGAACGCCGAATGCTCTAGAATCGGCGACTTCTGGGACTCGGAAGAAGAGGATTGGAAAGGCCTCTCAGCCCTCAGAGTGAGTTTCCACCCCATAAACAGGCTAAATAGGAATCTTATTATAAATAATATTCCTTGGGACCCGACTACCGCCAGAAAAAAGCCGGTGGTAGGGGAATGGGTTAGTAAAAAGGGATCTGATCGGACCGCCCTACCGGATTAGGTCTATCAGATTACTAACACGAATCACATCACCGCCAGTGCCAAGGAATTCAAAAAATTCTCAAACGCTGGCCGAATTCAAGTAACCAGTTCTCTTGACGTCATCATCCCTCTTGAAGGGTACAAGCCAATCAGGGTACTTGCGCAAGAGGGCCATGGAGCAACGTTCAAACTAGCCAAGGACGTCCCCCCCCCGGGGAAAAAACCCCCAATCTACTGGATCTTCGAGTCCGGCTTCATCTCCGAGCTCCAGTGGGATCCCAGAGACTTGCACTGGTAACAAACGGGCAACATTGGCGACGCCCCTTTCTTTGGCTATTCGGCCAAGAGGGGATACCGAAATGCAAGGAGGAAGCAACACACCCCCAGCATCATCACTTTCGTTCAACTTCTTAATCTCCGAAACTTGACCATTGCCCAGATCATTGCCAGGATGTGGCACAACGCCCGTCCATGCAAGGTGGGGGCGCTCACTTGGCTGATCTTCAACAATGGACTGCCGGTCGGTACTTGGCTCCAAATCATGGGAATCCCGGCCATTTGCAAGGGCTGTGACCAAGGACTCCCGGAATCTGCCCAACACTGCCTCATGGATTGCCCCCCTGCTCGGCAAGCTTGGAAGACCTTCCACAATGTTTAGAACAAATGGGAGGCGCCCGACCGCCTCCACATCACTTGGCCCTTCGTCCTCCTTGGGGAAGCCATCTTCGAAGAAGATGACGACCCCCCAAACCTTCACAGCTACCACACGGGCGGTTTCACTTACCGCCGTCAACCCCTTGACATCCTTAGGAGCTTTTTGCTCTATTATCTCTGGTCTGAGAGATGCCGCAAGCATTTCGACGGCCAATACTCCTTCAAGAAAGTTCTTCTTCAATCGTGGGAAGCCACGACTGAGGTTAGCATGGCCACCTAGAGGGCTATTAGATCCTCTAGTCAGAATAGGAAGCAAGAGCATCAGATTAGCATTGAGCAAGCCTTTAGGGCTGAATGGTTTCACGGCCACATCTTTGGGGAGGGTGAGGCCACCATTTCGTGGCGCCTGCTCCCCCCTTTGTACTTTCTTAATTTCTCTAATGATTGAAGGGGCTGTTGCCTCCCTCCTCGCAAGGGGTTCACCCTGTGCCTCTCCGCCACACTTGCATCCAAATGGCACTTTTTCCCGGGACTCCCAAAGTGGAGTCTCGAAATTGTCCCGGTTTGGACTCCTGGGACTTTGGGCGTTCATAACTTCTCGTTTCGACCTTCGATTGGGACAAGGTCTAAAGCAAACTTGTAGCTCTCCTTGAGAGCTTTCCAATGGTGTGTTGCACTTCACTTGCACACACCAGGATTGGGTCGATTCTCAACTTTTAGTGGTTGGGAATCAAACTGTCAGTTTGACTCCCGGCCCTTCTTTCAACCATAACTTGTGCTACAGATGTCCAAATGGTTCATGCGAAGCCATTTTGGACATCTACACTTCAAGACCTTTTCAACGGTATAAAAAACACCTTAATGCAAAGTGTTTTGACCCCTGAAATTGCGTTCTGAGTTTTTGGGAGTCTCGAAGGACTCCCAAGTCCCATTTTCGGGAGTGTGAGTGGCGACCTCACACTTCCCTCAAAGTGGGGTTGCGACAACATCTATGAGATGTTCACAAAGTAGTGCAAATGCCTTGGTCACATTCTCATTGTAATCCACCATTTCATTTTCATCATTTGAAATTGTTGAACTACCATCAACAAACTTTCAAAACTCATGTAAAGGTGATAATTACCATCATCAAACTTCTCCATAACTTTCAGAAACTCAATTTGGGAAATGAACATTTTATTGTTGACACAAATGTTAAAACAAACATTCTATGGTTTTTATTTAAATGAAATTGCAAGCAAGAAAATTTGAATTTGAAAACTTCTTAGTGTTTGAAGATCTCATTTCAAATCTTTCCCGTTTAGTTGGTATATGTCACAAAACAAAACATCAACAAAAAAACCTTCAAACATTTGAAAAAATTTCTTCAAGCTTTCACTTATTTGGGGTACTAAAAAAAAAAACGTTTAACTTCATCAAATGATTATCTTTTTTTACGTAAAAGACTTCACTATTTATTATATCAACACAATATTCTTTCTCTTGCTTGGTGTGGGCCCATAACCTATTGGAAAAACTAGAATACAAGTGAGGTTTGAAACATCGACGTTTATGAAAAGGTGCAATTGTATGGAAATGATAGGGAAATAAATCACATGGGTTGAATGTGTCACAAATTCAAATCATGAAACTATAACTTGTAACAAATTAATTCCAACCTTCAAAGTTTTTGTGTGCATTCAAAAATTTGATAAAAGAAAATGAAAAACTATTCAAAACCATTCCAATATATACTATCTCTTAACCCTAATGTAGCCGCCACTTAACCCTAACCTAGCTACTTTTTAACCCTAATGTAACCACCACTTAACCATAACCTAGCTACCACTTAACCCTAATAGCTACCACCTAACTTAATGTAGTCGCTATTTTTAAACTATAGCCATCACCATTTAACCTAATCTAACTATTACAATGATGTGAATACTATTCATCTTTTTGATGAATGTTCAACACATTTATCTACTTTGAAGACTAGATATGAATTATATTTCTAACAATGGAAAGAAGTGAGATCTAAGGTTTGTTGCTTGAACATGTCTACATTTATAACCTTCCCATTTGTGTTTTAAAGTTGGAAAATGATATGAAAGGTTATGTTTAATAGACTTGAGAAGAACAAGTAAACCTCCCAATTGTGCTTTTAAGTTGCAAAGAGAAGTGAAAGAAGGTTTGCAATAGGTTGTTCAAACACCTTGAAAGGTTGTGGAAATATTACATACTTGGAGAAAGGATTGAAAAGGTGTACATTGAGGGCTTGAAAACAATTTTAAACCCCCTGGAGCTGTTGCAAAGTTAAAAAGATATGTGATTTCTTGATTATAGGTTTATAACTGTGATTTGGAAGTTTGTTTTGAACATCAAAGGTTTGTTTTGCTCCAAGGAAATTTGTCTTGAACAAGGGAGGTCTATCTTAAGCATGGGAGGTTTGTTTTCCTCAAGGGAAATGAGTTTTGATTTATTTATGGTTTGCTTATTATTTTATTCCTCTTAACTTTGCATTGACTTCCTTTACTATGCATAGACCTCCATACATAGCAAAGAGTGTCAATGTCAGTTGAAATTGATGATCATCAATTGGGGTTTTAGATATCATATACAATTATTGGGAATTGGATAAATTATTGTTGAACCTCATCAATAACTTGTCAACATTCTACCTTATTTGATGAAGTGTTGGATGTTGTCATGACTTCCTGACTAGATTTACTAACAAGTCATAGTATTTGCAAGGTAACTATAACAACATTTAAGTTAGTTGACCTAATCACCTTTGATGATAATGGCTAAAGGTACATTACTTGTGTGGTGAGTTTCTTTCTTGTTTTCTTATCTTTCACAATGAGGACAATGTATTATTGCAATCATATGTATTGTTGAAAGTCCTTCATAAAGGCATTCATATTGAACTTTTCTTGGTTAGAACTACATAACTTGTTTGTTTGGGATATGTACATTTGCAATTGGGCATGTGGTTCATGTTTCACATGTTTGCAGAAAGGCAAACTTCTAAGGAGTTGTACATGTGGACAATGAGAGCATCATCCTTTCCCAAGAAAATGCCAAAACCAATTGCCAACAAAGCAAACATTGTAGCCCTAGATGATGTTGATTCTCGTTGGAACAATGTCCTCACTAACTTTGAAGCAGACCAAGTTGATGGGCAAGAATCTTTAGGCTATGATGAGTTAGACCCTGGAGATGATGCTACCACAACTCATAGTAAAGTGCAAGTGGTGGCAATTATTAAGACTAGTAAATCAGGTGTCTCAATGCCTAATATAGCCCTGCATTTGTTTCTGGTGCCATGCCTAATGTAGCCGCTACAATTCTTTCTAGTGGTGTAAATTGTCGAAGGGCCCATGATATGAATTATTTGCAATGTGGTCCTATTGTGAATGTTGGACTTCAAGCTGGTCAGGTGCCTAGTTTAATTAACAATGTATTATTTAGCAACTTGGTGAGCTTGTGTGCTAGATTGCAAGGAGGGTTGGGCAGCTTTCTGACCTTCAGCATGATGGGGCAATGGAATCCATTGCAACAAATCCAAGTTATGCAAGCATTGCAAACCCTAGCATCACTAGGGGTAGACTAAATGGGACAACAAGGAGCGCAACATGGACATATGGCAGGGAGTTCATTGCCCCAACCAGCTACAGTCATAGGAGCATAATCATATTTTGATCCAAAAAAGACAGCAGCCAACAAAGGCTGAATTTGAAATGAGGGCAGATCATGAGGTCTTGACTATTACTATGTCAAAAAAGGTTGCATTGTTGTACATCAGAAGGCACAAAGGGCAATAATCAATGAAGCATACAGGCAAGCTATCATCAAAGGGCAATAAATCAATGAAGCATGCATGCAAGCTATCATCAGGAAGGCTAACAGGTAGAAGCCATTTTTTTTTGCAACATGTGATTCTTCTAGAAAGCCAAAACCCGCCCATTGCAACATTTGGGTTAACATGTTGCAAGGATATTGTGGCATTCTAGATCCAAGCATAGACGACATTAATTCCCAGCCCCATGTTTCGATGAATTTGGTGAAAAGTAGATTACATGAGAACTGAGAGTATGTCAAGTATGATTTGTCATTCTGGGAATTCAAAGCACAAGTCAATGCGTATTTGAAGAATAAAAGGCATGCCCTGAAGCTTTTGATTGAGTCAGGGGTAGGTAGGCCTGATGACTGTGTACTAGAACATTGGGAGAGCACGAAATGCCATATTGCCTCGGAGACAAAACAAGGCGAGGCAGCTGGAATTGTGCCATGCAGGCACTTGTCACAACTCCAAGTCACTCCAGTCATGGTGGAGAGGTGTGAGGGCCTCTTGGAGTAGACTCCAATCAAAACCCAGAAAAGAGAGGATGGACACCAAGATATCATAATATGAAATAGCAAACTCTATCTGATGGTATGTTAGTCCAATAAGAGGAGAAGTCTACTTCCCATAAAGAAATATGGGGTAATGATAGACCATACAGATGACATGAAACTGTTTCTAACATACATATTTGACAAACTACATCTCACTCGGACAGGAAGGGGTTAAACATTTAACTGTTATCTGTGTACCTGGTGTGTGAAACACTGAACTAGTCTAAGAGCTCTTGTTGAAGTATATCTCAATTGCTCATTGGAAATTTATGGACACATCTTATTTGGCTTCCTTTCTAGCTTCAACCTGTTCCTCTGCAATTTATTTCCCAATACTCTCAAACAACCTTGATTTTCCTGTGCCTCCATCTACTCATTTCCCTTATATCAGTTATTCTTCCCAATCACCAAATCCCCAGTCACTGCCTGCTGTTTCAGCAGGTGGCTCTGGATCATCAAACAAGAAGTCACTGTTTGGCTCTCCTGGACTTTGATCGTCAAACATACCAAAGTAAGGATCCTCCTCGGAAATAGCCTCACCATTGTTCACAGAGGAGGGACTGGCCGTCTCCCCTGTCCTATTTTCATCTTCACTGGATCTCCCAAACTCACCTCCATAACCTAGCAAAAAGGATCCAAATAGCAACTCCATCAACATTGCACCTATCTTTGAAGTTCGCTACTGAAAGTCAGCTGAATCATTCGCGAACATATTTCACAGACATGAAATAGTTACCTGCATGTGGTGTGCTGGCTGTTTCAGACTGGCTAGTGGATGTAGTGGGATCCTCAGATGTTGCTTCACTTCCAAAAAATGGGATTGGCATTGGGAAGCCCACCCTATAGAACGAATCCCCACTGAACATGAGTCACATACAGCTCTGGCCACAGAATTTGCATACTAGGTTTAGTTTGCAGACACCTTTGTGACTGTTGTATAGGATTTTTATTTTCAATAAGCTTCAACCACAGTAGAGAAGACACAACATAGTTTCACAAAAATGAACAGCACAGGGTCTGAATGCAACTGTGTACTTCTCAAAACCATCAGTTATTTCATGTCAAAAGATCTTGAATTGCTCAAGACACTACAAGGTTGTTAAGGTTACAGGCAGTAAAGGAAGGCCATCCAAAAAAGGACAAGCGGTTACCCAGGTTGACTGTGTCTGGAGAAATAGTCATTGTCAAGGGACACAGCCAAGGCTAAAGCAACTGCTCTCTCTACCAAATTCAAGGGACGTGAAACTCTTAACTCCTCAGCCTGCCACCAATTCAAAGCACAGAAAATCTGGTAGTGTAAAATCCAACAGTGGCTCCCAAAGCCTCAAATGGTCATGCACTGACTTGGAAGACACATGTCAAATATGAAAATTTGAGCCACTGTATACAGCATTCAGAAGCCTATCTCCAATTGCATTGCATGGTAGTAAGGGGACAACTCTTGTACATGTCTGGGAAGCTAAAGCCCCAAAATTCACTGACAAAAGCTGGACGATGTAGTGCAGTACTTTTTTGCAGGGGGCAGAAGCCATTCCCATTAAGAGTTGGCTCACCCAGAAGAATGTGGGGACTCACCTCTGTAGCAGCTGCCTGCAACTGCTGCATCTCTTGAGCACCTGACTGTCCTTGTGTTGATGACAGTAAAGGCTTTCGGTTTTGCACATCCTCATCCAAAACTGGTGAGGCAGGGTGAATGCCTTTTGGCAACGTATCCCCAAACTGGATCACATATTGTCCAGCATCTGTCAAAAACTGGTCCCCAAGTTCCACCAAAATGATTGTCAATCTGGAAGCAGATTTATCTTGTTGACAACCCCTCTTGTCCCAGAAAATATTCCACAAGAGTCTCAAGTTGCAAGTGAGCTCCTAATCAAGTAAATACATGCTAATCTAGATAAAGCTTCAAAAATAGGCCAAGTATGTTGGTCCCAAACTAGGTTCCATTCTTTCATATACATCTAAAGCTGCTAAAAAAACTGACAACCTCCATGACCATGTCAAACTAGTGATCTTTGAATTGTCAGTTCAAACAAATGTACACATTTTACACTCAAAGAGCTTGAGATTCTTGTCAAAGTACCTCATAGCCAAAACCTCGCCAGTTTCGGTCAATTTCAGCCAAGACTCCTTGATTTTGATCCTTCAGAGTAAAAGTCCAGTGCCAGAACCCTGGGTTCTCCACTGCTGCAAACTGTGTCTTGCTACTCACAATGCAATTTTGGATCAGTGCATAGCTCCAATCATCTTAAAAGGTGGCTAAGATTTCATGGGACTCAAATGTACAGCATAAATCCTCAACAATCATAACTTTTCACAACAACAGAGAGGCTTAAGGTCCTCAATACACCCAACAGAATTGGAGCAACCTTCAATCCAAGTGCTTGATGAAATTGCTTCATCAAGCATGCATTAAACTGAAAGCTGTAGGCATCAACTACAGAATTCTGATGATTCCCCTCATCTCATGATGCTGGATCAGAAGCATGCTTTCATCACATACTGTTTTGTGCCCTTGCTGACTGATCAACAGGCCAAAGTCAACGAAGATTTTTGATAAAAATCCTGATGTTAAATAATACCACTTAATTTAGATGGGGTGAAGAGAATACCCCAAGTATACATCATAATTGCGCCTCCAGAGATGCCACCTCCTGTGGCATTCGCCTACAACCTACATAGATAAAAAGTTTTGAGTCCACCTATAATGTCCAAATAGTGCATCACAGAAGGATAAGGCCAAACTCCATTCTGTGGACAGATTGACGGAACCAGTCTCAAAAAGGCTGTGCAATTTATTATTATCACTGAGTCTGTACAACCAAAACACTTTGCATAAGTATGGCACAATTGCTAGTAAACATACTTCACCATCAACTTCAATGTAGATTGAGCTGTTGATGAGAAACATTGGTCTCCGAACCTGGAAACAATAGAAAAAAGAAGGAACACATCACCATGCACAGTAAACCAGACAGCCCAATAAGTGTATCCTCTAACTAGATTTACGACAGTTCCCCAGTTGTGCAACAGGTTACAACTTCATAGTGCAAAAAAAGAGGTTTTGCTGTTTGATAAAATGCAAATATTTATTTGTGAGGGCATTGAATCTCACTCGCAAAATTTCATTACCCACTGCATCCATTACAGATGCAGTAAATGGTCTCCTTGTTCGCATAAACTGCAATTACCACAGAAGCTTTCTTGTGTTAAGTGAGGTTTACTGAATGAATACACTCTAGTAAGGTCAAAATCTTTTTCCTTTTAAAAGCACACATCATGAACTCACCAATTAATCAACACAGATGCTAACGGCCAACTTCTTCAAATATTAGATAAGGCAATATTTTCCTCAGGATTTTGAAGAGGCCTTAGACTCTTGTGCCACTGTGGTGAATAGCCAGATCAACCTTCACCATGAGGGCTGACAATAAGTTGAAATAAGTCAAAATGTACTGCATCAGGTATCAACAATATAATGGTATAACAATATTCTGAAGAGCAGCCAACTAACCTGTCGTAGGAGAATGTTGCTGTCTTCAACTATAAAACCAACAGGCTGACATCACAAAGCGGATATGTGCTAGATCAGCTGTTTTGCAACATCCAGCACACAATTGTAGCTTACTGTACATGGATCACTAGTTCCCCACACTTTGCCTTGGCAATAGGCCTCATTTACAGAATTGTTGTACCCCCACATACAACAAAATCCCCAGCTCACAATGCCTTGGATGAACACATAAAAAGCTATTTATGGCCTGCAAGTACTTCTCAAGTGCTTGTGCTGAGAAAGGTGATAAAAGGGTCATGATTAAGCAGACTCCTGAAGTGCCACCACTGCAAAATATAGATAACATTACACATAGGCCTCTTAACCACAACATAGCGAAAGGTTACAGTTGGGCACCCAAAACTTGGGCACTTTTACAATCATGTCACCAGAAAGAAAAGAATTTCACTCACAGCTTGTGGCTGGCGTGGATCCATAATGACGTATCTGTTTTGCTGCAAAGTGCACATGGGACAAGGAACAAATGTATAACACAATTTGACCCCCTGAGAGTTTAGATTACCTCATCTACAATAATACATGTAACTACTCAAACCCATGGCATGCTGTCATGTGCATGCAGAGGTTGAGACAAAGCAACAATTGATGGAGAGATGGCCCATATAGACCCAACACTCTAGTCAGTGCAGCTCACTCCCTACTATTTGCCTGAAGTGTCATGAAGCAAATTTCACTCTAAAAAGTGCTGAAAGGTAAGCTCAAACATTCAACAAACATCCACCTGCTCAAAGCCAAATGCAAGATTTGCCCACTCCACATTGCGGGTTATCAACAAGTCTGGCCTTGCCAGCACAGGAGAAAGCTTTTCCTGTCCACCACAATTCATAGCACCTTAAATAAGCACCTCAAATTGGACACTCAAAAGCATTCTGTTACTTTTCCTGACAAGAAGCCACTTACACTTTTTTGAATCTGTTGCATCACTCCTAGGTGCCTGTGAGAATGCTATTTGTTCAATAAATCTGCAGCTTGAAATGCACTGGAGACTTACACCATCTCAAAACAAGGTTTCACCTTGTACATTTCTTGGAAAAATGCACATGTTGCAATTGAAACTTTGTCCATCTTCTGTAACTTGATATTCACATTGTGCCATGGGATACTCTAGTAAGGGACCTAAATTGAAGGCACGTACATGATTCTGAGGGACAAATGAAAGTATAATTTGAACTCTAGATCCAAGATCACCTACAAGGTACAGAGTTCCCAGACTCAAAACTAAGAAATTCTGCCTCCAAGAGCACAGGCTGAGATCAATTAATAACCCTCACAAACTACTGCTCAGGCACACTGTAACAATTTCCTTGCCAGACAAGTAATTCTGCATGTCTTGTATCAGAAGACAGGACCAATGAAAAGGGCATTTACCTCTATGAGGGAATTTGGCACAGCAGAGTCTGTGAGGTGTTCCCTTGAAGAAGACTGGGACTGTATAGAGCTCAATGCTGGATTACCTGCATACAAGCGTGACTGCACTCGAGTGATACTAGAAGCTCCACTTGACAGATGAGCATGTGGAAGCAAGCATATTTGTCTTGCTCCTCGCCATTTTTGATCCACAAGACATTGTTGTATCACACATGGGTTACTCAATGTGGACCCAAAACAAATTCTCTCCTCTGAATCTGGCAAGTGTGAGATCCACAATCTGTTTCTTTTAATTGTTTCATGGACAAGAAATGGACTAGATCCCAGATGCTCACAACTGTATACAGTTGAACTACCTCTCAGTGCTAGATTTCTTATTGTAACTGGACCTTGCACTTGATGCAATGTATGAGCTTTAACATCTATCGGATGTGATACTACAGTCTTGTTGTCAACAGATCCGACAATTTTGCAGTTAAGCCCTAAACCTTCTAGTGCACAGGAGGTGGCTGCCTCACGACCATTTTCAGTTTGACAGAGGAATTGCCTTCTAAGACCTCCTTGACCCGGTTCCAGCTCCCCCTGCAGACATCAGAGTCAATTCATTCATTCCACCACAATTCTACTACTCAGCCATCTGAAAAAGCACTATTGTTGATCATCCATAACAATTATTGCAAGAGCTTAGATAATCCTATTCATACTGATACACTAAGGTTTAGGGTTCAAGGCGTTTCTGGGAAGTCGTAGCTCAAGCAATCATCCAGCTCTTCGAGCAGCACAGGATACCGACTGATGCAGGACAGTAATTACAATTCCAAACTGAGACCTACGACTGGCATCCGATTTACCAAAACCTAGAACATGTTCCTTTGTCCGACAAGGTTAGTTTGTATGGAAGCCATCGTCGAGAACAAGAAAACAGTTTCCTAAAGCCTACAAGGATTGCGACAGCTACGAAACGTCCTAAAGCGCATCTAGAGGCATTATGAAATTGATGGAGCGCGACGGATAGACAGACGCCGTGTCTGAATTCCGTGCTTTACGAGAGCCACAGCCAAATAGAGAGAGAGAGAGAGAGAGAGAGAGAGATCGCAAATGTTCCTTCACCACGAATTGCGTAATTCCTTCCTACTTGAAGACCTATCTCAGACGATTCCGATCTTCTCAACAGCGCATCGATTGCAATAAAAAATAATCAGCCATCCTTACACTTAACACCAGAAACCGACGAAAAGACAAAAGCGAAGAAACTGAAGCGCCTCATCATCATCGACAATCGAAAGAAAATCCTCTCTATTTTCTTCTCGGTTTGCTCAACCGATAAAGGTATAAAACGTATAAGGTCTGTACCATGAAGTAAGCAGGAATACGAGTACGAATCCGTGAACAGAACGCGCGAGCCGCCATGGCCGACGCAGAATCGGAGCTCACGAGCGGTGGAAGAAACCGCGAGAGAAACGCAACAACAATACAAATGCATGTGCGCGCGCACTTGTCTGGCTCACACATCGGAAGCAGATTTCATCCACGAGACGGAATCTCCCTTCCAATTTTGATTTATTCATTCATCCACGCCTGGAGTTCCTCATCCATCCGCGGCGTTAGGTATTTTCATAATTTCTCATTCGATTATGGATGAAAAAATAAATCAACAGGTTTCTTCAGCCCACAGTTCAGCAGATTTGAAACAGAAAATTAGGTGTTATACTTTTAAATTAGAAAATTACCTTGGTTATAAGCCTAATTTATAACTTTATATTTGAAACAAAAAAATTGGGTATTATAATTTAAAATTAGAAATGATAATATTTTAGGAAAATTACCTTGGTTATAAGCCTAATTTATAACTTGAACTTTAGATTTGAAACAAAAAATTAGGTGTTACAACTTTAGGTTTCATAAGCAACATTTTTTGGATGGCAGTTTCAAGTGACAATTTCAAGCAAAAACCTTTTCATATTTTCTTTTTTTAATATTATTATTTTTCAATTAAACCCAATCTATATTATTGTAAGTGGAAGTGATTACATGAAATATTTAAATGATCATGGAATTATTTTTTTCGTTTTATAATATTCAAGGGGCAAATGAAAATATATTAATATTTTGACATTTTGTCAATTTGATTGTCACCATTGTTTTTTTTCTTATATTTTTCGAGTAGGCTAAGTATTGAAGAACCCCAAAAGGATTTAATAATAGATTTTTTTGCAAAACTTTGTTACATTTGGTGATTTATAACCATTATTTAAATCTAGATATGGTGATTTTGATATTGATTTTTTCGAAAAATGGTGAAAAGAATAGCTTGAAAACCATTATCTTTTCATGGTTTATTTATTTCTTTAATACAAAAGTTCACTAAGCTGTGAAAATTTGCCAAAAATCAAATAAAATAAAACACTTAGCATCAATAGTAGTGTGAAAACTTAGTTGTGAATTCATGTAACACTAATATTAGATTCATAGTTCAATATAATAATACAAAGTGTGTTTTCAGGTAGTTTGTATTACACTATGAATAATAATATGTAGATTTGCAACTTGAAATATTTGAGAAACACTTAAAAGTCTAATAAAATGAATATGGTTTTTATTTTTATTTTTTTATTTTTTGTCTTGGGCAAAATTTGAAAGGTAGATTATGGGATGATAGGTTTTATGGCTAATCTACTTGTGATTGATTGATTTTCATATCAAATGTGCCATTGAAATCATTTTAAATATTTTCATAATATGACTAATTACAAAAGGTAATTGGTTTGTTTTGTTTTGTCACATTGAAATTTTTCTCAAATTAAACCTTTTCATGCCATGTTCTTGGTACCATCAAAAAACATTTAACAAGTATGGGTTGCATTAATGAATGTTTCATAATGTTTAGACCTATAGTGTAAAAGTTATTGAATATTGAATAAAATTTCCATTCAAAACTAATTAAATAAAATTAAATAAAATGAAATTGAGGTGGATTATTTGATACACCTTTAAATTTTTCGTAAGATTCAAATGTGAATCCAAAAGTGAAAATAGTGGAAAAAGAATGAATTGGGATGCATTCTTTAATTCGTAGCACTTTGGGGGTAAGAGGGCCGTGTTGGAGCTTTAGGATAAAGACTAAGAAAAGTGACAAGTGAGTCAACTATTCACACACACCTGCACAAATCAAACAACAAGTTGGTTAATGCATAGTTATAACACCCTTGATGCACAAACAAGCCACATGCATACACAGACTCACAAGACTCATTAGGGCTTAGACTTAGGCGAAACCACCACCTCCCCCCTTATAGTATTCTTTGTGTTTAGCACGATGCTTGCACCCAAATGCCATTTTGTCTTAGGACTCCCAAGTTGGAAGTCCCGAAATTTTTGAAATTGAGACTTTTATAACTTTGGAGGCCTATAACTTTGTGTGCAGACCTTTGATTGAAATGAAATATACAAAAAAATTATAGCCCTCATTGAGAGCTTTTTAATGATGTGTGTCACGCCACTTGCATGTAAGTAAATTAGGGCAATTCCCGATTTTTAGTGGTCGAAAGTCAAATTGACATTTTGATTCCTGGTTTTTTTTTTGGCCATAACTTGTGTTTTGATTACTCAAATGAGTCATGTGAGCCCATTTTAAACATTTATGTTTCAAGATTTTTCCAATGGTATAATGAACTTTTCAATTCAATGAATTTTGACCCTTAAAATTACTCTCTAAAATTTTGGAAGTCCATCGGGACTCTAAATCCCAAAATGGGAGCCCATGGGAGCCCACTTGGGGGTGTGTGAGTTCATTCTTTCACACTCTCCTATACTCTTGGAAGCATGAAATGTGACTCTTGAACTTCATTTTCGGCCTGCACCTTTGCAAACCTTTGTCTTGTTCATGAGCCCAAGGTTAAGGTCATGACATTATTAGTATTATTGGAAAGCTTTCATTGAATTTTAATTTAATGGAAACAAATTCAAATTTTTTTGGTCTTAAGGTGTGGGAAATATTGAATAATTTGTATTCAATGAAAATTAAATTTTAAATTTAGGCTAAAAACATGTATCATTTTTTCCTTTCAAAATTCATTGAATATATTATAATGTGCATTTAACAACATACACCATGTTAATTGTTTTTATATAAGTTGAATTTAAAAAGGTTTTGTGTGTTTACAATTAATCAAGACCAAATATGATTAAAATGCCATATCACATATCCTAATCAGCAATCTTCTATGATTTAAATTTTTTTTTGCTAATCATTAATCTTGATAAAGATTTATTAAGTGGTCATCCCCAAACTATTTCATGGCATCATAGTCAACCATGGGAATGACCACTCATTCAAACACCTTTTCAAAATGATTTCACTCATTTCTTTTAGTGTGTACATGGGAATGAAAAGGCACATGATATTAATTTAATTATTAAATTAAATTCCATTTTAAAATTTTAATTATTATAAAATTTAGATTATAAGATCATTACAACAATTTTTCATGCAAAATAATCTTAAATATTACAATACATTATTTTCCATTGTAGATGTTTCAAAATAATAATTTACATATTTTACTATTTTTACATTGTAGAAATCATAAGTATAAATTATAATGAAAATAAAAGCTAATGTAAGCGGTGTCATAATGTTTGGATATTATTTTTAAAATATGCATTATATTCAATTATAATTTTTTTGACATAACCTCAAATTAATAAAGAGTTTTTCCCCTTCTCACAAGGTTCCATACATGTATACAATTGGACAACATGGGTCCACATGTTGCATTCAATGTTTTTTTGTGTCAAATTTTTGCATCTTGGTGGGGAAAAAACCAAATGGGAATATTTTGTTGTAAATTCCTTTGATTTTTTGAAAAATATCATCATTTAAAAACCAAAATGTAAAATGTAATTTGCATATTTATATGAGATCTTTTATTTGAAGCATTTGATCCCAATTCCCCACCTTTAGATTTATTTGTTTTAAACACAATTTTATAAAAAAAATCATGATCAATGTGGCACAATCAAAATCTAAAAAGACTACACCCCTATAAGTATGATTATACATTCAACAATCTCCTATGAAATGGGTTGGGAAAAAAAATCCTTATTTTTTCAGACAAAAGCTTGGGATTATGCATTCACAACCATTTTCTTGCATTAAAAAAAGCTTCCACCTTTTCTATTAACAACCCATTTGAAAATATCCACAAATTATCAAAATTTGAAATTTTCAATAACCTTAGTTTCTTTTAAAAAATACATGATTAAGGTGAAAAAGAAATTTGATTATGATTGTTAAGTCCTTTGCGTATTGAATGTGAAAGTATGCCTTGTAACTTCAACATCTATGTTTTTGCAAAGTTACAAATTATGAGTTTAATGTAAGAAATGAAAAAAGACTAGTCCCACATCTTGCTTTGGGTGAACTCACATTCACATTCATACCATGGTAAAAACCAATGTTGTGAGTATATACGGTTTACAATGTTCAAGTTGGGGTTCAAATTCTTATGATTTGGACTCAAGCTTATATGCTTTTGTTGGAACCAACACAAGAAATTGATTGTGGAATTATCCTTTTACTGGATCCAAAACCATAATCAAAATAATGAAATTTTTTATTGAACCCATGTTTAGGTTCTTTAGGTAGGCAAGCTTTTTTGGAAAAGTTGAAAAGTATTTAGGCTAAACTTTGTAGTTAAAATATATATTTTTAATTTGTTATTGAACTTTGTACCTATAGAAACCTTAGTTTTTACCTGTTAGATCACTTTGTATTTATACAATCTTTAACATTTGGGAGTGTGCAATGTGTACATGGAATTGGACTCAATTTTAAAATTAAGCTTAGAGGTCTTTGAATTTAAAAAATGTGCCAAAACTAGAATTGAAAGGTTTGGAAATTGGAAAAACCTTGCTTAATCCACATTTGGAAAACTCCAAAAAAATTTGAAATCTCAAAACCAAAACCAAGGGTTTTTTTAAAAAGGAAAAATCACACAACATCACTAAAAATTCCCAAATTTTTTTTTGCTACCTCTAAACATTATAAATCTTAACAATTTTTTTAAAAGCACAAATAGGTGTCCATGAAATTCATGTTTCTTTTTTTTGTTGGGCACAAGCCAAATGTGGTAGTGAACATAACAATTCAAGCATTTAACAAATTATGTTAAAATTATTTTCCAAAATAAAACTATCTAGTCATCTAGGAGTTAATGGATGGCTACCACTCCTTATTATATAATTTTTCCTTAATAATTTTGAAATAAATTGAATGAAAAATGAAACGGTCTACAAATCTCTAAATCATTATCATATGTAATTTAGATTACAATGAAAATTTCAATTCTAAGCCTATCTACATTTTTTAAAAACAAAAAAAACATATTTAATTAATAAATGCAAGATCCAAAATTGTACTTTTTAATGAGAAATATGTGATTCATTGTAACTTTTCATTTTAAATATAAGATAACATGAGCATAAACTATTGCAATTTTCATGATATTTCCACAATATTGTTGGGGAAATTAATCTTTAGTTTAATTTCAAATTGTGTTGATGAAACCCATTCTTTATTATTTTTGTGAGGTTGCAACCTTACATCTAAGGTACAATTTTCATGCAAATTTGTACATGTATTTTGTCATGTAAGATATGATCCATTTATGACAAGTCATTACAATCAAATGAAATGTTGAGGCAAAGTGATAGAATAACAAGATATTAGGGTTAGGGAAAACTTTTTAGTTCCAAAACATAAGGAAATTGTGTTATGTCTGTGCATCATATTACAAATTTTGATCATCATTTGTTCCTAACAATGGGGAATGGAAAATGTCAATAATTTGGATATCATTTCATTCACAAAAGAAAGGGTTTCAATTTGAAACTTAATCGAGGCTAAAGGAAAAATGTATATGTGTAAAAAGTCCAACCATTTGAAAACACACCTTGGTTTCACTATTACTACTAGTTGCAAAGATGACACATTTTAAAGGGAATGAACAATGGTTGTTGTGGGCAAACATTTACAATGCACATGGTTGTCCCAATGTAGCCAACAATGTTCATGTTTTATCAACACACATGTTATATTTGTGTTCACTTGTGTATGTACATTGTATGTATGTATAAACACCTTTCATATATGCCATTTAAAATGGAGCCAAACTAGTTTTCCTTTTGTCAACAACACCATCAAGCATGTTTTGCACTCAATTAAAAAATTTACCTATGATTAGAAAACATTAAATTGTTTATGGTGCAACAAGATGCACCATTGGTGATGGGCAAGTTAATTTCTAGGATTAGTCAACATTAGAGTTACCATGTTTTTAAAGGTAATCAACTAACTAGTATTGATTAGTTAATTGGCCAACTAGCTACCACTAGGAAAAGGTTCATTTGGGGAGTATGGTTGACTTGTAAGAGAGTTAAGGTGAGAAGATTAGGATATTTAGAAGAAGGGAACTCTTGTTTGGAGGACCATCCTCCCATCTTATCTTCCTCATGTTTTTGTATGGTTGTGATGTTTTTTGGAAAATAAGTTAGAGATGTTATTGGAGGATTTTAGAGGAAATTTGGGAAAAAAAGGGGAAGGACCTCTTTTTATTTGGGTTTATTTTGCAATAAAAAATGTGGAGATTTGTGGAGATTATTGCCCTACACTTTTATGCTTGCTTGTTAAAAAAAAAATTAGGTTAGGTAGTTGTGCAAATGGGATTTTTATACTCTTCGGAAATGGGTTGCATGAGGGTAAACACCTTTTTAATGGGGTTGAAAATGTGTTGCAAGAAGGTAAATGACTTTCTAGTAGGTTGGAAATGAGGGTATGGAAGGTTATAGGGCTTTGTGGTAGTTTACAAGTGGTAGACATGCCAATAGTAGTGGGAATAATGTTCGCAATGTTTGTTATTTAATACATTATCCATGTTTTTCTTGAGATTTTCCTTAGGTGTGATTACAAGTTGGAAATGATGTTGCATGGGGGGTTGTAGGGCATGGTGGTAGTTTACAAGCAATACATTGAATGGCAACAATGGAAACATTTAATTCATGATTTTATGATTTTTTTTGAGACTTTTATTTGGCGATTTTTCCTATTTAGAAAAGAAGTAATTATTGTTATGTTGTTTTTATGTTGGGACTTCTAGTCCCATGTGTTTTATTTTATTTTCATTTCTTTCCATTGTTTTGTTTTCCCATCAAATAGGGTTTTCTTTTAGTTGTCAATACTTGTTGGGACCTAGAAGGTGATATTAATAACCATAAGTGTCAAGTGTCCAACCAAATCATTCTATTTATTGTCCATGTCCATACTACTATATAATTTCAAGACATTTTTTCATAGGAAACACAACATTAATCTTCATCACTTTGGATGTTAAATTTAACTATTTAGTATGTAATTCCAATCCTCATTTTGCATTTTGAGCCATATACTCATTTTAATCTCCATGTTACCATGAATTTTGCAAACACAAAGGAAAATTATCTAAAACTATTGGAGCAAGGAAAAGAAAAGAAAGGCGCTGGGCATTTTGAGATTATGTGCCTTGCAATGCTAGTGTGCTCCACAAGTCCAACAAGCTTTGCACTACATCAAATTCTCTTCACATGTACTTTAGTACCAATTGTTGGGTCTTCTTTAGCTTCTCATGTAGTTACATACATTTGTAACAGTTTGAGAAACTTGAAACTATCCTACATATGGTATTTGATTGGATGACTTTGAAAGTGTTTTGACATTACGATTTAGGATATACCCTTCCTAGGAAAGTGTTTATCATCAAACAAAATAAACCATAAGTACACAATTTTAGAATATCAATTGTATGATCACAAATGAATCCAATTTTACTTTGAATGTTTAGTTAGTAGCATAACAAAAATAGCAAAAAATGTTTTGTTACTAAATAATCCAACCATATATGATACTCATTAATCATATCTAGGCCTAGTAATGTTCACTTTCAAAATCAAACTACAAATTTTTTTCCCTACAAATAGTTTCAATTAACAACTACATAAAAAAATTAAAATTGGGTGAGTACTACACAACCTAATTTACCCTAAATCCAACTTGGCACATCTATCACATATAACTTGAATATTTATGTTTATTTTTTTGTCACCATTTTAGCTCTAGTCTTTACACCATTTGTAAATTGTGTGTAGTTGGTTTACTTGTTGTTTTCTTTTCAAATCTTGTGATAGTTTTGCTTCCATTTCCACCAGATGAAGTAGGAGTTCCTTAAATGTCTGCTAAGTTCAATTGGGGCCTCTTTTTTCCTGCTTCTAATATGATTGTAGAATGTTCCAAAACTAGAACTTCCTCCTTGTTTTTTATCATTTTTTCTTAAAATAGATTGGAATCAACAAGCAACGAGGAAGGTGAAAAAAGAGTATTAACTGCCACATCAAGCTTGGCATCACTAGTAGAAATGATCTAGGTCAATGATGAAGAATGGTGCAAAGTAGATGGGCCTAGTTCTATAGAAATTTTGGTAATAGTGGGTTTAAGCTAGATGCAAATATTAGTGTCTGATAAAGTAGCATCAAAGGTGGTTTGAACAAGGATCATAGATTTACAAATTTGAGGAGGGGGAGTAAATTGTTTAACTTCAGTAAAATTAGTGGCTTGCATTGATATCGAGGGATGGGGACAAAATTCAAAAGGTGGATCAATGGAATCAAACTTCATGCTAGTGTCATGGGGATCTAATTCTGGATGCCCACTATTTACATCTTCATCTTCATTAGAGGTCACCTTTAGAACTAGCAACTTCCCATCATCTTCAATGACCTCTAAAGCTTTATCAAAAGATGAAAATTTCAATCTTTTGGGTTTGAATGGAGATGTCACCTTAGAATCATGCATCCCCTTCTTTTTTGGACCGACAAGAGTACCACCACCATCACAACCATCTATTAACAACTATGCTATTGACAAAATCTAGGATCCCATTCCTTGTTGGTGGTGTGTAGAAATTAACATCTTAGAGAGTTTAGTGAATGTAGTTGAAGACCCAACTTTTATCTTTTGTAGTGTTGAATTCTTGTGTAGGACGATTGCCAAAACCCAATCAAACATAGATGTTATGGATGTAGGAGCATTAACTCCATTTTTGTGGGCTTTTGAAGAGCGAGAAAAACTTTTAGAATTTTATGAGTATTTATATAAAACAACCTTCAACTCCTAGACAAGCACTGCCATGTTGAAAATGAGCGGGGAGACGGAAAAATCCTGAGAGGAGCCGTATGAGGTGGAAGCCTCACGTACGGTTTTGAAGCCAAGCCGTTCCAGCAATAGAACGGCTTAGGGACCGATATGATGATTGGTTTAGGTACTAATTTTTGGGCTAATTCCCTCTTCGTACTACCCAAAAATGAAATTATTGCCGAATCTGAGTTTGCTACTCCAACAATTATCAAACTAATTCCTATTTTGTTTAGTACTCTAGGTGCTTTTGTGGCGTATAATATAAATTTTGTA
>Ga0116231_10006334_pt1 | contig 22663 bp, 20 predicted proteins | sample S1TSphgellanicum_2_FD_89695 | JGI IMG/M metagenome (GOLD analysis project Ga0116231, IMG submission 89695) | Host-associated microbial communities from peat moss isolated from Minnesota, USA - S1T2_Fd - Sphagnum magellanicum MG | ecosystem: Host-associated > Plants > Peat moss > Unclassified...
CTGACACCGAGTGATACCCATTACCCTGAGTTTTCCGGCCAATAGGATATCGGACTGAGTTCCAGCCAATAGGATAGCCGTGGACGGACGGACACACACCGATTCTTTTATATAAGTAGATAGGCCCGTGTTTTACTTCTAACAATTTTCTTTTCTTTTTTCACCCCAAAAATGAAAAAAAAAATTGGATTTTTTTTTCTCTAGTGTAAAGTTGACTAAATTTGCTAAATTCTTGGAAAATTTCACCAAATTTTTAGATATCATGAAATGAAAAACAGAAGGAAAAAAGAAAAAGGCCTGATTTCAAATTCTTCAGTTCCTTAGTGAAATTATTATTCAAAAATGTTGGATAGTAACTTTTACTGTATCAGAACTTGAATGTTGTGCAAGAGTCAGGTGCAATCTAAAACAAAATCAATGAGCTCAACTTAAACACATATTTAATTAATTTTGGACTTAAGTCAACTAGTCAAAAATGCTCAAAGTTAGCCCCCTAGGCTGAAAAAACTTGGGGCCAACTTTGAGCATTTTTGGCTTCTTGTTTGTCCCCAAGTTACTAATAAATGAATCCTCGAACATTGACATCAGGATATTCTTTCTTTCTTTCTTTTAATTTAACGTCAATACCCAGACCAGAGAGATCCATTTGATGACAATTACCTAGTTGGTTTGAGCAAAACACTCATGTTGTCTAGGCAAGAAACTAAGTACAAAGCTACCGCTTTCTGATTAGCCAAATGCATCAATTTAGGCAGTAAGCTGCACGGTGTCAACTGTTTCCCTAGATGTTGACCAAACTTGCACCGAATGTCATGGTGAGCTAGGCACACTAACAACAGGTGGTCTTCATCCTCAACAGCTCCTAGGGGACATAGGCGCCAAACCCTATCTCTCCTCGATACACTCTCTGGCTTTGCATGCCTGCCACACTCTACCTCCAAATGATGGTTTGAACATCTGAACCTTGACAAAGATTGCCTGAGCTGAACATTTGTGATTGCTTGCAAATAACTCTGATGTGCATATGAATACCCAGATTCTGTTGTACAGCTCGTGTTCATTAGCTGGTATGTACGTAATCTGCTACTTCTAGCTCTAGCATGTTCACCATAAGTGGACTCTAGATAAGAGGCATGTGCACTTGCTACAGCACACTTGACATTAGTATAGAGAACCCCAACCCCTTCGTTGTCAAGCCATAACTGCACATTCCAGAGCTAACACTGTTGGTTATCATTGAACACACTGAACATCTGGAACTAGGTCTGGTAGGCACAGTACAACAGACGATCTGGTGTGGACTCCCGTAGTCTATCATAATACTTGAGAGTTTGTTGCCACCAAAAATACTCCAATGGGTACCTTCCAAACTCCCCCAACACAACAAAAATGTTTGTTGTTTTATTGACCCCTAATATTCGTCTCAGGAACATTCTATGTACTTGTTCTGCTTGTTGCAACCCTTTCGCCCCTGTACAACCTATCCACACCTCGCATGCATAGCTCAATATTGGGCGTACCAGTGAATCGAATAACTGGCACATTACTTTTGGATTTGTTATGCTCAAATCATTGCATCTGCGGCACAATGCAAACAGTGCCTTCTTCCCAACAGCAGTCAGTTTGTCTATGGCTACTACCATGCCTCTTGTACTATGTAACTCTAAGCCCAGGTATTTAAATGATTGAACCCGCTCAATGGTTGTCCCTCTGTATGTGAACTCTGACGCTGCACTGCGACATTTCTCAAACACCACCACCTTGGTCTTGCTCACATTGATGACCAATTGTCATTCAACATAGAACTCAGACATAGCATCTATTTGTTTCTACAACCCTTATGGGGTCTCTGACATCAATGCCAAATCATTTGCATATAGCAATAATTTGACTACTATGTCTGTCAGTTGTGGTGGGTTGTCGCCATCAAGTGCATCTAGATGCTTCTCAAGTCCATCAAGGTAAAGTCCAAAAAGCAGTGAGCTTAGTGGACAGCCTTGTTTGACCCCAATGCCACATGAGATACGAGTTGATAGCCCTTCTATCGGATGCATAACTCTGACGTTGTCCTGGTTGTACATGCTCTGTAGACACTGCATGAAGCGACCCATAATTCCCATCTCAGCCAGTACCTGCCATAGCAGATCACGAAGCACTGTATCAAAAGCTTTGCGAAAGTCCACAAAAAAATAATACACCTTTTTGCGTTTGTGAGTGTTCTGTTCAATGAGCATTTACAAAATGTATAGGTTATTCGTGGTGCGGAAATCTTTCCTAAAACCAGCCTGTCCCCTAGCATGTAGGCCCATTTCTTCTGCCCAAGTGCACAACCGTGCCTCTAGAATCATGGAAAACACTTTAGCTAGTACAGGACCCACTGTGATTCCCCTGTAGTTCTCAAATTGCAAGGCATCACCACCTTTGTGCAATACATGAATGACTCCAGTAGACAAGCTTGTTGAATAACCTTGTTACAACAACTTGTTGAACACAATCTGCAGTGGTACATGCAACATATCGCCAACATCTAGCAGAAACTTTGCTTTGATGCCATCTAGGTCAGCAGACTTGTTACATTTGAGTCTCCTCATCACTTGCGCAATCTCATCTAAGGTTATGTCACAATTTAATGTGCTGCAATCATCACTTGCAAAAGGGTGTGACAGGCTCGAGACCACCTGATTTGTAGAGCTGCCCTATCCCCAAGCTGTATTACTGGGGCATTATCCTTCTAGCAACTTCTGGAAGCCAATAACCAAGTCTGCTTTGCTGATAGCCACAGATCGCTCCTTGCTCTTGGAGTACTGCCTCCAAAAGCTGGTCGGATCTGTCTTTGCTAGTGCACACAATTGTCGACCTTGCAGCTTCTTGTACGTGCGTTTTTTACAACGCAATAGCTATTTTAGTTGCTTCTTCCGTTTGCGTGCTAGATGGCTGTCAAGATGAAGCTTTGCATATGCAGATATTTCCTTGTGTTTGCTACGACATTCAATATCAAACCATGGTTGATGACGATGTTGTGTTGTATTAGTGCGTGCCACAGGGCAGCCATGCACAACCGTAATGGCATTACAAATGCAGTCATGCAACAACTGCACGGCCATGTTAGCATTGTCTGTGTCACTTATCTGTGTTGTGCATAGGGCAATTTGTTGCTGCAAGTGTTGACAACGCTGTGTGCACTTGTTAGCATCATGTTTGAAATGACAGATGTCTACACGTGATTCTGAAGTTGGTGATGCCACATGTTGCCAAGGTAACTGCAAGTTGAGTGAAGATCGCCTGTGGTCGAAATCACACCCTTTTCCACAAAATAGAGGGCATTTATGTACAACAAGTGATGTGGCACAATCAAACAGAACAGGTGATGCGACCATATAATCCACAAGGCTGGAGTCGCCATTAGCAAAGCAAATGCACTCCCCTGATTCATCGCCTGTGATCTTGCCATTGAGAATGAGCAATCCCGAGGAGCGGCAAAGGTCTAAGAACTCATTGTGCCAGCCTTTCAACCCCCCCTTGTCCGAATTATGTCGCTCAAGCAAAACCTCCTGGAAGTCATTCCCCAATGGCAGCATGTTAGGCATGTGGTCGGCAAAGTAACGACAATCAACATATTGTCGGCTACACTGGTCCTTACATTGAAATCACTGGTTAGTAAAATACTGCCCCCAAGATCCTGAATCATGCCGACCTCTGCAGCAATGTTATCAAACAAGCCTTTATCAACATATGACCCTTTGGGTGGAGCATACACTACAGCCAAAAACAACGGTGCAGCCTCCGAGCGCTGGAACTACAGCCACAACCTAGTGCCATCTGTGCTCTGTTTCCATAGGGATACACAGTTTGACCATGAATCATTCATAAATACTACAACACCACCTTATGCTTCACTGCTGCTCTGACTAAGCTCATGTCAAATACAGGGCGTGGATTGTGTAAACATTGAAAACCAGGCATATGCAATGGTGTTTCATCAGGGAACAAGTGTGTTTCAGTTAGTGCAACAACATCTGAGTCATCAAACAGTCTCTGTATATGTGAACTAGTACTTAGCTTCGTGTTTGTCCCCCCATGGATGTTCCACAGCGAGACCCGTAACGCTCTCTGGTCCCAGCACCCCTAGTGCTGGGCTGTGACTTTGGTGTCATTGATGTAAAGGTTTGCGCCACGACAGTAAGCTTTCTTCTTTTCCGTTTTGGCCTTCTCAAATAGATGCCATGATGCCCTCTTTTGCTCTTGCTGCTGTTTGGTCAAATCCTCTTCCAAGCCCCAGCTGGTACCTTTCAAGGCTACACGGTTTTGACAGACAGTTTTTTTGTCCTCAGATGTAGCAAAAGTAATAAGTACAGCTCGTGTGCGTATAGTCCCAGGCTTGGACTCAGCTCTCCTGCTGAGGGGCTGGTGCACTGTTGCCACAGCCTTGATGGCTAGCTTCATCTGTCCTTGTAGAACCTGACTATTGTCTTTATCTAGCAGTTGTTGTGTTGTCTCATCTTTTGTTTTGTCAAATTGTATGATATGTGCATTGTAGGAACGTGTGGAGCGTTCCCTGGCCTCACCTTGGCTGATAAAGTTGTCCATCTATTTGCCCATCTTCTTCATAACATCCACCCACTTTCCCCCTAACTCCTCCACCACCTCCTTAACAAGCTGTTTTGTAACCTCATTGTCATGATTGGCAGTAGGGGCTGACTGTTGGGCTACTGTGATACATTCCAAAAAGTTGTTGGTGACCTACTCAAAGATCTATTGCGACTGTGCAATTTGTGCTTCAATCTTCTTTTGAATACGTTCAAGCAGCGTGTTGAACTTGTCGTCGTTGTCACTTTGTGCCTTCTGGCTTTTCTCAGACTTCAGGTTAGGTGTTTCGAAAAAATGGTCAACAATTGCCAAATGTTGTTCTACCTTCGTTTTTCATCACAGGCTATAGAGCGCGCAAACGGCCTGGGCTTGCTTCCTGTCGAGGCTTAGGACACACTTCAAACTGCAAGGGTGAAATTGTGAGGCGTCGTACTCGGCCATCATTTTGGTGGCAATTTTTAGGGAGCTCACATCCGAACACCAAATATGGAAATTTCTTATAGAAAAATCCCCAACTTCAAAACCTATTTCAAAAAAATAATAATAAAATTTTAAAAATAAATAATAAATAAATAAAAATTAGATTTAAAATGGTGGACTTGAATGGTAGGCCTATTAAGAAACATAGGTTACCTATAATGTAGCCCGACGAAAGAGAGGGCAGGGGAGGGGTACTAGGTGAATGAACCCTCCCGCTCCTACTGCAGTGAGCTAGCGTTGCAGGAGGATAGCGGCGATGGCAGGCCCGACCTCTTTCAGTACACCCTGCCGTGATTTTGCACAAAACCAGCGAACTAAGGAACGAACGAAGAAAAAATGCCACGCTTCTCTTCCTCCTCCTCCTTTGCTCAAGTTGCTCTCTCTCTCCCCTCTCGCGCTTTTGCAGAGCTCCAGAAACATTATCAACTTGCTGCTAGACTCAGTGATGAAGAGGACGAAGAGCCGCGCTCCGACCTCTACTCTTTTCCCCGATTCCAATGTGCAGCAAAGCTCTGGGTAAGCTATGGATATTAACAATGGGTGTGTCACATTTTGGCCTTGCCATTTACATTAATAAGTATTTTAAGGCAAAAGAAGAATTATGAAAACTCAAATATTTCACCATGCAAAAATATAATCTTCAAAAAATCCTCTAAAAGAAACCAAAATCTTTCAAGATATTACAACTCTATTACTAATCTCAAGTTTCATCACAAGCCAAAATATCATCTTTCAAAAATCCTCATAAAAATAGACCTATTACCCAGGGGCCAAAATCCATTAAGCTATTATACTCTATAATGAATATAAACACAATATCCTTGCCTTGGTAGAACATGCTAGAACATTGGCCCCAAGGGTTGCAAATTGGGTTCCCAAATTCAATGGTACCATAGCCTAAGGTTAGTTTCCACATTGATAAAATGAATAATTTATTTTTTTAATGAATTTGTTTTTTAATTGTGAAATTATATGTTTTCCATCATCTATTATAATATTATGATATGAGTAGTGAAATTATTCACATTGGTAGCCTATGATAATTATGATGATTTTCAACATGTCAATTTCATATTTTCACAAACTTTCATTTCACTATTTTGAGGATTATTTAATGACGAAATTGACCTTAGGATAAGGTATCCTATTTTTAGCCTTGGGGCTAATACAAGGCCATAAAGTTCAGCATTTATTAGTAACTTGGGGCAAATTGAAAAGATTTTTTCTATTTCAACCTTTACTCAATGTTTTTGTCCTTTACAACAACTAAGTGTTAAATGATAATTTATATCACATTTTAATTTTGTATTGAATGATACAATGATAGGAAGTAACACACTACCAAATGCTCATATTTTAAACTTTAATTTAGTTAATCAAAGTTAATTGAAATAAATTATTTCAAATATTGTAATTCAATTCATTATGGTAATATGTATATAGATCACTAAGTACATCGAACTCAAACATTCATCAGAAACAAATTGCACATTGAGTGTATTGCACATGATTAAATTCATTAGCCACATCAATGTTTTTTCCAATGTGACTATCATAAACATCACTAATTGTTATAGTGATATTCAAATTACGTTTTTTCTTGGCAAAAGATGAGAATGCAATTGAATGAATATGCACTTAGTGCTTTGGATTTGTTAAGTTACATTCCACCCTCCTTGCCAATAATCTTGTTATAACTTTGCATCATTTTATGTTTTTTTCACTATTAAACATGCACTATTTTATAACACTTGATGTTTTCATTTCTCCCAACATCATTATCCAGTCTTCCCATCCATACTAAAAGCACTTCAAAATTCTAAGGCCAGAATTACCATGAAGGTTCCCTAGTGTTAAAACTCAAGTAAATTCTAATGTTGGACGGGTATCAAAAAATATGTGAGAACTGGCAAAGGTTTCAAGCCAATTCTCAACTTGAATATCGCAAGGTATCACCTTAGGTGGTACCATGTATAAAACTCAACTACAAGATATTATGCAAAGTGGGAACCTATCATTTGAAACCCTAACAGAATATATGTTTATATTTTTTGGGAACCCTAACAAAGTATAAAAACTTTCAGGGTTAGGGTAAAAACTTTCAAGGAAATAATTAGGTTTAAGGTTTAAAGGTCAATAGTCAATAGTTAGATTTAAGGTTTGGGCTTTAAACATTGCCACTTAGTGCAAGGATTATATAAAACATTGTTTTCCAAATTTTTTCATTGTGTGTTTTGTCTTTTGTCATCTTGTTTAATTAGTTGTGGTGTGTTATTAATGTGTTTGTTAGTTGTTTAATTTAGTTGTTTTTTTTCTTTTACTTTGCTTGCATTTTTCCTCCTTCCAACATTGTTCTTACTACTTGACAAAACTCATGTTCCTCCTCTCGTTGATGCTCCTCCTTTTCCTTTGACACCATTATTGTTGTTCTTCTCAATGTAGCCCCTCCTTCCCTCGACACAACTATTCTTGCTTTTATTCCTCTTCAACACCATTTTTGCTCTTGCTCCTTCTTAATGCTTCTTCTATTCTTGCTCCTCTTCAATGTTATTCCTATTCTTATTCCTCCTTGATGTGCATGTTACTCCTTGTAATGCAACTATTGCTCCTCATGTTTCATGTACCTCTCTTCTCCCCCTTGATGTAGCTGACATTACTACTTGCAACGTAATTATTGCTCCTTTTGTTTCAAGTACTTGTCTGCACCCCCACAATGTTGTTGCTACTCCTCCTCCAAATTGGTGTTTCCCCCCCTTTCATGTTTTTGCAAGCATGGGAGAAAGAACAAGCATTCCAATTCAATTTGTGTCCTCCTTCAAGCTTCTTCAAGCCAAACTTAAAGGTGAGTTTTTTTTTTTCCTCCAAATGTTTGTTTATTGGTGAATTTTGTTCTTTGTTTTGATTGTCCATATTTTTTTGCGTAATTTTGGTTGACATGTTTGTTTGTTGTGTGCAGGAATTATTTGGACATTATGCATCTCATTTTACACATCACATTTCAATTTTACAGATTACATTTCATTTTACACATTTTCATTTTGTATTTTTTCAAGACCATTTTTTTTTGTTAAATGTTTTAGAAAAAAATCTTGTAAATTTTTATGTTGATTTTAACAGCATATATAAACACTAAAATAACCAAAACATTTATTTTGGTAAAAAAAATACTTATTTCTAATTTCTCCATCAATTTATGTAATATTTTGGTGGAAAATGGGGGAGTTTAATCAAAATGAAATTTTGATTCAAGATTGAAGATGAAAATGAAAATAATAGAAATGAATTGAACATTGAAGAAAATGTGGAGAGATCAAAAATTGGAAATGTTCAAATAGAAAATAATATAGTTAAAGATAATGAAGGACAAATAATGAAATTTCATTTACAACATTTGCATGTTCAAAGAAAAATCTAGAGAAGCCATAACAAAAATGCTCTATATTGGGTTTTATGTGTGAATGATGGGAAAGATGTTGGAGAAAATCATCGAGTCATGAAAAGTATTTTTTATTATGTTGATCCTATAAATGTTCATAATCCAAAAACTTTTTAAAAAAAAGGTTTAATAACATATTATGAGACTTATGGTACATAACTATTCTAAATAAACATGTAAATGCAGATCATTCCATAATTGCAAAAAAAATTGGAAAAAAAGGTTAACAATCTAATAACAAAAAATGTTGAAAAATTCAAGCAAAGAAAAGGCTAATGTCCCAGGAAATGCAATTTCTAGTTTTTTTGTTCTAAAAGAACCTTTCAAAAGGGATGATGTGCAACAAAAAGACTTTTTACAAGACCTTGGCCTTTTGATTGTGAAAAATAACTTACCATTATAATTGTTGAAAGTGTCCAATGTAAGTATTGGATTTTACATTTGTTTCCTAGAGTTGTCTTCCCTTTAAAAAGCAATTTTCTTAGGAAATATTGCCAAAATTGGTGGAGAAAATAGAAAAAGTATATTTTTTCCAAAATTAACAAATTTTATTTCTATGACAGTAAGTTTTGACTTGTGCATGTCCAAAGGGGCACATGATATATTTGCTCTTATTATGAACTTTTTGGGTCTAATTCATAACTAATACAGGGAACTATTGGTTTGTTTGAAACAACAAAAATTACTAAACAAGCATTGGCTAGCAATTTGACAAAACTGCTTGATCAATATAGGTTAAGAAAAAACATCATTGCATATGTCAAAGATGAGGGCTGAAATTTGAGTATTGTGACGATTATTTGAAATCTATTGTGAAATGTGAAGCTTTGGTTTGGATGAAAGGTTTCAAGCTTTTTTGGCCGTGTTTTTTTCAAAGCATGTCAATATGCTATTACTAATGAATTCTTTTATAAAACTCTCAAGTTTATTTCAATAGTCAAATTTGCAAAATTACATAACTTAGCTTTAAAACTTTGGCAATGGTAAACAAGGATGGAACAAGGTTTGTTTAAATTATAATCTTCCCCCAAGAAAATTAATTAGTCCAATGAAGACAAGATGATTATTTAATCTATTGAAAGAAATTTCATTACAAGTTTTTTTTCACAACTTTTATTTTCTTTGTTTCTTATTGAATTGTGTTATTTAAACATCCTAACATTACATGTTTAAATTTGATTGCAAGTTTGTTAGCAAAATCATTATGTTTTAAAAAACATTGTAATTCAAAGATGTTACCTTTGTTATAGTAGGTAAAATATTGTCAAAATAAGTGGAAGAGTGCTTCCTCCTCTTACTTGGCATCTTTCTAAAATAATTATGGATTTTTTATTTCATGTTGTGACTGCTTTGTTTTGAATCAATTTAGTAATCATTGGTTACTTTTTGATGCATTATAGTTTACCATTACTATGTGCTTAAAGCTTAGGGAAAATTACAAACCCATCTGCCCTAGTCAATTTGATTAATGATGATTATGGGATTACTTTTGAGTTGTCTTTGTTTGCTTCCAACATTAGAAAGGAAGTTTGTGATGTTTTAAAGAAAGAAAAAGCTCACAACATGTTGTCTTTGATGCTAGACTCTACATTCAAAAGCCTTTGTATGGTATCTTCTTTTATTGGATGAGAGGAAAGTGTAAATATTATGAATGAATATGATACAAAATCTTTGTGTCCTATGCTTTTGAAGTGTTATCATCATTTGCATCCAATTACAAATATATTGGATGTGTAGATCAAATAATTGATGAAGATTGTAATCTTGATATTTTTCAACAAATTGCATCCACAAGCAAGCTAGTAAAGGAACTTGTCATTGGGGAATTATTGATTTTCAAATGTGTGGATCCCAAAGACATCAAGTGTCATTTTCAATGGTGGGGAAACATGAAACCATGTTTCCTATAATTAGTTTTTTGACCAATCAAATTTTAAGCATTATAGTAAATTGAAACTGAAAGAATTTTTTCCTTAGCAAGCATACTTACAAACCTAAGGAAATGTCATTATAATCAAACAACTTAGAAATTTTGATTTTTGTGAGCAAAAATTGGCCAAGCAATTCTAGAATTGGTTATAAACCACCTTTCAATTTAATGGAGTTAATTCAAACATATTTGGATTTTGAGGAGTTAGAAAATTTAGAAAATTTATTTGAATGGGATGAAATAATGGACACATAAAATTTTGAAAGAATTTTTTTTAATTTTTTTTTACAACTTTGTGGTTTTCAAAAATGAAAATTTTAAATTTTAAATAATAAAAAAATTAATAACTAATATGCGAGAACCGCCTTTGAAAATTGAGTGGTATGAATGAGATGTGTGAGAACCAGCACTTTCAAAACCAGGTGAAATTTTTTTTTACAAATTTTTTAAACCTTGCCCAGGTCTTTAAAAGATGAAAAGAAAAAAGATAAAAAAAGAACCAAGTCAAGTCTTTAAATCCATTCTAATACCCAAGACCCAATGATTTTCAGAAAGACCAGAGAACCACCAAACACTAGTAAATTTCATGACCACCAAAGGTTCCTTTCAGTAGCTGGGTTAGCCTAGAGAATTATGTGACAGGGATAGCCAAATCAGCCCCCCTTTTATTTATGTGTTGATATTTGGCCCATTTTAGTCGCATTCTTGTTTGTTTGTCACAAATCTTTTGGTAACCGTCTCTGTTAGTAAAAAACACCATTCTTTAAAATCACTATCACACTCGTTAGTAGCACAAAATATTTGCAAAGCTTTTTCTGTAATGTGATTATAATTAGGAAAATTTAGGACAAATATTAAAATTTTGTAAATTATAGTTCCATTTGACAATGTTAGTGTTGCTTTGTGTTTAAGTGATGTAAACTACCCACAATGAATCCAATTTAAGAGAACAAAAAAAAAACTACTCTTTAAAATAGACAAACAAAAGATGCGAAAACTTGCCAAGAAAATAGAAAATCTTAATCAAAAAAATTTAGTTAACAAAATATACAAACTAATAGTTAAGGAGCTCAAACTCAATGTAAATCGTCAAATTAAAACAAGTAAAAATCACAACCTTCTTCAAGTCTAATAATGCATAGTAGAGCTTAGAATAACTCACGTAGGAAACACCAAGAACAAAAGTTGAATTGGCCTGATTCTCCAAAAACGAAGCTAAAACTCAAAAGTTGAACTTAAATCACTCAACACCACAAAATGGAACAAACTACCTAGTCCTGGATGATTCAGATCCTTGCTTATGTACTTTAACAAGAGAAAGTACGGGAATGATAATCTCTCACTCTCAGTAGTACTGAAGATATCAAACAACAGAACAGCCTCTACCAAAGTATTGATAAGTACTAAAAGGCAGGCATACTGAGGAATCAGGATTTTGAGCAACAGAACAGACTCTACCAAAGTCTTGATAAGTACTAAAAGGCAGGCATCCTGAGGAATCAGGATGTTGAGCAACAGAACAGACTCTACCAAAGTCTTGATAAGTACTAACAGACAGGCTTCACTTCCATTGTGTGCATGAGTTGAGAAAAGCAAAAGCACATAACATCTGTCTTGGTGTACCTACTAGTATCATGGTAGTACCCGAACCCTAGTATAATACTTTACTAGATTCTGAGTAAATCCTTCAAAAACCACAAGACCTAAAAGTTGATGATGCACAGTGTGAAGGAATAGACACCAGTGCCACCATAGGGATGGATGGTACAGGAAACACTTTTCCATTGCATTCCAGTTCCCCAGCTAACCACAGTTGTCCCAATTGCTCAATTGCTGGTTTTACTGCCTACTTACAACCCACTAGCCCTTAGCTACATTCCAACCATCTACACACATCCACTTACATGGTAGCAACCCACAACTGAATGGCAAGAAGCTAATTAATTGAAAGCAAAGCAAAGGTTAGACAGCTCAACACCAGGAAATCTCAATCCAAGGATTGCTCAACCTTCATACATGGGAGGTAGCTACAATCAATAAGTAAATTCCCACAATTTTTAGGGTAGTCAACTACTTGTTGCAGCAATTGACTTGATCTCACAATATGCAATGAAATATCCCCAAAAAGAAAGAGAAATTCATTCTATTGTTTAGCTGCATTATATATCTACAAGTTCGAAGCAAGAAACAAACACAATCTGAAGCCAAGAGAGGAAAAGAGATGAAGAACAGCATGCAATCTATATGCCAGAACAAGGGAAAGAGACAATGAAAATTGCAACAGAAAAATACAGCACAATCTCTTGATTCAAAGCCTTGACTATAAAGCAGTGGAGCAAAAATATTAACAATAATGAAGAAACTCTTTACCACAAAAAAAAGGTGATGCTCATATGAAATGAATGCCTCCTGGGAAATGACTGGGGAGGTGAACTCGAGTTCAAGACCATGATAACAATTTTGGCATGACTAACCTAGCTCCGCTGCAATAGATCTGCCATCTTCAAAAATGCGTTTGCCACATTGTTGAGGGCCATGGCAATGGTGTTCATCGCCTCTTTGTTGGCAGCAAGTTTCTCTCTCTCCAAGGCTATCTTCTCTCGATGCCTGGCAAACAAAGTGATGTCAAACTGTGTTCAATCATAGAGCTTAGAGTGGCTACATTGATGAAGTTGAACTCACATCAAAGAGAATGCTTCTAAGAAAATTGCAATATGGCATTAGCTAGCCACAAGACAGAGTTCACCAATATACATGTGACACTCCATGGCCCCATGCAACACTCTTATGTATGAGAGATAATTGTCACAATTCAAACAGCTCAATTACAGATTACTAGGCCCATGTAGATTACAAATTCCTGCATTACCTCAGAAGGATCAAATTGGCATTGCCACATGAAGGGTTCTGGACCTTGCTTTGCAGCCTAGAGAACAAAGTCTTAGTCCCAGTTACAGATTAAACTATATAGACTTTGTATCAACAGTATCTTGTCTGAAAGCAAGGACCCAACTTAAATGTGGAGAACGGGAAAGGAAACTTTTTGTCCACATGCATGGCGTACAGAGCAGATGATTGGATGAAAAGGGAACAGATAAAGCAGTACCCAGACAGAAACTGAGTTTCATGGTATATTTACGCTACAATTGATAGGGGGAAAATGGTAAAATGATCAAATAACAAAGACAAAGCAGAGAACCTTACAGGGGTCATCTGTAACCAGCATAAGTTTGAAGGGCACAACTCTGGAAGGGAAGGACAAGAGATTGCACTGCAAAGAGGTTGGCCATACCTGGCATCTTTCTTTTCTTCTGTTCTCATCAAATAATCCGCAGATTTCTGGGCCTCCGCTGTTGTTGTGTTGATTTCAGCAGCTGGTTCTGTAGATGAAGGTCCCACTTTCTTTTGACCCTTCACAGGGCTACTTGTGTCCCCTGCCTCAGATCTGCCTTGGTGCTGCTGCCCCGTCTGCTTGAATGGCAACTCACGGCTAGCTTCTAATCTAACCAGTTGGACCCCTGGACCCTGCGATGGTACCTCACTGATAAGAACTGAGCCCGATCGCACATCTGCCCTAGCAGTGTCAGTTGCAGTAGTATCCAATTCTCGAAATCCTGGAAGAGGTGTTGATGCAGTGCCTATCTCCACACTAGTTCTATGCTCAACTGGGGCTCCAAAACCTGACTCTAGTTCTCGTGTCTCTGATGCTTTCTTTCGTCTCTTTCTGGCACTTCCTTTCACATCTGGTGTTGGCATATCCTTCTGCCTTGTGGCAGTCTGAACTCCTGAGGCACTTCTCTCTCCAACCATCTCTCCTTGAGACACTTCAGTCCCTACTAGACTTGTGATATCCCTTGGAACGACAATGTCAGTTCGGGGAATTTCACTTGGAAACTCCTCTCCACTTGGAAGAGTTGAAACAGCCGCCTCAAGTACTGCTGTTTCATCCTGTTGTACAACCTCCTTTCCTCTCGATTCCTTCTTCGTGCTGCCAGACCCTGCTTGCTTTGACGGTCTTCGTAGAAGAAGTTTATCCATGATACCATAAAGGTCTCGATTCAAATTCGGAGGCAGACTAAGCTGCTTTCTTTGCCAGCTCTCCATTTCAAAGTAGGATTTGTCATTGTCTCCTCTATCATCCTCATAATCCCTCACTTTCTTGAAATCAGGCATCGTGTTTTCCCACTTAAACCTGCACTGTTCCTTTGACCGCTGCACACCTCTACTCCAACAGTATTCTGCAACTGCCCTCCATTTCTCATCAGCAGAGACACTATTTCTCTTTGATCCTGTGAGAATCTCCTTCTCCCTTTTCTTGGCTTCTAGAAGTACTATACTTTCCTTGAGTGTCCAGACCCCTGGTCGATAGACCCGATCCTCCTCTTTAGTGGCTCCAGCCACTACCTGCTCAATGCGCTCACCTTTATCTCCCTCTCCCATCATCCCTTCTCTTTCTCCTCCACCTTCATCTCCTATCTCTTCCAGCTCTCCTGCTGCTCCACCTGTGGCTTTCAGCTGGTGTGTTTCCAACAGCCACAAACTAACTCTCTATCAGGGGCAAGAATTTCCCCATCATGCAGCAGCAAGACTCCTTCAGCTCTCTCCAGCTCAATACCCAAGAAACCTCCTTGCTCATAACCAAAGTTCTGATGCAAAATCCCATACTCCCAATGTTGCCAAACACTTTGCCCTACTCCCTGGAGACACACCCACCACTCCTGTTACATTGGACGCTAAAGTGCAACACTCACATTCTCCTGCCCCCAGTGCTCTGGCTGGTCTCTCACACAAGCAGAGGCTCTTTCAGGCTTCCCTTGCATGTGTCCACATACCTGTCCCTGCAGGTTTTCACAAACAAACCCCCATAATGTACCAGATGAGAACAAACCATGATCTCTATACCCTCTTTCAAGTGGAGCTCTGAGATGAGACAACTAGCTATCACCATACTCACACCATCCCTTGACATATCCACAGTCTTACTGGGGCAGGCTCCAAGCTTTGCCATTGCACTCTGCTAAAACAACAAGATGACATGACTCGTATTCCTCATTTCATCCTCTTCACAACTTGACAAGAGTTTCTCACGGCATTTCTAAATCACCCACATGAGTGACACCTCTAGTACAGACGTAAATAAATCTTTGTGCAACATGTGAGAGCTTCAGCTGGTTACTCTCCAACTCCCACCACATAGTACTCTCCAGCTCCAAATATTTTTTTCAAATGCATTGGATGAGAGATCCTTCCTTCTGGACACCTGACAAATGAGAAACTCAATGTAGTAGCTCTTCCTTAAGCTCTTCACAATACTGGAATACAAAACCTGCACTCTCCTCCTTACAGTGTTTTCCCTGAAACTTTTCCAACTTGTCAATTCCCTGGGCTGAATTCAAAAGCTCGATTCTCTTCCTCCAATTACACTCCCTTTGCTCTCTCTCTCTCTCTCTTCAATTCAGCTCATGGATCAAGCTCAGAACTCCTTAATCTTGTTTACAGTTGAAACTCTTGGTTGTCTGATAAGTCTTCCACTACGGTTCTCCTCACCAAGTAGTTTCTTGGCGCCAAGTCCAACAACGTTTTCAGTGTTTTGGGTATCAGCTCATCACGGGTTCTCTATCGTCCTCTGGGGTTTCTTTCTCGGCGTAGTAGTTCCCCAAAAAATTCAAAAAATTAAAAAATCGATCGCGAGTGAAGAAGAGCAACAAACCATCTCAGTTTCTCTACAAGAATGGTGGTTATCCACTCTAATCAGTTTTTACATTCTCGCAAGCTCTGCTGATTTTCCAAAGTACTGTAGTCACGAATTCTTCGAGTAATCGACTGGCTCAGGTCTCAAGGCAATTGTTCCTGAAGAACACTAGGATTCACATGCACAAGGACCACGATCATGGTGGCATCGTTCCCACAGAGGTGAAGAGGTACTGCGTTGCCTCCACCATTCTTCGTCTTCTTCTTCTTCTTCTTCTTCAAGTGTTAGTTTCTCGTCTCCCCGAGGAGCAGCAATAGTTGCAAATCTTCTTCAAGGAAGACAAGAGATCCTTTATTCTTCTTCTTCTTCCCGATCCTTTCAATTTGCCTCTGCGTCTTTACCTTGTGCACAATTCCGCAATCTGCGACTACATTGACAAGAACAAAGCACTTCCAAAGGGGTGTGTGCGTGTGTGCTTGCACCTGGTGCGACACGAAAGGTACCTCTGGATATTCAGCTTTTTTCTTCCTTGTCTCAATCCCATGAGCGGCCGAACTTCCAGAGCGCAGCGGTTAGCTCCGCTTTTGTCCACCTCCTGATCACAGACTTACGGCGGCTTCTTTACAACAATCGTCTTGTTGTCGTATTCTGGTTCTCTTTCTCGTCGCCGCTGTTGTTCTTTGCTTGCTTGCTTTTTCCGGCGGCTCTCTACTCTCTTGTTGCGAATCAAGAACTCTAGGGATCAATCGGAGACGATATGAAAAAGAAAGAAACACAAAGATGACCCCAAGTGTTACAAGAAGAACAAGACGAGGAATGAAGGCGGGCGGAGGAGAGACTGATGACTTCTTCACAGGGGCGCCAAAATCCTCCTCCCGCAAACTTTCAAAATCACAAAAAAAACTCACTTACTTACTCACTTACTTACAATAGCGCGAAACCCGACGAGACACATGAACAGAAAGAAATCGTCGCATGGATTGATCCTCGAAGACCGCAACAAAAGAAAAAAAAACGCATCAACAGGATCCTAGGAAGAAAAAAAAACTGATTCTCAACGTAACCAGCACTTCTTCCCCTCCCTCTCACACACACACACACACACACAAACTAGCACAAACACAAAACAAAGAAAGACAGAAAACCAAAACAAAGGAAAACAAGAAAACGCCCGTCCGTCCCCCGACGCACGAACGCACGCACGCACGCAAATCACGAAACCACCGCCTCCCACAAACAAGAAAAACTGGAGACCGAAATCCGCTCCAAAATAAAAATTTATAAAAATTATTAAAAAAACACTGCAAGAAACAAGACGCAAGCTACAAGAGAACGCGATGCGAAGATGTAAGAAGAAGGGGGGCCAAAAAAAAAACTACTGCAATCGGGAACAGGGAAGGGAAGAGGACGCAGCAACAGGCAGCAGCGGTGACGGGGGAAGAAAAAGGTTGCGCGAAATACAAAGACAACGAAACCAGAGAACGACAAAAGCCCTTCACGCTACACAGTATCCCAATTAGCGTCTAATACGGGAATAATTAAGCAGCTTAACTCAAATCCCAGGATAACTAATCAGCCGCTGGTTTCGGGATCGAATCCGCCCCCCGCCCCCTCCTCACCTTCACTCCCTCACATGGGTGTGTATTTTTAACCCTACCTGTTTTTTTCACACACACACACACACACAAAGAGTAAACCACACACACACCCCTACCATGGTAAAAACTAAACACCTCCCCCCCTCCCCCCCCCCAAAACCATTTAAATTGCTTCTATATATTACAAGTATCCCATATTTAGACTACATCATGGTCTCTTAGTCCAAATCTAACACTTTTTGGACATTAATATGGGTCACTAAGAGGCCTCACTAAACCCCAAAACCCATTTAAATTGATTCTAATTGTTGCAAATATCCCTTTGGTTAGACTAAACCAGGGTCTCTCACTCCAAATGTAACATTTTTTGAACATAATATGACCACTAAGAGGCCTCACTACACCCCCAAGAAACCATTTTAACTATTTCAATAAATGCCAAATTTTCCTCAAAATTAGCTGCTCGCAATGTCGAAAGTGTTAAAATTTTGTTTCACATTTTTATTGACTGCCTGCCCGAAAGCTTGGTCTTGTGGTGTGCCTAAGGAGTTCAAAATTACATTGCATTTTTCTTTTTCCCTTGCCTCTCAATTAAAAGAATTTTCATGAAATTTTTATTTTTATTGCTGAATTTATGAACAAACGTAAAATAAAATAAATAAAATATTCATCAAGAAGATGCCAAAATGGTAAAGGTAATAATACAATGTACAAATTTATTTATCATATAGGTTACAAATTCCATAGAATATGTTTGTGCATAAAGGTGACCAAAAAAAAAAAAACTTATACAGCCAATGAGATTATTAGGATGGAAAGCCTTAAATTGTTTTGAGGAATTTTATTTTTTAAAGTTGCATTGGGTGGTTCTTTACTTTACTTTGATGAGGCTTTCAAAGCGAGTACCTGCCCAACACTAGAGTTAACTTCAATGAACTCATGGCACTTAATATGTTGTAATAGCCTCATAAGCTTGTGAGCTCAATGAGATTGTTCACAAATAGGTGCTTTTAAATTTTTTTTGAAAGTTGCATTATTAGTGAAGTAGTACCTACATGTTTGCATGCAAAAAAGACATGCAAATTACAAGGAGATTCTAACAAGACTTTGATACTACTTTTAATACATTATTACTCTCTACAGAATTTTTACTTGGTGTACATAAACCCTAACAATTTTGCATGCAATTTCAAGCTTCCAAGTTCCAACCTTCTCTTGGTACTAGGTAAATAACAGACAGGGTTCTGGCACATTACTTGTGGTGTATTATTATTTTTTCAAAAACCCTAAACCCTTACCTACTATGTAGGGTGTAGGTACCCCTCTTCTTATTATTAGGCTCATGGAGTTAGTTGAATCTTTAAACTTCCATCATTCATTCATTCACTTGGGAGAGGAAAACACAAGAAATGTACATTGTATTCATCCTCCCAAATATATTATACCATTTATGTGTTCATCCCAACACATCCATCATACAAGTTCCACCCACCATTGCAAATTTGGACTTGTCACCAAAGGTTTTTCTTTCATTCTTTCTTTCTTTCTTTCTCTTTTGTTTCCCTCCTACTACACAAAGCAAAGAAGAATGTGTTTAGCCATCAATTTCCCCCCTCTTTTTTTTCTTTGAAATTTTCTTTTGTCTTTTGAAAAGATTCAATGGTCTAGATTTTGTAGCCGATGTTAGGGTAATGATATGCGCCTTTTGATCAAATGAATTAACCATGGACCCCTCACCCCCATCCCCCCCAAGCACCCATTGGTTGGTTGGGTCCACTCAATCAATAGCAAATAACTAGGTATAGGAAGCACGGGGGGGAGGGTGAGGGGCGTCAAGCTTAAGTCGAAGACCACTTAAGTTCTTATTAGTTTTGATAAACTACTTACTACAAATTATATTCCGTGGCATGTTAACACATTCGGGTGCCTCTCTCCAAGCACGCCATGGTGAGCCACATATAGATGCACCTTAGGGTACATATGTATGAACGCAGCTTGCGCGTTATAATCCTCTATCCTTTCCATCAATTAAACTATATATCAGCGAGTCTCATACAACCAACCATTTGAGAAAAATCTTCAGATGATGCGGTCCACCGGAGGAGAACTCTTTAACATGATGCGGTGGAGCATTGTCATGGGTGCGCCAACTTTGTTGTTGGGTTAACCCTTCCCATTGCATGTGGTGACTCTTTTTAAGGATTTAGTTTCATAGAGAGAAGGCATAGGAACTAAGTTATTAGGGTTGTTGTTAAAAGGATTCACAAAAAAAAAAAAAAAAAACTCATAAAAATCACATGCTTTTAAAGAAGCTTTTCCGCCCTTATATGATATGTTATTGGCCCATTTTAAATTAGGAGAATTACTCATCAACCCACTTCATAGTAGGAATTACTCTTGAGTTATGTACCTCTAGCCAATTAGGGAACCCTTAAGTAGGCATAAATGAGTCCTTAAGTCAGCCCTAAAATGGGAGGAAAATGGCATTTGGGTGGTGCAAGTCATTGAATGGTGAAACCCTTTGTTGGCTTAATATGGACCTACCCGGAGTTAGAGAGACCCCACACACACCCACCCACGCCCTCTTTTCTTTTTTTCTTTTTGAAGAATTTGAGTGAAGACTTTCTCCAAAAAAATTATACCTAAAAAAGAGTGTTTTGTTAGTAACCAGAAATTATTTGTTCAATCCACTTTTTTTTAATTTAAGAAAAATATTTGGCAAGTTGTTTGAATTTTTTATTGATTTTTTTTTAAATGCCGTCCAAATTGTGGGATTTAGCATTATTATGCATTACCCAATGTCCACCGCCTCATAACCCTTTACTCCCCACCATCAAGTCATGTGCCCAATCTCTCTCTCTCTCAATATAAACTCTTCTTTTCCGGCATGATCGCAAACACTTGTGGTTGTTGTTGTGCAAAAGGTTGTATTAAAAACTAAACTCAGATTTGGCAAAATTTTATAAACCACGATGGTCGGTGGGATGGTTGTCAAAGGGCCCTCAATGTCCTTCATTTAACGATATCCCTGAAACCCCAATTTGGAGGGTGAAGAAAAAAAATCAATTTTGTTATGCAATTGCCGGAATGGTGGAGACAAATGCATAAGAAAAATCTCGTAACCATTTGGGTATCAAGCAAGCTTTATAAATGGGTCCGCACTTCTTTCTTTTGTCACCACGATTTAGTGGATATCCAAAGAAAGAGGGGCCATGGGAGCTTTGCAAGAGGGTCCTTTAAATTTTTTTCCTTTGGAATGATGGAAGAGGGACAAAGGTTTAAGGGACCCCAAGTGGAATAAATTTTTTCTCTTTCACAAAAAAATCAGGCCAACTTTTTCAAAAACTTTATCAAGGTAAATAATCCATGCATGATTTGTTTGTCTATAAAGCTTTTTTTTCTCCCTAGGTCCCCCTCTTTTCCTTCTTTGGGGAAAGAATGTTCAAACTCAATGATGTATTTTTCTTACACTAGCCCAATTACTTGCCCTTTCCAACTTGATCCAACTCCATTTGCCTTTGCATGGTCACCATGGCAAGTCTTGAACGATGTTTTTGTTTTGAAAGGTGAGCAAGGAAGGCAAATTGTTGAAAATTCTCTTTGTTTTTTAAGAGGTGGGCAAAACACAAGTCGTGGAAAATTCTCTTTGTTTTGAGAGGTGGCTATGGTGACACCTTTGAAGCTTTGTTTTATTTGAGAGTTGGGCATGACTTTCAAATAAAAGAGAGCTTCAAAGACTTCAAAGACAATCTCAAAATAAAAGAGAGCTTCAAAGACTTCAAAAACTCTCGAATAAAAAAAGAGCTTCAAAGACTTCAAAGACTCTCAAATAAAAAGAGAGTTTCAAAGACTTCAAACAAAGGCTCTCAAATAAAAGAGAGCTTCAAAGACTTCAAAGGTGTTTGTTGTTGAAGCTCTCTTTGTCTTTTGCTCCAAATAAAGAGGGTTACCAACCAATTGGTCACAACTGTTGCCACCCTAACTAAATCTTCAAGTTTGTTAGCCATGGATTTTGCATGGCATTATAACCCAACCCTATGAAGGTTCAAGGACCTAAATTAGCACACACCATGCACATTCATCACAATATGGCCCAGGATAAAAGCAAAGTAGGTGGTGTACACAAGCAAATGAATGATATGTTGTACTATTACAAAGTTGGGGCCTTTTTTTCCTTCTCTTTGGAAACAAACTAAAGTACTTACTTTATCAAGGAGCTAAGGAGACAATCCCACAACCATGAAGTGTGAGGATACTATGGCTTGGATGCCATAAAACAAGAGGAAACCTTCTTTCTAAGCTATGGATGCACAATAGGGTTGTATTTGGGACCAAATGCACTAAATCCCCATGTTGCTATTTGTACATTCCAAAGAAAATAGTCTCTCTCTTGGTGTAAACTGCTCTCCTTTTGGTAAAGATAAAAAATTGAAGCCTCTCATGAGCACTTGGTACGAAAAGTAAGCCGTGCAATTAGACATTCAAGCTCTTAGAAGCCCTTTTAGTTGTATAACAAATTAAATCCATAGACACCCATATATAATCATGGTCAACATCTAAGTTGATTTAAGTAGTGATTGAGCCTATAACCACTAAAAGTGGTGACCATGAGTGACACTCCAATTGGCTTGATTGATGCTTGGTAATAATTTGTACTAGGTAGTGTAACTCACTACCCAAAGTATGACAAATCTTTAATAGTTATATGAAAAAAATCCTAGGAGAAGCCCAACCTCAACAAAGGTAATATATGGAATGGGCCAAGTGCATCTAGGAACAAGGTGAGCCCTAGTAATAAGGCAAGTGACAACGTTCCATAAGGTGACAAACCAGCATCCATCCCACCCCACAAAGTACTTGGCAAAAAGACCTCCCCTAAAATGGTTCCAAGTATGGGACCACCAAGTGATTGATTTTAGTAAAGAAGATTGTCATGAATA